>Ga0116142_10000315_pt1 | contig 65128 bp, 57 predicted proteins | sample AD_UKC033_MetaG_FD_89785 | JGI IMG/M metagenome (GOLD analysis project Ga0116142, IMG submission 89785) | Active sludge microbial communities of municipal wastewater-treating anaerobic digesters from USA - AD_UKC033_MetaG | ecosystem: Engineered > Bioreactor > Anaerobic > Digestate | place: USA... | reverse complement strand
TATCGTTGGCGTTTTTGCTCATCGTTCTCTCCTCGTCTCTTTCCGTTCCAATAGGGTCAAACCACAATCCTTCGTCCTGCGCCTGCCGTATTGCGCAACACAGCGCCGCATTCGATCACGCCGTCTCGGCCATCAACTCACGGCCGATCAGCCAGCGGCGAATCTCCGAGGTTCCGGCGCCGATCTCGTAGAGCTTCGCGTCGCGCCACAGGCGCCCCGTCGGGTATTCGTTGATATAGCCGTTGCCTCCCAGACACTGGATCGCTTCGCCTGCCATCCAAGTGGCCTTTTCCGCAGCGTAGAGGATCGCCGCCGCGCAATCTTTGCGCAGATGGCGGCTGTGGTCGTGCGCATCGAGCGCGCGCCCCACGGTATAGACGAACGCCCGCGTTGCGCTCCAGGTGGCGTACAGATCGGCGAGTTTGCCCTGCATCAACTGGAATTCCCCGATCGACTGCCCGAACTGTTTGCGTTCGTGCAGATAGGGCACTACCACCTCCATGCACGCATCCATGATCCCGAGTGGACCGCCGGCGAGCACCGCGCGTTCGTAGTCGAGCCCGCTCATCAAAACCTTCACCCCGCCCCCGACTTCGCCGAGCACGTTCTCTTCCGGCACTTCGCAGTCATCGAAAAAGAGCGGGTAGGTGTTCGAACCGCGCATCCCCAGTTTGTCGAGTTTCGTGCCTGCCGAAAATCCCTTCATCCCCTTTTCGACGAGAAACGCGGTGATGCCCCGCGGCCCGGCTGCCGGGTCGGTCTTTGCATAGACCACCAGAACGTCGGCATCGCCCCCGTTGGTGATCCACATCTTGCTGCCGTTCAACACCCAGCGATCGCCCCGTTTCTCGGCGCGCAACTGCATCGAGACCACATCCGAACCGGCGTTCGGTTCGCTCATCGCCAGCGCCCCGACCCATTCGCCGGCGACGAGCTTGGGGAGATATTTCGCTTTCTGTTCCGGCGTGCCGTTGCGATGGATTTGATTGATGCAGAGGTTGGAATGAGCCCCGTAGGAGAGCCCCACCGCAGCAGAGGCGCGGCTGATCTCTTCCATCACGATGATGTGCGCCAGGTACCCCATATTGACGCCGCCGTACGCTTCGGAGACCGTCATTCCATGCACACCCAGATCACCGAGCTTTTTCCACAGGTCGGTCGGAAATTGATTCTCTTGGTCGATCTGTGCCGCGCGCGGTGCGATCTCTTTGTCACAGAAGGCGCGCACCGAATCGCGCAGCGCGACCAGCGTCTCATCCAACCCCATGTCGAGCGAAGGAATGGCCATCGTCCTCTCCTTTGGTATTACGTTTACGTCAACGTAACATTACCGAAATCCCCCCCGATGTCCAGAGGCAGGACGTGTCACGCGCCCTCAAGGTACCGCAACCGCTTGCGCCCCGGCTTCGGCCAACGCCGCGTGGCATTGCGCCTCGAGTTGATCGATTTCGGCCAACACCGCCTCGATATCGCGCCGTTGCTGCTCCAAAGCAGCGCGCCGTTCCGCCAGCACCCGCAAAAACTCCCGGATCTGCGCGGGGGAGTTGTGCATCCCGTCGTACATGTCCAAGAGCTCTTTGATTTGCGCCAGCGACAACCCCAACCGTTTGCCGCGCAGCGTCAATTTGAGACGGGTGCGGTCGGCACGGGTATAGATCCGTTGCCGCCCTTCCCGGCGGGGATTGAGGATCCCATGCTCTTCGTAGTAGCGGATGGTACGCGGCGTGATCCGAAACTCCCGCGCCAAATCGCCGATGGTATAGTACGTTTTCTCCTGTTCCATCGCTGCCCTCCCCGTAGGGCCTTGGTTTCCGTTGACGTTAACGGCACAATAGCACAGTGACTGTCGCTTTGCCAATGACGCCGACAGAGAATAACGGGCAGCGATGTCCCAACCATCGAGAACCCAACGCACACGATACTCGCCAATGGATGACGCCATGACGCCCCAACAGAAAGACCCGAAACCACTGGTCTATCCATTTCCCGAACCCCCGGCACTCGCCACCACGATCGAGGTCGCACCGGGGATCCGCTGGCTGCGCATGCCACTTCCGTTCGCGCTCGACCACATCAACCTGTGGTTGATCGAAGCGCACGACGGCTGGACGATCGTCGACACCGGGTACGCGCTTCCCGCCGCGAAAGAGGCGTGGCGCATCCAGCTGCAGCACTACCGACCCAATCGGGTCGTCGTCACCCATTTCCACCCCGACCACATCGGGTTGGCTGCGTGGCTGATGGCCGAATACGACCTGCCGCTCTTCATGAGCCACGGAGAGCTCCTCTCTGCGTTCGCGGCGTGGCTGCAAGCACCAGGACACGGTTATCGCGACATGGTCGCCTTTTTCGCCCGCCACGGTTTGGGCACGAGCGAACAAGAGGCGTTGCTCGCGCGCGGCGCTGCGTACCCCAAAGGGGTTCCGGAACTGCCCGCCACCTATGAACGGCTGCGTGCGGGTGACACGCTCACGCTGGGCGAGACGACGTGGCGCGTGATCGTCGGCTACGGCCATTCGCCCGAACACGTGAGCCTCTATTGCCCCGAACGCAAAGTACTCATCTCTGGCGATATGTTGCTACCCAAGATCTCGACCAACGTCGGCGTCTGGGCCGTTGCGCCCCATGACGACCCGTTGGGCGACTTTCTGGCGTCGCTCGACGCGTTCACCGCCCTGCCCGACGAGACCCTGGTGCTCCCTTCCCACGGCCTCCCGTTTCAGGGGATCGCCGCGCGGGTGGCCGCGCTCAAGGCGCACCACGACGCCCGCTTTGCCGAACTCCTTGCCGCGTGCGCCAAAGACCCTTGCACCGCAGCCGAGCTCGTCCCCATTCTCTTTCCGCGGGCGCTCGACCTGCACCAGCTGGTCTTCGCGTTGGGCGAAACGATTGCGCATCTCAACCATGCGTGGCGATGCGGGTGGCTCCAGCGCACTGTCGACCGGAACGGTATGATACGATTTGCCCACAATCCGACAACCGACAACGAGGGAGACCCCAAATGAGCGAAAAACGCACCGCAACACACGACACGGAAAAATCGACCCCCTATGCGCAACTGCCCGATCCGCAAGAGCTGGCGAAGGTCTATGCCGAAGTCGCGGAACGGGCCGCGAAGGTTCTCGCGGAATACACCAAGAACCAGCTGAAAAAGGGAATCACCCCGCCGTCGGACGAACTGGGGATCGCCCAAACCTACATGCAGATGATGGCGCGCTTGCTTGCCAACCCCTACAAGCTTGCGCAGGCGCAAATGAACCTGATGTGGGACTATTTCAACCTGTGGCAACATTCGATGCTCAAAATGATGGGCATCCACACCCCGCCCGTGGCGCAACCGGAAAAAGGGGACAAGCGGTTCAAAGCGAAAGAGTGGGAAGAGCACTTCCTCTTCGACTTCATCAAACAGTCGTACTTGATTGCTGCGCGCCGCATTCATGAAACGGTCTGCTGCCTGGACGGCATCGACGAGACCACGCAGAAAAAGATCAACTTTTTCACCCGCAACTTCATCGAAGCGCTCTCCCCCACCAACTTCGCGCTCACCAACCCGGAAGTCTTCCAAGAGACGTTGCGCACCAACGGCCGAACCTCATCAACGGCCTCAAAAACTTGCTGCGCGACCTGGAAGAGGGCGGCGGGCAACTGCGTATTCGCATGACCGACACCGAAGCGTTCGAACTGGGCAAAAACATCGCCACCACCCCGGGGAAAGTGATCTTCCAAACGGAACTGGCACAGCTGATCCAGTACACGCCGACCACCAAAGAGGTGTACAAGCGGCCGCTCCTGATCGTGCCGCCGTGGATCAACAAGTACTACATCCTCGACCTGCGGGAGAAAAATTCGCTGGTCAAATGGTTGGTCGACCAGGGCCATACCGTCTTCATCCTCTCTTGGGTAAACCCCGACGCGCGGCTCGCCCAAAAAACCTTTGCCGATTACGTCACCGAAGGGGTCTTGGCGGCGCTCGACGCGATCGAAGAACAGACGGACGAACGGGTGGTCAATGCGGCCGGATACTGCCTGGGCGGGACGCTCTTGGCCACCACCGCCGCGTACCTCGCGGCAAAACGGCAGAAGCGCTTTGCCGCGACCACCTTCTTCACCACACTCACCGACTTTTCCGAACCGGGCGAACTGGGTGTCTTCACCACACCGGAAACCGTTGCCGAGCTCGAACGCAAAATGGCCGAACGGGGCTACCTCGAAGGCACCGAGATGGCCAGCACTTTCAACATGATGCGCGCCAACGACCTCATCTGGTCGTTCGTCGTGAACAACTACCTTTTGGGGCGCGAGCCGTTCCCGTTCGATTTGCTCTACTGGAACTCCGACTCCACCCGGATGCCCGCGGCGATGCACTCCTTCTACCTGCGCAAGATGTACCTGGAAAACAAACTCGTCGAACCGAACGGCATCGAGATCGACGGCGTGGGCATCGACCTTGGCAAAATCAAACATCCGTGCTACTTCATCTCGACGGTGGAAGACCACATCGCGCCGTGGAAAACCACCTACAAAGGAGCGCGCCACTTCACCGGCGCCGACGTCACCTTCGTCCTTGGTGGGTCTGGCCATATCGCCGGAATCGTCAACCCGCCTGCCGCGAACAAATACGGCTACTGGACCAACCCAGTAAAACCGTTGCCGGAAGACCCTGAAGAATGGCTCCAAGGCGCAACCCACCACCCCGGCTCGTGGTGGCCGCACTGGCACGCGTGGCTGGCGCAACGCAACGGCGACGAAAAAGTCCCCGCCCGCGATCCCGCCAAAGGGAAATTGCCGGTAATCGAAGACGCGCCGGGTAGCTACGTCACAGTGCGGATCTGACCCCTATGCGCGCGGTGCTCGACACCAACACCGCGCTCGCGCTCTGGTGGTTCGAAGATCCGCAATTGGCGCCGCTCGCCGCCGCAATCGCCGCGCAGCGGCTGCGCCCCATCGCAAGCCCGCCCCTCGTTGCCGAGTGGCGGGCGATTTTACTTCGTCTGAACGCTCACGGCACCACCGCAGCCGAATCGGCAACGGCGCCCGAGTACGCTCGCGCACCGACCGTTTCACAAGCACCACTCAGCCTCCGTGGCCAACAGGCGCAGGCGCAATTTGCGCAGTGGGTTCGCCTGGTCGACCACCCCGACGCACGGTGGCTTGCCACCGCCGATCTTCCCTGCTGCCGTGACCCCGAAGACCAGAAATTTCTCGAATGTGCGGGGTTTCACCAAGTCACCTGGTTGATCACCCGCGACAAGGCGCTGCTGCGCCTTGCGCGCCGACTCAAACCTGGCACCGCACCACTGACGATCGTCACGCCGGAGGCGTGGTGTCGGGGTGACCGGAATCGCTAAAATCTGCCCATGCGTATTGAGTTCGATCCTGTCAAGCGTGCCAAAACGCTCATCGAGCGCGGTCTTGATTTTGCCCGCGCTGCCGAAGTGTTTGCCGGACACCATTTCACAGCGGAAGACCTGCGGGAAAACTATGGGGAAAGGCGCTATATTACCGTTGGGAAACTCGATGGAAGAATGGTTGTCATGGTATGGACGCCTCGTGGCGAAGCACGTCGCATCATCAGCATGAGGAAAGCCAATGAGCGAGAACAAAAACGCTATGCAGCCCGTTTGGGTTGACCCTGACGATGCACCAGAACTCACCGACGCGTTTTTTGAACGCGCTGACGAATATATCGGTGACAGGCTGATTCATCGCGGTCGGGATCGATCGGAATCACAACAAGTAGCCGTCACGGTCCTTTTTGATGCCGAAGTGGTGCGTGCATTCCAAACCACCGGCAAAGACTGGCAAGCACGAATGAATGCCGCGCTCAAGGATTGGTTGAAAACGCACTCTCCTGCCTGAGAGGGAGCCTCGTACCAACCGTTACGAAACCTGAGCGCGATACCCCTCCGGATTCTGCATCTGCCACCGCCAGGCGTCGCAGCACATCTCGGTAAGCGACCGTTTCGCTGTCCACCCCAACTCGGCGCGCGCTTTACTGGGGTCGGCCCAACACGCGGCGACATCACCGGAACGACGATCGACGATTTCGTACGGCACCGCGCGACCGCTCGCCGCCTCGAACGCGTGCACCAACTCCAACACCGAAACGCCGCGTCCGGTGCCCAAATTGAACGCCGCACACTGCGGTGGTGCTTCGGGTTCGAGCAGCCAGCGCAGCGCCGCCAAATGGCCTTCCGCCAGATCCATCACGTGGAGATAGTCGCGCACGCCGGTGCCGTCCGAAGTGGGATAGTCGTTGCCAAAGACCCGCAATTTCGGGAGTTTGCCGACCGCCACCTGGGTGATGTACGGCATCAGGTTGTTGGGAATATCGGCGGGATCCTCACCGATCAGACCAGAAGGGTGCGCCCCCACCGGATTGAAGTAGCGCAGAATCGCGATGTGCCACGTGGGGTCGGCACGAAAAGCGTCGCGCAACATCTCTTCGATGATGAGCTTGGTCCGCCCGTAGGGGTTGGTGGCCGAAAGCGGATGGTCTTCGGTGAGCGGCAACCGTTGCGGTTCACCATAGACGGTTGCCGAAGAGCTGAACACGAGGCGCGAAACCCCCGCTGCCTGCATCGCTTCCAACAGCCGCAGCGTCCCGACCACGTTGTGGTCGTAGTAGACAAGCGGCTTCGCGACCGACTCACCCACCGCTTTTTTGCCGGCAAAGTGGATCACCGCGTCGGGCGCATAGTGCGCAAACGCGGCATCCAACGCGGCACGGTCGCGCACGTCGCCTTCCACCACGGGCACCGCTTTACCGGTGATGCGCGCCACGCGCCGCAGCGCCTCGGGATGGCTGTTGCTGAAATTGTCATAGACGACCACCTCGAACCCGGCTTCCAGCAACACCACTGCCGTATGTGACCCGATGTAGCCGGCTCCACCGGTGACCAAGATTACTGGCATCTCCGCTTCCTTTCTTCCCCTTTCATTCGGCAAGAATACCAGAATTGATCGGTGCGCAATCCCTCTCTTCACCAACCAATGCTGATGCCTCTTTTTTCCGCTACACTACGCGCCGTCTTTCGATGCGACGAACGGCAATGCAGATCCCTTCCCTACTGCTTTGGCTCGACTATTTCGGCGTCGTGGTGTTCGCTACTTCCGGCGCGATCGTCGCCGCGCACAAACGGCTCGACCCCGTTGGCCTGATGCTTGCTGCAACCGTTACCGGCATCGGCGGCGGAACGCTACGCGATCTCTTGCTCGACCGCCCCGTCTTCTGGTTGGCGGCTTGGCAATACGTGGCACTCACCGCGGGCACGGCACTCTTCCTCTATGCGCTGGGCTGGTTCGCCCCCCGCTTTTCGCGCTGGCTCACCGCGAATCGTGCGCTCGACTGGTTAGACGCGATCGGCCTTTCAGTCTTCTGTTTGATCGGTGCGCAGGCAGCGCTCGACGCAGGCGCAAACGGTTTCATCGCGGTGATCATGGGCGTCATGACCGCGAGCTTTGGCGGCCTCATCCGCGACATCATCTGCAACGAAATCCCGATGATCCTCCACCGCGAAATCTACGCCACTGCAGCCGCCGCCGGAGCGGCGGCGTTCGTGCTCACCGAAGGGTGGCTGACGCACGAAATGGCGCTCATGATCGGTGCGGCGGTCGCATTTTCGTTGCGCGCGATGGGGATCGTGCGGGGCTGGCACCTGCCGGCGTATCCAACGCTGCCTGAGTAACCCGCGGACGAATCGATGAAGTACGCCCCTCAGGTCGTCGTGATCGGCTCCTCGACTTGGATGGGCACAGACGGCGCCGCTGGGCTCAAAGCAATGCACGACGCCGGAGCCCACACGATCGTCCAAGACGAAGCAAGTTGCGTCGTTTTCGGCATGCCCAAAGCGGCGATCGCGTTGGGCGGCGTCGACGAGGTTCTGCCACCCGCAGCGATCGCGCAGCGGATCATTCGAACTCGAGAATGATCTCATCGACCGCGAGGCTCGCGCCCGGTTCGGCATGGATCGCTTTGACGATCCCGTCGCGTTCGGCGCGCAGGATGTTCTCCATTTTCATCGCTTCGATCACCACGAGCCGTTCGCCCGCCTTCACCGCCTGCCCGACCGCAACGGCCACTTCGCGCAGCAGCCCCGGCATCGGAGAGAGGAGGTATTTGCTCAGGTCGGGAGCCTCTTTCACCGGCATGTGGGCGTAGAGCGGTGCGGCGTGCGCCGGCAGGACCAGCGCGCGCAATTGGCTGCCGCGGTGGTGCACCCGGTACCAGACCCCCTCCCGCTCGACCTGAAGCACCAGCTTTTCGTCCGCGACGGTGACGGTCAGGCGAATCGAGCCGAAACGCCAATTCGGGTCGAAGTCGATCTCCACGCTGCGTTCGCCGGAACGGACCGCGTAGCGGTTGGGCGTGAGCGCTTCGACCTCGGCCGACGTTCCAAAAGTCAACGCGCGGGGATCCTCACCCGCCTTCACCGTTTCGGCGCGGCGCGCTTCGTCGCGTTCGTCGAACACCACATATTGGCGTGGCGCAGCATACGGGCGGAGGGTACCGCGCGCCGCAGCGTTTTGGTTTGCCGCGACCTCGTACCACGCACCAGCCGGACGCCCGGGCCGCATCTCACCGGCGCGCGCTTCTTCGCGGTAGGTGAGCGCCGCACAGATGAGCTTGAGGAGCAGCGGGTCTTCGTGCGGGACTGCGTCGGCAGAGAAGCCGTCCGGGAACTCCTCCGCAATGAACGCGGTGGTGAGCCGCCCGGCGCGAAAACGAGGGTGCTGCATGAGCGCTGCCTGAAACGGAATGTTGGACGCAATGCCGCGGATCACGAAACCATCGAGGGCCTCTTGCATCCGGGCGATCGCTTCGTCCCGTGTCGCGCCGTGGGTGATGAGCTTGGCGATCATCGAGTCGTAGTGCATCGAGATCTCGCCCCCCTCATAGACGCCGGTGTCGACGCGAACCGCGCCGGGCACCTCTTCCGGTGGCTGGAACGTCACCAGCCGGCCGGTAGAGGGGAGAAAGCCGCGGAAGGGGTCTTCGGCGTTGATCCGGCACTCGATCGCCCAGCCGCGAATCGCCAAATCCTCTTGCCGAATCGAGAGCGGTTCGCCCGCCGCAACCCGGATCATCTGTTCGACGAGGTCGAGGCCGGTGATCATTTCGGTAACCGGGTGCTCCACCTGCAACCGGGTGTTCATCTCCAAGAAGTAGAACGAGCGATCCTTGCCGACCACGAATTCGACGGTACCCGCCGACTGGTACCCGACGGCGCGGGCGAGTGCCACTGCCTGTTCGCCCATCGCCCGGCGCATCTCCGGGGTGACGAAGGGGCTTGGGGCCTCTTCGACCACCTTCTGGTGGCGGCGCTGGATCGAGCATTCGCGTTCGAAGAGATAGACGATGTTCCCGTGCGCATCGCCCAGCACCTGGATTTCGATGTGGCGCGGCTCTTCGACGAACTTTTCGATGAAGACGCGGTCGTCGCCAAACGCGTTGCGCGCTTCGTTGCGGCACGATTCGAACCCTTCGCGGCATTCGTCGTCGTTCCTGGCCACCCGCAGCCCTTTGCCACCGCCACCGGCTGACGCCTTGATCATCACCGGGTAGCCGATCTCGCGCGCGATCGCAACCGCCGCGTTTGCCGATTCCACCGGGTCGGTATAGCCCGGAATGGTATTGACACCGGCCTGTTGCGCCAGTTTTTTCGACGCGATCTTGTCCCCCATCGCGGCAATCGCCGCCGGTTTCGGCCCGATGAAGACGATGCCGTTGGCTTCCAGCATTTCGGCAAAGGCTTCGTTTTCCGAGAGAAACCCATACCCCGGATGCACCGCTTCAGCACCGGTTTGGCGGCACGCATCGAGAATCTTTTCCGCACGCAGGTAGGAATCTCGTGCGGGTGCGGGTCCGATGCAGACCGCTTCGTCGGCCATTTCCACATGCAGGGCGCGCGCGTCGGCTTCGGAATAGACCGCGACGGTCTGGATGCCCATCTTGCGGGCGGTTTTGATCACGCGGCAAGCGATCTCGCCACGGTTGGCAATGAGGATTTTGCGAAACATCGTCTTCCCCCGAATTCGGTTAGAGCGGCATCGTGTTGTGTTTGCGCCACGGGTTTTCGAGCACTTTGGTCTCGAGCATCGCCAGCGCCCGGCTGATGCGGGCGCGCGTGGCGTGTGGCATGATCACGTCGTCGATGAAGCCGCGGTGCGCCGCAACGAACGGATTGGCGAATTTCGCTTTGTATTCCGCTTCGCGCGCCGCGATCCGTTCCGGATCGTTTTTCTCGGAACGGAAGATGATCTCCACCGCCCCTTTCGGCCCCATCACCGCGATCTCCGCAGTGGGCCAAGCCAGGTTCACGTCGCCTCTCAGGTGCTTCGACGCCATCACGTCGTACGCCCCACCGTAGGCTTTGCGGGTGATCACGGTCACCTTGGGCACCGTCGCTTCGGCATAGGCGAAAAGAAGTTTCGCGCCGTGCTTGATGATGCCGCCATACTCCTGCGCGGTCCCGGGCAGGAACCCGGGTACGTCGACGAAGGTGACGATCGGAATATGGAATGCGTCGCAGAAACGGACAAACCGCGCCGCCTTGATCGAACTCTTGATGTCGAGGCACCCCGCGAGCACCATCGGCTGATTCGCCACTACGCCAACCGTCTGCCCATTGATGCGGCCAAAGCCGATGATGATGTTTTTCGCATAATCGGGCTGCAGCTCGAAGAAGTCCCCCTCGTCGACCACCTTGACGATGAGCTCTTTCATGTCGTAGGGCTGGTTGGGGTTTTCCGGCACCAAGGTGTCGAGCGAATCGTCGCGCCGTTCCGGATCGTCCTGCGTTGTCCGTACCGGCGCTTTTTCGCGGTTGTTGAGCGGAAGGAAATCGAAAAAGCGGCGCAGTTGCAACAGCGCTTCGATGTCGTTTTCGAACGCCGCGTCGGCAACGCCCGATTTGGTGGTGTGGGTCACCGCGCCACCGAGCTCTTCTGCGGTTACCTCTTCATGGGTCACCGTCTTGACGACGTCAGGGCCGGTAACGAACATATAGGAAGTATCCTTGACCATGAAGATGAAATCGGTCATCGCCGGGCTATAGACCGCCCCTCCCGCACAGGGCCCCATGATGAGGGAAATCTGCGGGATGACGCCAGACGCAAGCACGTTGCGCTGGAAGACCTCGGCATAGCCGCCCAACGAGGCGACCCCCTCCTGAATGCGCGCCCCGCCCGAATCGTTGAGGCCGATCACCGGCGCGCCCACTTTCATCGCCTGATCCATGATTTTGCAGATCTTTTCGGCGTGCGCCTCCGAAAGCGAACCGCCGTACACGGTGAAATCTTGGCTGAAGACAAACACGAGCCGCCCGTGGATCGTGCCGTAACCGGTGACCACGCCGTCGCCTGGGACATGTTCGGCATCCATGCCGAAATCGGTGCACCGGTGCTCTTTGAACATATCCCACTCTTCGAAGCTGCCAGGATCGAGCAGCAGCGTAAGGCGCTCGCGCGCGGTCAATTTGCCTTTCTTATGTTGCGCGGCGATCCGTTTTTCGCCACCACCCAGAAGCGCCTGTTGGCGCTTCGCTTCCAGTTGTTCCAGAATCGCTTGCATGAAGCGTCACTCCTTGTGTTGTCTCATTCGATCGACACCGGCTGCCGCCAACAATTGGCGCGCCGCCCAAATCGGCGCGCTCCTGCCCGCGGCCACCGCTACTTCCACATCGGGGAGCGCTGCGCGCACGTTGGGATGCGCCCGAAACCACCGTTTGAGTTCGGCGTCGATCGCCTCCCACAACCAGGCCTGCGCTTGCCGCTGCCGTTTTGCCGCTAACCGCCCGTCGTCGGCGAGCATTTGCCACAACCGCATCACGGTCTCCCAAAATTCCGCTACCCCTTCTCCGGTGCGTGCCGACGTGAGCAACACGGGTACCCGCCAATCGGGGTAAGTGGGGCGCATCAGGTGCAGCGCCACTTCGAGCTGGCTTTTCGCGCGCGCTGCCGCTTTCGCATCGACGTCGGCCTTGTTCACGGCGATCACGTCGGCGAGCTCCATGATCCCCTTCTTGATCCCCTGCAATTCGTCGCCCGCATTGGGCAATTGCAGGAGCGCAAAGACGTCGGTCATGTTGGCAACGGCGGTCTCGCTCTGACCGACGCCGACGGTTTCGACGATCACCACGTCGTAGCCGGCCGCTTCGACCACCAGGATCGCTTCACGGGTGCGTTCCGCGACCCCCCCCAGCGACTGCCCGGCGGGACTCGGGCGGATGAACGCCCGCGGGTCTTGGCTCAACCGCTCCATCCGGGTTTTGTCGCCCAAGATCGACCCACCCGAAACGCTGGAGCTGGGGTCAACCGCCAGCACCGCTACGCGATGCCCAGCCTCGATGAGGTGCAAACCCAGCGCTTCGATGAAGGTCGACTTCCCCACCCCCGGGACGCCCGAAATGCCCAACCGCACGGCATGGCCCGCGTGCGGGAGCAAGACCTGAATGAGCTGCTCCGCGCGTGCCCGATGGTCCGGGCGCTGCGATTCGATCAACGTGATCGTTTTCGCCAGCGCGCGCAATTCCCCACGCAGCACACCGTCGTAGAGCCGCTGGTCGGCATCGGAGCGAAGCGCTTGCGCAACTGAGACGGGCTGCGCCGCCACTGCTGCCGTTTCCGAAAGCATCATGACGATCACGCGTCGCGGCTGCGGTCCAACGCACGCGCTGCGCGAATTTCCGCGAGCACCCGCTTTGCCGCTTCCGGAATGGGCGTACCTGGGCCAAAGATCGCTTTCGCCCCGGCCTCATAGAGGAAGGGGTAATCGGGCTCCGGAATCACGCCGCCCACGAAGACGACGATATCGTCGGCACCCAGCGCCTTGAGCGCTTCGATGAGCGCCGGCACGAGCGTTTTGTGGCCCGCTGCCAAGGTACTGACCCCGATTGCGTGGACATCGTTCTCCACCGCGTGACGCGCCGCCTCTTCCGGGGTTTGGAACATCGGGCCGATGTCGATGTCGAACCCCAGGTCGGCAAACGCAGACGCCACCACTTTGGCGCCGCGGTCGTGGCCGTCTTGCCCCAGTTTGGCGATCATCACGCGCGGCCGCCGCCCCTCTTCGGCAACGAACGCTTCGATCTCCCGCTGCAACGCCTGCCACTCCGGCATCTGCTCCGCCACTTGACTGTAGACTCCCGAAACCGCTTGTGGGTTGGCATGATACCGCCCCCACACCGCCTCGAGCGCATCCGAAACCTCTCCGACGGTGGCGCGGGCGCGAATCGCTTCGACCGCAAGCGCCAAGAGGTTTCCTTCGCCCGTTCGCGCACATTCGGTGAGCGCCGCCAACGCCGCCTGTACCCGGGCGTTGTCGCGCGTGGCACGCAACTGCTGCAAGCGAGCGATCTGCTTTTCCCGCACCGCGCGGTTGTCGATTTCGAGCACTTCGACCGGATGGTCCTCCTTTTCCAAGCGGTATTTGTTCACACCGACGATGGCATCGAGCCCGGCGTCGATCCGCGCCTGCTTCGCCGCGGCGCACTCCTCTACTTTCATCTTCGCCCAGCCAGACGCCACCGCTTCGGTCATCCCGCCCATCGCCTCGATCTCTTGGATGAGCGCCCACGCTTTGTCGATCATCTCCTGCGTGAGCGACTCCATGAAGTAGGAGCCGCCCCACGGATCGATCACGTTGGTGATGTGGGTCTCTTCTTGCAAGATGATCTGCGTGTTGCGCGCGATCCGTGCGGAAAATTCCGTGGGCAGCGCGATCGCCTCATCCAGCGCGTTGGTGTGCAACGACTGTGTACCGCCGAAGACTGCCGCCATCGCTTCGATGGTGGTGCGAATGATGTTGTTGTACGGATCCTGCGCGGTGAGCGACCAACCCGACGTCTGACAGTGGGTGCGCAACATCATCGACCGCGGATGCTTCGCGCCGAAACCCTTCATGATCCGCCACCAGAGGTAGCGCGCAGCGCGCAGCTTCGCGATCTCCAGATAGAAGTTCATTCCGATCGCGAAGAAGAACGACAGCCGCCCGGCGAATTGGTCGATGTCGAGCCCGCGCGACACTGCCGCGCGCACGTACTCCATCCCGTCGGCCAGGGTGAAAGCGAGCTCCGTTGCCTGATCTGCCCCTGCCTCCTGGATGTGGTAACCGGAGATCGAAATCGAATTGAACTTCGGCATGTGCTCGGCGGTATAAGCGATGATGTCCGCGACGATCCGCATCGAGGGCTCAGGCGGATAGATGTAGGTGTTGCGCACCATGAACTCTTTGAGGATGTCGTTTTGGATCGTCCCGGAGAGCTGATCCTGCCGCACCCCTTGCTCTTCGGCCGCGACGATGTACCCGGCCAGGATCGGCAGAACCGCGCCGTTCATCGTCATCGAAACCGACACCTTGTCGAGCGGGATGCCGTCGAAAAGGATCTTCATATCCTCGACCGAATCGATCGCCACGCCGGCTTTCCCCACGTCCCCCACGACGCGCGGATTATCCGAGTCGTAACCGCGGTGGGTCGGCAGGTCGAACGCAACCGAAATCCCTTGCCCCCCGGCGGCAAGCGCTTTTTTGTAGAACGCGTTCGACTCCTCCGCGGTGGAAAAGCCGGCGTACTGCCGGATCGTCCACGGCTTTACCGTGTACATCGTCGGCTGCGGCCCGCGGATGAACGGCTCGAAACCGGGCAACGTATCGGCATGGGGCAAGCGATCGAGGTCAGCGCGCGTGTAGAGCGGTCGCACCGCTATCCCTTCCGGCGTATGCCACACGAGACTGTCCAATCCGGCGTCCGGGTTCTGCTTCTTGACCTGTTTTTCCGCGGCTTTCGCCCAGTCCGCAAAGGTGACTTTAGGATATTCGGGCGCGTTTTCGAAGTCGATCGACAACCGCTCGCGCTGTGCTTTCATCTTCCTGGCTCCCTGGTCTTGGCCCGTGACGGGCAATTATAATTCATAATTACGCTATGATGATCACCGCACCATTTGATAGATGGCCCACAGCCAGGGGACGATGATGGCATTTGCCAAAGTCGCCAACGCCATGGCCAACCCACTGAATGCACCCATACGGGCATCGATTTGGAATGCGCGCGCCGTACCGATGCCGTGGGCAACCGTACCCAGGACAAACCCCGCAAACGTGGGGTCCTTCACGCCGCTCAGTTTGAGCAACGGCGGTCCGATCATCGCACCCAAGATCCCGGTCGTGACCACCAACGCAGCAGTCAACGAAGGAATACCCCCCAAGGATTCGGCAATTGCCATCGCCACCGGGCTCGTCGTCGATTTCGGCGCCAGCGAAACCAAAGCCACCTCTTCCAGACCCAACAAGCCGCCCAAAACGAGGGCACTTCCCGCTGCCACGACCACCCCAACACACAAGGCACAAGAGAGGAGCAACCAATGACGGCGCAACAAAGGCATCTGCTCCGCAAGCGAAATGCCCAATGCCACCGTGGCGGGGCCCAAAAGAAAATGGATGAACTGAGCACCTGCGAAATATTCGCGGTAGGGCACCTGCACTGCGGCCAAAACCGCGATCAACAACAAAACGGCGATCGCAACGGGATTGGCCAACGGATGATCCCGTGCCAAACGCGAGACACGCAGCGCCACCAAATAGGCGGCCAAGGTCGCGGTCAGCCACGACAACGGCGATGCGGCCAGATAGACCCAGAGATCGGAGATAACAGCAGGCATCATCGCTTCCTTTCGTCCGCCACAAAATACGTCCCCACGCGAATGACCGCCGCGCACGCCAACAAACCAAAAACCGTGCTCAACACCAACACCAGCAACAGCTTCCAGCCGACCGCAAGCAGCATTTCGCCATGCACCATCAAACCGACCCCTGCGGGAACGAACAGCAAGGAAAGATGGGAGAGCAGCCCCGCGGCAACCGGTTTGACCGACTGGAACCATCGTGCCCGGTAGCTGAACAACAAAGCCAGAAACGCCATTCCCAACACCGGACCAGGCACAGGAAGATGAAGGAGACGAACGATGACCTCACCCAGCAGCTGAAGGGCAAACAACCAGAAAAAAGCGAGCAACATCACCCTTTCTCCGTACGTACCGCATGATAAGATACACCAACATGAACGATACCCTACCCATCACCCGCAAGGCCCTCTATCAAGAAGTTGCCGACCGACTGCGGCAGCGCATCTTTCGCCATGAATTGGCGCCGGGACAGTGGATCGACGAACAAGTGATCGCAGCCGAATTGGGCATCTCGCGCACCCCGGTGCGGGAAGCGCTCAAAGTGCTGGCCGCAGAGGGTCTCGTCACCCTCGCTCCGCGCCGCGGTTCGTTCGTCACCCAGATTTCCGACAAAGATCTCGACGACATCTTCTCGGTGTTGATCCTCTTGGAAGGCCACGCGGCGCGGCTTGCCGCCGAACGCATCGACGAAAGAGCCAAAGCGCGCCTGAAGCAACTGCACGAACAGCTCGAAGCGGCCTTTCGCGCGCAAGACATCGACGGCTTTTTCGACGCCAACCAGGCGTTTCACCGTGAAGTCCAACGTCTGGCCGACAACCGCTGGCTGCTTGCCACGATCGAAGACCTGCGCCAGAAGATCAAACTCTCGCGCCACCAATCGCTCTTCAGCAGTGGTCGGCTAGAACAGAGTCTGGGAGAGCACCGTGCGTTGTTGCAAGCGCTCCTTGCCGGCGACAGCGCGGCCAGCGAACGGTTGATGCGCGAACACCTCACCCATGGTCGCGCCGCGATCCAGGCTGCAGCGCGAACGGAGCCCGCAGCGCCTGCGGCAGCGCCCCTACCGGAACAGGCAAGCCCTTAGCGATGCACGGCACCGTGATACCTCAGCGTGACGCGTGCGGCGTTGCGATCGTCACGCTCGCGCACCCTAGGAAAAAGAACGCGATCAACGAAGCGATGTGGCGGCAGCTCGCCGCGCACTTTGCCGAACTCGCCAACGACGACGCGGTAGGGGCGATTGTCATCACCGGCGCAGACGGGGATTTCGCCGCAGGCGGCGACCTCAGCGAATTCCCGATCGTGCGCGCCAACCGAGCCCGCGCCGCAGCGTACCACGAAGGGGCGGTGCGTCCGGCGTTGCTTGCCATTCGCGACTGCCCAAAGCCAGTGATCGCGGCGGTGGAGGGTGCGTGCGTCGGTGGTGGGCTGGAGATCGCGCTTCTCTGTGACTGGATCGTCGCCGCAGAAAACGCCCGTTTCGGCGCACCGGTTGCGCAACTTGGCTTTGCGGTCTATCCAGGTGAAATGGAATTGATCGCGCCGCGCCTGCCCCGCGCGCTGCTCGCGCGGATGTTGTTGGAAGGGGCGTTGCTGCCGACGGCGTCGCTGGTGGCTGCTGGGGTCGTCACCGATAGCGTCGCCCCGGGTTCCGCATTGACCGTAGCCCGCGCTGCTGCCGAACGGATCGCGGCTCGCCCCCACCGGGCGGTAGCCGCACACAAAGCGTGGTTGGCGCGCTTGACGCAGAATCCCGCGCCGCTGAGCGAAGAGGAGCGACAACAAGGGCTTCTCTGGGTGGACGATCCGGAGCATTGGGCGCTGTTGCGGCGGTTTTTGGGTCAAACATGAGCGCGCGTCCTTGCTACAATGGGTTTATCACCCAACCCAGGAGGAGACGCCATGACTGCCGCGCACACCGACCCGTTCGCCTGGTGGCAACAGTGGATGAAGCAAGCGCCTTCACTGCCGCTTCCCGGTTTTGCGGTACCCACGCTCGACCTCGACGAGCTCGACCGGCGCATTCGTGAATACCGCACCGTCGAGGGGTGGTTACAAATGAACCTCTCCAGCGTGCAGATGATGCGGCAGTCGCTCGAAATGCAGCGTGCCGCGGTAGCCGCGTGGCAGGAGATGAACCAGAACTGGCAACAAGCGCCAGCGCCGGAGGCAACAGCGCCATCCTCAACTGCGTCTGCCCACGCCGCCAAAGCAGCAGCGCCACAAACGACTGACACGGGCGATACGCAAACCCCGCCGATTCCTAACCCCTTCGAGCTGATGAAGGCGTGGTGGGACAACACCACCCAGGCGATGGCAAGCGCTGCAACCGGTCCCAGTGCGGACGCCGCTTCTACCACGTCCGCGCACGCGACAACTGGTGCGGATCAACAAAACGCCGAAGCAACCACCACGAAACCCACGAAACGGAAGCGGACTACGAAGCGCAAGAGCGCGCCCGCAGCGGGAACTGGGGAAAGTGGTTCAGAGGGTCGAAGCAGGTAGCGAAAAACGCTTTGGCCTCATCGATCGACAGCACGGGTGCCACGCAGCAGTCGAGCGGCACCAGCTGCTCGCGCCACGCCACTTGCGGTTTGGAACCGACCACCGCTGCGACGGCACGGTGGGTTTCGCCGCTGCGGTCGAATTGGTGCGGCACCCATTGCGGGTGATCGAGCGCTTCGCAAAAGCGCCGCCAAAATTTGGTTTCGAGCGCCCCGACAGCCAAATAGCGCCCATCGGCACAACGATAGACGGCGTAACAGGGCACTGCGCCCAGAAGTAAGCCCCGTTGCGCGGGCGGCTGGATGGCTTCTGCCAACGCAAACGGGGCGGAAGCAAGGAGCGTTTCGCACATCGGAACTTCGATGTGGCAGCCCTTCCCGGTCGCGCGCGCCTGGTGAACGGCGGCAACCAGCGCGAGCGCCGCATGCATCGCGCCAGCAAAGAGGTCGGCGATTTGCACGTTCGACCACGCCGGCGTCTCCGCACATCCGCTGGCGTTACCGTGTGGTTGGAGTAACCCGGTCCAAGCCTGGTAGGTAAGGTCGTGCCCCGCGTAGGGAGCGAGCGGCCCGTCGCTGGCAAACCCGGTGATCGAAACGATCACCAGTTGCGGATTGACCGCCCACAGCGTCTCAGGAGCGACCCCCAAACGGGCGAGCGTCCCGGGTCGAAACCCTTCGAGCACCGCGTCGCTCTTCGCCACTTCCGCCAGCAATGCGTCGCGCCCGGCGGCACTTTTGAGGTCGAGCGAAACCACCGTCTTGCCGTGGTTGAGCAGGCGATAGAACCACGAGGGCGCAGCATCCGCGGAATCCGTTGCCACACCCAACTGCGCCGCGCCGTCTCCTGTGGGCGGTTCGATCTTCACCACCTCAGCGCCCATCTGCGCAAGCCGCCACGACGCAAACGGGCCGGGCAGGAGCAGCGAAAGGTCGAGGATGCGCCAACCGGTCAGCCACTGAGAAAACACGCGACTTGCCGCTATTCGTACTGCCGCTGATCGTCGATCACCTTGCCGTCGTTGGGTAACGTCCCTGCAGGCACGAACGCGACCGAGCCGCGCAATTTAGTGATCTCCTTGAGCGCTACCGCCACCTGTTCCCCCAAGCCGTCAGGCACGGCTCCCGCGGTCTCACACTGCAGCGTCATCTCGTCTTTGAGGTCTGGGTTGGTGACGACCAGCCGCGCACGGGTGATTTCCGGGAAGCGGCGCACCACCTGCTGCACCTGCGCCGGATGGACGAACATCCCGCGGATTTTTGCGGTCTGGTCGGCGCGCCCCAGCCACCCCTTGAGGCGCATGTTGGTCCGCCCGCACGGTGACCGGCCGGGAATGACCGCAGAGAGATCGCCGGTACCAAAGCGGATCAGCGGATAGGTGGGGTTGAGCGTAGTGACGACCACCTCTCCCACCTCACCTTCGGGCACCGGCTCGTTCGTACCCGGACGGACGATTTCGACGATGAGATCCTCACCCACCACCAGCCCCGCACGCGCCGCCGTCTCGTACGCGATCAGCCCGATATCGGCGGTGGCGTATGCTTGGTACGCGTCGACCCCAGCGGCGGCGAGCTCCTGTTGCAACGCGGGCGGGAATGCCTCACCGGAGACGAGCGCTTTGCGGAAGGTGCATGGCACGCCCGTCGCTTCGCACTTTTCGCGCAGAATCCGCAGGAACGACGGCGTACCCGTGTACGCGTTGGGCTGCAGGTCGGCAATCGCTTGTACCTGCAGTTCGGTTTGTCCGACTCCAGCCGGAAAGACGGTGCAGCCGATTGCGTGCGCCGCGGTCTCCATCATGCTGCCCGCGGGTGTCATGTGGTACGCAAAGGTGTTGTGCACCAAATCCCCTTCACGAAACCCAGCCGCCCAAAGGGCGCGCGCCAACCGGTAGTAATCGGGTTGAGGCCCTTCGGGTTCGTAGATCGGGCCCGGTGACGCGAAGACCCGCAGACACGACCGCCCCCACTGCACCGCGGCGAATCCGCCAAACGGGCGCGCCGCCTTCTGCCGCTCCAACAGTTCGGACTTACGCACCACCGGCAACTGCGCAAGCGCCGCCCGGTCGGTGACCGCCTGCGGGTCGACATCGGCAAGAACCATGGCAAACGCGGGCGCGTGCGCTTTGGCATGCGCCAATTGCGCGGGTAGGCGCGCAAACAGGTCGCGTTCGCGCTGCTCCGGATCCCAGGTTTCCCGATCGTCGAAATAAAGGGGGCTGTGGTTTGCGGTCATCGCACCGATCCTTTGCTTTTATGCCAGCCAGCGCTTACGGCGGCGATAGTGTTTCACGTCGCGGAAGCTCTTTCGGCCTTCGCCGGAAAGCCCCAGGTAAAACTCTTTCACGTCTTCGTTTTCACGCAACTCTTCGGCGGTGCCTTCCATCACCACCCGCCCGTTTTCCAAGATGTAGCCGAATTGCGCATAGCGAAGCGCAACCATCGTGTTCTGTTCGGCCAAGAGAAAACTCACCTTCTCTTTGGTGTTGAGATCTTGGACGATCTCGAAAATCTCTTCGACAATTTGCGGCGCCAACCCCATCGACGGTTCGTCGAGCAGAATCAGCTGTGGTCGTGCCATGAGCGCACGCCCGATCGCGCACATCTGCTGTTCGCCTCCAGAGGTGTAGCCCGCTTGTGATTTCCGCCGCTCTTTCAACCGTGGGAAATAGTGATAGACCCGCTCCAGGTCTTCGGCGAGCTCGCGGCGCGAAACCTTGCGGGTATAGGCGCCGGTGAGCAAATTTTCTTCGATGGTCAGGTGCGCAAAGCAGTGGCGCCCTTCCATCACCTGGATCACGCCGCGGCGTACCAGTTCGTTGGGGGTGAGTTGATCGACTCGCTCGCCCATGAACTCCACCGAACCTTTGGTGACATCACCCCGTTCGGCACGCAACAGATTCGAAATGGTCTTGAGCGTCGTCGATTTGCCCGCTCCGTTTGCGCCCAAGAGGGCGACGATACCGCCTTTGGGCACCTCGAGCGACACCCCTTTGAGCACCAGGATCACGTGGTCGTAGATCACCTCGACGTTATTGACCACCAGGTAGGGCGCTGCGGCGGCCTGCGCCACCGCGGCACCCGAGGCCGCGGCGTGATTCATCATCAACCCTCCTTGCTGCAATCACGCGGCGTGATGCCTTTTTCTTGCGCGTACTTCGCAGCCGACTCTTCCACGAGCTGGCGTACCAGCACGCGGTCCGGCACGATCCAGTCGCTGATCATCTTCCACTTGCTGCCGTCCCACTGCTGGAATTTCACCATCCCAGCCCCTTCGTGGTCCATGCAAGAGGTCTGCATCACCGGCAAGAAACCATCCGCGCCCAACTGCTTCAGCCGTTCCGGCGTGAAGTTCAGATGCTCGAGCGCCCAACGGATCTCTTCGCCCGTGACCGGCTGCCCTTTCTTGTTGAAGTGCTCTTGCGCCAGGCGTACCGCTTCCACGTAGATGATGCCGTGCACCACGCCGCGGTTGTAGTAGACGCTGCCGACCCGCTTGGGATCGAGGTTGCCTTTCCCTTTGGCATAGACATACTTCTTGATATCCTGAATCACCGGATACTGGTCACCCACAGCGTTGAACCCAGCGGCGATGTAACCGGTCGACGCGTTGCCCGCCGGAATCACGTCCTCTTCCGCGCCAGCCCACCAGACGCCGATGATCTTGTCGATGGGGAAACCCGTCCGTTTCGCGGTGGAGAGCGCGGTCGGGTTCATCACCCCCCAACCCCAGAGGATCACGAAGTCAGGCCGAATTTGGCGGATTTGGAGCCACTGCGACTGCTGCTCGTTCCCGGGGTGCGCGACCGGGATCAGCTCGAGCTCAAAGCCCCACTTCTGCGACAAGCGCTTGAGCACTTCGTGCGGCTCTTTCCCGTATGCCGAGTCGTGGTAGAGCAGCACGATCTTCTTGCCTTTGAGCTGGTCCATCGAGCCGAGCTTCTCTTTACCGATGAAATTGATCATCGCCGAAGCCTGCGACCAGTAGTGGGTCACGAGCGGGAAGACCCACGGGAAGACCCGCCCATCGGCAGCGTCGGAGCGGCCGTAGCCGATGGTCACCAGCGGAATCTTGTCCTGCGCGACGCGATCGAGCACCGAATAGGTGATGCCAGTGGAAAGCGGCGAAAAGAAGGGGTTGCCTTTGGCCTTGAACCGCTCGTAGCACTCGACGCCACGCGCGTTGTTGTATTCGGTTTCACACTCTTCCCAAACGAGCTTGACGCCATTCACCCCGCCGTCGCGCTCGTTGATCATCTGCATGTAGTCGATCCAGCCGCCGTAAACCCCAGACCCCCCCGCGGCGTACGCGCCAACGCGGTAGCTGGGTAGCCCCATGTACTGCTCTGCAGCAAGCGCTTGCCCGACACCGCTGCCCATAAGGCCGGCAACTGCCAGCGCGACCATCGCGCTTTTCTTCCATTTGCTGCGCATGCGCATCATCTTCTGTCTCCTTTACCACCTACACACACAATGCCCGACCCCAGCGGGGCCGAACCCGAAAAACCCATTTTAGTGAGGGAATGGCCAAATCCGCAACTTCTCTTTGCCAATCTGCCACAGCCGCGCCAACCCGTGCGGTTCGACGATCAAGAAGAAGATGATCAGCCCACCGAAAATCATCAGTTCGACGTTGGACGCAAACGCGGGCGGCAGCGAATCCCCGAACAGGGCGTGAAAGAGTTGGTTGAGAAAGATCGGCAACAGGGTGATGAACGCGGCCCCCAAGAAGGATCCCAACACGGTTCCCACCCCGCCGATGATGATCATGAAGAGGATCTTGAACGACAGGTCGAGGTTGAACGCTTCCGGTTCGACCGTTCCCAAGTAGGTATAGGCGTAAAGCGCACCCGCAACGCCGCAGTAGAACGAGCTGATCGCAAACGCCTGCAGTTTCGTCTTCATCAGCGGAATGCCGATCACCTCAGCGGCGACGTCCATATCCCGCACCGCCATCCACGCGCGACCGGTGTGGGTCCGCGCCATGTTTTTCGCAGCGAGCGCCAAGACCGTCACCACCGCCAGCGTGAGGAGGTACTTCTCGACCGGTTCGTCGACCGTCCACCCCAGGATGGCGATCTCCTGCGCCGTGATCACGCCGGAAGCCGAGTAGTTGGAAAACCACGGGAATTTCACCAGCACCCAGAGGATGAAAAACTGGGCCGCAAGTGTCGCCACCGCGAGGTAGAACCCTTTGATCCGAAGCGAAGGAAGACCAAACACGATACCCACGAGCGCCGCGCACACGCCGCCCAAAATCATCGCGACGAGGAACGGCATGCCGTCGATGCGCAACATGAAGTTGTAGGTAGCAAACGCCCCCACCGCCATGAACCCCGCCGCACCGAGCGACAACTGCCCCGCGTAGCCGGTGAGGATGTTGAGTCCCAGCGCCGCAAGGGAAAAGATGAGCGCCGGCGTGATGATCGCTTGGAACCAGTATTCGCTGGCTAAGAGCGGCACCCCGACGAACGCAAAGAGTACGATTGCCGCGATTGCGATCCGATCCTGTCGGATCGGAAAGATCTGCATGTCGGCTTCGTAGCTCGCCTTGAACTGCCCTGCCTCACGATAAATCATTTGTCTCTCTCCTCACACCCTGTCGATGTGTTTTTCGCCAAAGAGCCCTTCGGGGCGAATCAACAGGAACGCCAACGCCATGATGTAGGGGAACCACGAGTCGATTCCGCCACCGACATAGGGGCCGAGGTAGACCTCGGCGAGTTTTTCCGACGCCCCGATGATCAACCCCCCGACGATCGCGCCTGGGATCGAGGTAAAGCCCCCCAGGATCAGCACCGGCAACGCCTTGAGCGCGGTGAAGGAGAGTGCGTACTGCACGCCGTTGCGCGCCCCCCAGATCAATCCGGCCACGAGCGCGACCACCCCAGCCGCGACCCAGACGATCACCCAGATGCGCTCCAGCGGCACTCCGATGGACAGCGCCGCCTGGTGGTCGTCGGCAACCGCCCGCAGCGCCCGTCCGGTCTTGGTGTATTGGAAAAAGACCGTGAGCACCGCAACCAGGATTGCGGCGATCGCCGCAGCGGTGAGGTCGAATTTGGAAACCAGCATGTTTGCCGAATCGAGGAGCCACATTACCGGCTCATCGGCGATCCCGATATCCAGTCCACGCACGTTCGACCCCCAGATGAGCTGCGCCAGCCCGTCGATGAAGAAGGTGAGCCCGATCGTCGCCATGAAAAGCGTGATGAGCGGCTGGTTGACCAACCCGCGCAGCATGAAGCGCTCGATGAGGATCGCGAGCACCACCATCGCCGCAAGCGTCACAAGGAGCGACCCGAGGAACGAGGCGAACGACCCCGGCGCCCAGCCGAACCATAAGAGAAGCTTTTCGCCAACGCCGACGAAGGTAAGCGCCGCGAAATAGACCATCGCCCCCTGCGCGAAGTTGAAGACGCCGGAAGCTTTGAAGATCAACACGAAACCGAGCGCCACCAGCGCGTAGAGCATCCCGGACAACAGGCCCGCAATCAAGACTTCGAAGAAAAAGGTCACGGTTCTCTCCTTCCGCTATCAGTGGACCGCGCCAAGATAGGCTTTGATCACCTCGGGGTCGTTCTTCACTTCGTTGGGAAGGCCGTCGCCGATCTTACGTCCGTAGTCGAGCACGACGACACGGTCCGAAATGTCCATCACCACGCCCATGTCGTGTTCGATCAAGACGATGGTCGTCCCCCACTGCTCATTGACGTCGAGGATGAAGCGGCACATGTCCTGCTTCTCTTCGACGTTCATCCCCGCCATGGGCTCGTCCAACAAAAGGAGTTTCGGCTCCGCGGCAAGCGCTCGTGCCAGTTCCACGCGCTTTTGCAGGCCGTAGGGAAGCCGCCCAACCGGCACCTTACGAATGTGCTGAATCTCCAGGAAATCGATGATCTCTTCCACCCGTTTGCGGTGCGCGATTTCGTCGCGCTGCGCGGGACCCCAATAAAGCGCGTTCCACAGGAAATTGCGCTTCATCATGAGGTTACGGCCCGTCATGATGTTGTCGAGCACGGTCATCCCCTTGAAGAGCGCGATGTTCTGGAACGTCCGCGCGATTCCCTGCGCCGCCGCTTCGTGCGGGTTCATCTTGCGGCGCTCCTTGCCCATGAAGATGATCCGCCCCTCCTGCGGATGGTAGACGCCGTTGATCACGTTGAGCATCGAGCTTTTGCCCGCGCCGTTGGGGCCGATGATCGAACGGATCTCCCCCTGCCGGACGTTGAAACTGATGTTGGTGAGCGCTTTCACGCCCCCGAAACTGAGGCTGATATTCTGCAGATCCAGGATTACGTCGCCGATGGTGCGCGCCATCTTCTTCTCCCGATTACGCGTCCGCGATGCGCACCGTTGCGGCAATCTTGCCGCTGCGCCCGTCTTCGAACTTCACTTCGGTCTCGATATACTGCTCGGTTACGTCGCTATAAAGCGCGGTAACGAGCGGTGCGTACTTCTCGGCGATGAACCGCCGTCGCACTTTACGGGTGCGCGTCAATTCCCCATCGTCGGCATCGAGCTCTTTGTGCAGGATCAAGAAGCGGCGGATCCGCGCCCCTTTCATCATCGGGTCGGTTTCGAGGTCGGCATTGACCTTCGCGACGCATTCGGCGATCAACGCATAGACTTCGGGTTTCTGCGCGAGATCGGTATACCCGGAATAGGCCAACCCGCGCCGTTCCGCCCAGTTACCCACCGCGTCGAGGTCGATGTTGATGAACGCCGCGACGTAATCGCGTTCGTTGCCGAACGCCACCGCCTCTTTGATCTGCGGGAAGAACTTGAGCTTGTTCTCGATGTAGTTGGGCGCAAAGAGGGTGCCGTCGTTGAGTTTGCCGACGTCTTTCGCGCGGTCGATGATCCGCAACTGGCCATCTTCACCGATATACCCGGCGTCGCCGGTCATGAAGAAGCCCTCTTCGTCGAACGCCTCGGCGGTGGCGTCGGGGCGGCGGTAGTACGATTGCAGCGTCATCGGCCCGCGCACGCGGATTTCACCGTTCTCGGCGATCTTGATTTCGACGCCTGGCGCCGGCCGCCCCACCGCATCGAGCTTGATTTCGCCGTCGGGCTGCAAACAGACGTAGGCGCACGTCTCCGTTTGCCCGTAGAGCTGTTTGAGGTTGATCCCGATCGAGCGGAAGAATTTGAAGAGGTCCGGTCCGATCGCAGCGCCCGCGGTATAGGCCACCCGGATGCGCGACATCCCCAGGACGTTGCGCAGCGGCCCGTAGATCAACACTTCGCCCAGCGCGTAGAGCAAACGATCTTTGAGGGGTACCGGACGCTTCTCCAGAATTTCGGCGCCACAGCGCCGCGCCACCGCCATGAAGTAGTCGAAGAGCTTGCGTTTGATGGCACTTGCGTCTTCCATTCGGATCATCACTTGGGTGAGCAACCCCTCGAAGATCCGCGGCGGCGCGAAGTAGTAGGTCGGCCCGATTTCGCGCAAGTCGGTCATCACGGTGTCCGACGATTCCGGACAGTTGATCGCAAACCCGGCCACCAGCGACTGAGCATACGAAAAGAGGTGGTCTCCAACCCACGCCATCGGCAGGTAGGAGAGGATCTCTTCGCGGTCGGTCAGGCGGTCGAAATGGATCCCGCCGTTTGCGGCAAAGATGAACGCGCGGTGGGTCTGGCACACCCCCTTGGGTTTGCCCGTGGTCCCGGAGGTGTAGAGCATCACCGAAACGTCCTCGGTCGAACCCTTTTCGATCTCCTTGTTCAGGAAATCGGGTTGGTTGCGGTCGTGGATCTCGCCGGCGGCGACCAGCTCGTCGAGCCCCATCAGTTGGGGTTGGTCGTAGTGCAACATCCCGCGCGGATCGTCGTAGACGATCTTCTCGAGCGAAGGGGTCGACGCCAAGGTCTCAAGGAGCTTATCCACCTGCTCCTGATCCTCGACGATCGCCACCTTCACTTCGGCGTCCTGGAGCACAAAAGCGATCTCTTCGGCGATCGCGTCCTGATAGAGCATCACCGGAATGCCGCCCAACATTTGACACGCGGCAATCGACATGTAGAGCCGCGGACGGTTGTCGCCGATGATCGCGAGCCGGTCGCCGCGCCGGAAACCCAATTCGGCAAGACCGCAGGCGATCGCCCGCGCGGTGCGATAGTAGTCGGCCCACGTATAGGTCTGCCAAATCCCGTACTCTTTCTCCCGCACCGCTGGCTGCGCACCACGCACTTCGGCATGGTGCCGCAAAAGCCGCGGGAAGGTGTCGAGCCCGGCAGGCAGCGGAGGCGCTGCTTCGCCGCGTACGATGGTCATTGTTGTGTCTCCTCCACACGCCCGACGTTCGGTTCGGGAATTCGCTCAGAGGGAATCATCGCACGCGATTGTTACAACGGTTTTTCTGAAATGTAACGGAAATGTATCAAACGCCCAAAAACTCTTTCGGTTCCGGCAGCGGATTGTTCGGCATCGACAGCTCTTCGGGCTCGATTTGCCGTGTGAAGCCATCGAGCGAGCTTTGCACGCGGTGAGCAATGCAGCGACGGCCGCTTTGTCGTCGAGATAACGCGAGACATAGTAGCCGGTGGGCGTGACTTCGGTCTGTGGGTCGAATGCGATCCAATCGCCCACCTGGATCCCGGCGGCTTCGAACGCTTTGCCATCCTCGGCCGGGATATCGACACGCACCTCGACCTGCTCCCACCCAACCGGCTGGCTGTCGATTTCCGGCCCGAACGCGTGGCCCGATGTTTTGAGCGGCAAGCAGGTGCCACGGAATTGCCTGCCATCGTCGGTAAAGATCGTCACACGCGCCCCTTCGGAAAACCGCGCGGACCAGTGACCGATCGGCACGATCGCCAAGCGTCCGTTCGGTTTCAGTGCGCGCACCATCGCGCCCAGCGTATCGAGGTGCGCCACCACCGCACGTGCCGGTTTGCGTGCTTTGCCGGTGAGCGTAGCGCGAATCGCCCCCCGGCGCGTCAATTCGTAGGGAATCCCCAGCGCGGAGAAGCGCTGCGCGGTATAACGCACCACTTCGTCGGTCAAGCCGACGGGGCTGGGGATCGCCAGCAGTTGTAAAAGGGTCTCTTCCAAGTAGGTTTCGTCGATGGTGATCACACAAGCTCCTAGGGGCGTTGCCGGGCCTGGGGAAACAGAAGGTCGATGAAACGCTGCGCCGTCGGTTGCGGTTCGTGGTTCGCCAGCCCGGGACGCTCGTTCGCTTCGATGATGACATAGTTGGGTTGATCAGGCGCATCGACCAAAAAGTCGAGACCCGTGACCGGGATTTGCAACGCGCGGGCGGCTCGCTCCGCGGCGTCGCGCAATGTGGGGTGGAGCTGCGCGGTCACGTCGTGCAGCGTCCCGCCGGTGTGAAGGTTTGCGGTTTTGCGCGCAAGGAGCCGCACATCGACCCCGGGGACATCGTCCCAATCGAATCCTTACGCCCGCAAGCAGCGCCGCGTCTCATCGTCGAGCGGCACGCGCGACTCTCCGCCCGTTGCCGCTGCCCGCCGTCGGTTGTAGCGTTCGATCAGCGCACGAACCGTGTGGCGACCATCGCCGACGATCACTGGCGGACGGCGCAACGCGGCGGCGATCACTTCGCCGTCGATCACCACCACACGAAGGTCTTCTCCGCGGCAAAACTGTTCGACCAAGACACGCTCGGAGAATTGGCGTGCCCGTTCGATCGCCGCAGCCACTTCGCTTTCGCTGCGCAGATCGACGCTGATCCCGTGCCCCTGCTCCCCGTCGACCGGTTTCACGACGACCGAACCGTATTGCGTGAGCAACCGCTGCCAAGCAGCGGTATCGTTCGCATCCACCTGCTCGGGGACCCGCAGCCCCGCTTTTGCCAGCCACCGCACCGTGAGGCGTTTGTCCTGACACAGACTCATCGCGACCGCGCTGGTCAGCTCAGAGAGCGATTCACGGCAAAGGATCGAACGGGCGCCCAGGGTCAACCGGAAAAAACCGCTTTCGGCATCGAGGATTTCCACGTGGATGCCGCGGCGCAGCGCTTCGTCGACCAATATGCGCGCGTACGGGTTGAGTTGGTTGAGCCCTGCCATCTCACCCAAGAAAAGCGGCTGATTGATCGCGTTGCGGCGCGTGCGCGATCACCCGCTGGGGCTCGGCGACGTAAATGGCGATATCGCGCTGCCCTTCGGCCTCCTGCAAAAGCGCTTGGGCCAACGTCCCAGCGTCCTGCCACGTCGGCGCGAGCAACAAGCGACCCCAACCGCATTGGATCGCAACGTTTTCGGCGCGTTCGAACGTTGCGTTGGATTTGCGTTTCCGTTTGGTGGCGTAGGGCGTGTGCGCCGCGCGCAGCGCCCGTTTGACCAGATCTCGCATCATCGCTCTCGTTTCGCTTACCGCAGATGGGTCTGCAACCACCACTCCAGAAGCCCCAACTGCCAGAGTTTGGAACCGCGCAACCGGGTGAAGTGCTGGGTCGGTTCGGCCAACAACGTCGCAACGTATTCCGGTTGGAAGAGTCCGCGCGCTTGCGCCGCGGGCGAAAGCAGTGCGTCGCGCACGCGCTCGAGCACTGCCCCCTGCAGATACTTGAGCGCAGGAACGGGGAAGTAGCCCTTGGGGCGGTCGATCACTTCACTGGGAATGATTGTGCGCGCCGCCTCTTTGAGCACCCCTTTGCCGCCATGGGCCAATTTGTGCCGCGTCGGAATGCGCGCTGCCAACGAGATCAGCTCGTGATCGAGGAACGGCACCCGCGCCTCCAACCCCCACGCCATCGTCATGTTGTCGACCCGTTTCACCGGGTCGTCGATGAGCATCACCGTGGTGTCGAGGCGCAACGCTTTGTCGACAGGGTCTTCGGCGCCGGGTTGCGCGAAGTGTTCGGCAACGAACCGTTCGCTCCAATCTTCGACTTGCCATTCGGGTCGGACCACGGCGCGGTATTCGTCGAAGTCGCGGTCCCGGAAGACGTCGAGGTAGTCGCGCACGGGATCGGTACTGCCCGCAAGCTTCGGATACCAGAAGTACCCGGCAAAGATCTCGTCCGCCCCCTGCCCACTTTGCACCACCTTGCTGTGGCGCGACACCGCTTCCGACAGGAGGTAGAAGCCGATACAGTCGTGACTCATCATCGGCTCGCTCATCGCGGCGATCGCTTCGGGCAAACGGGTGAGGAGTTCCGCTTCCGGCACGAAAATCCGTTCGTGTTCGGTGCCGAACGCGCGGGCGACGATCTCGGCGTATTCGAATTCGTTGCCCTTCTCGTCCCCGACGTCGGCAAAACCGATGTTGTAGGTGCGCAGCCGCTCGATCCCGGCTTCGGCCATCAGCCCGACGATCAGGCTGGAATCGACGCCACCGGAAAGGAGCGCACCCACCGGCACGTCCGCAACCAAGCGGCGACGCACGGCTGCGCGCAGCGCCTCGAGCACGATTTCGACCCATTCCGAAAACGGCCGCGCCTCATCCTCGGCACTGCGGGTGAAATCGAGCCGCCAATAGGTGCGGCGCGTTTCCCGACCATCGGGTTCGATCGTCACCAACGTGGCCGGCGGGACTTTGCGCACCCCTTTGAGGATGGTGTAGGGCGCGGGCACGACGGTGTGAAACGAGAGGTAGTAGTGGAGCGCCAGCGGGTCGATGGTGGTGTCGACACCGCCAGCTGCCAAAAGCGCAGGCAGCGTCGACGCAAAGCGCAAACCGCCCGGGCTTGGCGCGAGATAGAGCGGTTTGATCCCCAGGCGGTCACGCCCCAGCACCAGACGGCCACTGTCGCGTTCCCAGAGCGCGAACGCGAACATCCCATTCAATCGCTCGACGAACGCGTCGCCCCACGCGTGGTAGGCTTTGAGAAGGACTTCGGTGTCGCTGTGGGAGTAGAAGCGGTACCCCAACCCCTCCAACGTCTGGCGCAACTCCGGGTGGTTATAGACCGCGCCGTTGAAAACGATCCCGAGCCCAAGTTCGGGATCGATCATCGGTTGCTGCGCCGCCTCCGAAAGGTCCATGATCTTGAGGCGACGATGCCCCAAGGCGATGCTGCCCTGCGCCCAAACGCCACCCCCGTCGGGGCCGCGCGGGCGCTGGATCTCATTGATGCGCGCAATCGCGTCGAGGTTGGGTTCCGTACCGTCGAAACGGATTTCACCGGCAATACCACACATGCCGCGACCTCACGCCGCGGCTTCGCGGCCGAGCAGCGCATCGAACTCGTCCTGCCAGAAGAAACGGGGTTCGAACGCGGGCTGGAGTTCGTCGAGCCATGTAGCACGCGGGTCGAATCGGACGAAGAAGGGGCGGTCGACCCACGCCGGGTTACGCCCTTGGAGGAACCGCAACACGAAAACACGCTGCCCCGCGACGCGGCTCACTCCCAGCACTTCGACTTTGCCCGGTGCGGCCGACATGCTCGGACCGCGCACGGTGCGCGCCAATCCCGAGACCCGCTGCAACGCGTCGCGGTAAATGCGCCAAGCGCGCGCGAGCGGCACTTTGAAGTAGTGGTGCGCGCCGGTGTCGCGTTCGACGAACATGTAGTACGGCACGATCCCCAGTTCGACTTCGCGTTGCCAGAGTTTCGCCCACACGTCGGGGTCGTCGTTGATGTGCGCCAAGAGCGGCGCTTGGGCACGGATCATTGCGCCGGTTGCGCGCACGCGCGCGATCGCCTCTTGGGTGGGCGCCGGTTCCAGTTCGCGCCAGTGGTTGAGGTGCGCCATCAGGGCCAATTGTTTGCCGCTCGCGACCACTTGGGCAAAGAGATCGAGGAGCGCTTGCCCTTCCCCTTCGGTCAAGAAGCGGTAGGGCCAGAAGGTGAGCGCTTTGGTGCCGATGCGGATCGAGCGGATGTGCGCGAATTCCGGCGAGAGCAACGGTTCGATATAGGCTTTGAGGTGCGCGGTTTTCATCACCAGCGGGTCACCGCCGGTAATCAAGACATCGGTCACCTCAGGGTGGGCGCGGAGGTACCCGTGCATCCGCGCCGCTTCCGCGCTGGCGATGCGCAGCGACTTATCCCCGATGAACTGGGCCCAGCGGAAGCAGAAGGTACAGTAGCTGTGGCACGTCTGCCCTTGGCTGGGAAAGAGCAGTACCGTTTCCCGGTATTTGTGCTGCAGCCCGTTGATGGGTTGCCCCGTTTCGTTCCGCGGGATGTTGAGTTTGAGCTGCCCCGCCGGATGGGGGTTGAGTTCATGGCGAATCTCCGCAACCACGCTCGCCACTTCGGCCTGAGGCGCGTCACGGCGCAACAGGGATGCGACCCGTTCGAAATGGTCCGGGCGCAACATGCCGGGCTGCGGATAGAGCAACTGAAAGAGCGGATCGTCCGGGATGTTGTCCCAGTCGATGAGATGCTCCGTGACATAGCGATTCACCCGGAACGGCAGCACGGTTGCCACCACTTTCATCGCAAAACGTCGTTCCGGGTCAAGCGCCTGGATTTGCGGAATGCGGTCGAGATCGCGCGCCGTATAGACTTCGAACGCCGGCGCAGTGAGCGGCGCGCAGTTCCAGGGCGCCAAACGTTCGGCCATTGGGGTTACGGTCATGGCTAACCTCCTTTTATTGCAGAAAGTGCAATCTTTTATATAACCCACAATGGCCGATCGGTCAACCCAAGAAACGCTAACCTGCTGATTTGTCACATGTTTCGCCGATACTGCCCACCCACCTCGAAGAGCGCCTGCGTCAACTGCCCCAGCGAGCAGTAGCGCACCGCGTCCATCAACACTTCGAAGGTGTTGCCCCCTTCCATCGCCACCGTCTTGAGCTTCGCCAGCCACTTCGGTGCTTCGGCGGCGTGGCGCGCGTGAAATTCGCGCAGCCGCCGCAGCTGGCTCTGCTTCTCTTCTTCGGTGGAACGGGCAAGTTCCAGCTTTTCGGGGATCGGATCGCCGTTCGGGTTGCGGAAGGTGTTGACCCCGATGATCGGAAGACTCCCGTCGTGCTTTTTCTGCTCGTAGTGCAGCGACTCTTCCTGAATCTTGCTGCGTTGGTAGCCCGTCTCCATCGCGCCGAGCACGCCCCCCCGTTCGGCCAGCGCTTCGAATTCGCGCAACACCGCTTCTTCGACCAGATCGGTGAGCTCTTCGATGATGAAGCTGCCTTGGTTGGGGTTTTCGTTCTTCGCCAGCCCCCACTCTTTGTTGATGATGAGTTGGATCGCCATCGCCCGCCGCACACTCTCTTCGGTGGGGGTGGTGATCGCTTCGTCGTAGGCGTTGGTGTGTAGGCTGTTGCAGTTGTCGTAGATCGCAATCAGCGCCTGGAGCGTCGTGCGAATGTCGTTGAATGCCATCTCCTGCGCGTGGAGACTCCGCCCCGAGGTCTGGACGTGGTATTTGAGTTTTTGGCTGCGCTCGTTCGCGCCATACTTGTGTTTCATCGCAATCGCCCAGATGCGACGCGCCACCCGCCCGATCACGCTGTATTCCGGGTGCATTCCGTTGCTGAAAAAGAACGAAAGGTTGGGCGCGAAATCGTCGATGTGCATGCCGCGCGCCAGGTAGGATTCGACGTAGGTGAAGCCGTTGGCGAGCGTGAACGCGAGCTGCGAAATGGGGTTGGCGCCTGCTTCCGCGATGTGGTAGCCCGAAATCGACACTGAGTAGAAGTTGCGCACGTTGTGATGGACGAAGTACTCCTGGATGTCGCCCATCAATTTCAACGCGAACTCGGTGGAGAAGATGCAGGTGTTCTGCCCCTGATCCTCTTTGAGGATATCGGCCTGGACCGTGCCGCGCACAGTGGAGAGCACCCACGCCTTGATCTTTTCATACTCCTCTTCGGTGGGGTCACGACCGTTGTCGGCGCGGAATTTGTCCATCTGCTGGTCGATCGCGGTATTGAAGAACATCGCTAGGATCATCGGCGCGGGACCGTTGATCGTCATCGACACCGAGGTGTTGGGCGCACAAAGATCGAACCCGGAGTAGAGCACCTTCATATCGTCGAGCGTGGCGATCGAGACACCCGAATTGCCGATTTTGCCGTAGATATCGGGCCGTTCGTCGGGGTCGCAACCATAGAGCGTAACGGAATCGAACGCAGTGGACAGCCGCGCCGCGGGCATCCCTTCGGTGAGCTTGCGAAAACGGCGGTTGGTCCGGAACGGATCGCCTTCGCCCGCAAACATCCGGGTGGGGTCTTCGTTTTCGCGCTTGAACGCGAACACCCCGGCGGTGTACGGGAACGACCCGGGGACGTTCTCCTTCATCAGGAATTTGAGCACCTCGCCGTCGTCTTCGAAGTCAGGCAACGCTACCTTGCGGATCTTGTTGCCCGAAAGCGATTCGTGGTAGAGGCGGGTGCGAATCTCTTTGTCGCGGATCTTGACGACGTATTCGTCCTGCGCGTAGAGTTTTTTCAGCGTCGGCCACTGTTCGAGCAGCTTCTTCGCGTGTGGAGTCAGCTGGCTGTCTTTCCAGTCGATCAGCTCGTCGAAATGCTCGGCCGGTTTGCCGCTCGCCTCGAAGAGCGCCTTCGCGATCTTGAGCGCTTGTCGTTCGCGCGCCACCCGCGACTGCTCCCGGACGTGGGCGTGGTAGTCGCGCACGGTTTGCGCGATTTCCGCCAGATAACGATTGCGGTGCGGCGGGATGATCGCTTGTCCTTTGCTGGAATGGCGCACAGAGACGCGCGGCAATTTCCCTTCGGCTTTCGCGGGCAACCCCAATTCGATCAATTTCGGCAGCATCGCTTGATAAAGCGCAGTAACCCCGTCGTCGTTGAAGCGCGCTGCCATCGTCCCGAAGACGGGCATCGCATCGACCGGTTCGGAAAAACGCTGATGGTTGCGCTGGTACTGTTTCGCGACGTCGCGCAGCGCATCTTCGGCCCCTTTGCGGTCGAATTTGTTGATCGCGACGAAATCGGCGAAATCGAGCATGTCGATCTTCTCGAGCTGGCTCGCTGCGCCGAACTCGGGGGTCATCACGTAGAGGGAGCAGTCGACGTAGGGCACGATCGCCGCGTTGCCCTGTCCGATCCCCGACGTTTCGACGATCACGAGGTCGTAACCGGTGAGCTTGGTCGCCGCGATCACCTCTTTGAGCGCCCGCGACACTTCTTGACCGGTGTCGCGGGTGGCGAGCGAACGCATGTAGATGTTTTCGTGGTCGATCGCGTTCATGCGGATGCGGTCACCCAAGAGCGCGCCCCCAGTGCGCTTGCGCGACGGGTCGATCGAGATGATCGCGATTTTGAGCGCATCTTCCTGATCCAAACGGAAACGGCGAACCAGCTCGTCGGTGAGCGAACTCTTGCCCGCCCCTCCGGTACCAGTGATCCCCAACACTGGCACTTTGAGCCCTTGCGCCGCCGCAAGGAGCCCTTCCCGGATTGCGTCTGGGTAGGCGCCATTTTCGAGCGCAGTGATCACGCGTGCGAGCGTCCGCCAATCGCCGCTTTGGAGTTTTTCCAGGATTTCAGGCAAGGTCTGCGGCGCTTCGTGGGAGAGATCGAAATCGGAACGCTCGACCACGTCGTTGATCATCCCTTGTAACCCCATCTGGGCGCCGTCTTCGGGCGAGTAGATCCGCTCGACACCGTACGCTTCGAGCTCCTGGATCTCCGGCGGAACGATCACCCCGCCACCGCCGCCGAAAACCTTGATCTTCTCGCCACCGTTTTGCCGCAGCAGATCGACCATGTATTTGAAGAACTCGACATGCCCCCCTTGGTAGCTGGTCACCGCGATGCCCTGCACATCCTCCTGCAGCGCGGCGCGAACGATCTCGGCGGCACTGCGGTTGTGCCCCAAATGGATCACTTCGCAGCCGGTGCTTTGCAACAAGCGCCGCATGATGTTGATCGCGGCATCGTGGCCATCGAACAGCGCCGCAGCGGTGACGAGCCGCACGTTGTTCTTCGGCTGATAGGGCGTGAGCGCCTTCGCGATACGGGGATCGGTCATGATGGGTCTCCTCTTGTGGTCGCTTTTGCGGTGCACTGAGACTATCTTACCGAAATTGACGTTAACGTCAACGTCATTTCGGTGCCTTGCCCTTGCCTTCGCCTCATGGCAGCGTCCGGCGCACAGGGAAATAGGTTCGCCGCTGGGGCTGTGCTAAGCTAACGCGGTTGCAGGTCAGGGAAGCAGCGTGATGCCGCGCGAAAAGACGTTCAACACCGCGGGCCCATCGAAACCCGAGCTCCACTATATGATCGACCCCTTGGCGCGGATCGATCTCCCGGAAGTCGAAGCACTCATCGCACAGGAACGCTACTTTGTGCTGCACGCGCCACGACAAACCGGCAAAACCACCTGCCTGTTGGCGCTCATGAATCACCTCAACCGCGAAGGGCGCTACCGCGCGCTCTACGCCAACATCGAAGTGGCGCAAACGGCCCGTGGCAACGTCGCCGAAGGGATCGGCGCGGTACTCACTGCGCTCTATGAGGCGGCCCGCCTCTACCTGGGCGAATCGCGCGGTCAAGCATGGGCGCACGCCGCGCGCGCCAACGACGACCCCCACACATGGCTCCAACGCTGGCTTACCGAATTTTCCCTGGCCGACCCGGATCGACCCGTGGTGCTGCTCCTGGACGAAGTCGACGCCCTCGTTGGCGACACCCTGGTTTCGCTCCTCAGGCAACTGCGTGCCGGTTACACCCAGCGCCCACGGGCGTTTCCGCAATCGGTGATCCTGTGCGGCGTGCGCGACGTGCGCGACTACCGCATCCACACCCCCGGCCAAGAGGTGATCACCGGCGGTTCGGCGTTCAACATCAAAGCCGAATCGCTGCGTTTGGGAAACTTCACCTTCGACGAAACCAAAGCGCTGTGGTTGCAACACACCGAGGCCACCGGGCAACGGTTCGACGACGCGATCTGGGAGCCCCTCTGGCTCGACACCGAAGGGCAGCCGTGGCTCGTCAATGCGCTCGGGCACGAATGCACCTGGAAAGACAAAACGCTACGCGCCGACCGGACGGCGCCGGTGACGCTCGAACGCTACCAACTGGCACGCGAACGGCTCATCCAATCGCGCGCGACCCACCTCGACCAGCTCGCCGACAAACTCTCCGAGCCGCGGGTTCATCGGGTGATCGCGGCGATCCTCGAAAGCGAAGCCGACCCGGCGGCGCTCTCGGAAGAGATCGCCCCGGACGATCTGCAATACGTCTATGACCTGGGGCTGATTGCGGTGCGGCCGATGGTGCGCATCAGCAACCGCATCTACCGCGAAGTGATCCCACGCGAACTCACCTGGACCAAACAGGTCTATATCACCCACGAAACGGCGTGGTACGTCGACCCAGCCACCCACCGCCTGCAGATCCCGAAACTCCTCACCGCGTTCCAAGAGTTTTTCCGCGAACACTCCGACGCGTGGCTGCAAGGCTTCTCCTATCGCGAAGCAGGCCCGCAACTCCTGTTGCAAGCCTTCTTGCAACGCATCGTCAATGGCGGCGGGCGCATCAACCGCGAATACGGGCTGGGACGCAAACGCACCGACCTCTTGATCGAATGGCCGCTCGACCCCGACCAAGGGTTGTTGGGGCCGAAACAAAAAGGGGTGATCGAATGCAAACTCGTGCGCAACGGCAAAAACCCGGAGGCGGTCGTGACCGAAGGAATTGCCCAAGTAGCCGACTACGCCGACCGTTCGGGGGCCAAGGAAGCCTATCTGGTGGTATTCGACCGCCGCGACGCAATCCCGTGGGAAGCGCGCATCTGGCAGCGCGAGTACCCGTGGCCCGGAAAACCGGAGCAAACGATCGGCGTGTGGGGGATGTAAGCGATGCGCACCCCTACGCTCTCTTTTGCTGACGGCTGGCGCTGGACCCGCGACGCCTTTCGGTTGTGGCGCCGTGCGCCCGCGCTCACCGCGTACGTCTCGTTCGGGTATCTGCTGCTGCTTTTACTCCTCTCAGCGGTACCGCTCTTCGGTCAATTCCTCGCGGCCGTCGCGATGCCGATCCTGCAAATGGGCGTATTGGCCGGGATGCGCGCCGCCGAACGCGGTCTCCGCCCCGGGCCGGAAGTGCTCTTCGAAGGTTTCAAAGGACCGTGGCAAGCGCTCGCGGCGGTGGGCGCACTCAACTTCATCGCCAATCTGTTGCTGCTTTTGGTGCTCTCTTTGACGATGGGCGAAATGGCGCTTTTTCGCCCGATGGTCATGCAGCCTGAAGCGCTCGACGGTGCGATGGCGATGGGCACGGCGTTCGACCCGATGCCGATCTTGATCTTCTTGTTGCTTTCGCTACCGATCACTGCGGCGTACTGGTTTGCCCCGCCGCTCATCGCGTGGCACCACGTCCCGTGGCCCAAAGCGCTCTTTTTCAGTTTCTACGCCTGCCTGCGCAACTGGGCACCGCTTTTGGCATGGACGATCGCGATGGCGCTCATTCTCACTGCCGCTGGCTTCGTCGTCGCGCTCCTAGCCTCGCTCGTCCATCCGATGCTCTTCACGGTCGCGCTCTTCCTGTTGCCGCTCGTCTTTGTCCCGGTACTCTTTGCCGGTTATTACCGCCAAGTGGACGAACTGTTCCTCCCATGATCGGTCTCATCGGCGGAACGTTCGATCCGATCCATTTCGCCCACCTGCGCCTTGCCGAAGAGGCGCGGGAAGCGTTACGGCTCGACGCGGTGTGGTTCGTTCCCAACGCGCGCCCGCCTCATCGCGCACCACCCGTGGCAAGCGCCGAACATCGCGCGGCGATGGTCGCCCGTGCGATCGCCAACGCTCCCGCGTTTCGGCTCGAACGGTGCGAACTCGAGCGGCGCGACCAACCGAGCTACACCGTCGTCACATTGGAAACGGTACGACAGCGCATCGGTGCAAATACCCCACTCTTCTGGTTGGTCGGCGCCGACGCGTTCGCCGGGCTCGACCGCTGGCACCGCTGGCGCGCGGTGCTGTCGCTCGCGCACCTGGTGGTCGCAACCCGGCCAGGCACGACGCTCTCCGAAGCAGCCCTATCACCCGCGCTGCGCCCGCTCTGGGCGGCGCGGCGCACGCCGGACGCGGTCGCGACCGCCGATCGACTGCCCCCAGCGGGATGGGTGATCGCATTACCGATCACCCATCTGGCGATTTCCGCGACCGCGATCCGGGAACGGATCGCCGGGGGGCGCAGCGCGCGCTATTTGCTTCCCGATGCGGTTCTCGGGTATATTGAACACCATCGTCTTTACCGGAAGGATCATGAAGTCGTCTGACCGCCCAATGGACACCAACGCATTGACCCAATTGGCCATCGCCGCTCTAGAAGCGGTCAAGGGCGAAGCGATCGAAGCCTACGACACCACCCAAGTGACACCGCTCTTTGAACGGGTAGTGATCGCGTCGGGCAATTCGACGCGACAGGTCAAGGCGCTCGCGCGCAACGTCGTCGAAGAGGCGAAGAAACACCACGTCCCGATCGTCGGCGTGGAAGGAGAAGAAGGAGGCGAATGGGTCCTCGTCGATCTCGGCCCGGTGGTGATCCACGTGATGCTCCCCGCGGTTCGCCGCTACTATCGTCTCGAAGAGCTGTGGGGCATGCCCCCCGCAACGCGGGTGGCTGCAGCGAACGTCACCATGCCCCAAAGCGCGTTGGGCGAACCCAACCCGCCCGCAACCGAATGAACGTACCCGCTCCAGCCGACGATCCCACCGCGAACGCAATGTGCTGAAATGGCCTTTTTCACCCTGTACACGATCGGCCACCGCCCCCCACAATGGGTTCGAGAAGGCTTTGCCGACTACGCCAAACGTCTGCCGCCAGCATGGGGGCTCGAACTTGTCGAACTCAAAGCGGAACTGCGCAGCAGTGACTGTGCTGCGGAACGCGAACGCGCCCGAGCCCGCGAGTGCGAACGGCTGCGCGCGCGGATTCCCGCCGGGAGTCGGTTGGTAGCGCTCGACGAACGGGGCGCCGCGTGGACTACCGAAACGCTTGCCGCGAAACTGGCGGTGTGGCGCGACGCCGCGCGCCCAGTTGCGTTCGTGATCGGCGGTCCCGACGGGTTCACCGACGCTTTTCGCAACGACGCGGACGAACTGTGGCAACTCTCTCGGTTGACGCTCCCGCACGCGCTCGTGCGGGTGATCGTCGCCGAAGCGCTCTACCGCGCGTGGAGCCTGCTCGCGGGCCATCCGTATCACCGCGGAGGAGCAACGGAATGAATGCCCCACCGCGCCTCTACCTTGCGTCCCAAAGCCCGCGGCGGCAGGCGCTGCTCGAACAACTGCGCGTTCCCTTCACGGTGTTGCCCACAACCAACAACGCAGAGTGGGTCGACGAGACGCCGCTTGCGCACGAAACGGCGCAACAGTATGCCATTCGCCTTGCCTGTGCCAAAGCGCGCGCCGGCTGGGACGCCTGGTCCCAGCGCAGCGCCCCATGCGAAGTGACGTCAGCCCCAGCCGCTGTGGTTTTGGGGGCGGACACCACAGTAGCGCTCGCTGGCAGAATTCTGGGCAAACCCAAGGATGCCGACGACGCCGTCGCAATGCTGCGTGCGCTCTCCGACACCACCCACGACGTGATCACCGCGGTGGCGCTCACCGACGGCAACCGCATGGAATACGCCGTCTCGCGCTCCACCGTCCGCTTCGCGCCCCTTCCGCAAGCGTGGATCACCGCGTACGTCGCCAGCGGCGAACCGCTCGACAAAGCAGGCGCCTACGCCTACCAAGGAGCGGCCGCAGCGTTCATCCCGGAAATCCGCGGCAGCGCCTCGGGAATCATTGGGCTGCCGCTTTTCGAAACCGCCGAGCTTTTGGCCCGCTTCGGGCTCGGCCCCCATTGCGTTGCGAGCCTTCCCGAATGAGGATGCCACTATGCCGTCTGAACCCGTGACGCAACTTGGAACGCCGCCAACCCTGATCGAACCCCCAGAGCTCCAACGTGAGCTGCTGGTGAACTGCACCCCGCAGGAGACGCGAATCGCCGTCGTCGAAAACGGCACCGTGCAAGAACTCCACATCGAACGGGCCAGCCGTCGCGGGCTCGTGGGCAACATCTACCGCGGCAAAGTGGTTCGCGTCCTGCCGGGGATGCAATCGGCGTTCGTCGACGTTGGACTCGAGCGAACCGCGTTCCTGCACGTGACCGATCTGCTCCCGAGCGGTGCCGAAGCGACTCGGGGCGAAATGCCACGCATCGAGCGGCTGTTGCGCGAAGGGGAAGAGATCACTGTTCAAATCGTCAAAGACCCGATCGGCAGCAAAGGGGCGCGGCTCACGATGCAGCTCTCGCTCGCGGGCCGCTTTCTCGTCTATCTTCCGCACGACGACGGCCAGATCGGCATTTCGCAAAAGATCGAAGACGAACACGCCCGGGAAGCGTTGCGCGCGCGGCTCACCGCATTGCGGCCGAGTCACCTGTCAGGCGGCTTCATCGTCCGCACCAACGCGCTCGAAGCAAGCGACGAGCAGCTTGCCGCCGATATCGCGTACCTCGAGCAGGTTTGGCAAGAGATTCAACAGAAAGCAGGGGCTGTGCGCGCCCCTGCGCTCCTCTATGATGAATTGGACCTGGTGTTGCGCGTGGTGCGCGATCTCGCCGACCGCCACACCGTCCGGATCCAGGTCGACTCCCGTGAAAACGCGCAGCGCATGATCGCGTTCGCGCAACGCTACGCGCCGCACGTATTGCCACTCATCGAACTCTACCGCGGCGAACGCCCTCTTTTTGCCCGCTGCCACGTCGAAGAGGAGATCGAGCGGGCGTTGGCGCGACGGGTCGAGCTCAAATCGGGCGGCTATCTCATTTTCGACCAGACCGAAGCGCTCACCACGATCGACGTCAATACCGGCGCGTTTGTCGGCGCGAAGAGTTTCGACGAGACGATCCTCAAAACCAATCTGGAAGCGGCGCAAACGATCGCGCGCCAACTGCGCCTGCGCAACCTGGGTGGCATCATTTTGGTCGACTTCATCGACATGACGCTTCCCGAACACCGCGAACGCGTTCTGGAAGCGTTCCAGAAGGCGCTCGCGCGCGACCCCACCAAAACGACCGTAAGCGGCTTTACGCAACTGGGGCTCGTCGAACTCACCCGCAAACGCACCCGCGAATCGCTGTCGCAACAACTCTGCGAACCGTGCCCGACCTGTGCGGGGCGCGGTTTCGTCAAGACCGCCGAAACGGTCTGTTTCGAAATCCTGCGCGAACTGGTGCGCGAAGCGCGGCAGTTTCCCCATGTCCAGGAGTTTCTGATCCTCGCGGCCCCCGCCGTCGTGCGCCTTTTCGAAGAAGAGCACGCGCAGGCGCTTGCGATGGCCAGCGAATTTCTGGGCAAACCGATCGCGTTGTGCGGCGAAGCGGACTACCCCCCAGAACACTACGACATCGTGGTACGCTAACAGCCGTTTGGAAACCAAAGGCCAACCGCTATGACCCGTTCGCTCGAACTCGATGCGGCAGAACCGCACCCAAGCTGGCGTGCTTCGCTCGCCAAGACCTACTTTCTGGCGACGCGCCCGGCCTTTTTCACCATCACCGCAATCGGTGTCTTGTTGGGTAGTGCCTACGCCATGTGGCACGCAGCGCACGGTGCTGCCACAGACGCGGCGCCGCTTGGCTCGGCAGAGATCGGGATCACCGTGGGGCTATTCCTCCTTACGCTCCTTTTGGCGCTCACCGCCCACGCCGCCGCGAACGTGATCAACGACGCATGTGACGAAGCGACAGATCGCTGCAACCGCACCCGCCTCTACCCCTTCACCGGCGGCAGCCGCTTTTTGCAAAACGGGGTGCTCACCCGCACGGAATTGGTGCGTTTTGCGGTCGCGCTCTTTCTCATCACCGCGCTCGGCGGATGCGCGCTCACCCTGTGGCTTGCCACCGTGGCACCGATGCGCGCGGTGGCGCTCGCCGGTATCGGGCTGGTCGGCCTCTTCGTTGGCTGGGCCTACTCGGCGCCGCCGTTGCGGCTCTCTGCGCGCGGCCTGGGCGAAATCGCGATCGCGGTGGCCTGGTCGCTGGTCGTGGCGGGCGCCGCGACCGTGGTCGGCGCGCCGCTGACACCCGCTTTCACGCAGACGGCGCTCTTTGCTTCAGTAGCGGTGGGACTCCCCTTCGGCCTACTGGTCGCGAACATTCTCTATATCAACCAATTCCCCGACGCCCCCGCCGACGCCGCGGGCAACAAACGGACCGTGCCGGTTCGCTTCGGTACTCGCGCCGCGTGGGGCTATCCGCTACTTGTGGTGGGGGCGCTTGCGCTGCACCTGTTCCTCACCGCCGCAGGGCTGTTGCCGTGGCTCGGGATTCTGGCTTTTGTCGCGTTCGTTCCGGCGATTCGCGCCACCCGAATCCTGTTCGCGTTCGTTCGCGCACACCCACACTGGAACGACACCACCGATTTTTCGCCGCTTCGCGCTGCGATCGTCGCGACGCTGCAAGCCGCGCACGGCTACGGGCTGCTGCTTGCGGTAACCCTCATCGGAGACGCGTTGCGATGATCGCGACGCTGACCGGTACGTTGCGGGAGAAAACCCCACCCACCGTCCTCATCGAAACCCCCGGGGGCGTCGGTTTCGAGGTGTGGGTGCCGATGAGCACCTTCTACACCCTGCCAGCTACCGGCGAAACCGTGCGACTTGTCACCCACCACGTGGTGCGTGACGACGAACAGCAACTCTTCGGTTTTGCTACCCGCGCCGAACGCGATGCGTTTCGTTTGCTGATCCGGATCAACGGCGTCGGACCACGGATCGCGCTTGCGCTGCTCTCGCACCTCACCTTGAGCGAACTCAAAGGGGCGGTGGCGGAACAACAGAGTGCGCGGCTCGTGAAGATTCCGGGCATCGGCAAAAAGACCGCCGAACGGCTCTTGCTGGAACTCAAGGACAAACTGGCGCTTCTGCCCTTCGGTGGCGATGCCGCGTCTGCCCCACCGACCTCCACCACCGCGAAGACCCGCGCACAGAAAGGGGACGTCAAGGGGGAAGCGCCTACGCCAGAGACACCCCCGCCCAACGGACGCGACGCTGAGACGCGGTGGCAACTCGCGCGCGACGTTGCCGCGGCGCTCGTCGCGCTCGGTTACAGCGAGGCGCAGATCGCGCCGCTCGTTGCCGAACTGCCGTCGGATCTGACCCTCTCGGAAGCCATCAAGTGGGCGCTGCAGCGAATCGCTTCACGATAGCGCCCGAAACGAACCATTCGCGGTAGCAGCGCCGCACCACGCGTGCCGACACGCTTGCGACGTCGGAGTAAACGCTCCATGATGCACTCCTTCCACAGATGACGATCGCCCTCCTGATCAAGGAACCATTATAGCGACCACCCATTGCATGGTCACCAAGAGCGATCACCCATGCCCCTGCTGCGCCCACAATCGCTCCAGCCGCTTGATGCTCACCGGCATCGGCGTTTTGAGTTCGGACGCAAAGAGCCCGACACGCAATTCTTCGAGCAACCAGCGATATTCGGCCCAAAAAGAAGGCCACGCGCCACGCGCCTTCGCCGTCACTTTTTGCCACGGAAGCGCCGCACGCTGCCATTCGGCCAGCCACCTGCGGTCACGCGCCGGGTCTTTTTCCAATTTGTCGAGCCGAACGACAATCGCTTTGAGATAGCGCGTGTAGTGCTGCAACCGGGCCCACGGGGTGCGCGCCAAAAACCCCGGTGGGGTAAGCGCTGCCAGCTGCGCCCGAATATCCGTGACCACCTCCGGGTGAACGCGCTCGATCCGCTCCAGCCGTTTCTCGATCGCGGCGATCTGTTCGAACCAACCGAGCGCGGCGCGCATCATCGCGTCGGCAACCAACAGGAACTTCTCCCGCCCTTGTTGGACCCGTTCGGCGAAGGCCGAACCCGTTCGCGGCAACGGTTCTGCCAGGCACGCCTCTTGCAATGCCGCCTCGATCACAGTCTCTTCGAGCGCCTCAGGGCGTTCGCGCGCCAACCAGACCATCGACAGCCGTTTGAACGCGTCGCTGCGGGTGAGCGAGCGCACCGCCTCTTTGAGGGCAAAGCGCAGCAACCGCAGCACCCCACGACGGTGCGCGGCAGCGGCAGCCGTTTCGGTATCGAAAAGCTTGAGGCGCGCCCCGCTACTGCCCGCGTCGTCGAGCGCCGGGAATCCGATGGTCGCCACCCCGGCGACCACCGCCTCGGCGATTTCCGGAAGCTCCGGCCAGATCCATTCGGTCGCGGGGCCTTCGGGGAGTGGCGCGGTACTGCGGGTCTCTCTTGGCTCCGAAGCGCCGCCGTCGCGTCGCGCGCCCTGGTTGGCGCGCCCCTTGGCGTCGGGCGCGTCCGTGGGTTCGCCCCCCGTCTTAGACCCGGCTGATGCGTTTTCGTCCGTACCTGCAGACGCAGCGCCGTTCCGGCCGTGTGCCCGCCACGCTTCGGCAAGCGCCGCAAACGCCCCGCGCGCCTTTTGCCCAAGCGCTTGCTTGAGCGCGTCCAACTGACGACTTTCGCGTAAGACGCGGCCATGGGCATCGACGACGCGGAAATTCATGAAGCAGTGCGCAGGCAGCGTCTCGAGCCGAAAGTGCGCTGGCAGCGTAGCCAATTCCGTGCGCGCCTGCACCCAGCGGGCCAACACCTCGGTAAGCGACTCCCTGCGCCATTCGGGATGGGTGGCGCAATCGGCAAGGAACGCTTGCACGCTCTCGGCGTGCGGTTGCAAGCGGTGCTTGTGTTTGTTGGGCAGGCTCTTGATGAGCAGCAATACCTTCTCTTCGAGCATCCCGGGCACGAGCCACTCACAGCGCGCAGCAGGAATCTGATTCAAGAGCGCTACTGGAACGGTGAGTGTCACCCCGTCGTCGCGCGCCGCGGGATCATGAACGTAGTGCAGCGGCAGCGGCTGGCCAAAGAGATCGAACGTGGCAGGAAAGCGTTCGCTCACCACCCCTTCGGCTTCTCGGGAAAGGAGCATCTCCCGTGTCAGGAAGAGAAGCTTCGGGTCACTGCGCTCGACGCTGCGGCGCCACGATTCGAAACTGGCCAGATCGACCACGTCTTCGGGAATTTTGCTCGCGTAAAACGCTTCGAGCCACCCCTCATCGACGAGATCGGGTCGTCGCAACCGCTGTTCGAGTTCGCGCAGTTCGGCAACAAGCGCCAGATTGTGCTGCAAAAACGGCATCTGCGCGATGCGCTGCGGCGGCAGGTTCCCAGCCACCAGCCCTTCACGAATAAAGAGCGTACGGCAAAGCGCGGGATCGACGTGGCGGTACGAAACCGGTCGGCCACTATAGACCGTGAGGCCAAAGAGCGTCCCCTTTTCCAGTCCGCGCACCTCGCCGGCACGGCCGTTCCAATGAGGTTCGCCCACTTCCCGCACGATGAGGTGCGGCACCGCCCGTTCGATCCAACGCGAGTCGATCGCGGCGACGGTCCGCGCGTAGGGTTTCGTCGTCTCGACCCGTTCGGCGGCCAAGACCCACGCCGGTTGCGCGCGCCGCAGCGGACCGCTTTGCGGATGGAGCCAGAAGCGAACCCCTTTCGCCCCCAAATAGCTGCCACGCAGTTCGGGTTTGTCGTCGCGCGCTTTCTGCCCGACCCCGTGCGGCAACGCAGTAAGGAGCGCAGTATGGATCACCTCGTATGTGGCGGGTTGTTCGTTGTCACGCCACCCCATCGCACCGGTGAGCGCGTGCAGTTGCCCTTCCACCTCGCGCCATTCGCGCAAGCGCAGCCACGACAGAAAGTGGCGCTGCGCCCACTGGCGCTGTTTGTTGCCGCTTTCGTGGCGAATCACCTCCTGCCAAGCCGACCAGAGGTTGAGGTACCAGCAAAATTCCGATTTGGCGTCGCGGTCACTGCCGCGAAACCGCGCGTGCATCGGGTCGGCTTGCGCCTCACGGTCGCCGGGTCGCACTCTGGGGTCGGGAACCGAAAGTGCCGCGGCAAGGATCCGCATCTCCTTGAGGCACCCCAGTTCGTGTCCCGCAACCAAGAGCCGCGCCAGATGGGGGTCGATCGGTAACTTCGCCAGCAACGTCCCCACTGGGGTGAGGTTGCGGGTTTGCGGGTCAAGCGCCCCGAGTTCGATCAGCTCTTGGTAGGCGCCTTGCACTGCGCGATAGGGGGGTGGATCGAGGAAAGGAAAATCTTGGACCTCACCGAGTCGCAGTGCTGCCATCCTGAGCACCACCGCCGAAAGCGAGGTGCGCAAGATCTCCGGGTCGGTATGCGGCGCTCGGGCAGCGAAATCGCTTTCGCTATAGAGGCGAAAGCAGACACCGTCCATCACGCGGCCACAACGGCCAGCGCGCTGCTGCGCAGCGGCTTGACTGATCGGTTCGATTTTGAGCTGCGCCACCCGCGTGCGCGGGTTGTAGCGATGAATCCGCGCCAACCCCGAATCGATCACGTAGCGGATATTGGGAACGGTGAGCGAAGTCTCCGCGACGTTCGTCGCCAGAACGATGCGCGCGCGCTTGCTTCGTGCAAAGACCCGCGCCTGTTCGGTTGGCGACTGTCGGGCAAAGAGCGGAATGATCTCGAATTCGCGCGGGATCGTTGCGTGCGCGGCTTCGAGCGCGGCACGTGCCTCGCGAATTTCCCGTTCGCCCGGTAAGAACACCAGGATATCCCCAGGGCCTTCCTGCCACGCCTCGGCCACGCACGCCACGATGCCGTCATAGAGCGGTTCTTCGCTCTCTTCGAGCGCGTCGATGGGACGATAACGCACCGCGACAGGGTAGAGGCGGCCGCTCACTTCGATGATCGGCACAGCGCCGGCGACCGTTTCGAAATGGCGCGCAAACCGCGCCGCGTCCAGCGTCGCACTGGTGACGATCACCTTGAGGTCGGGGCGACGCGCCAGCAGCCGATGCAAATAACCCAGCAAAAAATCGATGTTGAGGCTGCGTTCGTGGGCTTCGTCGATGATGATGGTGTCGTACGCGGAAAGCCACGGGTCGCGCTGCGTCTCCGCCAACAAAATCCCGTCGGTCATCAACGTGATGTAGCCGTGCGGACTCGCGACGTCGTGAAAACGCACCCGAAAGCCAACGCTGCGCCCGAGCGACTCACCCAACTCTTCGGCGATGCGTGCCGCAGTCACGCGCGCGGCGATCCGCCGCGGCTGCGTATGGGCGATCTGACCACTGATCCCACGTCCCGCCGCCAAGCAGATCTTGGGCAACTGCGTGGTTTTTCCGGAACCGGTCTCGCCGCAGACGATCACCACCCGGTGGGCACGAATCGCCGCCGCGATCGCATCCGCTTTCTGGCTGACCGGTAATTCCGGGGGATAAGTCACCTCGGGGCGCGCCGCCAAACGCGCCTGCCATGCCGCATGGGAGGCCGCGATGATCTGCGCACGCTCTTCTTGCAACCGCGCCCGCACTTCGGGGTCGCGCGCCCGCTGCAACCGCCGGGCAAGCGCAATCACGCGCCCCCGGTCGCGGGCAAGAATCCGATCGAGATCGTTCGTTCGTTCGTCCATCACCCGGGTCAATCATGCGTCCTGGCGGGCGATTGTAGAGCAATTGAACGGTATATTTCGTCTTTCGTTCCACCGCCGCCTCATTTGTCATGACCAAGCAACCGGCAACTCCGCGTGGATTTCCTCCGCTCCTCGGGGAATCGCCCCATACCTTGGTGTTGGGGTCGTTCCCCAGTGTCGCGTCGCTCGCTGCACAGCAGTATTACGCCCACCCGCGCAATGCGTTTTGGCCGATCATGGGAATGCTCCTGGGCTTCGACGCGACACTGCCCTACCCGGAACGCACCCGCGCCCTGACTGCGTGCGGCATCGCACTCTGGGACGTGATCGCCTCGTGCCACCGTCCCGGCAGCCGCGACGATGCGATCGTCGGGCCAAGCGTCGAACCCAACGACATCGCGGGACTACTGATCGCCACGCCCACGATCACCCGCATCGTCACCAACGGCACCACCGCGGAACGACTCTTTCGTCGGCATGTCTGGCGCGCCCTCCCGCTTGCGCTTCGTTCGCGGCTCCAGGTATGTCCGGCGCCCTCGACGTCACCGGCACACGCCACCCGCACCGTCGCCGAAAAAACCGCGCTGTGGCGCGTCGCGCTCGGCCTTTCGGGCGCCCACGCGGTGTAGAATAGCAAGATCGAGGCCACGCTGCAGATCCCATGGACGCAACGCTTCCCAGTAACTTCATCCGCAACGAAATCGAAGCCGATTTGGCCGCAGGGCGCTACCAAACGGTCGTCACCCGTTTTCCACCGGAACCGAACGGCTATCTCCATTTGGGTCACGCCAAATCGATCATCCTCAACTTCGAAATGGCCAAAGCGTTCGGTGGCCGTTGCCATCTGCGGTTCGACGACACCAACCCGGAAAAAGAGAGCGAAGCGTTTGCCCGTTCGATCGAAGAGGCAGTGGCGTGGCTCGGTTACGATTGGGGCGAGCACCGCTATTACGCCTCCGACACTTTCGAAACGATGTACCGCTGCGCCGAGGTGCTGATCGAACGCGGGCTTGCGTACGTCGATTCGCAAAGCGCGGAAGCGATTCGTGCGCAGCGCGGCACACTCACCGAACCGGGCCAAGAAAGCCCTTTTCGCAACCGTCCGCGTGAAGAGAGTCTTGCGCTCTTTCGCCGGATGCGCGCGGGCGAATTCCCGAACGGCGCGCATGTAGTGCGCGCGAAAATCGACATGGCGCATCCCAACCTCAACCTGCGCGACCCGGTGATCTACCGCATCCGTCACGTCCCCCACTACCGCACCGGTACCGCGTGGTGTATCTATCCCACGTACACGTTCGCCCACCCGATCGAAGACGCGATCGAAGGCGTCACCCATTCGCTCTGCACGCTCGAATTCGAAGACCAGCGCCCTTTCTACGAGTGGCTCCTCGAAGCGCTTGCCGACGCCGGCCTCTTTTCGCGGCCGTTACCGCGGCAGATCGAGTTTGCCCGCCTCAACCTCGAATACACGGTCCTTTCGAAACGCAAACTGATCGAACTTGTCGAGCAAGGCGTCGTGACCGGCTGGGACGACCCGCGGATGCCGACGCTTGCCGGTGCGCGACGCCGCGGCTATTGCCCGGAAGGCTTTCGCCTCTTCGTCGAGCGCACCGGCATCGCCAAAGCAGAGAGTTGGATCGACTACGCAGTCTTTGAAGAGGCGCAGCGCGACGCGTTGAACGAGATCGCACCCCGCCGCATCGCAATCCTCGAACCGCTCGAGCTCGTGCTCACCAATTTCCCGCCTGAAGCGGTCGAATGGTGCGACGCCCCCAACCATCCGCACAAACCGGAATGGGGGTCACGTCAGCTGCCATTCACCCAACGGCTTTGGATCGAGCGCAGTGACTTCATGGAAGTGCCCGTAAAAGGGTTCAAACGGCTCTCTCCGGGGGCCGAAGTGCGGCTCCGCTACGGCTTCGTGATCCGCTGCACGGGCTGCGAAAAAGACGCGAACGGCCGCGTAACCCGCGTCTTTGCCGAATACTACCCCGATTCCAAGAGCGGCACGCCGGGCGCCGACGCGTACAAACCCAAAGGGGCGATCCACTGGCTCTGCGCGAAGCACGCGGTGGCGGCAGAGGCGCGCCTCTACGACCGTCTCTTCACCCAACCGATACCCGGCGCGCCGGGGCCAGACGGCACCCTCCGTTCGTTTCTCGACGACCTCAATCCCAACGCTTTGACCACCGTCACGGTCTTCGTCGAACCGCAAGCCGCGGCGGCACCACCGGAGACACGTTTTCAATTCGAACGGCACGGCTACTTTGTCACGGATCGCTTCGACCACCGTCCGGATGCACCGGTATTCAACCGCACGGTTGCCCTCAAAAGCGGCTGGAAGCGGTAAACTGAACCGACACGACGAGCCAACACCAAGGGAGCAGCACAGAGCATGACCACACGACGCACACTCGACGACTTCCGCCTGCGGTTCGGTGACCATGGCCCGGAAGTGGTGCCGCTCATGCTGGGCGGCATGGGGGTAGACATCTCCAACACCGATCTTGCGCTCGAAGTCGCCCGGCTCGGCGGCATCGGCCATATCTCCGACGCGATGGTACCCACGGTCACCGACCGCCGTTACGAAACCGAATTCACCAAAGAAAAACTCAAAAAGTACAAATACAACGTCAAAAACAGCGACAAATCGGCGGTGAAATTCGACCTGGGGATGGTGCGCGAAGCGCAAAAGCTCCACGTCGAAAAGACGATGGCGCGCAAAACGGGTGCGGGGATGGTGTTCATCAACTGCATGGAAAAACTCACCATGGGCGCGCCGAAAGAGACGCTCAAGGTGCGGCTCGAAGCAGCGCTCGACGCCGGAATCGACGGCATCACCCTTTCCGCGGGACTGCATCTCGGAAGTTTTGCGCTCATCGAAACCCATCCGCGTTTCCATGACGCCAAGCTCGGGATCATCGTCTCCTCGGTACGGGCCCTCGCGCTCTTTCTCAAGAAAAACAGCCGCACCGGGCGGCTTCCCGATTACGTCGTCGTCGAAGGACCACTAGCGGGCGGCCACCTCGGTTTCGGCCTCGATTGGGCGCAATACGACCTCAAGACCATCACCGCCGAGGTGTTGCGCTATCTGGCCGAAAACCACCTGACGATCCCGGTGATCCCCGCTGGCGGCATTTTCACGGGCACCGACGCGGTCGAATACTTGGAAATGGGCGCCGCTGCGGTGCAAGTCGCAACCCGATTCACCGTCACCAAAGAGTGCGGTCTTCCCGACGACGTCAAACAAGAATACTTCAAAGCCAACGAAGAAGACGTCGTGGTCAATACGATCTCGCCCACCGGATACCCGATGCGGATGCTCAAATCGAGCCCCGCGATCGGCAGCGGCATTCGCCCCAACTGCGAATCGTACGGCTACCTGCTGGATGCGAACGGCCATTGCGCCTATATCGACGCCTACAACCGCGCCGTGGAAACCACGCCACCGGGAGATAAGCTCCACGTCTGGGACAAGACGTGCCTGTGCACCCACATGCGCAACTTCAAAGTATGGACGTGCGGTCATTACGTCTACCGCCTCAAGGACACCACACGCCGCTACCCGGACGGCACCTATCAACTCCTCACCGCGGAACACGTTTTCAAAGACTACCAATACAGTACCGAGCACCAAATCCGTTTGCCGGATCCCGAACCACAACCGCCGCAAAAGGCGAAAGGACGCGCGGCGGCACCGGAAACGCTTGCCGACGACACCTAAGCGATGAACGAGCGGCTGATCGCCCCCCAACCGCTGGCAGGCGACGAGCGCTTCGAACGGGCGCTCCGCCCCAAGCGGCTTCGCGATTACACCGGCCAACAAAAGGCACGCGAACAACTCGCGATCTTCATCGAAGCGGCGCGGCAACGCAACGATGCGCTCGATCACGTCTTGCTCTTTGGCCCACCTGGCCTTGGGAAAACGACGCTGGCGCACATCATCGCCGAAGAGCTCGGCGTGGGGTTTCACCAAACCTCCGGCCCGGTGCTGGAGCGCGCAGGGGACCTCGCCGCGATCCTCACCACATTGCAACCCCGTGACGTACTCTTCATCGACGAAATCCACCGCCTCTCTCCCGTGGTGGAGGAGATCCTCTACCCGGCGATGGAGGACTACCAGATCGATATCGTGATCGGGGAAGGACCCGCCGCGCGCTCGATCAAGCTCGACGTCGCCCCCTTTACGCTCGTGGGCGCGACCACCCGCGCCGGGATGCTCACCAACCCGCTGCGCGACCGCTTCGGGATCGTCGCGCGGCTCGAATTCTATAGCGCCGAAGAGCTGCAGCAGATCGTGCTCCGCTCGGCGCGGCTCCTGCACGTGACGATCGACGACGCCGGAGCGCTCGAAATCGCTCGCCGTGCCCGCGGGACCCCACGCATCGCGAACCGGTTACTGCGGCGCGTTCGCGACTTTGCCCAAGTCAAAGCCAACGGCACGATCACCGCCGCGATCGCGCACGAGGCCTTGACCCTTCTGGATGTCGATCCCCTTGGACTCGACGTGATGGACCGAAAGCTCCTTACCGCGATCATCGAACGCTTCGACGGTGGCCCGGTGGGTTTGGAAAACGTCGCCGCGGCAATCGGTGAAGCTCCCGACACCATCGAAGACGTGATCGAACCCTACTTGATCCAACAGGGCTACCTGCAGCGCACCCCCCGCGGCCGCGTCGCCACCGCGGCGGTCTATCGCCATTTTGGCCTGACACCACCCTCAGGACTTGGGCAGGCCAACGCACCCCTCCAGCCCACGCTTTTTCCCGTTTCAGACGAGCTTGGCCGATTACCGTGAGCGACTATGCGCACGTTTCTGGCGCTCGCTTGGCTCTTTACCTTATTCACCGGTGGGTACCTGCTGCTCTTTGCGCCGTCGTTCGAAATGCCGGACCGGCTCGCGCCGGGATGCGGCTGGCTCCTGACGCCGCTCTTGGCGCGCGTGGCAGGTAGCGCGCTGTTACTCCTTGCCGTTGCAGGGTGGCGGATGATCCGCCGTGCCCGCGCCGATGCGCTACACACCGCTCCGCCGCATTGGCATCGCGTGCAGTTTGCGCTCGTTGCCGGGAGTTTCACACTGCTCCTTGCCGTCTCGGCGTTCGCGCCATACGGGCCGCTCACCGCGTGGCAAGGAACGGTTCACTGTCCACAGAGCAGCATCGCCAACGCCTGGTCCGAAGTCACGGGACGTGAATAGAGATACCCCTGCCCCCAGCGCGCTCCCAACGCCTTCACCTGCGCGTGTTGCGCTTCGGTCTCGACCCCTTCGCACACGACGTCGAGCCCCAGCGCATGCGCCAAATCGACCACCCCCCCGGACGAAATCGTACCCGCGCTGAGTATCGATCGCCGCGACAAAGCTGCGGTCGATCTTGATCGCCTGCGCGGGGATCTGGTAGAGGCACGAAAGGGACGAAAAACCGGTACCGAAGTCATCGAGCATCACCTGTAACCCAACGCCCCGTAACCGGGAAAGAATCGCGAGCGTTTTCTCACCCTGGTCGAGTACCGCCGACTCGGTGATCTCCACCTTCACCGTTTCGGGCGGTACGCCACACTTCGTGACCGCGGCCAGCAACCACTCGACAAAACCGGGCGCACACAGCTGCCGCGGCGAAACATTCACGGCGATCGTAAGGGTCGCCCGACCCAGTGCCTCATGCCAGGTGCGCAGCGTAGCGAGCGCCTTTTCGATCACCTGTTTGCCGATCGCGTCGATCAGCCCACTCGTTTCGGCAACCTCGAGGAACGCGGCTGGCGGCAACACCCCGCGCCGCGGATGGTGCCAGCGGACCAACGCCTCGAACCCGGCGATCGCCCGCGTTTCGAGATCGACGATCGGCTGGTAATAGGGTTCGAACGCATCCTGTTCGATCGCAGCACGCAGCTCGGCCTCCGTCTCGAATTGTTGCTGCACCGTGAGATGAAGCGCCGGGTCGGAGATCACCGTCGCCGCGCCCCCCTGACGCTTCGCTCCGCGCATCGCCAGCTGCGCTTCCGACAGGACCGCTTCGCTCGAAAGGGGCGTTTCCCCAGACAACGCCGCCTGATCGACCACTGCGACACCAGCAGAAAAGCCCCAAGAAAGCTCGTGGTTCCCGACGCGAAACGGCACTGCCACCCCCTCGCGCCACCGCTGCACCACGCGCAATGGCGCTGCGACATCGCGGACATCTTCCAGCAACACGCAGAATTCGTCGCCCCCAACCCGCGACACCAAGTCTGTGGGCCGTACATTGCGCTGGAGGCGATGCGCCACTTCGGTGAGCAGCAAATCACCCGCCCAGTAACCGAAGCGGTGGTTCACCAAATGAAAGCGGTCGAGCCCAAGACTCACCACGGCAAAACGTGCGGACGGGTTGCGTCGCAAGCGCTGCAGCCCATGATCGACCCGCTGCAAAAAGAGCGCAAGCGCCGGCAACCCGGTCAACCGATCGGTCAGTTCGGGGGAAAGTCGCGCCGCATTGTCGAGGTTGACGCCCACTTCGTGCGCCGAGAGCACCAACCACCCTTCGGAGCCCGCTTGGATCACCGACCAAGCCAAGCCAACGAAGCGCCCGTCGCCGCAGCGCAACCGCGCAGAAAAGCGCACCGTCTCGCCCTGTTCACGCGCCTCCTGCAACCGTGCCGCCACGGCTGAGCGGTCCGCGTCGAAGAGCAGAGCCGTGAACGGCTGTCCCAATACCCCGCGTTCGTCAACGCCGATGAGCGCCAGCAGCCCGGCGCTTGCCGCAGTAATGCGGTTTTCCGCGTCCAACGTCAGCGCCAGATTGTCCGGTAACGAAAAAAATGCCGCGAGCGTTTGGTGTTGCTGCGCGGCATCGATACCAAAGATGATCACCTTCGGCCTCTACTCCTTGAGATGTTCCGCCATCACCCGCCGATAGAACGCGTGGAAGTGCGGCATCCCGTCTTCGTACGGCGACTGATAGGGTCCCACTTCGTTGCGTCCCTCTTGCCACAACACCTTCCGACCCCGGTCCATCCGTTCGGCAATCTCGTCGTCCTCTACCGCCGTCTCCATGTAGGCAGCCTGTTCGGCTTCGACGAATTCGCGCTCGAATTCGACGATCGCTTCGGGGTAGTAGAACTCGACCAAATTCAACGTCTTGTCAACGCCCTGCGGCCAGAGCGTACTCACCACCAGCGAATGGGGGTACCACTCCACCATCACGTTGGGGTAGTACATCAACCAAATCGCCCCATCCTTTGGCAGTTGCCCATTATAGTGGGCCAACACCGCCTGGTGCCACTTTTCGTAGGTTGGAGAACCCGCACGCGCCAGTGAAGTGATCCCCACCCGTTGGACCGAATACCACTTGCCGAACTGCCACTCGAGCTGGTCGCAATCGACGAAATTCCCCAGCCCCGGGTGGAACGGCACCACATGGTAATCCTCGAGATAGACCTCGACGAACGTCTTCCAGTTGTAATGGCATTCGTGCGCCACCACCCGATCGAGCTTGTACCCGGAAAAGTCGAACCGGTCCGCGAACTGCGGCTTCATATCGGCCAAATCGGCGCACACGTCGCGCGGCCCACGGAACAACAGCCCGTGCCAATTCTGCACCGCCTCGCGCGTCAAATTGAGGCACGGATTCTCCGGGAAATGGGGCGCGCCGATCAACTTCCCATCGAGCGCGTAACTCCACCGGTGCAACGGACAGACGATCTGTTCGGTTTTGCCACTACCGCGCAGCATGATCGCCTGACGATGGCGGCAGATATTGGAAAGCAGATGCACCCCGTCGCGGTCACGCACGAGCGCCATCCCTTCGTCGAACTGCTCGAGCGCCCGGTAGCACCCCACCTCCGGCACCATCAGTTCGTGGCCGAGGTACCCCGGCCCGTTTTTGAACAGCACCTCGAGCTCTTTCTGATAGAGCGCCTCGTCGAAATACCAGGAAACCGGAAATTGCAGCTGCCCCATCACAGATCTCCGCGCAAACGTCCCAGAAAAGCGGGCGATCGTACCACAAAACGCCAGACAATGCTTTGATCTGGCACAAAAAACCAGTCAGTCGAGCCGCACCAGCAACCCTTTGAGGTATTCGCCCTCTGGCGCCCCCAGACCGATCGGATGATCGGCCCCCGCACTCAAGCGGGCAACGATCTGGCCACTGCGACGGTTCTCTGCCGCGCACGTTGCGATGAGCGCCTGAAACTCCTCGACACCGATCCCGCCGGAACAGGAATAGGTCATCAAGTACCCGCCGGGACGCACCAGACGCATCCCAAAGAGGTTGATATCCCGATACGCGCGCTTCGCTTTGGGCACGTGCGCTGCCGAGGGTGCGAATTTCGGCGGATCCAGAATCACCAAGTCGAACAGCTCGCCTGCCTGCAACCATTCCCGCAGCCCCGAAAAGACGTCCGCTTCGAGCACACGGGAACGATCCGTCGGCAGTGCGGCGTTGAGCGCCAGGTTTTTTTCCAACCACGTGAGCGCGGACGCACTGGAGTCGACCGACCAGACCTCCGCCGCGCCCCCTTTGAGCGCGTGCAACGAAAACCCCCCGGTATAACAGAAGGTGTTGAGCACCCGCAGGCCACTTGCGAGCTGTTGCACCAGACGCCGGTTTTCGCGCTGATCGAGATAAAACCCCGTCTTGTGCCCGCCTGCGATATCAACGGCAAAACGCACCCCATACTCGTCGATCGACACCGTCTCGGGCAGCGTACCCCAGAGTAACCCCACACGGGGCGCCAACCCTTCACGCTGCCGCACCTCGGAATCGGAACGTTCATAGACCGCAGACAAATCGGGACAGGCGCGAACGAGCGCCTCGACGATCACGTCACGCCAACGCTCCGCCCCCGCAAAGGTGATCTGCAAGACCGCGACAGACCCATAGCGGTCGACGATCACGCCGGGCAGACCGTCGGCCTCGCCATGCACCAAGCGCACCCCGCTTTGGCCCGCCAATGTCGGATAACGTGCGCGCCAAGCAACGGCTTGCGCCACCTGGCGACGGAAAAACGCGTGATCCACCGGTTGATCCGGATCGAAACGCCAGATGCGCGCCCGAATGCCAGAAGTGAATGAAATGCCTGCGCGGGCGAGCGGCGTACCATCGTGCGCACAGACGCGCACCGTGCCACCGTTTTCGACGCGCCCCACCACTTTGGCGACGCTTTGGGCAAAGATCCAAGGGTGGCGCGCCTTGACGGCGCGCTCTTTACCCGGTTTCAGAATCAGATCGGCCATGGGGCGATTCTACCGCGCTTTCGCGCCCTCCGCGCCGTGCGCGTGGGTGTGCGGCGTCGTAAATCCGCGCCAGATGCTGCACGTCCAGTTTCGTGTAGATCTGGGTGCTCGCCAACGACGCGTGGCCAAGCAGCTCTTGCACTGCGCGCAGATCGCCGCTCGACTGCAACAGGTGGCTCGCAAAACTGTGGCGCAACATGTGGGGATGCAGCCGCTGCCCCACGCCGAGCCGTTCCGACCAGTAGGCCAACCGCGACGCCACCCCTTGCGGTGACAGACGCCGTCCACGGTCGGAGACGAAGAGCGCTTGCTCATCGGCGGCTGCCAACCCGGGACGGACGCGCAACCACTCCCGCACCGCGTCGCGCGCCATTCGGCCCACCGGAACCCACCGCCGTTTGCGACGCTTGCCCAACACCACGATCCGTCCGGCCGCCCAGTCGCACTCGGGGTCGTCGTAATCGAGCGCAACCAACTCGCCCACCCGCAAGCCGCACCCATAGAGGAGCTCGAACAGCGCACGGTCACGTGCCCAGAGGGCTTCCGCGCGTATGCCGTCCGGTTGCTGTGGCGCACGCGGCGGACGGGCCGCGCTCAGTGCGTCGAGAAAGCGCATTGCTTCATCCACGGGCAACGCTTTCGGCAAGAGGCGATCGCTTTTCGGTGGCCGAACCCCAACGGTGGGATCGACCGCCAAATGGCCATGCGTACATGCCCAGCGGTAAAAAGCGCGCCACGCCGACAAGCGCCGCGCCAGCGACCGGGGCGCCAACCCCGCTTCGTGCGCCGTGCCGATCGCTTTGCGGACCGCAGCAGGGGTCACCTCGCCAAGCGCCCCGTTGCAGAGCGCCACGAGGTGCGCGATCTCCCGCGCGTACGCCGCATGCGTGTACGCTGAAACGCGGCGCACGACCGCAAGATAGTCCAACCACGCCGCGATAAGCGGCGGCACACCGTCCAACGCGCCCGGCGCTGCGCCCGTCCGCGGCGTTACCTGCCCGACGCGCCCATCGTCACGAATCGAACGTCGCGCCACCTGCCCCCCGTGCTGCGTCCTCTGTTCGCCCCGCTCCTTGGACCCGTGCCCACGCGGCGCGGATCCCCGCCCGGACCTGCTCCAAGAAAAGGACACCGTTGCGTTCGTCGAAATAGTCCGAGGCCGTGTGCGCAAACAGCAACCAATGCCCCTCTTCGATCACCAAAAGCGCCGCCGACCCGTAAGGAGCCCCGAACCACGCCGTCAAGGCCGCGTTCGCTGGCAATGCTGCAGCACGAACAGGGCGCAATCCCAACCACCGTCGCAAAGGAAGCGGGAGCGCTTCGCACCAACGCACACACGGAAAAGCAAACTCACGCGTTGCCCAGGCCAGCACCGTTTCCCGAACCGCTTGCGGTGTCAAGGCGCTCTGCAGCGCGACCAAGAGCGCAACCACCTGCCGCGCCAACCGGTCATTGGCGCGTGCGATCGCTTCCCATTCGGCGAGTCGCGCCGCCAAACGGTCGCATTCGTGTCGAAGTCGCATGGCCTGACGGTGCGCCAACGAGATCACATCCGCTGGCGTGCCGTCCGGCAAGCGCAGGGTTGCCAGCCACTCAACTTCCCGCAGGAAAAAAGTAGGATGGTCGGCAAGATAGCGCTTCACTGCGCGCGCAGAAAGCGCAACCCTAGCGGTTACTGGACGCCGCCGCCGCAAACGGGCGTTACGCACACGCCGTGGTCGCTGTCTGCCCATCGCCTGACGTCAACGCGGCTCTGGTGCCACGTCCCATGTGGGGCGTGGCACGAGTTGATCCGGATCGAACGTACCGTGAAAGACCGTCACGGCTGGCCCGGTCATCCACACCGGCTCAGTCTGAGGTGCATGCCCCCCTGCCCACGCAACGGTCAGCGTCCCGCCGCGTGTCTCCACCGTCACGGGACTTTGCAGCAAACCGCGGCGAATTCCAGCTACCACCGCAGCACATGCCCCTGTGCCACAAGCCAACGTTTCGCCGGCGCCGCGTTCGAAAACCCGCAAGCGAATCCGCTGCGGCGTCACCACCTCCATGAACCCGACATTGACCCGCGCCGGAAATGCGGGGTGACGCTCGATCGCTGGCCCCAGTGTTGCCACCGGCGCGGTGCGCACATCCCCGACCACGAGCACCACATGGGGGTTGCCCATCGAGACGACGCTCACCAGCAACCGCTCGTCACCGACCCGCAACGGGGTCACTGCGGGCGCGGCATCAGCTGAACGCAACGTCGCCCACGCCTCGGCAGACTCCGGGTCTGCCGCCTGCGGCACGAACGGAATTTCCGGCGGCAAAAAACGCGGTGGCCCCATATCGACCGTCACCGAACCGTCGTCGTTGAGCCGCGGCGCGATCACACCGGAACGGGTCAGCACGCGGATCACCCGTTTTTGCGTCAGCCCCGTATCGAAGACGAAACGGGCAAAACAGCGCGCCCCGTTCCCGCACTGTTCGACTTCGCCCCCATCGGCGTTGAAAATCCGGTAGCGAAAATCGACCGTCTCGTCCGGGGGCGGCTCGACCAGCAGGATCTGATCGCACCCGATCCCAAACGCCCGGTCCGCGATCCGTCGCGCCAGATCAGGGGTGAGCGCGATCGCTTGACGCACCGCATCGAGCACGACGAAGTCGTTGCCCAGCCCGTGCATCTTCGTAAACGGCCATTGCGCCACGTCAATCTCCTACGCAGCAGACGGCAACGCCTCGGCGAGCAACTCGACCCAGTGCTTCACCGGCAACGCCGTACCGCTTTGCAGATGGACCAAACAGCCGATATTGGCCGTCGCGATCACCTGCCCTCGCGTTTCCGCCAGCGCTTCTAATTTGTTCGCTTTGAGCGCCGCACTGATTTCGCGTTGCAAGAGGCTGTAGGTGCCGGCCGAACCACAACAGAGGTGAGCGTCGCGCACGGGCGGCACCACCCAACCGGCCTGCGTCAGCAACCGTTCCACCACGCCGCGCACCTTGAGTCCGTGCTGAAGCGTACAGGGCGCATGAAATGCGACCACCCCGCGCGAACCGGGCGGCACCGAACCCAGACGCGCCAACAGATCCGCCTCGAAGCGCGCCACCACCTCGCTGGGGTCCCACACCCGCTCGACGACGAAACGCGCCTTTTCCGCGTACGCGGGGTCGTGCGCCAACAGCGCGGCATAGTCGCGGACGTGCGCTCCACAACCGCTAGCGGTGACCACTACCCCTTCGATTTCGCCTGAATGGAGCTTCGGCCACCACCAATCGATATGACGCCGTGCGCGCGCCAGTGCCTTTTCGTTTTCTCCCAAATGGTGCTCGACTGCGCCGCAACAACCGGCGTCTGGCGCAGGCGTCAGCGTAATCCCCAGCGCGTCGAAAAGTCGGGCGGTTGCCGCGTTGATCCCCGGTTTCAGCGCCGGTTGCACGCAGCCGGTCACGACCCACATACGCCGCGGATGGTCGCGGACCGGCCACGGCCCAGGGGCCTCCTTAGGCGGCACCTGTTGTGCGAGCGTTTTGGGCAGAAGCGGCCGCACCGCTTGACCAACGCGCAGCGCCGCGGTGAAAAGCGGCCGGTTGGTCAGTCCCCATGCCAACGCTTTGCGTACCCACGCTTCTCCCTTTGGCCGGGGCACCTGAGCATCGACCACCGCACGCCCGATGTCGAGCAAGCGGTGATAGGTCACTCCAGACGGACAAGTGGTTTCGCACGATCGGCACGTCAAACAGCGATCCAAATGGTGCTGGATCGTGCGCGTTGCCGGCGCCCCTTCGAGCACCATTTTGATCTGGTAGATACGCCCCCGCGGCCCGTCGAGCTCGTCCCCCAACAGCTGGTAGGTGGGACAGGTCGCGGTACAGAATCCGCAATGGACGCATTTGCGCAGAATCGCCTCGGCTTCTGCCGCTTCCGGCAACGCTTGGGCAAATGGCGCGAGATGGGTTTGCATCGCTCACCCCTCCCCGAACGGGCCATCACCGAAGAGGCGATCGGGGTCGAACACGTCGCGCACGCGCGCTTCGATCGCCGCTACCGTTTCAGGCCGCGCGTTCATCCAGCGCGGCGCCGGCGCTCCTTGCCACCGCCACGCCCAGCCGCCCAGTTGCGCGGCATACGCGAACCCATCCCAGTCCGGCGGCGCGACCACCCAGCGAATGCCGCCCGTGCCTTCGAACCAGAAACGGGCACCAACCTCGGTGATCGGCGCCGTTGGCGGTACCGCCAAGCGCCACAACACCATGCCGTCGGAAACCGTCCAAAGCGCTTCGTGGTGGTCGCGCACACGCTGCCACAACGCGTCGGCTTCATCGTCTGCCACCGCCTCGCCCCCGAGCTGCACCCCAGCTTCCTCGACCGCCGCTCTTGCGCCACGCAGTTGCACCCAAAGCGTCCCGTCTGCCCACAGCGCTGCCGAAAGCGGCAACGGCTGCCCCGCCCAGCGGTTGAGTTGCCTACTCGCCTCCACAGCCGTCATCGCGAAACGGCGGGTTGCCGATGCCGGTGGCACGGGCGCCACCTTGAGCGAAACCGAAAGCAGCACGCCCAGCGTGCCCCACGACCCAACCAAGAGCCGCGACACGTCATACCCGGCGACGTTCTTCATCACTTCGCCGCCAAAACGCAACACACGCCCCCGGCCATCGAGCAACCGAACCCCCAGCACCGCGTCGCGCACCGTTCCGTGCCCAAGGCGGGTCGGGCCGGACAGGCCGCTCGCGACGACACCGCCAATCGTCGTTCCGGCATGAAAACGCGGTGGGGCAAAGGGCAACCACTGATTGCGTTCGGCCAAGAGCGCCTCGACCTCGGCAAGCGGAGTTCCGCCGCGCACCGTCACCACCAATTCGGTGGGTTCGTAGCGCTCGACACCACGTAACGCGCGCGTATCGATCACCAGGGCGTCATCGGGTATCCCACACCACGGCAAGTGCGACTTGCTCCCGCCGCCGCGGATACGGACGGGTTGGCGCCGTTCGCGTGCCGTATGCAATCGTTCCTGCCACTCAGAGATGATGCGCTGTTGGGTTTCGTCTGTCATACCATGCCCCAGTCACTCAAAAACGGGGAAGATCGGGAAACGGCAACGCCCCGCCAGAGACGCGCATCTTGCCATACTCGGCACAACGGTGAAGCGTCGGGATCGCTTTTCCCGGATTCAACACACCGTCCGGGTCGAATGCCGCTTTGATCTGGAAAAAGGCCTCGCGCTCTTCAGGCGTGAATTGCACGCACATCTGGTTGATCTTCTCGACTCCGACGCCGTGTTCTCCCGTGATCGTCCCCCCCAGCGCCACCGAGCGTTCGAGAATTTCCGCCCCGAACGCCTCGGCACGCTCCCATTCCCCGGGGACATTGGCATCGAACAGGATCAGCGGGTGCAAATTGCCATCCCCGGCGTGAAAGACATTGAGGCAACGCAATCCGTAGCGTGACTCCATTTCACGTATCGCTTCAAGCATCGCACCGATCGCGCGGCGCGGGATGGTGCCATCCATGCAGTAGTAGTCGGCCGAAATACGTCCGGCCGCGGGAAACGCCGCTTTGCGCCCCGCCCAGAAGCGCAGCCGCTCCGCCTCGTCGCGGGAAACACGGATTTCTGTGGCCCCGTGCGCCTCCAACACCGCTTTCATCCGCGCGATCTCTTCGGCCACCTCGGCTTCGGTCCCATCGGCTTCACACAGCAACAGCGCTTCCGCGTCGGTGGGATAACCCGCATGGATGAAATCCTCCACCGCCACCGTCGCGCCACGATCCATCATCTCCAGCCCCGCGGGAATGATCCCCGCCGCAATCACCGCCGCAACCGCTTCCCCGGCGGCTCGAACCGAATCGAACGCGGCCAAAAGACACTTCGCCACGACCGGTTTGGGCAAGAGGCGCACGGTGATTTCGGTGACCACCGCAAGCATCCCTTCCGAACCGATCGTCAGCGCCAGAAGGTCATAACCCGGCGCGTCGGGCGCGACACTCCCAAACGCCACGGGTTCGCCACTTGCCGTAAACCCACGCACCGCAAGCACGTTATGGACCGTCAAGCCATACTTCAAACAGTGCACGCCACCCGAGTTTTCGGCAACGTTCCCCCCGATCGTGCACGCGATTTGTGACGATGGGTCGGGCGCATAGTAAAGCCCGTAGGGCGCCACTGCTTCACTGATCGTCAAATTGCGCACGCCTGGCTGCACCCGAGCCGTTCGCGCGACCGGGTCGATCGCCAGAATCCGGTTCAAGCGCGCCAACGAGAGCACCACCCCTTGCGGATGGGGCATCGCCCCACCGGACAACCCCGTGCCCGCGCCGCGTGGCACCACCGGCACCCCCATCTCGTGACACACCTTGAGCACCGCAACCACTTCGTCTTCCGACTGCGGCAGCACTACCGCCAGTGGCTGTGCGCGAAACACCGACAAACCGTCGCATTCGTACGGCGCCAACTCTTCAGGTGCGCACAACACCCGATCCGCTGGCAACACCGCGAGCAAGCACGCGCGGAGTTGCTCGGCATCGACTTCGAAATGGCGTTCCGTCTGCGCCCAGGCGCGCGCCCGATCGACAACCGCCTCCATCGTCACCTCCCTCACTTGGGGTATGGCCCATCAGTGGCAAACTGGCTGCGCCACGGTGGGAAGATCACCGCGCCGCAAACGCGCGAAGAGATCCTGCATCACCGCGCCGATCACCGCTTCGTCTTCGCTCAACCGCGCGTAACTGCGCAGCCCCATCAATTGCACCTGCAAATAGTGCGCGGTTCGATCCGGATCGAGTTCGCGGGGAATCTCCCCGTTCGCCTGCGCTTCCCGGAGCAATTCGGCAAAACAGCCCTGCATGACCTTGAGATGGTTGCGCACCTCGACCACCAACTCGCCATCTTCGTCGTCGCTCAACTCGAGCAGCGACTTCACCAACAAGCACTGCGGGTTGGGCGCACGGTGTCGCAGCTCCAACACTACGGTCTGGAAATAGCGCTCGATCGCGGTAAGCGGTGAGCCCGTTTCGCCCCGCAAACGACGCAGCAACGTCTGCCCACCCTGGGTATAGTACCGCAACACCTCGCGAAAGAGTCCTTCCTTACTGCCGAATGCGGCATAGATGCTCCCGGGGCGCAAGTCGAGCACCTGTTGCAAATCACGCATCGACGTCCCATGAAAACCGCGCGCCCAAAAAAGGCGCATTGCCTGATCGACGATTTCACTCCGTTCTCGTTTCATAGTCGCTGCTCGATTGTCGTGTTAGGAGATTATCACTTGAACGATCGTTCAAGCGCAAGTATAATGCATGGACCTTCACCACAAACAGGAGCAATGCAATGCAATTTCCCGAGCTATAGTCAAATCTGGTGTATGACCTGATCAGGCGGCGTTCCTGCTTTCGTCGGTTTCGCGTTTGTCATTGACTTCCACTCCGTCCCTGAACTTTACTCCTTCGACAACCTTGGCAAGGT
>Ga0116142_10000308_pt1 | contig 65612 bp, 53 predicted proteins | sample AD_UKC033_MetaG_FD_89785 | JGI IMG/M metagenome (GOLD analysis project Ga0116142, IMG submission 89785) | Active sludge microbial communities of municipal wastewater-treating anaerobic digesters from USA - AD_UKC033_MetaG | ecosystem: Engineered > Bioreactor > Anaerobic > Digestate | place: USA... | reverse complement strand
TCTCGGTTACCCTGTTCGAGAAAATGCCTTTGCAACAAGCCCTTGCCGCAGGCGACCCCATCCTGGAGAACCCCATGCCAAATAACCAACTGAATCTATTCACGGTTTAACCGGACACTACTGCCCGGAACCATCAAAGAACTCACCGGGCTGCCAGTCGAGCTCGATGCCGATGTGCGCGCACCGATTCAGGTAGGCGTAGACCTGCCCCCCGTATCGCACGGCAAAGGCCGCTTGCGAGCCTCCTTTGCCCGCCATCTCGAACCGAACGCCATTGCCGCCCTCGGCAAGGGCGTCACTGGCGCAGATCAGCCGTTCCGTCTCAGCCATGCCGTCAGTTGTTCGAACCCGTCGAGCAGTTGCAAGGGTTGTTCGGCCTGCAGCGTTTCACGTGGATGGGCGCCGAAACCAACGGCCAGCGCGGCGACGCCGGCATTTCTCGCCATCTGGATGTCGTGTGTGGTATCGCCGATCATGAGCGTCTCCCCGGCTTCCGCCTCGAGTTCCTGCATGATTTCCAGCAGCATGTCGGGTGCGGGCTTCGAATTGCACTCGTCGGCGCAACGGGTGGCATGGAAAAACTCCTTCAGCCCAGAGGCATCCAGTGCGCGATTCAGCCCGAGACGGCTCTTACCCGTGGCAACGCCCAGCAGGTAGCCCGCGCCATGCAGTTCACGCACCAGCATCTCGGCGCCCGGGAAAAGCGACAACTCCCGATCCCGGGAAAGATAGTGATGTCGATAGCGTTCGGCTATGCGCGAGTATTCGGAGGAAGGCACAGCGGGCAGGGCCCGCGACAGGGCATCGTGCAGACCCAGCCCGATGACCTGCCTCGCGGCGGACTCGTCAGGAGGCGCGCGGCCGATATCAAGCACCGCCGCCTGCATGCTGGCCACGATCGCCCCCGCCGAATCCAGCAGCGTGCCATCCCAGTCAAACACCACCAATCGGTAATTCCGTCCCATAGTCCCGCTTTTCGTTGTCATCCAGGCGCCGCAAGAACGCCTGCAGTTCTTCCGGTAAGGCCGCCGAGAGCGCCAGCCGTGTTGCCGTCAGAGGATGGCTCAAAGCCATTTGAGCCGCATGCAGGAACATGCGTCCGAGGCCCTGTTTTTGCAAGACCTTGTTGAGCGCGAAGTCGCCGTATTTGTCGTCGCCGCAGATCGGGAAGCCGAGGTGCGCCAGATGCACGCGGATCTGGTGGGTCCGCCCGGTCTCCAGTTCAACCTCGACGAGGCTGAAATTTTCCCACCGTGCAACCAAGCGCACGATGCTGTGTGCCGTCTTGCCGTCCCGGGAGACGCTGACGCGACGCTCCCCCTCGCCTGTCAGGTACTTGTGCAATGCAAGGCGCACGTGCCGCTCCGGCCCGAGCCAGCGCCCCTGCACGAGCGCCAGGTAGCGCTTTTCGATGCGTCCTTCCCGGAACTGGTCGTGCAAGGCGGTGAGGACCGCGCGCTTCTTAGCCACCAGAAGCAGGCCCGAAGTTTCCCGGTCCAGTCGATGCGCGAGTTCGAGGAAACGGGCCTGCGGCCTTTGCCGGCGCAACTGCTCGATGACCCCGAAACTCACGCCGCTACCGCCGTGCACGGCCAGGCCGGCCGGCTTGTCGATCACCATGAGGCCATCGTCCTCGTGGACGATCCGGTAGTCCCGCCCGACCGGCACAGACGCCTTGCGCTCCTCAGCCAAGCGCAACGGAGGCATCCGCACCTCGTCCCCGCATTGCAGCCGATAATCGGGGCCCACCCGCTTGCCATTCACTCTCACCTCCCCGCTTCTGAGGATGCGATAGACATGGCTTTTCGGCACGCCCTTGCAGATTCGAAGAAGATGATTGTCGATGCGCTGACCCTCGGCCTCCTCGCCGACCAAATGGCGGCTTACGGAAACTTTGCTTAACTCCTTCATTTTGAATATACTGCCGGTTGGTTTGCCCATTCCGAAGGGTTGGCCATGAAGAATAATTCATGGTTGGCTCCGGATGCGCGCCCCATGACCCGAAGCGGCATTGGATGGTGCGCCGGGATGCCGCCGGTAAGCCGGCTCAAGCGAACCGAACAAGGGTTAATTCGCTCACCGCAAGCAGCGATACTACTTGAATTGCGCGCACTTAGCATACGCGGAACATTCAGTCCTGACGTCATTTCAGGACGAAAAAGACAAACCCCACATTAGTTTGCCCACGATGCCTTTGATGATTTCAAGCCAGCCAAACTAATACCGTCCGCCCGAACCGGATGCGGTTTGTCTTCCCGTGTTTGCGCGCGGGAGAACAACACAATGAAACGCATGCTGTTCAATGCGACGCAGGCCGAGGAACTCCGCGTCGCGATCGTCGATGGCCAGAAACTGATCGACCTCGACATCGAATCGGCCGCCAAGGAACAACGCAAGAGCAACATCTACAAGGCCGTCATCACCCGCATCGAGCCCAGCCTCGAAGCGGCCTTCGTCGATTACGGCGCCGAACGCCACGGCTTCCTTCCCTTCAAGGAAGTCTCGCGCGCCTACTTCCGTGACGGCGTCGAGCCGAACCGCGCCACCATCAAGGAAGCCCTCAAGGAAGGCCAGGAACTCATCGTCCAGGTCGACAAGGACGAGCGCGGCAACAAGGGCGCGGCCCTGACCACCTTCATTTCCCTGGCCGGCCGCTATCTGGTCCTGATGCCGAACAACCCGCGCGGGGGCGGCGTCTCGCGCCGCATCGAGGGCGAGGACCGCAACGAGCTGCGCGAGGCCATGGACCAGCTCGATGTGCCGCAGGGCATGAGTCTGATCGCCCGCACCGCCGGCATCGGCCGCACCGCCGAGGAACTGCAGTGGGATCTCAATTACCTGATGCAATTGTGGCGCGCCATCGAGGGCGCCGCCGGCAGTCAGAAGGGCCCTTTCCTCATCTACCAGGAGGGCAGCCTGGTGATCCGCGCCATCCGCGACTATTTCCAGCCGGATATCGGCGAGATTCTCATCGACACCGACGACATCTTCGAGCAGGCGCAACAGTTCATGAGCCACGTCATGCCCGGCAACGTGGCGCGCGTGAAGCGCTACCGCGATGACGTGCCGCTCTTCTCGCGCTTCCAGATCGAGCACCAGATCGAAACCGCCTTTGGCCGCCAGGTCACCCTGCCCTCCGGCGGCGCCATCGTGGTGGATCACACCGAGGCGCTGGTGGCCGTCGACGTCAACTCGGGACGCGCCACTCGCGGCGCCGACATCGAGGAGACCGCGCTGCGCACCAACCTCGAGGCGGCCGACGAGATCGCCCGCCAGCTGCGCCTGCGCGACCTGGGCGGCCTCATCGTCATCGACTTCATCGACATGGAAAGCCCGCGCGCCCAGCGCGAGGTGGAGAACCGTCTTCGCGATGCCCTGCACTACGACCGCGCCCGCGTCCAGACCGGCAAGATCTCGCGCTTCGGCCTGCTCGAGCTGTCGCGCCAGCGCCTGCGCCCGGCCCTGGCCGAAATGACCTACATCCCCTGCCCGCGCTGCACCGGCACGGGCCACATTCGCAGCACCGAGTCGGCCGCCCTGCACATCCTGCGCATCCTCGAGGAGGAAGCGATGAAGGAAAACACCGGCGCGGTGCATGTGCAGATTCCCGTCGATGTCGCCACCTTCCTGCTTAACGAGAAGCGCGACGACATCCGCACTATCGAACTGCGCCACAAGGTGAATCTCGTTCTGATCCCGAACATCCACCTCGAAACGCCGGCCCATGAGATCGTGCGTCTGCGCCACGACCAGTTGAATCAGGAAGAACAGGTCCTGCCGAGCTACAAGATGGTCGAGGCGCCGCCGACGGAAGCCTACCAGCCGCCCTCGGCGCAGACCGAGTCCCGTCCGAGCCGCCCCGAAGCCGCCGTGAAGGGCATTACCCCGGCACAGCCCGCCCCCGTTGTCGAACCGAAGCCGTCTCCGGCGCCGCAAACCGCCAGGCCTGCCCCTGCCGTCGAGCCTGGCATCATCGAAAAGATCTTCGGCTGGTTCCGCGGCAACCGCACAGCCGAACCGGCGCCAGCCGTCAAGGCCGAGGCACCCGCCCGCCGCGAGCAAACTCGCGAGGGGCGCGGCGGGCGCGGACGCGACCGCGGCGAACGCGGGCGCCAGGAGCCGCGCGACCGCGCGGAACAGCGTCAGCGTGGCCAGCAGGCGCCCCGCCAGGATCAGGATGGTCGCGGCGGCGAGCGCCGCCCGCGTCAGGAGCGCGGTGAGCGTCCCGAACGACAGGGTCAGGAGCAGCCGCGCCAGCAGCGTCCGCAACGCCCGCAGGAACAGCGCACGCCGCAGCCTCAGCCGACTGAATCGCCGATTGTGGCCGTCACCGGCGCGCTCGAGTCGCCCAAGCCGGGCGCCCAGCCGGAGCAGCAGGAGGAGCGTCGCGGACGCCGCGGACGTCGCGGACGCAGCCGCGATCGAGGCGAGCGCCGCCCGGAAGAACAGGCCACCGAAACGGCACCGGCCGTGACGGAAACGAACACGGATGCCATTCCCGCTCCCGTCTCCGCCGGTAACGGGCAGATGGCTCCCTCCGCCGAGCAGCAAACCGCTGCGCCCGTTGCCGAAATGGCGCCGGCCCCGGTACCGCTGCCCGCTATCGAAGTTGCCCAACCCGAGCCAGCCAGCGCCCCGGTCGAGCCGGCCTTCGCACCCGTCCCGGTAGCCGTAACGCTGGTCGAAGACGAAGCCGCCGCCAGCGCCCCGGCAACGACCGATGAAGCGACGCCCGCTCCGGTCGCCATGCCGGCAGCCGTCAAGCCGCAGATTGACCTCTCCGTGGCCTTGCAGGAAAGCGGCCTGGTCATGGTGGAAACCAGCCGCGACAAGACGACTGGGCCGGCTGCCGTGGAAACCGAAGTCCGGCTCGGGCGCAAGCCCAAGCCCGTCATCCCGGCCGGCAACGAACCGATGATGCAGGTGGAAACCCGCAAATAGGCGATGTCTCCGCAAAGAAAAAGGCCAGCGCATGCTGGCCTTTTTCTCTCGTCCGCCCGAATACCGCAGCTTTAGCGGCCGATCAACTGATTCACCTGCAGGTGCTCGATCAACCCGTTGGCGGCATCTTCCGCCATGTCCAGAACGAGTTCGAAGCCGCCTTCTCCGCCATAGTACGGATCCGGTACTTCTTCCGTTGCAAAGCGGGTGGCGTAGCTCATGAATAGCCCGAGCTTCCGATGATGCTCCGGCCGGGATCCTCTTTTGAGCTGGTCGAGGTTGGACCGGTCCATGGCCAGCAACAGGTCGAATTTTTCGAAATCCGCCGGCAATACCTTGCGCGCCCGCAGACCAGACAGGTCGATCCCCCTCCTGAGTGCCGCCTCGCAGGTTCGCGGATCGGGCGGTTCGCCGACGTGATAGCCGTGTGTTCCGGCAGAGTTTACTTTAATAAATGATTCTATTTCTTTGTCTTTTATCATCTTTTTTAATACGCCTTCTGCCGTGGGCGATCGACAGATATTGCCCAGGCAGACGAACAGAACGCGAATCATGCGGCATCCTTGCGGCCGGACGGCTCGTGATCGCCTAGCCCCAAGGCCTGCTTCCTGAGGCGGAACAAATCATCCCGGGCGGAGGCAGCCTCTTCAAATTCCAGGTTCCGGGCATGCTCCTGCATGCGTTTCTCGAGCTGGCGGATTTTCTTCCCCAAGGCCTTCTCGTCCATCGCCTCGTAGCGCGCCCGCTCCTGCGCCGCTTCCAGCGCCTCGACGGCGATCTCGTGATCGTACACGCCGTCGATGATGTCCTTGATGCGCTTGGAAACGCCTTTCGGGGTAATGCCATTCGCCTCGTTGAACAACATCTGCTTGGCGCGGCGGCGCTCCGTCTCGGCGATGGCCCGGCGCATCGAATCGGTCATGGCGTCGGCGTAGAGGATGGCGGTGCCGTGCAGGTGGCGCGCCGCCCGGCCGATGGTCTGGATCAGCGAGCGCTCGGAGCGCAGGAAACCCTCCTTGTCGGCATCGAGGATGGCGACCAGCGAGACTTCGGGGATGTCGAGGCCCTCGCGCAGCAGGTTGATGCCGACCAGCACGTCGAACTCGCCCAGGCGCAGGTCGCGGATGATCTCGACGCGCTCCACCGTCTCGACGTCGGAATGCAGGTAGCGCACCTTGATGCCGTTCTCGCTCAGGTAGTCGGTAAGGTCTTCGGCCAGGCGCTTGGTCAGGGTGGTGACCAGCACCCGTTCGTTCTGCGCGGCGCGCAGCTTGATCTCGCCGAGCAGGTCGTCCACCTGGGTCGAGGCCGGCCGCACGATGACCTGGGGGTCGATCAGGCCGGTTGGCCGCACCACCTGCTCGACCACCTGCGACTGGTGCGTCCGCTCGTAATCCGCCGGGGTGGCCGAGACGAAGACGGTCTGTGGCATCAGCCGCTCGAACTCGTCGAAGCGCAGCGGGCGGTTGTCCAGCGCCGAGGGCAGGCGAAAGCCGTAGCCGACCAGGTTCTCCTTGCGCGAGCGGTCGCCCTTGTACATGCCGCCCAGCTGCGGCACGGTGACATGGGACTCGTCGATGAACATGAGGGCGTCCGCCGGCAGGTAGTCGATCAGCGTCGGCGGCGGCTCGCCCGGCTGGCGCCCCGACAGGTGGCGCGAGTAGTTCTCGATGCCTTTGCAGAAACCCAGTTCGTTGAGCATCTCCAGGTCGAAACGGGTGCGCTGCTCGATGCGCTGGGCCTCGACCAGCTTCTGCTCGCGCTGGAAGGTGTCGATGCGCCCGCGCAGTTCGATCTTGATGGCCTCGATGGCGCGCAGCACGGTCTCGCGCGGCGTCACGTAGTGGCTGGAAGGATACACCGTGAAGCGGCCGAGCTTCTGGCGCAGGTGGCCGGTGAGCGGGTCGAACAGCTGCAGCGACTCGACGACGTCGTCGAACAGCGAGAGACGCAGGGCGTGCTCGGCGTTCTCGGCCGGAAAGATGTCGATGACGTCGCCGCGCACGCGGAAGGTGCCGCGACGGAAATCCACCTCGTTCCTCTCGTACTGCATCTCGGCCAGGCGCTTGATGACGTCGCGCTGGCCGATGCGCTCGCCCTCGCGCAGGTGCAGGATCATGCCGTGATAATCGACCGGGTCGCCGATGCCGTAGATGGCCGAGACGGTGCCGACGATGACCACGTCGCGCCGCTCCAGCAGCGATTTCGTCGCCGACAGGCGCATCTGCTCGATGTGCTCGTTGATCGAGGAGTCCTTCTCGATGTAGAGATCGCGCGAGGGCACGTAGGCCTCGGGCTGGTAATAGTCGTAGTAGGAGACGAAATACTCGACGGCGTTTTCTGGGAAGAACTCGCGAAACTCGGCATACAGCTGCGCCGCCAGGGTCTTGTTCGGCGCCAGCACCATCGCCGGCCGCCCCAGGCGGGCGATGACGTTGGCCATCGTGTAGGTCTTGCCCGAGCCTGTCACGCCGAGCAGGGTCTGGTACATCAGGCCATCCCGGATTCCCTCGACCAGCTTTTCGATCGCTTCAGGCTGGTCGCCGGCCGGCGGAAACGGTTGGTGCAGGGAAAACGGACTGTCGGGGAAGGTAATGGCCACGGGTTTGCGCGACGGGGAGGACTGTTCGGATTCTATCAAGCCGGCCGGCAATCGCCCTCCTCCAGTTTCCCGGAAAACAGGCTGGCGGCAACGATCATGGCCCCGCCGATCCATTCCTTCGCCGTCATGGCCTCCCCGGCCAGCAGCCAAGACGCAAAGGCCGCCACCACCAGTTCGAAGAGGAAGATGACGATGGCCCGGTTGGCGGTCGTGTGGGTCAGCCCGTACTGGACGAAAAGATTGGTCGCCAGCAGCACCAGCCCGATCACGCCGACCAGCAGCCAGCCCGTCGCCGTCGGCAGGGCGAGGGGTGCCGGCTCCAGCGGCAGGGCGCAGAGGCCCACCGCCACCACGCCGGCGAAGACGGCCATCGACTTGGCCTCGATGGTGAGGTCGCGCGCCTTGCGAATCAGCACGTTGGCGAAGGCGAAGAGGAAACCGGCCACCAGGCCAAGCCATTCGGCGCCGCTCCCGGGCAGGGGCAGCCCGAGCCGCGGCTGCCAGAGCATGACGACGGCGCCGGCCAGCGACAGCGCGATCACCGCCGTGCCGGCGAGACTGACTTTTTCATTCAGCAGCAGGCGGGCCAGCAGCACGGTCCACAACGGCGCGAGATAGAACAGCAGCAGCACCCGCATCACCTCGCCATGCACCGTCGCCAGCACGTAGCCCAGATTGCAGCCGCCGGCGACGAGCGCGATCAGCAGCAGCATCCGGTTCGGCCGCACGCCGGCCAGGGGCCCGCGCAGGAGCGGCAGACCGATCAGCCAGGCGACGAAGTAGGTCAGCGTCGCGCCCAGCGCCGCGCTCACGCCCATGCCCTCGAGGACGCGATAGGGATACCAGATCAGGCCCCAGATCGTCGCCCCGGCGAGCAGCGACACCAGCGCAACGCTGTGCTTGGCGAAATGTGACTCGCGCATTTTCTTGGCCGGCCTGGTGGCCTTGCTTATAATTCGGTCTTTACAGAGAAAAAGCGGCAAACTCGAACATGCCGCGAACCCAGCGTGAACCCCGATCTCGACAAGCTCCACCCCTACCCGTTCGAGAAGCTGCGCCTGCTCTTCCAGGGAGTCCAGCCCGCCCGCGAATTGCGCGAGATCCGCCTGTCGATCGGCGAGCCGCAGCACGAAACGCCCGTCCTGATCACGGAAGCGCTCGCCGCCAGCCTCGAGGGCCTGGCCAATTATCCCACGACCTCCGGCAGCGACGCCCTGCGCAACGCCATCGCCGCCTGGCTGGCGGCGCGCTATGGCATTCCGCCTCCCGACCCGCACGGCCAGGTGCTGCCGGTGAATGGCTCGCGCGAAGCCTTGTTCGCCATCGCCCAATGCGTCGTCGACCCGTCGCGCGGCGAGGCCCTGGTTCTCAGCCCGAACCCCTTCTACCAGATCTACGAGGGCGCCGCCCTCCTCGCCGGCGCGCAGCCCGCATTCCTCAACCATCTGCCGGACAACGGCTTCCAGTCCGACTTCGACGCGATTCCGGAATCCGCCTGGCAGCGCATCCAGCTCGCCTACGTCTGCTCGCCGGGCAATCCGACCGGCAAGGTGCTGGCCCTCGACGAATGGAAGCGCCTGTTCGAGCTGGCCGACCGCCACGGCTTCGTCATCGCCAGCGACGAATGTTATTCGGAAATCCATTTCGACGAGGCCGCGCCGCCGCTGGGCGTGCTGCAGGCGGCACGCGCCCTCGGCCGCGACGACTACCGCGGCATCGTCATGTTCTCCAGCCTCTCCAAGCGCAGCAACGTGCCGGGACTGCGCTCCGGCTTCGTCGCCGGCGATGCCGCCCTGCTGAAGAAATTCTGGCTCTACCGCACCTACCAGGGCTGCGCCATGAGCCCGCCGGTGCAGCACGCCAGCGCGGTGGCGTGGGGCGACGAGGCGCATGTACGCGAAAACCGCCGCCTCTACCGCGAGAAGTTCGACGCCGTCACGCCGCTCGTCTCGCGCCACCTCGGCACGGCGCGCCCGGACGCCGGCTTCTACCTGTGGGCGCGCACGCCGATCCCCGACACCGAGTTCGCCCTCGGCCTGCGGCGTGAATATAATGTGACCGTGCTGCCGGGCAGCTACCTCGCGCGCGAAGCGGGCGGCATCAATCCGGGCGAGAACCATGTGCGTATCGCCCTCGTCGCGCCGCTCGACGATTGCCTCGAGGCGGCGCAAAGAATCGAGGCCTTTTGCCGCACACTTTGAAGGGAACGCAATGCAGGACTTTCAGCAGATCATCGAGCAGGCCTGGGAAGACCGCGCCAGCCTCCAGCCCGGCAAGGCGCCGGCCAAGGTCGGCGAGGCGGTCGAATTCGTGCTCGGCCAGCTCGACCAGGGCAAGCTGCGCGTCGCCGAGAAAATCGACGGCGGGTGGACGACCCACCAGTGGATCAAGAAGGCGGTGCTGCTCTCCTTCCGCCTCGAGGACGACCGCATCATGGAAGGCGGCGCGCTGCGCTACTGGGACAAGGTCCCCGCCAAGTTCGAGAAATACGACCAGGTGCAATTCGAGCGCGGCGGCTTCCGCGTCGTGCCGGGCGCCGTGGTGCGCCGCGGCGCCTTCATCGGCCGCAACGCGGTGCTGATGCCCTCCTTCGTGAACATCGGCGCGCATATCGGCGAGGGCACCATGGTCGACACCTGGGCGACGGTCGGCTCCTGCGCGCAGATCGGCAAGAATGTGCATCTTTCCGGCGGCGTCGGCATCGGCGGCGTGCTGGAACCCCTGCAGGCCAACCCGACCATCGTCGGCGACAACTGCTTCGTCGGCGCCCGCTCCGAGGTGGTCGAGGGCGTCATCGTGGAAGACGACTGCGTCATCTCGATGGGCGTTTTCATCGGCCAGAGCACGCGCATCTACAACCGGGAAACCGGCGAAATTGCCTATGGCCGCGTGCCGGCCGGCTCGGTCGTCGTCTCCGGCAGCCTGCCCTCGGCCGACGGCAAATACAGCCTGTACTGCGCCGTCATCGTCAAGCAGGTGGATGCGAAGACCCGCGCCAAGGTCGGCATCAACGAACTGCTGCGCGGCGTCTGAGCGGGACTGACTTTTCAAGGGAGGGGACATGATCTTCGACAAGCTGTTCCAGCTGATGGCCGAAAAGAAGGCTTCGGACATCTTTGTTTCCGCCGGGGCGCCGATCCACATCAAGATCCAGGGCAGCACCATCCCGATCAATCAGCAGATCATTGATCCGGCCACCATCAAGACCATGGCCTACGAGATGCTCAAGCCGGAACAGATCAGGCATTTCGAGGAAGAGAAGGAAATCAATATTTCCTTCGGCATCCGCGACGTCGGCAACTTCCGCGTCAACATGTTCTGGCAGCGCGGCAGCATCGCCATCGTCGTCCGCTTCATCCAGGGCGAGATCCCCAGCCTCGACGAGCTCGGCCTGCCCAATGTGCTGGCCGAGGTCATCATGGAAAAGCGCGGCCTGGTGCTGGTGGTCGGCTCGACCGGTTCCGGTAAGTCCACCACCCTGGCGGCGATGATCGACCACCGCAATGCCAATCGCTCGGGCCACATCCTGACGGTGGAAGATCCCATCGAATATCTTTTCAAGCACAAGAAGTCGGTGGTCAACCAGCGCGAGATCGGCCTCGACACCAAGTTCTGGGAGAACGCCCTGAAGAACGCCATGCGCCAGGCGCCCGACTGCATCCTGATCGGCGAGATCCGCGACAAGGAGGCCATGGCGGCGGCGCTGGCCTATGCCCAGACCGGACACCTGTGCCTGGCCACCCTGCATGCCAACAACAGCTACCACGCGCTGAACCGGATCATCAACTTCTACGCCGTCGAAAACCGGCCGGCCCTGTATCTCGACCTCTCCGTGAGCCTGAAGTGCATCATCTCCCAGCGCCTCGTCAAGAGGCCCGATGGCAAGCGCATCCCCGCCATCGAAATCCTGCTCAACACGCGGCACATCCAGGAATTGATCGAGAGGGGCGAGGTGAATGGCATCAAGGAAGCCATGGAACAAAGCCTGGCGCCGGGCTCGCAAACATTCGAGCAGGACCTGTTCCGGCTCTACAAGGAGAACACCATCACGCTCGACGAAGCGCTGGCCAATGCCGACTCGCCGACCAACCTGTCCTGGCTGATCAACAACTCGCAGCTCGGGGCGCCCTCGCCCGGCGAGAAAAGGTCCAGCGCACCGGCACCGGCCCTGGACTTCAGCCAGACGGATCCCGGCGGCGCCTCCTTCTCCGAATTCACCCTCCACGTCGACGACGCCGGATAATGTCCGGAACCACCCTGGAGCTTGCCCGCGAGCTGATCGCCCGCCGCTCCGTCACCCCGGAGGACGGCGGCTGCCTCGACCTCCTCGCGGCGCGCCTGGCTTTTCTCGGCTTCTCCCTGGAGCGAATGGACCGCGAAGGCGTCTCCAACCTGTGGGCGCGACGCGGCGGCGCGAGACCGACCGTTTGCTTTGCCGGACACACCGATGTGGTGCCACCCGGCCCGCTCGACGAATGGAGCGCCGATCCGTTCAGGCCCGAAGTGCGAAACGGCTTCCTCTACGGACGCGGCGCGGCGGACATGAAATCCAGCATCGCCGCCTTCGTCACCGCCAGCGAGCGTTTCGTTGCCGCGCATCCCGCCCACGCCGGCGCCATCGCCCTCCTGCTCACCTCCGACGAGGAGGGGCGCGCCATCGACGGCACCGTGCGCGTCGTCGAAGCCCTCAAGGCCCGCGGCGAAAGCCTCGACTATTGCATCGTCGGCGAGCCGACCTCGGCCGAGCGCCTGGCCGACACCATCAAGAACGGCCGCCGCGGCTCGCTTTCGGGACGGCTGTCCGTCAAAGGCGTCCAGGGACACATCGCCTACCCCCATCTGGTGAAGAATCCCGTGCACATGGCGGCCCCCGCCCTCGCCGAGCTGGCCGCGACCAAATGGGACGACGGCAACGAGTATTTTCCGCCGACCTCCTGGCAGGTCTCGAATTTCCATGCCGGCACCGGCGCCGACAACGTCGTGCCCGGCACGGCGGAAATCCTCTTCAACTTCCGCTTCTCGACCGCCAGCACGCCGGACGGCCTGAAAGCGCGGGTGCAGGAGATCCTCGAACGCCATGGCGTTGACTGCTCATTGGAATGGACGCTGTCGGGCCGGCCCTATCTGACGCCGCGCGGCCGGCTGGTGGCGGCGGTCTCGCAGGCGATCCGCGAGACCGCCGGCATCGAGACCGGACTGTCCACCAGCGGCGGCACTTCGGACGGCCGCTTCATCGCCGACATCTGTCCGGAGGTGATCGAGCTCGGTCCGCTCAACGCCACCATCCACAAGATCGACGAATGCGTTGCCGTCGCCGACATCGATCTGCTCTCGCGCATCTACGAGCGCTGCCTGGAACTGCTGCTGACATGATTCCCGCCGAGCTGGTCACGCTGCGCGACTTTCTGCGCTGGGCGGTCAGCCGCTTCAACGAAGCCGGCCTGTTCTTCGGCCATGGCACGCAGGACGCCTACGACGAGGCGGCCTGGCTGATCCTGCACGCACTGCACCTGCCGCCCGACCGCCTGGAGCCCTTCCTCGACGCGCGCCTTGCCGCCGACGAAAAAGCCTCGGTGGCCGGATACATCGACCGGCGCATCGAGGAACGCCTGCCGGCCGCCTATCTCACGCACGAGGCCTGGCTGGGCGACTACCGCTTCTATGTCGACGAGCGCGTCATCGTGCCGCGCTCGCACATCGCCGGCCTGCTCATGGAGGACGCCCTCGCCCCCTGGATCGATGCCGCCGAGGTGCGGGACGCGCTCGACCTGTGCACCGGCTCGGGCTGCCTCGCCGTGCTGCTGGGACTGACTTTTCCCGGCGCGCGCATCGATGCCGCCGATCTCTCCGCGGAGGCGCTCGAGGTGGCCCGCCGCAACATCGCCGACTACGGCCTCGAGGCGCGCATCGCGCTGCACCGCTCCGACCTGTTCGCCGCGCTCGGCGGCCGCCGCTACGACCTCATCGTCTCCAATCCGCCCTATGTCACGGCCGCCGCCATGCGCACCCTGCCGCCGGAATACCGCCACGAGCCGGCCCTGGCGCTGGCCGCCGGCGAGGACGGCCTCGACATCGTGCGCCGCCTGATTCATGATGCGGCCAGGCACCTCAAGCCGGGCGGCATCCTGGTCGTAGAAGTGGGAGATGGCCGCGCCGCGGTCGAGCAGGCCTTCCCGGCCCTCGATCTGCTCTGGCTCGACGGCCATGAATACGGCAACGGGGTGTTTCTGCTGCAGCAGGAGGCCTTGTCCTGATCCCGGGGAGGGGATGGATGCTATTGTGGCACCGCACAATCCGGAATCTCCGGCAGCTTGCCCTGGCCGGCATCGCGCTGCTGCACCCCCTGGCGGCCATCGCCCAGCCGCCCTTGCAGCTCGGCATCTTTCCCTATCTGCCCACCGCCACCCTGCTCACCACCTACGAGCCGCTGCGGCAGCACTTTGCCGCCCGGCTCCAGCGGCCCGTCGAAGCTTCCACGGCGCATGATTTCCGGGCATTCGTCAGGCGCTGCCTGGCCGGCGAGTACGACCTGCTGGTGATGGGTTCGGGCATGGGCCGTTATGTCGAAATGGAAGCCGGCTATGTCCCGCTCGTTGTCAGCCGGCGCAAGATTCACGCCCTGCTGCTCGTCGGCACCGGATCGAAGTACGCCAGGATCGCCGAGCTGAGGAATGGCCGTGTCACCTCCCTCGACCCCTTCACCGTCTCCTCGCAGCTCGGCGCCCAGTTGTTGCGCAACGGCGGCCTCGATCCGCAGCGCGACGTCCGCTTCGACTTCGTCACCACGCCCTTCAACGCCGCACAGGCCGTCATCCTCGGCGAAGCCGAGGCCGCCATCGTGCCGAACCTCCTGCTGGCGCAACTGAGCGCCGAGATGCGCGCCAAACTGCGCGTCCTCGCCGAATCCCCCGCCATTGCCGGCATCACCTTCTACGCGCGCAAGGAGGCTGCCCTGCCGCCGCCGCAACTGGCCGCCCTGCTGATCGATTTCAGCGACAAGCACGAGGCGGGGCGCCGCTTCGTCCAGCAGGCCCAGCTCGACGGCTTGCGCCTTCCGGCAGCGAACGAGTTCCGGATGAACGACGCCTTCCTGCCGGAAACCCGCCGCCAGTTGCAGCGCTGAAGGGCAAGGAACATCGCATGAGCCCCCTGGCCCGCTGGCTGCAATTGCACAGCTTCAGGCTGCGCCTGCTCGCGGCGACCCTGCTGATCCTGCTGCTCACCGTCGGACTGGTCATGCGCTTCGGATTCGACCTCATCGACCGGGGCGTGGAAAACCGCATCGGCAGGCAGGCAAACCAGCTCGGGCCGCTGCTCGGCGCGGCGCTGGCCACGCCGCTCGCCCAGCGCGACTATGCCAGCCTCGAACAGATGCTGCGCGATTTCGTCGCCGACCGCGAAATCGATTACGCGGTGCTGCGCGATGCGCGCGGCAAGACCGTGGCGGCGGCGAACTGGGACGCTTCCCGGCCCCTGCCGGAGAGCCGGGCATCCTTCGACCTGGCCCGCGACGCACGCTTTGACGTCGCAGCGCCGGTTACCCTCGGTGGGAATACCCTGGGGGAATTGCGCTTCGGCCTCTCGCTCCTCGACGCCCGGAAGAGGCGCGACGAGCTCGTCGGCAAGGTGCTCCTTGCCGGCGCCATCGGCATGACGCTGGCCGTCTTCCTTTCCGTCTTCCTCGCCTTCGGCATGACGCGCCGGCTGGTGCGGCTGGTTGCGGTCAGCGGAAGGCTGGCGGAAGGAAAGCTCGACACGCGGATCCAGGACCGGCGCCAGGACGAAATCGGCCACGTGGCACAGGCCATCGACGCCATGGCCCGAAAGCTGGAGACCAGCATGGGGGAGCTTCGCGAGAGCGAAGGGCGCCTGGGCCGCGTCATCCGGGCAACGACCGACGGGTTCTGGGACTGGGACCTGCGCAGCGACCAGGTTTTTTTCTCCGACCGGTTCCGCGAGATGCTCGGATATGCGGACGAAGGCGAGTTCCGCGCCCGCTTTCTTTTCAGAAACGCGCTGCATGAAGAGGAGCGCCAGCGGGCGCTCCTGGCGGTGAACCGCTCGATAACGGGGGGCGCGCTTTTCGACGAGGTGTACCGGCTGCAATGCCGCGATGGCGGGTACCGCTGGTTTCGCGGCCGCGGGCAGGCCGAGAGCGACGAAGCCGGCCACCTGATCCGCTTCGCCGGCACGCTGAGCGACATCCAGGCGCAGAAACTCGCCGAACAGGAAATCCAAAACCTGGTCGCGGAGCAGACGGCCTTGCTCGACAACGCCCTCGTCGGCATCTGGCTGGTGCGCGAGCGCGTCATCGTCAGCTGCAACCGCCGCTGCGAGGAATTGCTCGGCTACGCGCCGGGAGAACTGAAGGGCCGCTCGGTGCGCCTCATCTATCCGAGCGACGAAGTGTTCGAGGCCTACGGCCGGCGCGCCTATGAGACGCTGGCGCGCGGCGAGAGCTGCATCGTCGACACGGAACTGGTGCGCAAGGACGGCAGCCGCTTCTGGTGCGCCGCCTCCGGCCATGCCCTCGATCCGCGCCAGCCGCAGTCCGGCAGCATCTGGGTCTTTTCGGACATCACCGAGCAGCACCGCCTGCTGGCGACCCTGCAGGAAGAAAAGGACCTCACCGACGCCCTGCTGGCCAGCCTGCCCGGACTGGTCGCCCTGTTCGATGCGGGGATGCGGGTTTTGCGCTGGAACCGCCATTTCGAGATCGCCAGCGGCTATCCGCCGGATACGCTGGCCAACACCCTGGCCTGCGATTTTTTCACCGAAGCGGAGCTCGTCCGCAATGCCATCCGCGTCTCCCTCGAACGCAACATCGTCACCCATGGCGAGGCGACCCTGATAACCGCAGACGGCCGCCTGATTCCGCATATTCTGTACGCCGCGCCGATCCTGCGCGGCGAGCGCAAGCTGCTGGTCGGCCTGGCCCTCGACATCAGCGAACGCAAGCAGGCGGAGGCGGAGATCCGCCGCCTCAACGAATCACTCGAACAGCGCGTCGCCGAGCGCACCGCGGAACTGGCCGCCGCCAACCGCGAACTGGAATCCTTCAGCTATTCCGTATCGCACGACCTCACCGCGCCGCTGCGCGCCATCGATGGCTTCTCGCGCATGATCGAGGAGGACTACGCCGACCGCATCGACAGTCGCGGCAAGGGATACTTCGCCCGCATCCGTACTGGGACACAACGCATGCAGCAGATCATCGACGACATGCTCGCCCTCTCCCGCATCACCCGCCGCGACATGAAATCGGGGAGCGTCGACCTGAGCGCGCTGGCGGAAGGCATCCTCAATGAATTGAGGCAGTTGCATCCGCAGCGCGAGGTTAGCGCACGGATCGCTGCCGGTTTGCGCGCAAGGGGCGACGCCAGCCTGCTGCGCATCGCCCTGGAAAACCTGCTCCGCAATGCCTGGAAATTCACCCGGCACCGGAAGACCGCGTCGATTGCCTTCGATGCCTTGGACAAAGAAGGCAAGAAAGTGTATTTTATCCGGGACGATGGCGCCGGCTTCGACATGCAGTATGCCGGCAAGCTGTTCGGCCCTTTCCAGCGCCTGCACGGCGTACACGAGTTCGAGGGCACCGGCATCGGCCTTGCCATCGTGCACCGCGTGATCCAGCGACACGGCGGGAAAATCTGGGCCGAGGCGGCTCCGGGAGAGGGAGCCACTTTCTATTTCACGCTGCCGGAATAAGGGGAATTTTCAGCAATGGCAACCGACCGACCGATCCTGCTGGTTGAGGACAACCCCGACGACGAGGCGCTGACCCTGCGCGCCTTCAACAAGAACCGCATCGGCAATCCGGTGATCGTCGCCCGCGACGGCGTCGAGGCCCTCGACTACCTTTTCGGCAACGGCCAGCACAGCGGCCGCGACCTGAACGTCATGCCGGCGGTGGTGCTGCTCGACCTGAAACTGCCGCGCATCGACGGCCTCGATGTGCTGCGCCGCATCCGCGCCGAGGAGCGCACCAGCCTGATCCCCGTGGTCATCCTGACCACCTCCAAGGAGCAGCAGGACATCTTCGAAGGCTACAGCCTCGGCGCCAACAGCTATATCCGCAAGCCGGTCGATTTCGAGAAGTTCATTCAGGCCGTCGGCCAGATGGGCCTCTACTGGCTGGTCATGAACGAGCCGGCCGAGGTCATGGCCGCCTGATTGCCGAAAAGTCAGTCGCCGCAGCACGGCGGCTGACCTGCCTGGCCTATTTCCAGCCCTTGAAGTAATCCCCGCGGCAGGCGCCGGCGCGCACGGCGTCGATGAAGCTGGCCATGTCCGTCACCGGCCGCAGGAATTCCGTCGCGCAGCGGCCGACGGCGGCCGCCTTGTGGCAATCGCTGCCGCCCAGCGCCGGCAGCGCCATGTGCCGCGTGGCCGTCAGCGCCAGGTCGTTGTCGCCAGCGATGTTGCCGCCATTGTGGGTTTCCACGGCGGCGATTCCTTGCAGGTCGAGCAGCCCGTCGAGCAGGCTGCACACGCCGAATTCCCGGTAGGGATGGGCCGGCACGCAGATGCCGCCCAGGTCGATGATGCGCGCGATGACCTCATCGAGGGGCAGCCAGGTGTCGCGGCCCCACGTGTTCCACGAGTCGTCCTCGATGCCGTAGGCCAGCAGGTGGCCGCGGTCGGTGGAGATTTCCACGCCGCGCAGCAACAGGAAACCCTCGTCGCGCGCGATGGCCTCGACTGGCGCCGAGGCCTCGTAGGAATGGTGCTCGGTGACCACCACGCCGTCGAGCCCGATGGCCTTGGCGCGGCGAATCAGGTCCAGGGGCTCCAGCCAGTTGTCGTAGGAAAACCTGGTGTGGCAGTGGCAATCTATCCACATCGAGCCATACCCCCGAAAAGAACGGCGCGCATCCGCGAGAACGCGCGCCGCCAGCCGATCCCCGACCCGGTCAGAATCAGGGGAGTTGCAACTCGAGACTGATGCGCTTGGAAGGCTGGAACTTGTGGCTGGCGAAAAAGCCCTCCAGCGCGAAATCGTTCCAATTCACCAGCGTGTAGACTTTCTTCACGTTGGCCGCCTTCATGTTCATGAGGAACTGGTCCATCAGTTCGGAAGCGACGCCGTGCTTCTGGAAGTCGGGATGCACGCCCAGCGTGTCGATGGTGGCCGAAGCGTCGGCGATGCCATATTCGCCGAACAGCACGTCGCCCATCATGAAGCCGGCCAACTTGCCCCCGACCTCGGCAGCGAGCGAGGCATTGACGTTGTGCCTGTTGTCAACCGCCTGCTCCAGCTTGCGCTGGTAGTACTCGCGCCGTTCCTGGCCGGTGATGAGCTTGTCGATCGCCACCACGCTGTCCAGATCGCTTCCGCGGATCATCCGCACATTTACCTGCACCGCCATCGCATTCTCCTCGATTAAAACAGTTCGTCGTCGACGGCACGCTTGCCGCCCTTCCCCTTGCGGACATACACGTCGCCGTAAACCTGGCCCATCTCCGCGCCGGCCGTGAAGCAGGTGCTGCAGCCGTCCCCGGATTCCTCGCGGTGCTCGACCACATGCACCTCGTAGCCGAGCTGCCGGTAATTCTCGACGATCTCGGACAGGCGCGGCTCGCCGATGGTGGTCTGCTTGACCCAGCCCTCGGCCAGCAGCTCGCCCTCCTTGCCGCCCTTCACCAGTTTCAGCGGAATCCTCACGGCACGGCACCCTTACCAGGAATGCTTGACCGCCCCCGGCGTGCAGGCCGTCATGCAGGGCAGGCTGGCATAGCCGGCGGCCGGCTTGCACTCGGCGCAGTCGAAGGCCAGCGAGCGGCGGAAGGATTGCTTGATCGCCGCCACTTCATCATCGTAATCGTCCGTGATGATCTCGAACATCTCCTTCGGGCAGGCCGCCAGGCAGGCGCGCTCGGCGGCGCAGCCGATGCACTTGTCGGTATCGATGCTGATGTAGTACTCGCCGGAGCCGTCCTTGTAGCCGTAATTCGCGATCATGTCGTTTCCCCTTGCCCCGCCAGCGGGGCGAATCGTGAATCCCTCGGCTCCGGTCCGCTCAGTGGGAGAGGGGTACTTTGCGGACCGGAGCTTCGGGACCTTGCCAGCCGCCCGATCGGGCTCAGGCGGCCTTGGCCGATGCGCCCTGCTTCTGCATCAGCGTGTAGCCGAACAGCGCGGCGCCGAGCGCGCCGGCGATCTGGCTGTCGATCTTGGTCTGCACGGCCTGGATGCCGAGGATCTTCTCGATGCGCTTCACCACGCCCGGGTTCTTGGCGATGCCGCCGGTGATGAAGAACTCCTTCTCGACGCCGATGCGCTCGAGCAATGACACCACCCGCTCGGCCATGGCCTGGCAGTAGGCGGCGATCACCTTGTTCTTGGTGTAGCCGGCCTTGAGCAGGCCGAGCGCCTCGGACTTGGCGAACACCACGCACACCGAAGACACGGCATTCGGCTCCTCGTCCACATCGAAGGAGCGCTGGCCCAGTTCGGCGATGGGGATCTGCATCAGGTCGGAGATCACCTCCATGCCGCGGCCGGTGCCGGCGGCGCACTTGTCGTTCATGAGGAAGTTGGTGACCTTGCCCTTCTCGTCGCAGTGGATGGCCTTGCAGTCCTGGCCGCCCATGTCGAGGATGGTGCGCACCGCGTTGCCGCCCATGTAGTTGGCGCCGCGCGCATGGCAGGCGATCTCGGTGATGGCCTTGTGCGCGAAGGGTACGTTGACGCGGCCGTAGCCGGTGCCGACGACGTACTTGATGTCCTCCAGCTTCATGCCCGACTTGTCGAGGACGCCCTGGATGGCGTTCCGCGCCGAGTCCGGGCTGTTGTTGCCGGTGCGCATGCTGTTGAAGCCGTACAGTTCGCCGTCGACGCACACCACCGCCTGGGAACTCACCGAGCCGACATCGATGCCGGCGGTGACGATTTTCGCCGCGCGCCAGTCCTTCGACTCGTCGATCCAGCAGCTCTCCTGCCAGCGCCAGTATTCCTTCTTTTCACCTGCGGTATCAGCCATTGCGCTCTCCTTGGAGGGAATTACTTGCCTTCGGCCGCGATCAGCGCGGCGCCGAGGGCGGGAACATATTCTGGCATCTCGGGCAGCAGCACCTGGTCGACCCCGAGGGCGGTTTTCAGGGACTGCACGAAGCCGACGTTGTGCACCATGCCGCCGATAAGGGCCACATCGCCCTCGATGCCGACACGGCGCGCCATGGCCGTGACGCGACTCGCCACGGCGTCGAGCACCGCCTTGGCGATGTCCTCCTTCGGCGTCGAGGAGTGGATCAGCGACACCACCTCCGACTCGGCGAACACCGTGCACTGCGCGTTCATCGGAATGGTCTTGTCGGAACGCAGGCTGGCCTCGCCGAAGTCCTTCAGCGACAGCTGCAGCGCGCGCGACATCGACTCGGCGAAGGCGCCGGCGCCGGCCGCGCATTTCTCGTTGCCGGCGAAGTCGACCACCTTGCCGTCGCCGTCGGCCTTGATGCCGCGACCCTCCTCGGCGCCGACGTCGATCACCGTGCGCGCCGCCGGGCACATGAACACCGCGCCCTTGGCGCCGGCCGAGACTTCGGTAACGTCTTCGCTGGCGAACTTCACCTGCTTGCGCCCCGCCCCCGTGGCGACGACGCGCTTGACCTGGTCTCGGGTAAGGCCGGCGGCCTGGAGCGCCTCGTCGAACGCCTTGTCGGCGGCCTGGTCGGCGTCCAGGTCCTCGGGGAACATGATGTGCTTGCCCTTCACGCCCCATTTCAGTTGCGGCGCCCCGTCCACCTTGAGTTCCTCGACGAACACCACCTTGACGGTGCGGGAACCCATGTCGATGCCAGCTGAATACATGCTTTCTGTCCTCCTTGTGATCTCAGGCGTGCGCGAATTCGCGCTTCAGGTTCAGCGTTTCCATGAACGAGTCGACCCGGTTCTGCGTGCGCACCAGATCGAACTCGCGCTCGTCGCCCATGTTGCCCTCGAAAGTCATCACCGGGATGCCGGCGGCGGCCAGCCCCAGGCGGTTTTCCATGATGCCGATCGACAGGCCCTCGCAGCCGCGGTTCAGGTGCAGCATGACGCCATCCACGTGCCACTCCTTGACGATGGTCTTCATCATCTCGGTCTTCAGGCGCGGATCGTAGAAATGCTGCCATTGCGGCTTCGACAGGTTCCAGTCGCAGTACAGGCGCATCGCCTCCTCGCGGGTGCGCATCTCGATTCCCTTCTCCCAAGGCAGGGTGCGCGGGCCCCAGCTGCCGTCCGGCTTGGTCTCCCAGATGCCTTCCAGGCCGAAGGTGTACAGCGAGCCGATGGAGACGGCGCCGAATTCCTCGAGGTAGCGGAAGATCTTCAGGAAGCCCCAGGGCGGCTGCGTGTCGGACATGACGCGGCAGCGCTCGTTGGGCACGGCGGCGATGCCGCGCGCGACGCGGTCCTTCACCTCGTCGAGGCACTCCTGGTAGAAATCGGCGCACCATTTCGAGGACTTCGACAGCGTCGCCAGCACGTACAGCGAGTACATGGTCTTCTCGTCGAGCGGCGCCGGCCTGGCCTTGTTCTCGGCGCAGATGGCGGCCCACAGCGAGGTGGAGCGCATCTCGTTCTTCACCGCCTCGATGAACAGCTCGTCGTCGAACTTGCGGCCGGTGACCTTCTCCAGCCACTCGCAGGCCTCGAGGCCCTGGTTGGTGACGTAGTCCAGCCGTTCCGCGGTCAGGTCCTGGTGCGGGCCGACCGAGACGTCGATGAAGAAGCTCGGCGTGTCGTGCTCCAGCGTGGACGCCGCCTGGTACCACTTGGCATGGGAACAGCAGATCTGCGACTGGAAATTGAAATCGGGCTTGGGAAACTCGCCGCCGAAGGGAAACTTGTTGAGGATGATCGAGCCCCAGTAGGTGCGCATGTAGGCGCACAGGTCGCGGGCGAAGCCGTAGGACTCGGCGGCATCCTGGCACTCCTTGTTGAACTTCTTGTCCACCGCGACGGTGGCACCGTAGGGCTCGCCGGTCAGTGAGTAGACGTCCCTGCCGAGTCCGGCCGGAATCGCATCCAGCGCCCAGGCGGAGCCTGACCAGCGCAGGCCGCCTTTCTCATGGGCCTTGGCGTAGTTGATGTAATACTGCTCGCGCAGCTCCTTGGCCTTCTTCCAGCACTTCAGCGGTTCGGTCGGGTATGCCATGTCGCGTGACTCCTAGAACAGTTCTTCTTCGCGCAGCGTCTCGAGGAAGGCCTCGACGCGGATGCGGAAGGGTCCGAGCGGGTTGGTGATGTCGAATTCGAGGAACAGCGTGGGGATGCCGTTGTCCTCGAGGTGGCGCTTCAGGTCCGGATAGTCGCCCTCGTGCGGGTCGCAGAACTTCTGCTGCAGGAAGATCGCCGCCCGCGCGTTGTAGTCCTTGGCCAGCTTCAGCACGTGGTCGAAGCGGGTGTGCGCCGGGTAGTCCTTGGTCGGGCAGGCCGGCCGCTCGCAGTAGCGGTCGGCGATCGTGGCGATCGGGTCGTCCTGCACGCGCGCCTCGTTCCAGAAGTAGCGCGTGCCCGAGCACTGGTCGTCGATGACGATGGTCGAGCCGACCGATTCGACCATGGCCATGAAGGCGATGTCGTCGTTCTCCGAGCCGATGGTCATGAAGCGGATGCCCTCCTCGCGGTCGTTCGGCCGCTTGGCCACCTCGGCCAGCACGCGCTGCAACTCGCGGTTGTGCTCCTCCTTGTCCACGAACTGGGCGGTGAGCGACGCGTAAAGTGCCTCCACCCCGGTCACCCGCGGGTTGGTCTCCTTGCGGAACTCGAACAGCTCGCGCAGCAGGCGGCGGTTCTCGTTGAGGACCTCGATGCTGCGCTTCAGGTCGGCGTCCGGGATTTTCCTGCCGATCACCCCTTCCATGAACTCACGGAACTTCTTCACCTCGGCGTAGTGCATGACGCGGGCAAAGCGCGACTGCACCTCGTTGGGCATCGGCAGGTAGTAGTCCCACTTGACGGTGGGCACATGCATGCGCCAGGAGTTGAAGGCCTGGCGGTACTGGATGCACGATTGGGTCAGCGTGACCCCCTCGCAGTAGTCGAAGCGGCCGAGCAGGCCCTGCGCCAGGGAATCCCTGCAGAACGGGCAGAACATGCCGAAGATGTGCGGCTCGGTGACGTTCTGCGGCTCGTGGGCGCCGAGCACCCGCACCGGCAGCATGCCGGCGGCGATCAGCACTTCCTCGGGCGTGTACGTGCACATCGTGGCCACCACCTGGCCGCCTGTGCGGCCCTTCCAGGCCCGCGCATAGTCGTGGCGCTTTTCGTACCACTCCTTGAACTGGTCAAACAATCCACTCATCGTCGATCCCCCGATATGGCTGAGAACCGGGGCGGTCCTCGCTGCCGTTAATGTATTATCATGCATCAGCATTATTGTTCATGCACGATAGAGCATTTTCGGCGATTCTAGAAACCATTTCGGTATCGAGGTTTGATCCAGGTCAACGGAAACCATTTTTCCCAAACGGTTAAATAGTTCAATAAAAAGCCGGATGGGTTTGATTTTTATATCTTCAACAAGACGTTACACTAAGCCGTCAAAAAAACGGTCTGGACAATGCGGCGCCGCCCTCTTCGTTGCAAATGCGTTTTGTGTGATTTTCTTCAAGCAATTTGCGGATCCGGCCTGTCCTGATCCCTCCGACCGCTGTCGAATGCCTGCCAGCCTGCTCCTGGCGGGCTTGAGGGTGCCGGCCCAACCTCGAATGGGGCGATCCGACACCGCCCTGCTGTATGTGGGCCCGCTTGTCCCTGGTGAACGGCTGCCATCGGCGCCCCGAGCAAGGCAGATCAAACACATACCCAAGGCGTGGTTTTTATGCTGACACTTGACCCAGATCAAATAGCCTCGGCCTGTCACTCCCCTAGAATCCAGGCAATGCATTCTAATACCTGTTGATTTTATGCCATGCGTTATGTTGCATGGCTTTTAACAGGCAACAGGTAAGGGGAATGCCTCAAATTTCGAGGACGACATCATGGGTTCCAGCCTTCAGTCAGTCGTGTGGTGGAAGAAGCCCGCTCAGGGTGCTGCCCCATCGGGTTCGCTGGTGAAACTCTCGATAGACGGCAAGCCGGTCGAGGCCCCGGCCGGCGCCTCCCTGCTCTCGGCCGCCACCGCCGCCGGCATTTATATCCCGTCGCTCTGCGCCCATCCCGATCTGCCGCCTTCCTGCCAGCGCGGCGCCGGCGACAGCGGCTGCAATCTCTGCGTCATCGAGATCGCCGGCACCGCCGGCATGCGCACCTCCTGCTCGATCGCCGTGGAGGAAGGCATGGCGGTGACGACCAAGTCGCCGGCCATCGACAAGCTGCGCCAGGAGCGCATCGCGAAAACGCTCGGCAACCACCCGCACAACTGCCTCACCTGCCCGCAGCGCGAAGGCTGCAGCCGCACCACCTGTTCCTTCGGCAACCCGGTCGAGCAGCGCTGCTGCTCGATCTTCCACACCTGCGAGCTGCGCAAGGTGTCCGACTACATCGGCATCCCGGCGACGACGCCGAACTACAAGCACATCCAGCTGCCCGTCATCAAGGACGAGCCCTTCTACGACCGCGACTACAACCTGTGCATCGACTGCCGCCGCTGCCTGGTGGCCTGCAACGAGGTGCGCGGCGTCGGCTGCCTCGAGATGAAGGAGACCGAGGGCCGCAAGTGGGTCGGCACCATCGCGCCGACGCTGATCGAGTCCGGCTGCAAGTTCTGCTCGGCCTGCGTCACCGTCTGCCCGACCGGCGCGCTGATGGACCGCACGCTCGACGTGGCGCGCAAGGAGGAATCGCAGGTGCCGTGCAAGCACACCTGCCCGGCCGGCATCGACGTGCCGCGCTACGTGCAGTTGGTCGGCCTCGGCAAGTACTCCGAGGCGGTCGCCGTGGTGCGCGAGAAGCTGCCCTTCCCCGGCATCCTCGGCCGCGCCTGCTTCTCGCCCTGCGAATCGGCCTGCCGGCGCAAGCATCTCGACGAGCCGGTCTCCATCCGCTCGCTGAAGCGCATCGCCGCCGACAACGACACCGGCCTCTGGCGCAAACATTCCAAGCAGCTGCCGCCGACCGGCAAGAAGGCCGCCATCATCGGGGCGGGACCGGCCGGCCTCACCGCCGCCTACTACCTCGCCAAGAAGGGCCACGCCGTCACCGTCTTCGACGCCCTGCCCGCCGCTGGCGGCATGGCGCGCTACGGCATCCCCTCCTACCGCGTGCCGCTCGATGTCATCGACCAGGAAGTCGCCGAGGTCACCGCCCTCGGCGTCGAAATCCGCTACAACAGCCGCGTCGAGAAGATCGACGAGCTTTTCGCCCAGGGCTACGAGGCGGTCTTCATCGGCATCGGCGCCCAGGGCGGCGACCAGCTCGGCCTGCCCGGCGACACCCTGCCCAACGTCATCGACAGCCCGACCTTCCTGCGCGCCGTGACGCTGGGACTGATCGGCACGCCGGGCACCGACATCGTCATCGGCAAGAAGGTGGCCGTCATCGGCGGCGGCAACGTCGCCACCGACAACGCCCGTTCCTCGCGCCGCTTCGGCGCCGCGGTGGACATGGTCTATCGCCGCACCCGCGAGGAAATGCCCGCCCGCGAGGACGAGATCCAGGGCTGCCTCGACGAGGGCGTGAACCTGCGCTTCCTGATGGCGCCGAAGATGATCGAATTGAACGAATCCGGCAGTTCGCGCCTGAAAATCACTTATGCCAGGATGGAGCTGGGCGAACCCGACGCCTCCGGCCGCCGCCGGCCGGTGGAAGTCGCCGGCAGCGAGTTCACCGAAGACGTCGATCTGGTCATCGCCGCCATCGGCCAGCATCCGAAGAAATACGAAGGCTTCGGCGTGCAGACCGACGCCAAGGGCCGCATCGCGGTGCGCGCCGATTCCATGCTGACCTCGAAGCCAGGCGTGTATGCCGGCGGCGACTGCGTGCTCGGCCCGTCGACCCTGATCGAATCCGTCGCCCAGGGTCGCATCGCCGCCGCCGCTATCGACAAACAGCTCGGCGGCGACGGCGACATCGAGGAGACGCTGCTGCCCGATTGGGACACCGATCCGCACATCGGCCGCGACGAGGGCTTCAACCAGGTCAGGCGCTTCCATCCGATTTTCATCGACCCGGCCAAGCGCGACAACTGGGACGAGGTCGAACTCGGTTTCGACGCGCAGAGCGCCCATGCCGAGGCGCTGCGCTGCCTGAAATGCAACCTGGCGGCGAACATCGAGGACATGGTGCTGCCGCCGGAGTCGTGGCTGGAGCTGAACGAGGCCAGCGTCGCCGGCGTCACCACCGAATCCGGCGTCTACCAGCTGCTCGACGCCGACAAGAAGGTGCTCGCCATCAAGGGCGTGGAGAACCTGCGCGAGGGCCTGCAGGGCATGATCGGCAAGTCCGACGAGGCGAAGTACTTCGTCTTCGAGGAGGCGCCCTTCTTCAGCCAGCGCGAGAACCAGCTGGTGCAGGCCTACATGGAGCAGTATGGCGCGATGCCGAAGGGCGTCGGCGCCGACGAGATGGACGATTTGTTCTAAAGGGTCAGTATGGAATCCTTCAAGTTTCTCAACTATACCGTCGCCGATGCGCTGGCGACCATCACCATCAACCGGCCGCCGCACAACGTCCTCGACATTGCGGTGATGGAAGAGCTCAACCGCGCGCTCGACATCGCCGCGCGCGAAGAATCGGCCAAGATGCTGATGATCACCGCCGCCGGCGAGAAGGTGTTCTCCGCCGGCGTCGACGTCATGGACCACACGCCGGACAAGGTGGTGCAGATGATCGACGTCTTCCACGGCATTCTCAAGCGCCTGATGGTGTTCCCGCTGCCGACGGTGGCGGCGTTGAACGGCTCGGCCATGGGCGGCGGCTGCGAACTGGCCATCGCCTGCGACATGGTGGTCGCCACCGAGGATGCGAAAATCGGCCAGCCGGAGATCAAACTCGGTGTTTTCCCGCCCATCGCCGCCATCCTCATGCCGCGCATCATGCCGCTGCCGAAGGTGATGGAACTGCTGCTCGGCGGCGGCCTCATCACCGCCCAGGAGGCGCTCCAGCTCGGCCTGCTCAACCGCGTCTTCCCGCGCGCCAGCTTCGCCCAGGACACGCGCGCCTTCCTCGGCCAGTTCCTCAACCTTTCGCGCGTGGCGCTGATGTACACCAAGAAGGCGGTGCGCGAGGCGGCCGGCAAGCCCTTCTTCGAGGCGCTGTTCACCGTCGAGCAGATTTACCTGAGGGACCTGATGGCCACCGCCGACGCCGTCGAAGGGCTGAACTCCTTCATGGAGAAGCGCAAGCCCGTGTGGCAGAACAAGTAACCAAAGCGGAGAAAAAATGATTCCGAAAACCATCCAGACCTGGCAGATGACCGAGCCGGGCAAGCTCGCGCGCGCCGAAATCCCGGTGCCGGCGCTCGGTCCCGGCGAGGCGCTCGTCGAGATCCGCGGCTGTGGCGTCTGTCACACCGACCTGTCCTATTTCTACATGGGCGTGCCGACGGTGCAGAAGCCGCCGCTCTCCCTCGGCCACGAAATTTCCGGCGTGGTCGTCGCCGGCGACGACGCGCGTCTGGTCGGCCAGGAAGTCATCGTCCCGGCGGTGCTCCCTTGCAATGAATGCGATATCTGCAAGTCGGGGCGCGGCAACCGCTGTCTCGCCCAGAAGATGCCCGGCAACTCGATGGGCATCTACGGCGGTTTTTCCAGCCACATTCCCGTGCCGGCCAAGGACCTCTGCGTAGTGCACGGCCGCGGCAGCATCCCCCTCGAACACCTGTCGGTGGTGGCGGACGCCGTCACCACGCCCTATCAGGCGGCCAAGCGCGCCAACCTCCAGCCCGGCGATCGGGTCATCGTCATCGGCGCCGCCGGCGGCGTCGGCAGCTTCATGACGCAGACCGCCAAGGGCTTCGGCGCGAAAGTGGTGATCGGCATCGACATCAACGACGAGAAGCTGGAATTCATGAAGGGCTACGGCGCCGACGCCGTGATCAATCCGAAGGGCAAGAGCGCCAAGGAAGTGAAGGAACTGTTCAAGGCGATCTGCAAGGAAAAGGGCGTGCCCTCCAACTACGGCTGGAAGATCTTCGAAGTGACCGGCACCAAACCCGGCCAGGAACTGGCGCTGTCCCTGCTCTCCTTCGTCGGCACCCTGGTCATCGTCGGCTACGGCACGGACGAAACCTCCTACATGCTGTCGAAGCTGATGGCCTTCGACGCCGAGCTGATCGGCACCTGGGGCTGCCTGCCGCAACACTATCCGCACGTTCTCGACATGTGCGTCGATGGCCGCATCGCGCTCGCCCCCTTCGTCGAGACGCGGCCGATGAGCCAGATCGAGCAGGTCTTCGACGAAGCCCACCACGGCAAGCTGAAGAAGCGCGTCGTGCTCACCCCCGATTTCTGAACCGAACAATCCAAAAGGAGAAACCCCATGGCACTCGAATGGCTGCGCCGCGACAACGAGCTGAAGGACCACCAGCTCTTCGACAACTCCCACTTCGGCAAGGACGCGCCGACGGTGATCTACGAGGAGCGCCCCATCGTCGACGACAAGGGCGCCAGGGTCGACGGCCTCTACTCGGCCTGGATCTGGCTCAACAATCCGTCGCAGTACAACTCCTACACCACCGAGATGGTGAAAGGCGTCATCGCCGGCTTCCAGCGCGCCTCGAGCGACCGCAAGATCGTCGCCGCCGTGTTCACCGCCGTCGGCGACAAGGCCTTCTGCACCGGCGGCAACACCGCCGAGTACGCCGCCTACTACTCGCGCCGTCCCAACGAGTACGGCGAATACATGGATCTTTTCAACGCCATGGTCGACGGCATCCTCAACTGCAAGAAACCGGTGATCTGCCGCGTGAACGGCATGCGTGTGGCCGGCGGCCAGGAGATCGGCATGGCCACCGACCTCACCATCACCTCCGACCTCGCCGTGTTCGGCCAGGCCGGTCCCAAGCACGGCTCGGCGCCGGTGGGCGGCTCGACCGACTTCCTGCCCTGGTTCCTGTCGATGGAAGATGCCATGTACAACTGCATCTCCTGCGAGACCTGGAGCGCCTACAAGATGAAAGCCAAGGGCATGATCACCAAGGTCGTGCCGGTGCTGAAGAAAGACGGCAAGTGGGTGAGAAATCCGCTGGTGCGCACCGACGCCTATGTCGACGACGGCGAGATCGTCTATGGCGAACCCGTCGCTGCCGATCGGCTCGCCGCGGCCAAGGCGCTGATGGGCGAATGCAAGACCGATTTCGAACTGCTCGACGGGGAAGTGAACAAGCTGCTGTGGAAATTCTCCAACCTCTTCCCGAACTGCCTGATCAACTCCATCGACCAGATCCGCGCCAAGAAGAAGTTTTTCTGGGACCAGATGAAAGTCGCCAACCGCCACTGGCTGGCCGCCAACATGAACCACGAAGCCTGGCTCGGCTTCAACGCCTTCGACGCCAAGAAGGTCTCGGGCAAGGACGTCGTCGACTTCATCAAGTTCCGCCAGCTCGTCGCCGAAGGCGCCCTCTTCGACGAGAAGTGGGCCGAGCAGGTGCTGGCCAAGCCGAAGGGTTGATCGTTACACGCGGCCCGCCACGGCGGGCCCCTTTAGCTTTTTGCCGCGTCCGCGCATTGACTCGCCCGGACGCAATGTATACAGTATCCAGAAGCACATGGCCCACCGACACGGGCCCGGATCCAAGGAGGACAGACGTGACCCGCCCCGGTGAACTCAAGCTCAAGCACCTCTTCCAGCCCGGCCAGATCGGCAAGTTCAAGACCAAAAACCTGATCAAGTACGGCGCCTGCTGCGTCTCCAACTACAACGGTCGCGACGGCTCCATCACCCCGCGCGAGCTGGCGCGGGTGCGCGTCATCGCCGGGACCGGCTGCGGCCTGATCACCAACCAGGGCGCCTATCCGGACCCGCTCGGCGAGGGCAAGGCCTATTTCCGCCAGGTCGCCATCCACGACGACAAATTCCTGCCGCAGTTCGAGACCATCGCGCAGTACATCCACGATGCCGGCGCGGTGGCCATGCAGCAGATCCTCCACGCCGGCCGCTACGGCGGCATCGACCTCGGCTACTGCGTGCAGCCCTCGGTGGTGCCGCAGACCCTGCCGCACTTCCGCCCACCGCGCGAGCTGAGCAAGGAGCAGATCAGGGCCGTCGTGCGGCAGCATGCGGAGGCGGCGAAGCGCGCCATCCGCGCCGGCTTCGACGCCACCGAGATCACCAGCTTCATGGGCTACCTGCTGGCCAACTTCAACTCGCCCTTCACCAACCAGCGCACCGACGAGTACGGCGGTTCGGTGCACAACCGCGGCCGCTTCATGCGCGAGCTGATCGACGCCATCAAGCAGGCCACGCCCGACAATCCGCTCTCCGTGCGCCTGAACGGCGCCGAGCTGATGGACCGCTGGGGCGGCAACACCGAGGACGAATCCTTCGAGCTGATGCAGCAGGCGGTGGACTGCGGCGTCGAGATGATCTCCGTCACCGTCGGCTGGCAGGAGGCGCCGGAATCCTCCTTCGGCCGCGACGTGCCGCCCGGCTACTGGAACTACCTCTCGGCCAAGGCCAAGAAAATGTTCCCCAACGTGCTGGTGGCCTTCGGCAACCGCCTGCCCGACCCGGCCATGGCCGACGAGTGCATCCGCGACGGCGCCTTCGACTACTGGGAAGTCTGCCGCCCGCTGCTGGCCGATCCGGAACTGATCCACAAGGCCGCCGAGGACCGCATGGAGGAGGTGCGCCCCTGCATCGGCTCGCTCAACTGCCTGTCCCGCCTGTTCCGCGACCTGCCCTACACCTGCACCATGAACCCGATGCTCGGCCACGAGTTCGAGCCGGAATACCACATCACGAAAGCCGCCGAACCGAAGCGCATCCTGATCGTCGGCGCCGGCCCGGCCGGCATGGAGGCGGCCATCACGGCGCGCCAGCGCGGCCACGCCGTCACGGTGGTCGACAAGGCGGACAAGATCGGCGGCAACCTCGCCGCCTATGCCGCCAACGACCTGGCCCGTCCGGCCGACCTGCAGAGCGTCATCGACTACTACGGCGTGATGGCGAAGAAGCTGGGCGTCGAGATCCGCCTCAACACCGCAGCCGACGCCAAGTTCATGCGCAGCGTGCTGCACGACTTCGACGTCTGCATCGTCGCCGCCGGGGCGCGCACCGACATGGCGGTGTTCCAGTACCTCGAAGGATCGGAACTGCTGGTCGACGCGCTGGAAGTCGCCCACGGCCGCGTCAAGCTCGGCAAGCGCGTGGTGATGATCGGCGGCGGCATGATCGGCCTGACCATCTCCGAGTTCCTCGCCAAGGCAGGCCACGAGGTCACCGTCGTCGAGAAGGAAAAGCGCATCGGCGGCGACATCATGCCGACCTTCAAGTGGCGCCACACCGCCTGGGTGGATGAACTCGGCATCCAGTCCGTGACATCGGCGCAGCTGGTCAAGGTGAGCAAGGAAGGCGCCACGGTGAAGACGGCCAAGGGCGAGGAAAAATTCATCCCGGCCGACAGCGTCATCGTCTCCAGCCCGCGCAAGGCCAACCACGACCTGTTCTACGACTTCCAGTGGATGGTCGACGAACTGCATGGCGGCGGCGACGCCACGGTGCCGCGCGGCCTCGACCAGGCCATCCAGGAAGGCTACCGGCTCGGCTGCCGCATCTAGGGCATCCATGCGTGCGATGCGGCAATTTGGTTCATCTTTACACGCCCAAAATGCGTGTATACAGTATCCACCGTACAGGATCGATTCACCCAATCCATTCCTTGACGGAGGCACATCCGTGGTCACGTCCATCAAGCCGCTGCAACGTCCCCTCGCCCTCGGCGACCAGGTCTACCAGACGCTGCGCGGCCATCTGCGCGACGGCACCATCGTCGCCGGCCAGCCCTTGCAGGAAGTCCAGCTGGCGGAAAGGCTCGGCGTCTCGCGCACGCCGGTGCGCGAAGCGCTGACGCGCCTGGCCAGCGAAGGCCTGCTCGCCTCCGACGGCCGCAGCTTCGTCGTGCCGGCGCTGACCCTGCAGGACGTCGACGACATCTACGAGGTGCGCTTCCTCCTCGAACCGGCGGCAGTGGGTCGCGTCGCCCAGCTGACCACCGATCCCTCCGTGCGCGCGCCCATCGACGAGGCGCTCGCCGACGCCGAGGCCGCCTACAAGGCCAGGGACGCCGATGCCTTCCGCGAGGCAAACATCCGCTTTCGCAACGCCTGGAAGGAACTCGTGCCCAACCGCCGCATGGTGAAGGCCATCGAGCAGTACGCCGACCACATGATGCGCATCCGCGCGCTCACCCTGGGCGACGCGAAAATCCGCGGCATCGTCATCAATGGCTTGCGGAGCATCGCCGCGGCGCTGGCCGCCGGCGACGGCGAGGCCGCCGCGGCCGCCATGCGCGACCATCTCGGCGAGGCGAAGCGCTGCTTCATCGCCGCCACCGGACTGGACAAGGAATCCTGATGACCTACAAGGCAGAAATCCCCTACGGCGCCTACTGGAGCACCCCTTTCGCGCGCTGGCAGGGCAGCTTCGCCAACCTGCACAGCCTCGAGTTCGCCGCCCACGTCGCGAAGCACGAACTGGCCAAGCGCAACATCGATCCGAAAATTTTCGACTACGGCGCGCTCGGCTTCTCGGTGCCGCAGAAGCATTCTTTCTACGGCCTGCCCTGGCTGACCGGCCTGATCGGCGCCGGCCAGGCCGGCGGCCCGACCCTGATGCAGGCCTGCGCCACCGGCGTGCGCACCCTGCTCGCGGCGGCGCAGGAGATAGAAGTCAGTCTCGCCAGCACGGCGCTGGTGGTGAACTGCGACCGCACCTCCAACGGCCCGCACCTCTACTACCCGAACCCGAAGGGCCCCGGCGGCACCGGCATCGCCGAGGACTGGGTGATGGAGAACTTCGGCTGCGACCCGCTCGGCCGCCACTCCATGCTCGCCACGGCGGAGAACGTGGCGAAGAAGCACGGCATCGGCACCGCCGAGCAGCACGAGGTGGTGCTGCGCCGCGAGGAACAGTACCGCGAAGCGCTGGCCGACGGCGCGGCCTTCCTCAAGCGCTTCATGACCCTGCCCTTCGAGGTGCCGGCGCCGAATTTCCGGAAGACCGTCGGCACGCTCGACGGCGACGAGGGCATCAACCACTCCACGCCCGACGGCCTGGCCAAGCTGAAGCCCGTCATGGAAGGCGGCACGGTCACCTTCGGCGGCCAGACGCATCCGGCCGACGGCAACGCCGGCCTCGTCGTGACGACGGCGGCGAAGGCACGCGAACTCTCGCGCGACCCGAAGATCGCCGTGCGCCTGCATGGCTTCGGCCTCGCCCGCGCCGCGCTCGCCTACATGCCGGAGGCCACCGTGCCGGCGGCGAAGCAGGCGCTCGCGCAGGCCGGCAAGGCCATCAAGGACCTGGCGGCGATCAAGACGCACAACCCCTTCGCCATCAACGACCTGTTCTTCGCGCGCGAGACTGGCGCCGACCTGAAGCGCATGAACAACTACGGCTGCTCGCTGGTGTGGGGCCACCCGCAGGCGCCGATGGGCACGCGGGCCATCATCGAGGTGATCGAGGAGCTGGCCCTGCGCGGCGGCGGCTGGGGGCTGTTCACCGGCTGCGCCGCCGGCGACACGGCGATGGCGGTGGTGATCGAAGTGACCGGCAACAAATAAGCCAGGCGCTTCAAGAAAGATACGGAGGAGGAGGATGGACTGGATCGGACGGCACGCGGCGGCAACGCCCGACAAGACCGCCATCCGCTATGGCGGCCGCGACCTGAGCTACCGCGACTTCGCGGCGCTGATCGAGCGCGCTGCCGGCGCGCTGGCCGCGGCGGGCGTGAAACGCGGCGGCTGCGCCGCCTATCTCGGCTGCAACAGCCCGGAAATGCTCGCCCTGTTCTTCGCCTGCGCCCGCCTCGGCGCCCTCTTCATGCCGCTCAACTGGCGTCTGGCCGCCCCCGAACACCAGCAGATGCTCAACGACTGCCCGCCCGGCGTGCTGGTGGTCGAGGCGCCGTTCCTCGAACAGACCAGCGCCCTGCGCGGCGGGCTGGCCGGGATGAAACTCGTCGCCCTCGGCAGCAGCGCACCCGGCTGGCAGGACTGGAACGACTTCCTCGCCGCCGCCGGCGCCGTGCCCGACGATCCCGCCGTCGGCCCCGCTGTTGACCCAAACTCGCCGCTGCTGATCTGCTACACCTCCGGCTCGACCGGCAAGCCGAAGGGCGTCGTGCTGACCCAGGACGCCATCGCCTGCAATGCCGACAACAGCGTCGACATGCACGCCATGACGGCCGACGACCGCGTGCTTACCGTACTGCCGATGTTCCACGTCGGCGGCCTCAACATCCAGACCACGCCGGCGTTGCGCACCGGCTGCACGCTGGTGCTGCATCCGCGCTTCGAGCCGGAGGCGGCGCTGGAGGCCATCGAGCAGGAACACATCACCCTGACGCTCGTCGTGCCCGCGGTGGTGGACATGATGCTGGCCAGCCCGCGCTGGGCGCGCACCGACCTGTCCAGCCTGCGCATGATGAGCATCGGCTCGAGCATCGTGCCGATCCGCCTCATCGAGGCCGTGCACGCCCGCGGCGTGCCGATGACCCAGGTCTACGGCGCCACCGAAACCTGCCCAATCGCCGCCTGCCTGAAGCGCGACGAAGCCCTGCGCAAGATCGGCTCGACCGGCCGCGCCGCCCGGCACGGCCGGCTGCGCATCGTCGGGCTGGACGGCGCCGACCTGCCCGCCGGCGAAACCGGCGAAATCTTCGTCCAGGGACGCAATGTCATGAGCGGCTACTGGCGCAATCCGCAGGCCACCGCTTCGGCTTTCGTCGACGGCTGGTACCGCAGCGGCGACATGGGCTGGCTCGACGACGAGGGCTTCCTCACCGTGGTCGGCCGCATGAAGGAAATGATCATTTCCGGCGGCGAGAACATCTACCCGGCCGAGCTGGAGAACGTGCTGATCGAGTGCGACGACGTCGCCGAGGCGGCGGTGGTCGGCCGCAGCGACGCGCGCTGGGGCGAGATCGCCGTCGCCGTCATCGTGCCGAAGGAAGGACGCCGTCCCGCGGCGACTGACATTTTGCGGCTCTTCGACGGGCGCCTCGCCCGCTACAAGCACCCCAAGGACGTGGTCTTCGTCGAAGCGTTGCCGAAGACCGCGCTGGGCAAGATCCGCAAGGAAGAACTGCGCCAGCTGGTCACGCACGCACCAGTGGCCTAACAGGGAAATGGAGCCCACATGGCATTGAAAATCGGAATCGACGTCGGCGGCACCTTCACCGACTTCGTCGTCGCCCGCGACGGCAAGGAACCGGCGATCTTCAAGTCGCTGTCCACCCCGTCCGACCCGTCCATCGCCGTCGTGAACGGCCTCACCGACATCGCCGCGGCGCAGAACCCGCCGATGTCGCTGGAAGCCTTCGCGCCGACCATCGACACTATCGTGCACGGCACCACCGTCACCACCAACGCCACGCTGACGCACACCGGCGCCAAGTCCGCCCTGCTGACGACGGAAGGCGTGCGCGACGCGCTGGAGATGCGCCGCGGCATCCGCGAGGAGCAGTACAACAACCGCTACGCCAACGTGAAGCCGCTGGTGCCGCGCTACCTGCGCGCCGGCATCAAGGGCCGCCTCGACCGCGCCGGCCGCGAGGTGGCGCCGCTCGACCTAGACCAGGTGCGCCAGGCCATCGCCCTCTTCAAGCAGGAAGGCGTGCAAGCGGTCTCGGTCTGCTTCATGAACTCCTTCGCCAACCCGGCCCACGAGCAGGCCGCGGCCGAGATCGTGAAGAAGGAGATGCCCGGCGCCTACCTGTCGGTGTCCACCGACCTGCTGCCCTCGATCCGCTTCTACGAGCGCATCAGCACGACGGCGTTGAATTCCTACGTCGGCCCCAAGCTCAACCACTATCTCGACCAGTTGGTCGGCCGCCTGAAGGGCATCGGATTCAAGGGCCTGCTGCTCATCATGCAGTCGAACGGCGGCGTCATCTCGCCGCAGCTGGCGCGCGAGAAGGCGGCGCTGACCCTGCTCTCCGGCCCCGCCGGCGGCCCCGGCGCCGGCCTCTTCTACGTGCGTCCGCACGGCCAGGACAAGTGCATCACCACCGACATGGGCGGCACCAGCTTCGAGGCCTCGGTCGCCGTCGGCAGCCCGATGATCAAGAACGACGGCGAGATCGCCCGCCACAAGATCGCCCTGCCGATGCTCGACATCCACACCATCGGCGCCGGCGGCGGCTCGATCGGCTGGCTCGACGAAGGCGGCCTGCTGCGCATGGGCCCGCAGAGCGCCGGCGCCGACCCCGGCCCGGCCTGCTACGGCAAGGGCGGCACGCTGCCCACCACCACCGACGCCAACGTCGTGCTCGGCTACCTCGCCCCGGACTATTTCGCCGGCGGCAGGATGAAGCTCGACCTGGCCGCCGCGCGCCAGGCCATCGAGACGCACATCGCCAGGCCGATGGGCCTGTCCATCGAGGAGGCCGCCGCCGGCATGTACCGCGTCGCCTGCAACAACATGGCGCAGGGCGTGCGCGAGGTGACCATCAAGCGCGGCTTCGACCCGCGCGAGTTTCCCTACATCCCGGCCGGCGGCGCCGGTCCGATCCACTCCTGCCTGATCTGCGAGGAGTTGGAGATCCCCTTCCAGATCGTGCCGCGCGAGTCTTCCGTGCTGTGCGCCTTCGGCATGCTGATGAGCGAGCTCAAGCACGACTTCGTGCGCACTTTCGTCGCGCGCCTGGAGGCCATCGACTGGCCGCGCCTGACGCAGATCATCGACGAGATGTCGGCCGAGGGCGCCCGCCAGCTCACCGAGGAGCGCATCCCCGAAGCGCGTCGCCGCCACGACATCAAGTTCGACTGCCGCTACATCAAGCAGTACCACGAGGTGTCCTTCCTGGTGCCGCGCGACCTGATCGACCGGCGCGACACCGCCGCCATCGCCCGCCTCTTCCACGCCGAGCACAACCGCCTCTACGGCTACTCGCTGGAACAGGAAAACACGCCGCTGGAGATCATCAACGTGCGCGTGCAGTCGGTCGGCCTCACCGACAAGCCGTCCTACAAGGAGGAAGCCTGGGCCGGAACCGACGCCGGCAAGGCGCTCAAGGGGCGGCGCAGCGTGTATATCCCGGAGACCCAGGCCTTCCGCGAGGTGCCGATCTACGACGGCCACAAGCTGCGCTTCGGCAACCGCGTCGAAGGACCGGCCATGATCGAGGAGGAAACCACCGCCATCTTCGTCAGCGATTCCTTCGATGGCGCGGTGGACGGCCTCGGCTCCTTCGTCCTCTTCCGCAAGGGGCGCGAAGACCTCGTCAAGTCGTGTTTGAGCAAGGAGAAGGTGACGGCATGAAAATCGACCCCATTTTGCTATCGGTGTACGCGCGGACCTTCAAGTCCATCACCGACGAGATGAGCATCTCGATGGAGCAGACCACCCGCTCGCCGATCCTGTGCGAGGCCAAGGACTACGTCACCGGCCTCTACGACGGCGACGGCAACATGCTCGAGCAGACCGAGAACCTGCCCATCCTCGCCTTCTCGCTGGCGCCGGTGTGCAAGTACATCAAGGACTACTTCGGCGACGACCTGCACCCGGGCGACGTCATCTTCCACAACGACGTCTTCAGCCTGGGCAACCAGAACAACGACGTCGCCGTCTACAAGCCGATCTTCCATTCCGGCAGGCTGGTCGCGTGGACCGCCGTCAAGGGCCACCAGGCCGACATCGGCGGCAACGTGCGCGGCGGCTACAACCCGAACGCCGTCGAAGTCTGGCAGGAGGCGCTGCGCATCCCGCCGGTGAAGGTGGTCGAGAAGGGCAAGCTGCGGAAAGACGTCTGGAACCTGATCTTCGCCAACATCCGCCTCGACATCGTGCAGCACGACATGAAGGCCGAGATGGGCGCCTGCACCGTCGGCGAGCGCCGCCTGCTGGAACTGCTCGACAAGTACGGCCTGGAGAGCTACGAAGCGCACAAGCAGGCCCTCTTCGAGGCGACGCGCAAGATGATGGAAGCCGAGATCGCCAAGATCCCCAACGGCAAATACAGCGGCGAAGGCTTCATCTACTACGATGGCCGCCACGAGGGCAGCAAGTTCACCATCCGCGTCGACATCGAGGTCAAGGACCGCTCGATCAAGTTCGACTACTCGCGCACCGACGCCCAGACCAACGGCTTTGTGAACGGCACCTTCACCTCGAGTGCCTCGGCCACCATCCTCACCCTGCTGCAGATGGTGAACCCGGACATCCCGCACAACGAAGGCATGGTGCAGCCGATCGAGATCGTCATTCCCGAGGGCACGGTGCTCAACGCCGCCTATCCGAAGGCCACCACCTTCGGCAACCACCTCTGCCCGCCCAACGCCGACGCCATCCAGCGCGCCCTGGCGCCGGTGATGCCCGACCGCGTCACCGCCGGCTGGAACAATCTGCTCTGCTCGCTCACCACCGGCACCGACCCGGAAAAGAACGAGCAGTACGTCGACATCGGCTTCATGGGACTGAAGGGCGGCTCCGGCGCCCTGCTGGGCATGGACGGCTACGACCACATCGGCATGATCGACGCCTCCGGCGGCGTGCTCGACCAGGACTACGAGATGTTCGAGCAGCAAACGCCGCACCGGCTGGTGAAGTACGAGCTGCTCGCCGATTCGGCCGGCGCCGGCCAATGGCGCGGCGGCCTCGGCGTGGAAACGATTTTCGAGATCGGCTCCGAGGACACCCAGCTCGTCACCTTCGGCGACGGCGACTTCGAGCCGGCCTTCGGCCTGTTCGGCGGCAAGGACGCCGGCCTCAACTTCATCCGCCTGCACTACCCGGACGGCAGCACCGTGGTGCCGAAGAACAAGGACCTCATCACCGGCGTGCCGAAGGGCACGGTGTACCACCAGGTCGCCAGCGGCGGCGGCGGCTACGGCGACCCGAAGAAGCGCGACCGCAAGATCCTCCGCGAGGAAGTCCGCAACGGCATCATCTCGAAGGAAGCGGCGATGCGCGATTACGGCATGACGGAAGCGGGGCTGGGGGAATGAGAAGGCAAGCGCTTTCAACACAGAGAGCACAGAGACACAGAGTGCACAGAGTTTTGCAACGAGCCTTTCTCTGTGTCCTCTGTGCCTCTGTGTCCTCTGTGTCAAAGGAGGTTTCGTGAACTTCGACCTCACCGACGAGCAGAAACAAATCCGCGACACCTTCGCGCGCTTCTGCGACGAGCGCATCGCGCCGCAGGCGGCGGCGCTGGACGAGGCGCGTGCCTTCCCGCGCGCCCTCTTCCAGGAGCTGGCCGACCTCGGCTTCTTCGGCATGCGCTATCCCGAGGACGTCGGCGGTAGCGGGCTGGCGCTCACGGAGTTCGCCCTCGCCCTGGCCGAGATCGCGCGCGGCTCGATGTCGCTCGCCGGCGCGGTGGCCATGCAGTCGCTGATGGGCACCAAGTTCCTGCACATGCTCGGCAACGCCGACATCCTCGAGCGCCTGTTCAAGCCGGCCCTGATGGGCGAGAAGATCGGCGCCATCTGCATGACCGAGCCGAACGCCGGCTCCGACCTCGATTCCATCGCCACCACGGCGAAGAAGGTCGACGGCGGCTACGTCATCAACGGCCAGAAGACCTGGATCACCTCGGCGCCGCTGGCCGACTTCTTCACCGTCTTCGCCAAGGCCGGCGAGGAGAAGAAGCTGACCATCTTCCTCGTCGAGAAATCCTTCAAGGGCCTCATCGTCGGCCGCGAGATCCACAAGATGGGCGTCTGGGCCCTGCCCACCTCGGAGGTCGCCTTCGACGAGTGCTTCGTGCCCGACAGCCATCGCCTGTCGCAGGCGGAAGGCGACGGCGAGGGCCACCTGAGGAAGACGCTGGCCGAGATCCGCATCATCACCGGCGCCATGGGCCTCGGCGTAGCGCAGGCCGCGCTCGACGAGGCGGTGCGCTACGCCGCCGAGCGCAAGCAATTCGGCAAGCCGATCAACCGCTACCAGGCCATCCAGTTCAAGCTGGCCGAGATGGCCACCGACCTCGAGGCGGCGCGGCACCTCGTGTACTACGCCGCCTGGCTGCGCGACGCCGGACGCCCGCACCACAAGGAGGCCGCCATGGCCAAGCTGAACGCCACCGAGGCGGCGGCGCGCATCTGCGACCAGGCCGCCCGCGTGCTCGCCTCCTACGGCTACGCCATGGAATACCCGGTGCAGCGCTATCTTCGCGACGTGCGCTTCACGCTGATCGGCGGCGGCACCAGCGAGATCCTGAAACTCATCATTGCCAAGGAAGTCAGCTCATGACTGCTGCGCAAAAGTCAGTCGCCACGACACGGCGGATTAAAGTCCTCCTGGCCAAGCCCGGCCTCGACGGCCACGACCAGGGCGCCAAGGTCGTCGTGCGCGCCCTCATGGACGCTGGCATGGAGGTCATCTACACCGGCCTGCGCCAGACGCCCGAGGCGGTCGCCCGCATGGCGCTCGACGAGGACGTCGACGTCATCGCCCTGTCCAGCCTGGCCGGCTCGCACCTTCCCTTCTGCACCAAGCTGAAGCCGCTGCTGGAAGCCAGCCACCTGCAGGACAAGCTGTGGGTGATCGGCGGCAACCTGCCGGCGCAGGACCACGACGCCCTGCGCCAGCTCGGCTTCACGGGCATCTTCCCGACTGGAGCCAAGCTCGACGCGATCGTCGACTACATCCGGCAGAACGTAAAGGAGGCGTGAAATGAACGATCGCGCCAAGGAAGAACTGAAGCCGATCACCAACGAGTCGGGCATCGAGGTCAAGCCGCTGTACACGGCGGTAGACGTCGAGAAGAGCGGCGGCCTGTCGATGCTCGGCCAGCCGGGCGAATACCCCTTCACGCGCGGCATCCACCGCCTGATGTACCGCAAGCAGCCGTGGACCATGCGCCAGTACGCCGGCTTCGGCAACCCGGCCGACACCAACAAGCGCTTCAAGTACCTCATCGCCAACGGCCAGACGGGGCTGAACGTCGCCTTCGACCTGCCGACGCAGATCGGCCTCGACTCCGACGATCCCCTGGCCTCCGGCGAGATCGGCCGCGTCGGCATGTCGGTGGACACCCTGCGCGACTTCGAGGTGGCCTTCGACGGCATCGACCTCAACAAGATCACCGTCTCGCTCACCATCAACGGCGCGGCGGCCATCCTCATCGCCATGTACCTGGCGATGGCGGAGAAGCGCGGCTACGACGTCAAGCAGCTGCGCGGCACGGCGCAGAACGACATCCTCAAGGAGTTCGTCGGCCGCGGCACCTGGATCTTCCCGGTCGAGCCCTCGATCCGCCTGGTCGGCGACACCATCGAGTACTGCGCCGAGCACGCGCCGAAATACAGTCCGGTCTCGGTGTGCGGCTATCACATCCGCGAATCCGGCGCCAACCCGGCGCAGGAGATGGCCTACGCCTTCTGCATCGCCAAGGCCTACGCCGACGACGTCATCAAGCGCGGCCTGCACGTCGACGAGTTCGCCGGACGCCTCTCCTACAACTTCAACATCTTCGGCAACCTCTTCGAGCAGGTGGCGAAATTCCGCGCCGGCCGCGGCCTCTGGGCGAAGATCATGAAGGAGCAGTACAAGGCCGAGAAGCCGGGCTCGATGTGGCTGCGCATGATCGCCGCCGGCGGCGGCGGCGGACTGACTTTCGAACAGCCCGAGGTGAACATCGTGCGCGGCGCCTACTACGCGCTGATCTCGGCGCTGTCCGGCACGCAGACCATGGCACTGTGTTCGTATGACGAGGCCTACACCATCCCCACCGAGTACTCGGCGCGCATTTCGCTGCGCACCATGCAGCTGCTGATCGAGGAGATGGGCCTCACCGAGACGGTCGACCCTCTGGGCGGCTCGTTCTACGTCGAGACGCTGACCAACCAGATGCGCCAGAAAATGGAGGAGATCATGGCCGAGGTCGATGCCCAGGGCGGCATCGTCAAGCTGATCGCCGAGGGCGCCATCCAGTCCAAGGTCTCGGCGCAGGCCTACCGGATGCAGCGCGACATCGAGTCGGGCAAGTTCCGCAAGGTCGGCGTCAACTGCTACCGCAACGAGAAGGAAGAAGAGCATCCCGTCGAGTTCCACCCCTACAAGGAAGAGGATGCCCGCGCGCAGATCGCCGCCCTCGACAAGATCCGCGCCGAGCGCGACCCGGCCAGGGTCAGCCAGGCGCTGGCACGCCTGTCGGCCGACGCCTCGGCAGGACGCAACGTCATGCCGGCCCTGGTGGAAGCCGTCAAGGCCTACGCCACGGTCGGCGAGATGACCCAGGAGATGGTGAAGATCTTCGGCCGCTACCAGGAACCGATACGGTTTTGAGTTCAATCCCCTCTCCCCCGCACGCGGGGGAGAGGGCCAGGGAGAGGGGGCAGCCAAATTCGCCCTCTCCCCAACCCTCTCCCGCAAGCGGGAGAGGGAGTAAACGGAAAGGAAAGTAATGACCGCACTCGACAATTATGTGGCGCCCACCAGCCTGGAACAGGCGGTGGTGCAGCTGCAGGAACTCGGCGAGGTGACCATCCTCGCCGGCGGCACCGACCTGATGCCGCAATCGCACGCCGGCCGCGTGAAGTTCAAGCGCACGCTGATGAACATCCGCCGCATCCCCGAGCTGCGCGGCATCGCCCGCGAGGACGACGAGATCCGCATCGGCGCGCTGACCACCATCAGCGAGATGATGGCGCATCCGCTGGTGCGCGAGCACCTGCCGCTGCTGGTTTCGGCCGGCGACCATTTCGCCAGCGACCAGATCCGCAACGCCGGCACCGTCGGCGGCAACATCTGCAACGCCTCGCCCGCCGGCGACACCCTGGTGCCGCTGATGGTGCTCGGCGCCCACGTCGAACTGGCTTCGAAACCGGACGACACACTATTCCGCCGCAGCATGCCGCTGCCGGAGTTCTTCGTCGGCCCGGGCAAGACGCGACTCGCCCCGGCCGAGCTGCTCACCGCCGTGCGCATTCCCATCCCGCCGAAGGGCTTCGTCGCCCGCTTCCACAAGTTCGGCACCCGCCCGGCGCTCGACATCTCGGCGATTTCCATCGGCGTCGCCGGCGTGCTCAAGGACGGCAAGTTCACCCAGGTGCGCGTCGCCTTCGGCGCCGTGGCGCCGACGCCGGTGTGCGGCTGCGCCACCGAAGAGGCCCTGGAGGGCAGGAAGCTCGACGCCGCCACCATCGCCGCCGCCGCGAAGGCGGCGCAGGACGAAGTGCATCCCATCTCCGACGTGCGCGCCAGCGCCTGGTACCGCAAGGAGATGATCCACAACATGACGAAGAGGATCCTCGAAGATGTCTCAGCAAACCATTGACTTCACCCTCAACGGGGTGCCGACCCGCGTGTCGGTGCCGGTGCAGATGAGCGCCCTCGAGATGATCCGCAACGTCGCCGGCCTGACCGGCACCAAGTACGGCTGCGGCGAAGGCGAGTGCGGTGCCTGCACCATCCTGCTCGACGGCGTCTCGCTGAATTCCTGCCTGCTCTTCGCCGTCGAGTGCGACGGCCGCCAGGTCACCACCGTCGAAGGCCTCGCCGACGACCCGCTCGGCCGCAGGATCGAAAAGGCCTTCGTCGACGCCGGCGCCGTGCAGTGCGGCTTCTGCACGCCGGGCATGGTGGTGCAGGCGCGCCAGCTGCTCGAAAGAACCCCCCATCCGAGCCGCGAGGAAATCCAGCGCGGCATCGAGGGCAACCTGTGCCGCTGCACCGGCTACGTGAAAATCATCGATGCGATAGAGGCTGCAAGCAAGGAGTGACCGAAATGCCAGAGACCATCCAACGCGACTCCCTCATCGGCAAGCGCATCACCAAGCTCGACGCGCCCGAGAAGGCCGGCGGCAAGACCCGCTACATCCAGGACCTCGACGTGCAGGGCCAGCTCTACGGCAAGATCCTGCGCTCGGCGCGCGTGCATGCGAGGATCAAGTCGATCGACACCGCCGCGGCGAAGGCGCTGCCCGGCGTGCATGCGGTGATCACCGCCGCCGACGTGCCCTACCAGCGCCCGATCGGCGTCGCCAAGGACCACTTCCCGCTGAAGACCGACCGCGTGCGCAGCCTGCGCGACGAGATCGCCGCCGTGGCGGCCGAGTCCGAGGCCATCGCCGAGGCCGCGCTGAAGCTGATCAAGGTCGAGTACGAGGACCTGCCGGTGCTCGCCGATCCGAACGACTCGCTCAAGCCCGATGCGCCGCTGATCCACCCCGAGCCGCACGGCGCCAGCGCCAAGCACGACCACCTCAAGCAGGCGCAGGGCATCGCCTACCGCGGCAAGCCCGACAACATCGCCATGACCTTCGACTACGCGCAGGGCGACGTGGCAGCGGGCGAGCGCGAATCCGACGTGGTGTTCGAGGACACCTTCCACCTGCACTACGTCACGCACTGCTGCATGGGGGTGTCCGGCATCATCGCCGAGTTCGACCCCTCGGGTAACCTGCTGATGTACTCCAACACCCAGGTGCCCTTCCTGCACAAGCGCGAGTTCGCCGAGATCCTCAACATGGACCCGGCGCGCATCCGCATCATCCAGCCGCCGATCGGCGGCGGCTTCGGCTCCAAGCTGGACATCTACCCCTTCGAGCCGATCGCGGTGTTCCTCGCCAAGGCCACCGGACGCCCGGTCAAGCTGGTGTTCACGCGCGAGGAGGAGTTCCTCGCCTCGCCGACGCGCCAGCCGGTGATCCTCACCCTGCGCTCCGGCTGCAGGAAGGACGGCACGCTGACCTTCCGCACGGTGAGCACGCTGCACGACAACGGCGCGTACACCTCGTGGGGCGCGACGACGCCCTTCGTCATGATGCAGACCATTTCCTCGCTCTACCGCGTGCCGCACTGCCTCTACCACACCAAGGCGGTGTACACGAACAACCCCTACGCCGGCTCCTTCCGCGGCTACGGCAACCTGCAGGCCACCTTCGCCGTCGAGCAGCACATGGACATGATGGCCGCGGCAATCGGCATGGACCCGCTGGCCTTCCGCCTGAAGAACGCCCAGGACTCCGGCGAGGTGACGCCGCAGGGCATGCACTTCAAGAGCTGCGGCTTCAAGGAGTGCCTGACCACCGCCGCTGATGCGAGCGGCTTCCTCGCCAAGTTCAAGGCCAATGAAGCCGACAAGGCCAAGCCCGGCCGCTTCAAGCGCGGCGTCGGCATGGCCTCCATGCTGCACGTCGGCGGCGGCGCCAAGATCTACCCCTCCGACGGCTGCGGCACCATCCTCAAGATGGACGACTTCGGCTCGGTGACGCTGATCACCGGCGCCTCGGAGATCGGCCAGGGTTCCGAGACCGTGCTGGCCCAGCTGGTCTGCGAGGAGCTCGGCGTGCCGCTCTCCGCCGTGCGCGTCATCAACAACGACACCGAGATCACGCCGTGGGACGTCGGCGTGCACGCCTCGCGCACCACCTTCATCGCCGGCAACTCGGCGATCGGCGCGGCGAAGAAGGCGCGCGGCAAGATCCTCGACGCCGCGGCGAAAATGGCCGGCCTCAACGCCGAAGAACTCGACCTGCGAGCCGGCCACATCGTCGAGGCGAAGAACGGCACGGTGGTGATGACCCTGGCCAAGCTGCTGCGCCAGCTGCACTTCAGCGACAAGGCCGAGCTGGTGATGACCTCTTTCTACTACGAGCCGCCGTCGAAGCACCAGGACAAGCACTTCAAGGGCGACGTCTCCGCCGCCTATGCCTGGGCCACCCAGGTGGTCGAGGTCGAGGTGGACACCGACACCGGCATCGTGCGCCTGCTCAAGGTCACCGGCGCCCACGACGTCGGCCGCATCCTCAACCGCCTCGGCCTCGAGGGCCAGATCGAGGGCGGCATCGTCATGGGCCAGGGCTATGCGCTGACCGAGGAGCTGATGGTCGAGAACGGCGTGGTGCGGAACCCCGGCTTCCGCGACTACAAGCTGGTCACCGCGCCGGAGATCCCCGAAATGGACGTGCGCTTCATCGAGACCATGGACGGCGAGGGCCCGCAGGGCGCCAAGGGCGTCGGCGAGGCGCCGGCGATCTGCATCGCCGCCGCCACCGCCAACGCCATCTACAACGCCACCGGCGTGAGGATCATGGCGCTGCCGTTCACTCCCGAGAAGGTCTACCGGGCATTAAAGGCAAAAGAGCAACACCATTAACCACAGAGGCACAGAGACACGGAGAAAAACAAATGAAATCATTCTTTCGTATTTCTCTGTGCCTCTGTGTCTCTTTGGTGAAAGGTTTTGAATTGGAATGAAGCGACGAACCGTCCTCTCCATGGAGCAGGCGCTGTCCCTGCCCTACGCCACGCTGCGCTTCGCCCAACTCGGCTGGCGCGTCATCCGCATCGAGTCGACGCCGGCCGGCGACGGCCTGCCGGGCGATCCCAACCGCTACATCGGCGGCAAGGTGCTCGACGACGACCGCCGCACCTACTTCATCGCGCCCAACGTCGGCAAGGAAGCCATCGCGCTCAACCTGAAGGACCCGCAGGGCCAGGCGCTGCTGCGCAAGCTGCTCGTCGAGCTCGACGTCGACGTCTTCTGCTGCAACACCGTGCCGCGCCGCTACAAGCAGCTCGGCATCGACTACGAGACGCTGTCCGCCGCCAAGCCGGATCTCATCTGGGCCGGCATCTCGGCCATGGGACCGGACTACCCCGACGCGCCCGGCTACGACCCGGTGATCCAGGCCATGGCCGGCTACATGGAGCTGACCGGCCCGGCCGACGGCCCGCCGACCCTCTCCGGCGTGCCACTGGTCGACCTCAAGGCCGGCGACGAGGTGTACGCCAACGTCATGCTGGCGCTGGCCGAGCGCGCCGAGACCGGCAAGGGCATGCGCATCGACGTCTCCATGCTGCAGGCGGCCGCCTCCTGGCTGATCACCACCCTGCCGCTGCTCGATTTCGACTGCCAGCCCAACGAGATCACCCGCTGCGGCAACGAGCACCGCAAGTTCATCCCGACCAACGTCTACCCAACAGCCGACGGCTTCATCTACATGGCCATCGGCAGCGACGTGCAATGGAAGCGCCTGACCGAACTCCCCAAGTTCGCCTCGATCGGCTCGCCTGCGCGCGCCACCAACGAGGGGCGCCACCAGGAGCGCGAGGCCATCCACCGCGACATGGCCGCCGAGACGCGCAAGTACGCGACGGCGGAGATCGCCGCCGATTTTCGCCAGGCCACCATCCCGCACGCGCCGATCCACGACATCCCGGCCGTGCGCAACATGGACGCCGTCTCGCGCAAGCTGACGTTGACGCGCATGCCCGGCGGCAAGCAGGTGCATATGCAGCCGATGGCGGTGGACCTCCCCGCCGTGCCGCAGGAACTGACTTTTCCGCCGAAATACGGCGAGCACACCCGCGCCGTGCTGAAGGAAGCCGGCTGCGCCGACAACGAGATCGCCCGCCTCCAACAAGAACGCATCATCGCCTGACCATGACGACAGCCAACCCCCTCCTGCACACGCCCGCCCGTCCCCTGCCCAGGCACGTCGCCATCATCGGCGCCGGCACCATCGGCCCGGACATCGGCTACTACCTGAAGAGCGCCCTGCCGCAGATCCGCCTCACCCTGGTCGACATCAACCAGGCGGCGATCGACAAGGCGCTGCAGCGCTGCCAGGACTACGCCAAGAAGGCCGTCGCCCGCGGCAAGATGAGCGAGAAGCAGGCCGCCGCCGTCGTCGCCAACATCTCGGGCACGCAGGATTACGCGCAACTCGCCGACTGCGACTGGGTCATCGAGGCGGCGACGGAAAACATGGCGCTGAAGCGGCGCATCTTCGCCCAGGTGGAGGCCGTCGTGCGGCCGGATGCCCTCATCACCTCCAACACCAGCTCGCTGCCGGCCGAGCGCATTTTCGCCGAGCTGAAGCACCCGGGCCGCGCCACCGTCACCCACTTCTTCGCACCGGCCTGGCGCAACCCGGCGGTGGAAGTCATCGCCTGGGAGAAGACCGCCCCGGACGTGGTCGACTACCTGCGCTGGCTGTTCTGCATCACCGGCAAGGTGCCGCTGGTCACCTCGGATGCCGTCTGCTTCATGCTCGACCGCATCTTCGACAACTGGTGCAACGAGGCGGCCCTGCTGCTCGACCGCGCCACCGCCGCCGAGGTGGACAGCGTGGCGTCCGAGTTCGTGCACGCCGGCCCCTTCTTCGTGCTCAACCTCGCACGCGGCAACCCGATCATCACCGAGACCAACACCCTGCAGGCCGAGGAGGAAGGCGCGCACTACACGCCGGCCCCGATCTTCCGCTCGGTGGACACCTGGGTCACCGTGCCGCCCGGCAAAAAGGTCGACGTCGCGCCGGAGACGGCGGCGGCGATCCGCGACCGCCTGCTCGGCATCCTTTTCTCGCAGTCGGTGGACATCCTCGACTGGTCGATCGGCGAGCCGGCCGACCTCGACCTCGGCTGCCGCACCGCGCTCGGTTTCAGGAAGGGTCCGCTGGAACTCATGCGCGACCTCGGCGAGCCGGAGGCCGGCCGCATCCTGCAGCGCCTCGCCGCCGAGCGTCCCGGCATGCCCTGGCCGAAGCGGCCCTATGCGGCCTACCAGGATTTCTGGCGCCACGTGCTGGTGGACGATGTCGAAGGCGTCAAGGTCATCACCCTGCGCCGCCCCGAGGCGATGAACGCCCTGCACGACGAGCTCACCGACGAGGTGCTCGCCGTCATCCGCAAGTTCGAGGCCGACCCGGCCGTCAAGGGCTTCGTCCTCACCGGCTACGGCGCGCGCGCCTTCTGCGCCGGCGCCGACATCGGCCGCTTCCCCTCCATGCTCGGCGACGCCAAGGCCGCGACGCAGTACGCGCGCGACTGCTCGCGACTGCTGGTGCACCTCGACGCCATGAAGAAGCCGGTGGTCGCCGCGCTGAACGGCATGGCGCTCGGCGGCGGGCTGGAGCTGGCGATGCGCTGCCACGGCATCGTCGCGCTGAAGGACGCCTGGATGCAGCTGCCGGAGATCACCCTCGGCATCGTGCCGGGCATCGGCGCCATGGTCGTGCCCTACCGCCGCTGGCCGCAGGCCGCCGCGACCTTCCACGGCATGCTGCGCCGCGCCGAGAAGCTCAAGGCCGCCGAAGCCCACAAACTCGGCGTGGTGGACGCCCTCGCCGACGACCTGCCCGGCCTGATCGCCGCCGCCGTGGCGCGGGTGAAGGCGCTGGCCGGTCAGCCTTCGCCGATCGCCCGGGGCGCCGTGGCGCTGGCGCCGCTGGCGCCGATCGCGGCGACCGCCGCCGGCGGCCAGCCGTTGTCGAGGGAGATCATGGGTATCCTGGAAAGCGCCGTGCGCGACGCCGCGAAGGCCCCCACGCTCGACGCGGCGCTGGAGATCGGCTACCGCGCCTTCGGCGCCAGCGCCCTCACCGCCGCCGCCCGCGAGGGCATCGGCGCCTTCCAGGAAGGCCGCAAGCCGGATTTCACAAAAACCGCATGAAAGTCATGAGAGACGCAGCAAACGCAGGGCTGTAACATCGAAGTGTGGTACTTCATCAAATCCATAGGAGGAGCAAACATGAAGATAAAAGCAATCACCGGCGTCCTGTCCGTCCTGGCGCTGGCCGCATCCCTGTCGGCCCAGGCCCAGGTCAAGATCGGCGTCATCGCGTCGTCTACCGGCCCAACCGCCTACGTCGGCATCCCGCAGAAGAACTCGGTGGCGATGCTGCCGAAGAAGGCCGGCAACCTCGACATCGAATACATCGTCTATGACGACGCCAGCGATCCCACGCAGAGCGTGCAACTGACCAAGAAGCTGCTCGGCGAGAACAAGATCGATGCCCTGATCGGCCCTTCCGGTTCGGCCAATGCCATGGGCGTGCTTCAGGTCATGGCCGAGGCGCAGGCGTCGATGCTGGCTCCGGTCGGCACCTCTGCCGTCGTGCTGCCGATGGACGACAAGCGGCGCTGGGCGTTCAAGACCCATCCCAACGACGACGTCATCAGCGGGGGCGTCGTCGCCGCCATGACGAAGCGCGGCGTCAAGACGGTCGGCTTCATCGGGCGCAACGATCCCTACGGCGAGAACTGGTACAAGACCTTCGTGCCGATGGCCGAGAAGGCCGGCATCAAGATCGTCGCCAACGAACGCTATAACCAAAACGACACCAGCGTCACCGGCCAGGTGCTGAAGCTGATCGGCGCCAAGCCGGAAGTGGTCTTCATCGCCGGCGTCGCCGCCGACGCCGCGCTGCCGCACACCCAGCTCGCGGATGCCGGATTCAAGGGGACCATCTACCACACTCATGGAGCCGCCTCTCCGGCCTTCATCAAGATCGGCGGCAAGAAAGTGGAAGGTGCCTTGATCGTCGGGCCGCTGCTGGTTGTGCCGGACGAGATCCCCGACAGTTTCCCCAGCAAGAAAACGACGGTTGAATTCGTCGCCGCATACGAGAAGCAGTTCGGTTCGCGCCCGCCGATCTTCGCTGCCGGCACCTACGATGCCGGCCTGATGCTGATGCACGCGCTTCCCGAAGCCGCCAAGAAAGGCAAACCGGGCACGCCGGAATTCCGCGCCGCCCTGCGCGAAGCGCTGGAAGGCACCAAGGAGTTGATCGTCTCGCAGGGCGTGGTCACGATGACGCCGCAGGACCACTCCGGCTTCGATCAGCGTGGACGGGTTCTCATGACGGTCAAGGACGGCAAGTTTGTGATGGTGAAGGACTGAGAAGATGCTAAACCACGGCAAGCACGGCGACGCGGCGAAGGGCAGATCTACCCCACCCGTTTTCCGCCGTGCCCGCCGTGCACACCGTGGTGAAATGCTCTTCACATGAAACTATCCAACGTCAATCTGGACGACAAGTATCGCCTCGACCACGGCCGGGTGTTCCTCACCGGCGTGCAGGCCCTGGCACGCCTGCCGATGCTGCAGCATGCGCGCGACCGCGCCGCCGGCCTGAACACCGCCGGCTACGTCTCCGGCTACCGCGGCTCGCCGCTCGGCGGCCTCGACATGGCGCTGCAGGAGGCTCGCCGTTTTCTCGCCGGTCACAACATCAAGTTCCAGCCGGGGGTGAACGAGGACCTCGCCGCCACCGCCATCTGGGGCACGCAGCAGCTGCATCTCCTTCCCGACCCGCGGGTCGACGGCATCTTCGCCATGTGGTACGGCAAGGGGCCCGGCGTCGACCGCTGCGGCGACGTCTTCAAGCACGCCAACTACGCCGGCACGGCGAAGCACGGCGGCGTGCTGCTGGTCGCCGGCGACGACCACTCGGCGCGCTCCTCCGCCGTGGCGCACCAGAGCGAGCACATGTTCTCCGCCTGCGGCATCCCGGTGCTGGCGCCGGCCGGCCTGCAGGAATACCTCGACCTCGGCCTGCACGGCTGGGCCATGTCGCGCTACTCCGGCTGCTGGGTGGCGATGAAGACCACCTCCGACACCGTCGAGAGTTCGGCCACCGTCGAGGTCGATACGAACCGCATCGCCATCCGCCTGCCCGTGGACTTCGTCCTGCCGCCGGATGGCGTGCACATCCGCTGGCCGGACCCGCAGCTGGCGCAGGAACACCGCATGCAGGAGTTCAAGGTGTATGCGGCCCTCGCCTACGCCCGCGCCAACCGGCTCAACTACCTGGTCTACGACAGCCCGCGGCCGCGGCTGGGCATCATCGCCTGCGGCAAGGCCTATCTGGACGTGCGCCAGGCGCTCGACGACCTCGGCATCGACGCGCGAACGGCGGCGGACATCGGCCTGCGCCTGTACAAGGTCGGCATGCCCTGGCCGCTGGAGGCCGACGGCGTGCGCCACTTCGCCGAGGGGCTGGAGGAGATCCTCGTCGTCGAGGAAAAGCGCCAGATCATCGAGTACCAGCTGAAGGAACAGCTCTACAACTGGCGGGAGGACGTGCGGCCGCGCGTGGTCGGCAAGTTCGACGAAACCGGCGAGTGGCCGGCGCCGCACAACACGTGGCTGCTGCCGCCGACGGCCGAGCTGACGCCGGCCATCGTCGCCCGCGCCATCGCCGCGCGCATCGGCCGCTTCCACACCTCCGAGCGCATCCGCCGGCAACTGGCCTTCCTCGAGGCGAAGTCCGCGGCGCTCTCAAAGCCGAAGCTGGCGCTGATGCGCATGCCCTATTTTTGCTCGGGCTGCCCGCACAACCTGTCCACCCGCGTGCCGGATGGCTCCAGCGCGCTGGGCGGCGTCGGCTGCCACCTGATGGCGGTGTCGATGGGCCGCAACACCCTCACCATCTGCCAGATGGGCGGCGAGGGCGCCACCTGGCTCGGCATGGCCGAGCACTCCGGCACCCGCCATGTCTTCGCCAACATGGGCGACGGCACCTACTACCACTCCGGCCTGCTCGCCATCCGCGCGGCCATTGCGGCCGGGGTGAACATCACCTACAAGCTGCTCTACAACGACGCCGTCGCCATGACCGGCGGCCAGCCGGTGGACGGCCCGTTGACGGTGCCGCAGATCACCCGCCAGCTCGAATCCGAGGGCGTCGGCCGCATCGTCGTGCTGGCCGACGACCCACAGAAGTACGGCGGCAATTCCGGCTTCGCCGCCGGCGTCGAGATCCGCCACCGCGACGAACTGGAGCGCGTCCAGCGTGAGCTGCGCGACACCGCGGGTGTCAGCGTGCTGGTGTACGACCAGACCTGCGCGGCCGAGAAGCGGCGCCGGCGCAAGCGCGGCACCTATCCGGACCCGGCCGTGCGCGTCTTCATCAACGAACTGGTGTGCGAGGGCTGCGGCGACTGCAGCGCCAAGTCGAACTGCCTCTCCGTGGTGCCGGTGGAAACCGAATTCGGCCGCAAGCGCGCCATCGACCAGTCCACCTGCAACAAGGACTATGCCTGCGTCTCCGGCTTCTGCCCGAGCATCCTCACGGTGCATGGCGGACGGCTGCGGCGCGGCAAGGCGCTGCAAGCCTCGGACAAGCTGTTCGTCGATCTGCCCGAGCCGGCGCTGCCGCGCCTGGAAAAACCGTTCGGCATCCTCGTCGCCGGTGTCGGCGGCACCGGCGTGGTCACCCTCGGCGCGCTGGTCGGCATGGCTGCCCACCTCGAAGGCAAGGGCGCCACCGTGCTCGACATGACGGGCCTGGCGCAGAAGGGCGGCGCCGTCATGTCGCACGTGCGCATCGCCGAGCGCCAGGAACAGCTCTACGCGCCGCGCATCGCCACCGGCGAGGCCGACACCCTGCTCGGCTGCGACATCGTCGTCGCCGTCAGCAACGATGCCCTCGCCAAGACGCAGAGCGGCCGCACCCGCGCCATCGTCAACACCGGCAAGGCCATCACCGGCGACTTCGTGCGCAATCCGGACCATCCTTTCCCGCTCGCCACCATGGAAGCGCAGATCCGCGAGGCCGTCGGCGAAGAGCAGGCCGACCTCTTCGATGCCAGCCGGCTCGCCACGCTGCTGCTCGGCCACTCCATCGGCACCAACCTGTTCATGCTCGGCTACGCCTGGCAGAAGGGCCGGGTGCCGCTCACGCAGGATGCGCTGCTGCGCGCCATCGAGCTGAACGGCGTCGCCGTCGCCGACAACCAGGCCGCCTTCCTCTGGGGCCGGCGCGTCGCCCACGATCCGGCGGCGGTCGAGCGCCTGGCGGCCGCCGCCGAGCCGGTGCTGCCGACCCACGTCCTGTCGCAGAGCCTCGACGAGATCGTCGCGCGGCGCCGTGCCGCGCTGACTGACTTTCAGGACGCCGCCTACGCGCAGCGCTACGCCGCCCTGGTCGAGGGCGCGCGCGCCGCCGAATCGGCGCTCGCCCCCGGCAGCACGCAGCTGGCCGAGGCCGTCGCCCGCAACTATTTCAAGCTGCTCGCCTACAAGGACGAATACGAGGTGGCGCGCCTGTTCAGCGATGCGGAATTCGAGCGCGCGCTGGCGTCCGCCTTCGAGGGCGACTACCGCCTGCGCTTTCACCTCGCCATCCCGCTGTTCAGCCGCACCGATCCGAACACGGGCCTGCCGAGAAAGCTCGCCTATGGCGGCTGGATGCGTGCGGCGCTGAGGCAGTTGGCGAAACTGAAGCTCCTGCGCGGCACCGCCTTCGATCCCTTCGGCTACGGCGCCGAACGCCGCATGGAGCGGGAATTGATCGCCGAGTACGAAAGGACGGTGGCGCGGCTCCTGGCCGATCTCCGCGCCGAGAACCTGGCGGCGGCGGCGGAAATCGCCCGCCTGCCGGAAACCATCCGCGGCTTCGGTCACGTCAAGCGGCGCAATGTTGACGCGGTGCGGGCGAAACAGGCGGAACTGATGGCGCGCTACAGCCAGTCGCCGCGGGACGCCGCGCGCGCCGCCGCGGCCTGATCAGCGCGGCGCCGGCGGCGGTTGGCTTGGCGGCGGATACGCCGGCATGGACGGCGCCGCCGGTGCGCTCGGCCGCTCCGGCGCATAGTGGCCGGACACCGGCACGCGGTGCCCCCTGGCATACATGCACTGGACGAAAGCGTTGTCGTAGCGCCGCTGCGCCTCGCGGCCCGACACCTGGGCCGAGCCGGCGCCGGCCGCGCTGCCGACGATGAGTCCGGTTCCCGCACCGACCCCGGCGCCGCGCCGGCCGCCGATGGCGGCGCCGGCGACGGCGCCCACCGCCGTGCCCACCGCCGCGCTGCGCAAGCCCGAGCTGTCCGAGGCGCCCTCGGGCGTCTGGCCGACCTGCTCGGCGGCATACTGGCGGCACAGCGCGTCGTCCTGGCGAAACTGCTCGAAGCTCATGCCCGTTCCGGGCAACACCATCACGCTCGGTCCGCTCGGCATCGAAACGCAGGCGGCCAGGGCCAGCGGCAAGGCCAGCAGCGCGACGCGCTTGTCGGTTCGCATCTTCATCGCTCCTCGTTCAGTTCGGCGGCGGCGCCGGTACGACATGCTGCCAGCCGCCCGGGCATTCCTTGACGTAGGGATAGTATCCCTGCGGGTTGCTGCAGTAATACCACACCGGCTGCGACGGCGCGCTGGTCTGCGGCGCCGCCCGCTCGATGTAGACCTGCGGCTCGGCCGGCCGCACGATCACCGTCGGCGGATAGTAGTAGTTTGGCGGCGCGTACCAGGGATAGCCGAAAGGCACTCCCATGTAGATGCCGAAACCGACGCGCGGCCCATGATAATGACCGTGACCGTGGCCATGATAGCCATGACCGTGCGCCGAGGCCGCGCCCGGGGCGGCCGCGCCCAGCAGCGCCAGCCAGAGAATCGCCGTCTTCGTTTTCACATCCAGCTCCCTTCGGGCCGAGAAAGCCCATTGCTTGCCCAGATCCCAATATAGCGGCCGAAGCGCGCGGAAAGTTGACCCCGAAACCATTGCTTACAATTTTGCGCGGCCTGACCGCACGCTAGAATGCGGCATGACCCCGCCCCTGCTGTCCAGCGCCTTCCGACCCTTCTACTTTCTCGGCACGCTCTATGCGGTGTGTCTGACCGGCGCCTGGCTGGGCGCCTTTCTCGGCCACTGGGAGCCGCCTTCGGCCGGCATGCCCCTGCGCCTGTGGCACGGCCACGAAATGCTGTTCGGTTTCGCCGCCGCCATCATCGTCGGCATCGTCCTCACCGCCCTGCCGAGCTGGGCCGGCACCGAGGAGATCCGCGGCGGGCGCCTGGCCCTGCTGGTCGTGCTCTGGCTGGCCGGCCGCCTCGCCTTCTGGGCGGCCCCCTGGCTGCCGCCGCCGGCGCCGGCCGTTATCGACCTCCTGCTCTTCCCCGCCGCCTTCCTGCTGGTGGCGCCGCAGCTGGCGCGCGCCGCCAACCGCCTGTATCTCCTGCTGCTGCCGATCCTGCTCGCGCTGGCGGCGGCGAATGCGGCGTTCCATTACGGCCTCCTCTCCGGCAACACCCACCTCGCCGGCCTCGGCCTGCGCGGCGCGATCCACACGCTCATCGTGCTGTACGTGCTGAAGGGCGGCGTGCTGACGCCGATCTTCACCGGCAACGCCCTGCGCGAGGCGGGTCGCGGCGAGCAGGCGCCCTTCAACCTCGAACTGGAAATGCTGGCGGTCGGGGCCGTGCTGTTGCTCGCCGCGCTCGACCTCGCCGGGGCACCGTCGCCGTGGAGCGGCCTCGCCGCCCTCGCCTGCGCAGTCGTGCATGGCGTGCGTGCGGCGCGCTGGAAGGGCTGGCGCCTGCCCGACGTGCCGCTGGTGTTCGTCATGCACCTCGGCTTCGCCTGGCTGGTCTTCGCCTTCCTGCTCAAGGCCGTGGCGGAACTCACCGGCCTGGTGCCGGAAGCGGCCTGGCTGCACGCCTTCACCGTCGGCAGCCTCGGCCTGATGATGCTCGGCCTGATGACGCGCGTCGCCTTGCGCCACACCGGCCGCCTGCTGGTCGTGCCGGCGGCGATGAAGCTCGCCTACGCGATGATGTTCACCGCCGCCCTTCTGCGCCTGGCGGCGACCGTGCATGAGCTGGGAGACTGGGCCGTGGCCCTGTCCGCCGTGCTGTGGGGACTGACTTTCCTGATCTACTTCCTGCGCTTCGGCGCCATCCTTCTGCGCCCGAGCCTGCCGCGCGTCGCCGGCGCCGACTGAGTTCAGCCGCGCCGCGACTCGCCGATCGCGGCGATCAAGGCATCGAAGGGCAGCAACACGCAGCCGTGGCGGTTGCGGTGCGGGCGCACCGGCTCGAAGAGCGACAGTTCCGGCCAGCCGGGCGGCGGCTCGGCGCCGGCGAGGGCGGCGGCAACCTGCCCGCGCAGCGCCTGCACTTCCTCGGGATTCAGGCCGGCGCCGTACAGGCCAAGCAGCGAAGCGGCGGCCTGGCACAGCAGGCAGCCCTTGACGTCGTGGGCGAGCGCGCTGACGCGGCCGTCGGCCAGCGTCACCTGCATGCGCACGCGATCGCCGCAGAGCGGGCTGTCGCGCAGCGCGCTGCCGTCCGGCGAAGGCAGTGCGCCGGCGCCGTGGGCGGCCTTGGCCAGGTCGAGCAGCGCCTGCTGGTAGAGGTCGGCGCTCATCGCAGTTTCCCCAATGCGTCCTTCAGGCCCGCCAGCAGCGCGTCGACGTCCTCGTCCGTGTTGTAGGCTGCGAGACTGGCGCGCACGGCGCCCGGCACGCCGAAAGCATCCATCAGCGGCTGGGCGCAATGGTGGCCGCCGCGCACGGCAACACCGTGCCGGTCGAGCAGCTGGCAGGCGTCGTGCGGATGGATGCCGGCCAGGTTGAAGGCAACGATGGGCAGGCGATCGCGCAACTCGCGCGGTCCGAGAAAAGTCAGTCCCGGCAGCACGGCGAGTTCCTCCAGCAGCCGCTGCGCCAGGCGCGCGGTATGCGCGTGGATCGACGCCCACGGCTGCGCGCGCAGCCAGTCGAGCGCGGCGCCCAGCCCGACCGCCTGCGCGATGGGCGGCGTGCCGGCCTCGAAGCGGCGCGGCGGCGCGGCATACGTCGTCTCTTCCGCGGTGACGCGGCCGATCATGCCGCCGCCGCCGAGAAAGGGCGGCAGCGCCGCCAAAGCCTCGGCCCGGCCCCACAGCACGCCGATGCCATTCGGTGCGAAAACCTTGTGGCCGGAGAAGGCGTAGAAATCGGCGCCGAGCGCGGCGACGTCCACCGGCCCATGCTGCACCATCTGCGCGCCGTCGACCAGCACGCGGGCGCCGACGGCGCGCGCCGCGGCGACGATCGGCGCCAGTCCGGTGACGGCGCCGGTGACGTTGGAGGCGTGGGTGACGGAGACCAGCCGACAGCGCGGCGTGATGAATTCCTCGAGACAGGACAGCTCGATGCGCCCGTCCTCCGTCAACGGCAGGAAGCGCAGCGTGACGCCGCGCCGTTCGCGCAGCATCTGCCAGGGCACGAAATTGCTGTGGTGCTCGGCCAGGCTCAGCACCACCTCGTCGCCGGGCCGCAGGCCATCGCCGAAGGCATGGGCGAGCAGGTTGATCGAGGCCGTCGTGCCGGAGGTGAACACCACCTCGTCGGCATTGGCGGCATTCAGGTAGGCGGCGGCCTGCCGCCGCGCGTTTTCATAGGCGGCATCGGCCTGCTCGGCGAGGCGGTAGGTGCCGCGCAGGACGTTGGCGCGGTGGGTCAGCTCGTGCAGGGTGACGGCGTCGAAGGCCGTCTCGCAAAGCTGGCCGGTGGCGGCATTGTCGAGATAATGCAGCTGGGGATGGTTCGCCAGCAGGGGAAAGTGCCTGCGCCAGTCGGCCGGATGAAAGCTCAACGTCCCTCCAGCGCACTCAGGTTGTCGGGGGTGTCCACGTCGGCGTGGACGGCATCGTCGTCCATTTCGACGTAATGGATGCGCCGGGCATGGGATTCGAGGACGCCGCGTGCGCCCTGGTCGCCGCTGACCGCACGCATCGCCGGGAAGAACTTGCGCGACCAGAGGATCGGGTTGCCGTGACGGCCCGCGTACCGCGGCACGACGATGGACGGCTGCTGCGGATTCCAGGCATCGATCAGCCGGTCGACATGCCCTGCCGTCACGCGCGGCATGTCGGCCAGCAGCACCACCGCCGCCTCGGCCTCCCCCGGCAGCGCGTCGAGGCCGGCGCGCAGCGAGGTGGACATGCCCGCGGCGTAGTCGGGATTGCGCACCACCTTCACGCCGCGCTCGGCAAGCAGAGCCGCGGCCTGGTCAGCCTCGTGGCCGACCACCACCGTCACCGAGGCCGCCTTCGAGGCCAGCGCGGCATTCACGGCGCGCAGCAGCATCGGCACGCCACCCACCCGAGCGAGCAGCTTGTTGGCCCCGCCCATGCGCGAGGAGCGGCCGGCGGCGAGCACCAGCGCCGCGACGTGCGGCGTGCCTGCCGGCAGACCGGGCAGGCTTTCGCCCTCGCCTTCCTCTTCGTCCTCGGGTTCGAGCGGGCTGCGGATCAAGCCGCCGACACCCATGCGCATGATCTCGGCACGGCCAAGCGGCAGGCCGGCGTGCAGGCGCTGCAGCACCCAGTCGAGGCCGTTCGAGCGGCGCGAACGGGCGCAGCCGGGCAGCACCAGCACCGGCACTTCCCCGATGCGCGCGAGCAGCAGCATGTTGCCCGGCTCGACCGGCATGCCGAAATGCGCGACCTCGCCCCCGGCGGCAACGACCGCGGCGGGCGCCACGTCGAGGCGGTCCTTGGTCACGGTGGCACCGGCGACGAGCAGCAGGTCGCAGCCAGCGGCTTGCGCCTCACGCAGCTTCGCCGCGTATTCGGCGCTGTCGTGGCGGCAGCGCAGCACCAGGGCGAGGCGGCTGCCGAGGCCCTCGAGGCGGTTGCGCGTGGCGGTGACGGTGCCTTTGAAGACGGTCTCCTTCATGCCGGGCAGTTCGCCCATGATCAGCGCGGCGCGACGCGGCGCCAGCGGCGCCAGACGCAGCAGCGGCCCGCCGGCGGCGATGGCGCGGCAGCGCCCGACCAGTTCGCGCTGCACGGCGAAGGGGATGATCTTCACCGTCGCCAACACCTGGCCCTGGCGCGCCATGGCGTAGTCCGGCAGCGTGCCGACGGTGATGGCCTCGTCGATGGCATTGAGGGCGTCGACGCGCGCAGCATCCACCCGCAGCACGCCGCGCGCCGAGGCATGCACGTTGCAGCGGCCGGTGTAGGGGCGGCGCGTCTCGGTATGCGGGCCGGCCAGGAGCGCGGCGATTTCGGCGGCGCCGGCGGTCTCGTCGAGTTCGTCCGCGCCGAGGCGCGCGCCGGTCACCTGCGCGATGCCGTGCCGCTTCAGCAGGGCCAGGTCTTCGGCGGCGAGAACGCGGCCCTTTTTCAGGGTCATCTCGCCGAGATGCAGGGTATGGGCGAGCGTCACGCCCTCGGCCTCCTCGCAGCGAAATTCGCCGAAAATCATTTGGAATAGCGGGCCTGGATGACCTGGGCCAGCACGGCGATGGCGATCTCGGCCGGGGATCGCCCGCCGAGGTCCAGTCCGACCGGCGCATGGACGCGCGGGATCGCGTCAGCCAGTCCCGCCTCGGTCAGCCGCGCCACGCGCTTGGCGTGGGTGCGCGAGCTGCCCAGCGCGCCGATGTAGAAACACTGACTCTGCAGCGCGGCGATCAATGCCGGGTCGTCCAGCTTGGGATCGTGCGAGAGCGTCACCACGGCGGTCTGCGCATCGAGGCCGATGCGCGCCAGCGCCTCGTCCGGCCATTCCGTCGTCACCGTCACGCCGGGCAGGCGTTCGGCGGTGGCAAAGGCGCGGCGCGGGTCGATGACGACCACCTCGAAGCCGGCCATCGCCGCCATCGGCGCCAGCGCCTGCGTGATGTGCACGGCGCCGACGATGACCATGCGCGGCGCCTGGGCGTAGCAGCGGGCGAACAGCGCGCCGTCGGACGACGCCAGCGCACCGCTCTTGTCCGAACGCAGCAGGGTCTGCACTTCGGCGCGCTGCTCATCGGACAAAGTCAGTTCCCCCGACACGGCGCCGTCGTGCACCAGCGCCTGGGCGCCGTCGGCGAGGCGGGTGACGACGGTCACCGCGCGCTTGACGGCGCGCTCGGCCAGCAATTGTTCGAACAGTTCGGCTTTCATCAGCGTATCGAGAAAAGAACGGCGACTATAGCGGCAATGGCGGCAGCGATCCAGATCCAAATCGGCACGCCGGCTGCCGGTTTCGGCGCGGCCGCCTCCGCCGCCGCAGGGGCGACGCGGGCGTTGAAGGCACTGAAGAATTCGTCGGCGAGTTTCTTCGCCGCCGCGTCGATCAGCCGCGAGCCGACCTGGGCGAGCTTGCCGCCGACCTGGGCATGCACCGTGTAGTTCATCAGCGTGTCCGCGCCGTCTGGCTTCAGGGCCACCTGCGCCTCGCCCTTGGCGAAGCCGGCGACACCGCCCTGCCCCTCGAAGCCGATGCGGTAGGAATGCGGCGGATTGAGATCACCCAGATGCATCTTGCCCTTGAACTTCGCCTTCACCGGGCCCACGGCGGCGGTCAGCGTGACGTGGTGCTCCGTCTCGGTGACCTTCTCGATCGACTCGCAGCCCGGGATGCAGGCCTTGAGCACCTCGAGGTCGTTCAAGGCCTCCCACACGGCCTGCTGGCCGACGGGGATGCGCTGTTCTCCATTCATGTCCATGGTGACTTCTCCGTAAGGTTCAGGCGGCGCGCGGCTCCAGGCGGCGCATCGCGGGCGGCAGGGCGAGGACCCGGCCGAGGTCGGCCAGGCTGTCCAGGTTGTGCGCCGGCAGGAACAGGTCGACGTGCGGCCGCATGGCGACGATGCCGGCGGCGCGCGCCTCGAAGCCCTCGTAGCGCAGCAGCGGGTTGAGCCAGATCAGCTGGCGGCAGGATTTGTGCAGGCGTTCCATCTCGGCCGCCAGCCCCTCGCCGCCCTCGCGGTCGAGTCCGTCGGAGAGCAGCAGCACGCAGGCGTTCTGGCCGAGCAGGCGGCGCGACCAGAGGCGGTTGAAGTCGTGCAGGCAGGCACCGATGCGCGTGCCGCCGGCCCAGTCGCGGACCCGCGCCGAGACGCGGTCGAGCGCCACGTCGACGTCGCGCTGGCGCAGTTCGCGCGTGATCGAGGTCAGCCGCGTGCCGAACAGCAGCACCGAGACGCGGCGGCGGGCCGAGTTGGGGTCATTGGCGAGGGCATGCACGAAATGCAGGAACATGCGCGCATGGCGGCTCATCGAGCCGGAGATGTCGACCAGGACCACCAGCGGCGGCGGCACGCTGCGCGGCGTGGCGCGGCGCAGGGGAATCACGTCGCCCTGCGCGGCGATGGCCGCCTTCAGCGTGGCGCGGCGGTCGATGCGCCGGCCGCGCGCATCCGGCGCCAGGCGCCGCGTGCGCACTTCGCGCAGGGGCAGCCGAAGGTGCGCCAGGAGCCGCTTCGCCGCCGCCAGCTCGGCCGTGGTCATCGACTCGAAATCCATCTGCTGCAGGAGCTCGCGCGAGGAGAAGCTGAGGAAGGCGTCGATCTCGATTTCCTGCTCGGGCTGCTGCTCGAGTTGCGGCGCCTCGGGCGCGCCGCGGCCGAAGGCCTCCTGCAGGCGGTGATGCGTCTTGTCGCGCTCGGCCGGCAGGCCCTCCACCTTGGGCAGCATCATGTGCATGATGCGGCCGAGCAGGTCGGGATCGCGCCAGAACATGTGAAAGGCCTGGTCGAAGAGTTCGCGCTGCTCGCGGCGGTCGACGAAGACGCTGGCCAGCGTCCAGTAGAAGTCCTCGCGGCGGCCGATGCCGGCGTAGTTCAGGGCGTCGAGCGCCGCCAGCACCTGGTGCGTGCCCACCGGCATGCCGGCGGTGCGCAGCACGCGGGCGAAGTGCATCACGTTCTCGGCAAGATGGCTGCCCTCGGCGGCCGGCATCCGCAGGAGGCTCACGGGCCTACCCCCCGCCCCCGGCCCCACGGCCGGCTTTGCACAGCCGGCCGGCTCGTGCGGCGCGAAGCAATGCTTCGCGAAACCCCACTCTCGCCCCCGGGAAGGGGGTGACGGCAGTTCAGCCGGGCGATGCCCGGCTTCCGTGTCTTGGTGCTCATCTCAGCTTCCAACCGCCAGTTCGGCCTGCACCTGCGCCAGGATCGAGGCCGCCTCGCTGCCCTTGATGCGGGCGATGTCGTCCTGGTATTTCAGCAGCACGCCGAGCGTGTCGTTGATGGTCTCCGGGTCGAGGCGGATGCGGTCGAGTTCCATCAGCGCGCGCGTCCAGTCGATGGTCTCGGCCACGCCCGGCAGCTTGAACAGGTCCTGGCCGCGCAGGCTCTGCACGAAGCCGACGATCTCGCGCGACAGCCGCTCGGCGGCGCCGGGCGCCTTGCGCCGCACGATCTCCAGCTCGCGGGCGGCATCGGGGTAGTCGACCCAGTGGTAGAGGCAGCGGCGCTTCACCGCGTCGTGGATTTCACGCGTGCGGTTGGAGGTCAGGATAACGACGGGCGGCGTTGCCGCCTTGATGGTGCCGAGCTCGGGGATCGACACCTGGAAGTCGGACAGCACCTCGAGCAGGTAGGCTTCGAAGGGTTCGTCGGTACGGTCCAGTTCGTCGATGAGCAGCACCGGCGGCGCCGCCGGATCGCCTTCCAGCGCCTGCAGCAGCGGCCGGCGGATGAGGAAGCGCTCGTCGAAGATGTCGGCGGCGAGCTGCTCCCGCGTCGCTTTCCCGGTCGCCTCGGCCAGGCGGATCTCGATCATCTGGCGTGGATAGTTCCACTCGTAGACGGCCGAGGCGAGGTCGAGGCCCTCGTAGCATTGCAGGCGGATCAGCGGCCGGCCCAGCGTGGCCGCCAGCACCTTGGCGATCTCGGTCTTGCCGGTGCCCGCCTCGCCTTCGAGGAGCAGCGGCCGGCCCATGCGCAGCGCCAGGAAGGCGGCCGTGGCGAGCCCGCGCGAGGCGATGTAATCCGCCCCGGCGAGGCGCTGCTGCAGTTCGTCGATGGTTTGCGGCACGTGGATTTCCGTTCGTAAAAATGAGGAAGGGCGCCCGCGGGCGCCCTTCCCGCTGCGGATCTGACTATATCAGCCCAGCGCCGCGGCAACGGCCCGCTTCGCCATCACCGACACCAGGTGCGCCCGGTACTCGGCGCTGGCGTGGAGGTCGCCGTTGCAGCTGCTTGCCGGGACCTTGACCGCGCCGGCGGCGTCGGGCGTGAAGCTCGCCGTCAGCGCCTTCTCCAGCTCGGCCGAGCGGAACACGCCGTTGCCGGCGCCGGTGACCGCCACGCGCACGGCGCCGCTGGCCGCCTGGCTGACGAAGACGCCGATCAGGGCGAAGCGCGAGGCCGGGTTGGCGAACTTGGCATAGCCGGCCCGCTTCGGCACCGGGAAGCTGACCGACTTGATCAGCTCGCCGGGCTTGAGCGCCGTCTCGTACAGGCCTTTGAAGAACTCGTCCGCGCCGAGGCTGCGCTGCGTGGTGACGACGGTGGCGCCGAGACCGAGCACGCCGGCCGGATAGTCGGCCGCCGGGTCGTTGTTGGCGATGGAGCCGCCGAGGGTGCCGACCGCGCGCACCTGCCGGTCGCCGATGCCGCCGGCGAGATGCGCCAGCGCCGGGATGCGCTTGCGCACGTCGGCCGAGGCGGCGACGTCGGCGTGGCGCGTCAGGGCGCCGATCACCAGCGCATCGCCGTCGGCCCGGATGCCGGCCAGTTCGGCGATGCCGCCGAGGTCGACCAGGTCCGACGGCTGCGCCAGGCGCAGCTTCATGGCGGCGACCAGGGTCTGGCCGCCGGCGAGCGCCTTGCCCTCGCCGAGTTTGCCGAGCAGGGTCGCGGCTTCGTTGAGGCTGGCCGGACGGTGGTATTGGAATGCGTACATGTTCGTTCTCCTCCTGTCAGGCGCGAGCGGATTGGATGGCTTGCCAGACGCGGTAAGGCGTCGCCGGCATCGGCACTTCCTTGACGCCGAGGTCCTTCAGCGCGTCGATGATGGCGCTGATCACCGCCGGCGGCGAGCCGATGGCGCCCGCCTCGCCGCAACCCTTCACGCCGAGCGGATTGTGGGTGCACGGCGTGACCTGCGTGTCCACCTTGAAGCTCGGCACGTCGTCGGCGCGCGGCATGGCGTAGTCGGTGAAGCTGCCGGAGAGCAGCTGGCCGGTCTCGGTGTCGTACACCGCCTGCTCGAGCAGCGCCTGGCCGATGCCCTGCGCCAGGCCGCCGTGCACCTGCCCCTCGACGATCATCGGGTTGATGATGTTGCCGAAGTCGTCGGAGGCGACGTAGTTCACCACCCGGGTGACGCCGGTCTCGGGGTCGACCTCGACTTCGCAGATGTGGCTGCCGGCCGGATAGGTGAAGTTGGTCGGGTCGTAGAAGGCCGTCTCGTTGAGGCCGGGCTCCAGCTTGTCGAGCGGGTAGTTGTGCGGCACGTAGGCGGCGAAGGCGACCTGGCCGAAGGCGACCTGCTTGTCGGTGCCGGCCACCTTGAAGTTGCCGTTCTCGAAGACGATGTCGCTGTCCGAGGCTTCCAGCAGATGTGCGGCGATCTTCTTGCCCTTGGCGACCACCTTGTCGATGGCCTTCATGATCGCCGTGCCGCCGACGGCCAGCGAGCGCGAGCCGTAGGTGCCCATGCCGAAGGGGATGCGGCCGGTGTCGCCATGCACCACGTCCACGCTCTCGAAGGGAATGCCGAGGCGCTCCGACACCACCTGGGCGAAGGTCGTTTCGTGGCCCTGGCCGTGGCTGTGCGAGCCGGTGAACACCGTCACCGAGCCGGTCGGGTGCACGCG
>Ga0116142_10000305_pt1 | contig 65882 bp, 56 predicted proteins | sample AD_UKC033_MetaG_FD_89785 | JGI IMG/M metagenome (GOLD analysis project Ga0116142, IMG submission 89785) | Active sludge microbial communities of municipal wastewater-treating anaerobic digesters from USA - AD_UKC033_MetaG | ecosystem: Engineered > Bioreactor > Anaerobic > Digestate | place: USA... | reverse complement strand
TAGATATGACGGGAACTGAAGAAGAAAATCCCTTACCTACAACAGTAACATGCGAAGAAGGAACTGATGCTACAAATAAATATGTTATGACCTCAACAAAGGGCAATTTCTTACTTGAATCAACAGCTGGTACACTTTATCAACTAGGATGGAATATACCTGGTGCAGAAGATTCTATTGTAACCAATGGAACAGTAAGGGTAATTGCAGCTAATGGCTTTAGATTTACTTCTGATGATTATACCGATTATTCAATAGAGGCAGGTAGTACAGTTACAATTGAATTATTACCTGATTACGGATATCAATATGTATCTGGTGGATTAAACGGTAATCAAACTGTCCCAGATGATGGTAAAGCATCATACACATTTACAATGCCTGATAATCACTTACACTTAAGTGCAATATTTGAAAGAACTTCAGACATAGTTAGTCTTGATACTGAAAAAATAGCGGCAGCTAATATAGCAGTGCCTTCTACAGAAATTAATGGAAATGCAGAACTCCTCATAGGAGATGCTACAGATATTGACGAAGCATCTTTTGAATCACAGGCCGGTGATTTTGAAATTGATACATATCTAGACCTATCGTTAAATGAGGTTATATATAAAGGAACTACAGAAGATGTATGGAGAACAAATATTACAGAACTTAATGAGAGTACAACTGTAACATTAACGCTTTCTGACGATCTCAAAGGTCATGCAGAATATATGATACTTAGAGATCATGAAGGAACAGTTGAAGAAATAGAGGGTATATATGATGCTAATACGGGAACCCTAACATTTGATACAGATGCATATTCAACATATGCATTAGCATATAATGATCCTGAGAACCCTGCTACCTTTGACAATATAATATGGAGTTTTGTAATTGGAATAATTAGTATATCAGGATTGTTTGTTGTTAGTAGATATAAAAAGGAATTTTAGAAGATTTCTCAAATAATTGAGATTATTCAAGAGGTTGGTAAGGAAGAATCTCATATGCGTAATTCTGATATCATTCAACATAAGGATTCTACCTTCGAACCAAGGGGTATTTAATTTGGTCTCTTTTAGAGGTTTTTTATCTACCAGGCTATTGATTTTGAAATATCTGTTTTTTGAAGACTAAAAACTCAATCCCAGAAAGGATAATTTAGCATGGCAGGCAGGTCTCATTGGAACAACTCAAGTTTGGCGGAAAATACAGGTCTGGTTCCTAAGTAAAATGAGAATGAGACAAAAGAGCCAGTAAAAAGGGAGAATTATTTTGTATAAAAAGATTTCTTCCAACAGTATGGTAATCATACTTGAAGCATCTACTTGTGTAGGTTAGTTAATTTTTTCTGGTATAATGGCTTTAATTACTTAAGCATTATTTATAAATGAACAAAAATAAAAAATATTTACTTTTAATCCCATTAATTTTGTTAATTAGTTTATTTGTTTTTCACTTTTTCAAGAATTCAGAGAAGAATATTGATAATAATGAGGGTAATAAGGTAAACAATGTAGTGAATGATAACGCTAAGTTAAATTATCTTTTAGAAGGGTATCCAATTGATGAAGTCCCTTTGTATAAATTAACAAAGATAAGCTCAAGCAAATTCTTTGTTGGGATGGATCCTTCTATAATTTCTTCATTCGATGAAAAGGATTTTAATTACTACAATGTTGTTCTTGAAACAGAAGCTTCTCAATCTGAATTCTTAGATTACTACAAGAATCTTTTTGAGAAAGAGTATGTAGAAGAGTATCCTTCACCAGATATGGTAAAGGGTTATGTTGGGAAGTATAGAGTAACTGCAGCTCATTACGATTCTGATAATACTGGATATATTCAAGTACACTTGCCAAAAGAGGAATATACAAAAACAAATAAATATTTTGATACATACCCTAATCTTTTTGAATCTGACTCTATGTTTGTTGAAGGACAAAATTCATATGGTCTATTAAATCAAGTAGGCGGTCAGGTTGAATATTCTAGATTTTTTACTGTTTTAGATAGCGGGGATATAAATAAAGATGGTATTGATGATGTTGATGAATTTTCTGTATTAATAGAGAAGTTCAAAGCGATGTATAAAGATAAGCCAGATTATGCATTTGAACCTGAGCAATCGGTAATGACTTGGAAGGAAGTGGGATATTCCGTTAGTGTTAGTTTTAGTAGAGACCATGGGAGAATATATCTTAATATGAGGGGGAGTATGGATAAATAGCCTGTTTTATATAGTTAGTTTCCTTTACAATAAGAGGTCTTAAAAACATCTCTTTTTTAATCCTTTTCATCCACCAGGCCTTACTTTTGAGACTTTCACTTTTTATGGGTAAAATAACTCAATCCCCATAAGGGTTTTAAAACATAGTGGACGGGTCTTGTTGGAACATGTTGAAAATGGCGGGACAGACACGTCTGGAACCTAAAATGAGACAAAAAAGACAGTATAAAAAGGGGAGGTGAGTGTCTCATTTTAATTTCTAAATGTAAATAGTATATTCCTATAACCCACCCTTTGAATTGTTTTCTTTTTTACATTCTGATACCATTAAAACATTAAAGAAGTATTAATTTGTTATATATATATATTAAATGAACAAGAAAAGCATATTTTCATTTCTTCTGGGTGGGGTTATTGTTGGTGTAATAATGTTTCTTTTTTTAAAACCTAGTAAGGAAGTTGAGGTCTCTGAACTAGAAGAAGATGTTAGAGGAATCTATGAGAAATTAGTTGAGTTAGGATATACACCTGAACTTTCTAATGTTGAAATGGATATGATGATTGAAAAAGTACAAGAGGCTTCTAATTGGGTACCAAAAGGTACTGTTACAGCTAGTGATGTATTAGAGGGAGAGACCTTCTATAATAATTCTAGAGATTTACAAACAGGAACATATGTACCTGAAGAGTTTGAATTTTTAGGAGATGCATCTGTAGATGATGTATTAGAGGGTAGACAGTTCTACTCGGATAGTGAAGAACTTTTAATTGGGACTCTTAGATTACCAGTAACAACCTCAACAGTCTATAGAGGGAATGCAAGTACAACCGATGTCCTAGCAGGAAAGACATTCTATTCTAACTCAGGAGTATTAAAGACAGGAACCTACACCCCTCCTACAGTATCATACTTAGGGGATGCTTCTGTAACAGATGTAATGAGTGGGAAGAAATTCTACTCTAACTCTGGTACTTTACTAACAGGTACATATACACCTCCAACACCAATAGACTTTACAAATATGCAATACAGTACATATGAGGATTATGCAGGAATAGACTATCTAGATTGGGGAGGAACATTAACTGAAGACTACAAGGGAGAGGAATCAGAATGGACATATATATCAGACAATATATGGAAGGATGAGAGAGCAGGAATATATTGGAGTAGTGATCAGACTAATACTATGTTAGCACAAGTTCCTTCAATACCTAATTCAAACAACTTTACTGCTATGTTTTTAGATACTTGTGATTACTTTAACTCAGTACCCAGAAGTTCATATGATGGAACTGACAGTGATTGCGGTAATGCAATAAACTGGTGTGCTACATTAGAATTAGATGGAAGAAGTAATTGGTACTTACCTTCTCAAAAAGAATTACTGTTAGCATATATAGATGGAATGTATAACCAAGCAGGAGATACATTAGTAGATGCAGCAGCATTTACAGTAGGAGATGGTTCTGCAGTTCATTCTGGTGCATATTGGTCTAGTTCGGAGGTATCCTACTATTCCTTTCACGCATGGAACGTATACTTGAGCAGTGGTAATACCCTCTATGACTATAAGGATAATACTTACATCGGAGTTCGTTGTGTTTCTCGGGACTTATGAAACAGAATTTAGTAATTTAGTAATTTAGTAATTTTTAATTTACCCCTCCAAGCTCTGATTGGAGGGGTTGTGTTTAATCTCTTGATATTTCTCAATTAAAATTGTAATATCCAAGTGCATGGAGTCTACTATTTAACCTCACTGTAGGCAATGGATAGTAGAGAAAGCCCAAATATTTAAGTCCGTTCTACTACACCTAAAAGGTATTGATATACAGTAAAACTTTTTACTTGGAATAGTAATCAGTTTTACAGTGGGAAACAAGTTAGTGGAAAGAATGTCATGTATTGGTCTAGTTCGGAGGTATCCAACAATTCAAATAACGCATGGAACGTAAACTTGAACAATGGAAATACCAACAATGACAATAAGGATAATACAAACAACGGAGTTCGTTGTGTTTCTCGGTACTTAGTTTTGAGCTTTTCTACTCCATTTATACCAACCACTTAACATCTTACCAATATCTTCAAACTGATTGATTAAAAAGGAATACCTCCTATTATCTATTAACTTCAACTCATGGGCAACTCTTAAACGAGTCTTAAGCATATCAAAATAGTTACTGGATTTTAATATATACTTTTTCTTTTCTAAATTAGGTAATGTATTAGCAGTAATTATATTATCTAAAACTTTCCAAGCACACTCCAAGATACTGTTTCCTAATGTATATTTATACTCCTTTTTAAAATTACTAACTAAAGAGTAAAGATATATTAAAAGTTTGTACACACTTCTGTATAGAGGAAGATTGTTTATACTACTCATATATATTGTTATTTTAAATTAAAATATGAATACTCGTCTACAGGCTCTAAGTATTCCTTCAAACAACCAAAGTGGTTTTCATAAAGATCTTTCCTTAAATTAAAGCAATTAACATGCCTAAAATGACCATAGTAAGAATTAATCATAGCCAAAATTTTTGAGAGATCTCCTTTAGAAGGGGGAGTATGTAGTGGTAATACTTTTTGTTTCTGGTTTTGAGATACTAGCAATAGACCTTGGTTGAAAAGTCTTAATTTGTTTTTTAAATTACCAACCACCCTTTGTCTTGAAAGAGTATATCTAGGCTTGATAATGTAACCTACAAAATCTATGCCAGAGTACACTGAACCATATTTATCTTTATCTGGATGTAGTATAAGTTTTAGTTTATTCTTTAAGAAGATATCTATCTGTTCCCTCCATTTATATATGTTCTCCATGGTATCTGAAAGAATGACAATATCATCTACATATCTAGTGTAGTATTTTATTTTTAAATCTCTTTTTACATATTGGTCTAATTCATTTAAGTAAACATTAGCAAAGAATTGAGATGTAAGATTGCCAATAGGGAGTCCTTTATTTTGAGGTACATTAAAAAGAGATTTATGATGTGGTACCTGTTTAAGTAAATTAATATCTCCTCTTACTGAGTAGTTTTCTGTTGGATTGTTATTCAGTATTACTCTTGTTAACCATATTAACTCTTCTTGTAAATTGTTATGGAATTCTTTTTGGATATTACTGATTAAGATCTCTTCTAAAATTTTCTTGTCTATACATGTAAAGAAACTCTTTATATCAAACTGACCGTAGTAAGCTTTTCTAGTACAGTTTGTTGTTACTTTTCTTAAACTATTCTGTATATATTTAGTTGCACTGAGAGTTCCCTTATTTTTTCTACATGCAAAAGATGAATAGATAAACTTTTTTTCAAAATATGGTTCTAAGTAGGAAATAAGTAAATGATGTATTACTCTGTCTTTAAAATCTGCAGCAAATATTTCTCTAATTTTAGGATATGTTACAGCAAAACATATTGATCTAGATGGTTTATAGCTATGAAGTGATATTTCCTTTTGTAGATTAAAGAGATTTTGTTCTAAGTTTATTTCAAATTTTATAGCATTAATTGTATTCCGTTTGTTTTTTCTACAGGAGAGATATGCTTTTAAGAGATGTTTCTGTGTAAATATTGTGGTTGAGATAAAATGTTTAGTTTCTATAACATACGCAAAACCGTATCCTTTAGAAACAAAAACTACTTTAATATATAAAAACTATTCTTGGTACTACCCTGTTTCTCTAAATAACCCTTAGAAACAAGACTGCCTAAAAGATTAAAGGCCTGTTGTCTAGAAATATTTAAATCTCTAGAAACATCAGAAGAAGTTATCTCTTTATACTTCTTTATTAACTCTAAAACATCCTTTTCTCTATTTGTAGGCCTCATATCAAAAGATATACTCTTTAATCCTTCCTCTATTTTCGCTAATGCTGATTGTAAAGAATATTTAACTCCATCTGTAAAGTACTCTAACCATTCTGTCTTATCTCCACTATCTGCAGAGTGTAGGGAGTCAGAATATTGTATCCTATCTATATCGTAGTAATCATCAAGAATAAAATACTTGTTTATCTTGTATCCCAATTTATCTAATAGAAGCGTAGTAGTCAGTCTACATGTCCTACCATTACCATCGACAAATGGGTGAATATATACGAACTCATGATGATATATACCTGCTTTAAGTATGGGTAATTCCTCCGAACTCTCTGTCCATTCGATTAACTCTTCAAGAAGTATCTCAATTTCTTTTTGCGTATGTTTAGGTGGCTCATGCTTAATGATGACTGAACCATCTTGGGCAGGATTCCCAACTACAACCTTCTTGTTTCTAATCTCTCCACCAATTTCATTTTCTACACCATCCAGAAGTTGTTTATGGATCTTAAGTATCGTTTCTAGATCTAAGATTGAATACTCCTTACCAATTTGTTTAAGGATATCGAAATAGTTTTTAACTTCCTTTTCATCTCTGTTAGCAGGAACTCTACCACCAAGAATTAAGTTGGTAACTTCTTCTTGAGAAAGTGGGTTTCCTTCAATACTGTTTGAAGAGAAAGAGGATTTAACAAGATTGTGTTTTTCTAGATTAAGAAGTAATTCTTTCGGAACTACTTGTGATTCTAGCTGTCCATAAAGTCTTTCAATATAGGAGATATTTTCTAAGAGTTTTTTACTTAATTTGTACTTAGTATTTATCATAATCCATTATATGGATCTGTCAAATAATTGTCAAGTTAATTGACAAGGTATTTGTAAAGGTAATAATTGATTATCAACATAATATAGTTAACAGAAACAGGACTGGAACGGAAAGAAGATTTTTGTTGTCTGATTATTATTGTGTTAAATCAACATTCTAACTTCGAACAAAGGGGTAATTAATTTGGTCTGTTTTTGGGTATTTTCATACACCAGGCCTAATTTTTGAAAATGCCAAAAATTGACAGTTTAATTGTGGTGCAACATCAACGTTTCTAAGTGGTAGCACACGGGTCTCATTGGAACAACTATGGGCTGGCGGAACATATGAGTCTGGAACCTAAAATGAGACAAATAAGACAGTATAAAAGGGGATGAAATTTATGTCTTATTCCAACTTTAGTATCCCATAAGCATCTCCCCCTTGCCTCCACATGAGCCAAGTTTCAAAGAAGTATTTGGTAAAGAAGTTATCTTGCCTAAACGGTTGATAATTGGACTTAATTTTGTTTGCTTCGTTAGTGTCAAATAATGGACTCTCAGAATAGCACAATAAAAATATTCTAGTTTGATCAACACCTCCATATAAACCCTGCTCGAGTTTAGTGAGTTTACTTCCTATTGCACCTACTAATTGTTCCTCTGGTTCTAACTTTATATTCCTTTTTTGATAAGGATTTGTAATTCCTTTAATATCTTCCCAGTAGCTTTTGGCCTGTGATTGATTGTCATAGAAGCTTGTAATTTCAATAGAGTATTCGTCTGAGCAGATAATATCCGGTTCCCTCTTGTCTGAATCTCCTTCTCTTATATACTTTATGGATAAGGATTTCTCTTCGTTATAAAGTTCAAGGAACTTTAGCGCTATATTTATTTCTATAATCTGTTTTTTATTGATTTCCATACTTCTTTTGCTTTTCAGTTAGTATTTCAAAAAGTTTCATTGTCACTTTCTTTGGATCAAGCTCTCTTAATGCCATATCAAAAGTTTTAATATAAAAATCATTGAAGGATTCTCGCTTAAGTCCACCTAGAGACAATCCTTCTCTAGAGAAATTTTTATACTCTTTTTTAATTTGAAAAAATGATAACTGTAACATTGCTTTCAGTTGGGCTTCCGAGTGTATGAGTAGATACCCATCCTGACCATGAAGCTTTTGTGTACTTGGGATAAAATCTTTTCTAAGACCTTCAGCTTCTTTAATCTGAGAGATCACTTCTTTAATGTTTTTCCTGTTCTTATAATAAAGACATTCATCTGCACAAACAAATTGCAACTTGTTGAGATTGATTACGTCTTCTTTTGTCGCATTTAAGATAGTTTTCTTCTTTCCTTTAGTGTTTGTTTTGTATACTTTTTTATCAAAGAAGGCTATTAGTAATCTTTCATTTAATGGCAAGAATATCTGAAGTCCAGTTGTCCCGAAACCTCTTCCGTCATTGTGCCAACGAATGTGTTCTGCAAATAGATTGTATTTAATGCAGGGATTATCAGATACTATAAATGGGTATTTTGTGTTATTCACAATAAGTACAGGCTCGAGGTCTATAGATTCTATAGCAATAGGTATTGCGCTACCAGTTGCCAGTGCAAAGGCATTCTTCGTTCGTATTTCATATTTATCAAGATCAATATCTTTAAAGTCTGGAATATCTTCTAAGTATTTCTTAAGCATCTGCTCAATGCCTTTGTCAGTTTGATATATAGCTTTAAAGGTTCTCTGATTTTGAAGTATTGTAAAATTCATGAGAGAAAAATAGTTCATGCTAGATTTAGGGGGTATTTTATTTTTCTTAATAATATTTTTCAGTATTGGTGCGACTTCCGTCTCCAACTCCCCAAAAGCGTCTTCTAACTCTGAATTATCACCATATAAGCGCTTCTTTTGAGCTTGATCTTCCGCTGGTATGTCAGGTATGTATGCATCCTGCCCAATATGATATAGGCTTATAAGATCTGAGTTTACAAATTGCTTGAGGTAAAACTTTGGAACAAAGTGGTTTTTTACTTTCTCTGACATTCTTTTAAAAAATAATCTTATCTTTATCTGCCATAATAGGGTTGGTCCTATTCTTCTCTTTTCATTTAACTGTTTTTAAAAACTCTTTATTCTCACTAACCAAATACACCCTGAAATATGTTTTTCCTTCTTCATCCTTTAACTCTCTTACTTTTAATTTCCCCTCTCTTACTAACTTTTTAGCTGTCTGAGGATGTATTCCTAAATCACTCTTTAACTGCCAACCCTTAAACCATAAACTATCATCCTTACATATCTCTCCAGGTACAACTCCATTATCTATATTCCTCTGACAATCCATACACTTTAATCCATATTTGTCATACCAAGTATCCTTACCTTCAATGTATCTATAACAGATTCTGCAATGGTATTGACCATCTCTATCTTCTAAATGATATCCATTGGGAAATTCTTCTAACTTCTTCTCCTTAAGCTTCTCTTCTTTGTATATATCGAAGAGGATGGAATAGAATCTCACTAACCTTTCTGCTGCATCTCTTACTTCATCATCGGACCATTCTCTTCCAGACTTTTCTTCAAAAATCCTCTTAAACCCTTTCAGTGATTTGTCGCTTATTGCCATATTAGTACAACAAATATTATACTTAGGCAGTAATATATTATAGTTCAAAGGTGAGAAGGAGACCAGCAATATGAATGACTGGAGTCAAACAATAGAAAACATAAAGATAATAGGGGAGAGTGTCCAAAAGCAGGTAGACCTAATAAATAAGTCTATGCAACCTGTCTTAGAAGCCGTCGCAAAAGTTCAGGAATTTAGTAAGAGAATGGCAGAGATTTTCTCAAAAGTAATCTATGTTACACCTGAAGTTTATAAGTTTTTACTAAGCCACAATGTTCAGAAATCTCCTGAAGATATAGATAAGGGTTTGGAAGAAGGTACTCTTACGGAAGAAGATCTTTACACAATCTTTACAAGAGATGATAGTAAAGAAAAGGCTCTGTCATTTCGTGTTACTAAAGATATGGCCAATGCAATCAAAAAAATACTTGCAAATAGCCCGCAATATATGTCTTTAGAGACAGATAAAATAGTCTTTGATAAGGATGAACCATCGTTAACCATTAATGGATCCAAACTACATATTAATCCAGCTACTCCGAGATACGATTTGTGTAAGTATATGTTTAAAGGCAGAAACATGAAAAAGAAATATTGGGAATTGGAAGATTTAGTCGGAGTATTAGGAGGTGATTACTACTCAGGAGATACTGATTGGTATGAGATTATATATCGTAAATATAGAGCTTTTAACACATTTATATATGAGAAGATTGGTTATGAAAATTTCTTTGTAGTTGAGAATACAAGATTTACAATAAACCCTATCTATATCTATCTTTTTAATAGTTAGGCCACTTTGGGCCATTTCCAGTTCTATATGATTTAACAAGAGTAGGAATACTCTAGTTAAATTTTTATATATATTTAATATGAAGCATCCACAAATATCTACTATACAAGTAGAAATAAAGGACCTTATCAAAGCCGACTACAACCCAAGGAAATGGGATGAAAAGGCTCTAAATGATCTAAAAACCAGCATTAAGAAGTTTGGATTAGTTGATCCAATCATTATCAATAAGGCTGAGAATAGAAAGAATGTTGTAATAGGTGGCCACATGAGAATAGAAGCTGCTAAAGCTCTAGGTATAGCAACGATACCTGCAATAGCAATAAATATCCCTGAGATAGAGAGAGAAAAAGAACTTAACCTGAGGTTAAATAAAAACCACGGCGAGTTCGATTTTAAAATGATGACTGATTTTGCTGAAGACTTCCTAGCAGATATTGGATTTACCTCTGAGGAACTAGACCAAATATTTGAATGGGAAGATGATCCAGAGACATTTGATTTGGATTATGAGTTAGAAAAACTCAATATAGAAAGGATAGTAGTTAAACCTGGAGACGTATGGCAATTAGGTGAACACAAACTAATGTGTGGAGACTCTACAAATCCTAAAGATGTTGAAAAGTTAATGAATGGAGAGCAAGCAGATATGTGTTTCACCGATCCTCCATACATTCTAGACTATTTACATGGCAAGAAGAAAAATGGTAAGGCAACAGAAGGGTTTGGATATAAAAGAGACAGAAGATATATAGGTACCGATGTACTTCCAGACGATTTTACAGAACTATGGATGAAAAACATCGCTGATATAGCGAAGAAAGACTTCCATATAATTGTATATGAAAATTGGAAAAATATCCGAATAATATGGGATGAATTAGAGAAATATTGGAAAGTAAAGAATATGTTGGTATGGCATATACCAAATAGAAATCAGGGATATGCTGCAACTTATAAATTTTTCTCAAAGTATGACATTGCTATAGTAAGTTCCTCCAATGAAAAGCTTGAAGATCTTTATGTAGAAACGGAGGATGAACTGTTACAAAATGAGTACGAGACAGCAATGTATGCTGTCTCTGGTAAGCCTGCTTGGGAAGGATACAAGAAAGGAAAGAAATTCCAGCCAACAGATTTTATTGAATACAAAGCATCTGATGAGAAAAGCTCTGGGCAAGGTATTGTATTCGGAACTAAGCCAGTAGAAATAATAATCCCATACATCAAAGTACTTACCAAAAGAGGAGACTTAGTAGTTGAACCATTTGGAGGGAGTGGATCAACACTAATGGCATGCGAGAAGATGAAAAGGAAATGCTACACAATGGAAAAATGTGACATATACGCAGAGGTCATTAAAAACAGATGGGAGAAACTAACTAAAATGGAAGCTGTAAAAATATCATGAAGACTTTAAATAAGAAAGCTATTGTTGAACAACTACGAAAAACTCCTGTCATACAGGTTACCTGTGAGAAGATGGGAGTATCTAGAGCGACATTCTACAGATGGAAAAAGGAAGATCCAGAATTTGCAGACGAAGCCGAAACGGCTTTGCAAGAAGGATTACACTTAATAAATGATATGGCAGAGAGTCAATTGATCTCTGCCATTCGAGAAGGGAATTTAACAGGTATTATCTTCTGGTTAAAAAATCATCATAGAAACTACTCTCCAAAGCTTGAAGTAACTACTACTAACAAAGATCTACCTCTAACAGATGAACAAAAAGAGTTAATACGTAAATCTCTTGCTATGGCATTTGAGCAGGAGGGAAAGGAGGTGCAAGATGGAGAATGAACCCAAGATCGTGACACAGGTAAGTATAGAGGATATTAACAATCTCCTTGAGGATCAAGTAGCAAGGAGAATACTTGTCAAAGAGAGTCACTATATATTTTTTCACTTCTATTTTAGTCAATATACTAAGTACAAAACAGCTCCATTCCAAAAGGAGATGTTTAAAATCACGGAAGATCCTAACATTAGGATGGCAGTAATTGTTGCCTTCAGAGGTTCTGCTAAATCTACTATTATGACTATGTCATACCCTATATGGGCTATACTTGGTAAACAGCAAAAGAAATGTGTAGTTATACTCTCTCAGACCCAGCAACAAGCAAAGATACACTTAGCTAACATAAAGAGAGAGTTGGAGTCTAATGAGTTACTTAGAAAAGACCTAGGACCTTTCCAAGAGTCATCAGATGAGTGGGGGTCATTCTCTTTAGTTATTCCTAATTTTAATGCAAAGATAGTAGCAGCATCTAGTGAACAGAGTATCAGAGGTTTAAGACATGGAGCATATAGGCCTGATTTAATAATCTGTGATGACGTAGAAGATTTAACGTCGACAAAAACAAAAGAAAGCAGAGATAGAACATATAGCTGGTTTACAGGTGAGATAGTACCACTTGGAGAAAAGGATACAAGGATTATAATGGTTGGAAACCTCCTACATGAGGATTCATTACTAATGAGGCTAAGAAAGAATATCCTAGAGGATTCTAGTAATGCATTGTACAGAGAGTATCCTGTTGTAAATGATAGGGATGAAATCCTATGGAAGGGTAGATATCCGACTATGTTGGATTTGGAAATAGAGAAGAAGCTGAATGGAGATGATAAGGCATGGCAAAGAGAGTATATGCTTAAGATAATAGCAGATGAGGATCAGATAGTTAGAAGAGAATGGATACAGTACTATGATGAGATTCCAATAGATAGAAATGACCATAGGCATACCCTAATCGGAGTAGATTTGGCTATTTCCTCAAGTAATTATGCAGATTATACAGCCATAGTTGTTGGGCATGTCTTTGGTAATGAGGAAACGTTAAGAATATATATAGAAGCATTCCCAGTGAATCAGAGATTAGATTTCCCTAGTGCTACAGATAAGATAAAAGAAGTGGCAAGGGTTGCAGAGAAGTATCATAGACATCCAAAGGTGTATATTGAAGATGTCGGATATCAAAGGGCAGTGATTCAACAACTTGTAAGGCAGAATGTCTCTGCAGAGGGTTTTCCTGTTAATGGACAAGACAAAAGGGCTAGGTTAGATTCTGTAACCCATATGATTAGATCAGGAAAGGTTCTATTCCCGAAGAAGGGTACAGAGGATCTAATACAGCAGTTAGTATACTTCGGTGTAGAGAAGCATGATGATCTGGTAGATGCTTTTACTATGGTTTTACATATGGCTATTAAAAAGGATAGAGGTAGGGTAAGAGTATTAACAAAAGAAGAATCAGATCTTATTAGATGGGGTAGTAGTAGCTATTATGGAGGATATTGGAGTGGTGGACATAGGGTGTTTTAGTGTATATGGGTGGTAGAAACAAAGGAAATGATATAAAATTGAACAAGTTCATAGATATTTAATAACCCAGCGGTATAATTATACCAATGGAAACAATAAAAAGAATGCCACTTATAGACAACAAAAATCAAACACTGCAAGAGGCTTTACATAATGCACTTAGTACTTCAGATAGAGTTGATATAGCTGTTGGATATTTCTTTTTCTCTGGTTTTGAAGCATTAGCAAAGGATTTAGCTGATAAGAGAGTTAGAATTCTTGTTGGGATGGAACTTGATCCAGAATTAGTTCCTCAAATAGCACAGTTATCCAAAGAAGATGATGTTGATTTGACTAAGTGGCAACCACGTATGAGTACAACCTCACATACCGCTCTACAGAAAAACTATGTTGATGCATTAATAGGATTTATAAATGACAGTGACGTTTTCGATAGCAAAGAGTCAAATGAAGTGTTTGATCTATTTATAAACAAAATAGAGGATGGTACTCTAGAAATAAGAAAGACTTTAGAGGATAACCATTCGAAATTCTATCTACTTCACAACAAGGTTGAACTATCTCAAAATGGTGACTTTCCGGGGACATCTATCATGGGTTCAAGTAACTTTACTTACCGCGGACTTATTGGACAGGGAGAATTGAATTATCCGACGAGAGAGGCTTCTGTCTTTAAGGAGTATCAAGATAAGTTTGAATATCTTTGGAGTGATAGCAAATCTATTTCAATTGTTGATATCCACCGTAAGGAAGATTTCCTTCGTGAATTGAAACCCAAAATATGGAAATTTGCAGTGCCGTCACCTTATGAGATTTACATAAGAATTTTACATGAGATGTTTAAAAGAGAAGAAGGAGAGAAGGTTAGTACTCCAAGTACTATTACAAAGGGTCTTTATTCAGATTTGGAGTATCAGATAGATGCTGTGAGAATGGTTATGGATAGAGTAAAAAGATATGACGGAGCTATACTTGCAGATGTTGTTGGATTAGGAAAAAGTGTAATTGCGGCTGCGGTAGCAAGAAATTTAGACATGAATACGATTATTATTGCACCTCCCCATTTAAGATCACAATGGGAAGATTACAAAGAAGCATTTGGAATAAGGGGCTCTGCGGTATTTAGCTCAGGTAAGATAAAGGATGTGTATGAAAGATATCAACAAACTAGAGAGCCATTTCTTTTAATTCTTGATGAGGCACACAGATTTAGAAATGAAGATACTACGGATTATAAATACTTACACCAGGTCTGTCGTAGTCATCCAGAGAATAAGGTTTTACTATTAACAGCTACACCATTCAATAATGATCCGAAGGATGTTTTCGCATTAGTAAAATTATTCCAGACTCCAGGACAATCTACAATTAGATCAGTTGACAACTTAAGTATCCGTTATAGAGAATTAATACAAAGATATAAGACTCTTAGAAGAGAACTCCGAAAGAATGTTGATCAGGGGCATATAGATATAGAGACTGATGAAATTGCAAAAGAACAAAGAAGACTAATTGAACCCATTTTAATAAGAAGATCTCGATTAGATCTGAAACACATCACTAGATATAGGGAAGATCTCGAAAAACAGGGAATTGCTTTTGCAGATATTGTTGGTCCAGAATTGTTAGAATATGATCTTGGTGACCTATTTGACCTCTATGCGGAGACATTAGAATTAATAACCAAAGATAAAGATGGCTTTATTGGTGCTAGATACAAACCAACCTCCCCTGAATATATGAGTGAGGAAAACCAACAAATCTTTTTTGATAAATATAAGAAAGATTTTGATGATATCGAAGATCTTCGAATTGCACAGACCAACCTTTCCAAATTTATGAAAAGGCTATTGGTGATGAGATTTGAGAGTTCTAAAGCTGCATTTAAGGCTACTCTTGAGAAGATGATTGCTGTAAACAACTTAATTATCAATTGGTGGGAGGTTCAAGGTGTTGTCCCAGTCTTTAAAAAAGGGGAATTACCAGATCCATCGGAATATGATGAAGATACTGTTGGACTAGACGCTTTTGATAAGGAATTAGAGGATTTAAGGGAGAGAGGTTTAATAGAGATTGAAAAAGAACTTTTAAATCCTATCTTTATTGAACATGTTAAACATGATACTGAATTGCTTCAGTCTATACATTCTAGGTGGTTTGATAACCCAGAGCTGGAGGATTTAGATCCAAAACTGGACAATATAATGGAAAAAATTGAAGCATGTTTGGAAGAAAGATCTGATAGAAAAATTGTTATATTTTCAACTTATAAAGATACTGTAGATTACTTATATGACCAGTTACAGGCTCGGGGTTTATCAAGAGTAATGAGGTACACTGCCAGTGAAGGAAACGATTCTTACAAGGATATTGTAAAAGCGAATTTTGATGCATCCTATCCTGAAGCGAAACAAGTCGATGATTATGATGTTTTAGTTGCTACAGATGCATTAAGTGAGGGCTTTAATCTGCATAGAGCCGGAATTATTATCAATTATGACATTCCATATAATCCAACCAGAGTTATTCAGAGAGTTGGTCGTATCAACCGTATCAACAAGAAGGTTTTCGACAAACTCTATGTTTATAACTCTTTTCCAACATCAATAGGTGAAGAGTCTACAAGGATAAAGAGCATTTCAACACTGAAAATTAAGCTTATAAACGCTGTTGTAGGAAGTGATACTAGGACGCTTACAGATGATGAAGAATTAGAGTCTTTCTTTAAAGACGAATTTGAAGAAGCTGAAAGGCTCAATGAACAACTATCTTGGGATGCCATTCATAGAGAAAATTATGAACAGGCAAAGAAGGATAAGGATCTTATGTTTAAAGTAAAGGACTTACCTAGAAGAACTAGAGTAAAAAGAGCTAATCAAGAGAAAAGGGGGATAATTGTATTTGGTAAGAAAGGTGATAACTCTGTGTTTACCTATGGAGAAGATATTGAAAGTGTCGACGTTGTTTCAACTGAAGTTGCCTTGCCAATATTTTTAGCAAAAGCAGAGGAAGGAGCTACAGAGGTTGATGGCAATTTTACGGAATCATTTAATTATGCAAAAGATAAGCTATTTGAAAAATCAAAACTTCCTAAGATTCAAGGTAGAAGAGCAGAATCAATAAAAATATTAGAACTACTTGGAAATGAGCTTCCTCAATCGAAGGAGTATTGTGATGATATTAAGAATATAATAAAAACATACGATGATATTAACGAAGGAACTTTGAAGGATATTACGAAAATAAAACTGAAAGATTTGAATGAGGCGTATAAAGAATTACAAATGATAGTACCTAAATCATATATAGATAATATCTTCCAAAAGGTTGAGAAAACAGACAAAGCTAGTGAACTACTTTTATTTGCAGAGCAACTTGTATGATAGATTTTAAAAGTACATACAGTAGAGATGAAACATTAGATTTCCTTAAGAATTCATTTATTAAGGATTTCCAGAAAGATGTTCGAATTGTCGATGTCCCAGAGCAAAAGTACATACAAGAGGCACATTCTCTTGGCTATTCTTCAGAATTAGAACTGTCTGTATTTGAGTTTTTACACGAAGGTGGTACAGAAAAGAGAGTAACTCTGACGAAGGAAGCATTTAATGTATTAAGAGATAGTGGAAGTTTTAAGGCAATAGGAATCTTCTATTCAAAAGATACAGATGATTGGAGGTTCTCTTTAATGACGGCAACTCCAGTAGTTAATGAAAAGGGTAAGGTTAAGACAGTTCTATCAAACCCCAAAAGATACTCTTTCCTCCTTGGACCTAATGCAAAGGTTAATACTCCTACAAAATTCTTAATCACAAAGGGTGAAATACAAAACTTTGAAGATTTAAAAGAGAGATTCTCTATTGAGGTTGTTAATAAGGAATTCTATAAGGAAATTTCAAAACTGTTTATACAGTTAGTAGGGGGTACACTTGGGAAAGGGAAGAGCAAAGAGGAATACAAAGCCTTGCTTAAACTCCCGGGAGTGAAGGACAGTAGCCAAACTGCACAAGAATTTGCTGTTAGGTTGATAGGTAGATTAATATTCTGTTGGTTTCTTAGAGAAAAGAAGAATGGAAGTGAGGAATCTCTAATGCCACATTCTTTATTGTCGTTAGAGGCTTCTAAAAATCACAAGAATTACTACCATGATGTTCTAGAGCCAATATTTTTTAAAGTATTAAATGTTCCTTTAAGTAGTAGAAAAGATGAGAAATTTTCTACTGACCCATATGATAAGATTCCATATCTAAATGGTGGGCTCTTCTCTCCTCATGATGACGATTTCTACTCAACGAATGACTCAAAACAAGAGAATAACAATAACGAAGTTGTAGTACCTGATAAATGGTTGCAAGAGTTATTTGAGATTTTGGAAACATACAACTTTACAATCGATGAGAACTCAGCATTTGATGAAGAGTTATCAATTGATCCTGAAATGTTAGGGAGAATTTTTGAGAACCTTCTTGCAGAAATTAATCCAGAGACAGGAGAGTCAGCAAGAAAGAGTACGGGTAGTTACTATACTCCAAGAGTAATAGTTGACTATATGGTTGATGAGAGTTTGTACTTATATTTGAAAAACAAAACAGAGATTGAAGAAGAGAAATTAAGATCTCTAATAAGTTATGACTTAGATGATGATAACTATACTCCACTTACTGAGGAGGAGAAGGAAAAGATAATATCTGCTATTGATGAATTAAAAATTTTGGATCCTGCATGTGGCTCTGGAGCTTTTCCAATGGGTGCCTTACAGAAAATTGTTTTTATACTTCAGCAGTTGGATCCTAATGGGCAGTATTGGTTTAAAGCACAGATAAAGAATGTTCCTGTTGAATTAAGGAAGAATTTGGAGAGAGAACATAGTGAAAAGAATTTTGACTATATCAGAAAGTTAGGAGTGATTAGAAGAAATATCTTTGGTGTAGATATTCAACCTATTGCAACTGAGATCTCTAGATTAAGATGTTTCTTAACATTGATTGTTGATCAAAAGGTTGATGATAACAAAGAGAATAGAGGAATAGACCCTCTACCTAATTTAGATTTTAAGTTTGTCACTGCAAATAGTTTAATTTCGCTTCCTGAAAAAGAGAGCCACAAAGAAACAATTGGTATGTTTGAAGACTCTGAGCGTATTAATGAACTTAAGGATATAAGAGATCAGTTCTTTAATGCTTCTAATTTTGAAAGGATAGAATTAAAAGATCAGTTTAGAAAGATTCAATTAGAGATGTCTAAATATTATAATTCTGTTAAGAGTGCAGGGGCAGAATTAACAGAGATGCTTTTGTCATGGGATCCTTTTAGTCATAAAATGACAAGATGGTTTGATGCTGATTGGATGTTTGGCATAAAAGAGGGTTTTGATATTGTCATCGCAAATCCTCCATATGTGGAGCATAAAAAGCTTAAAAAGATAAGAAAATTACTAACAAAATATAAATCATACTCGGGGACTGCTGATTTATATGTTTATTTTATAGAGGTTGGGTTAAATAATCTTTCGAAAGAAGGTATCTTAACTTATATTACCTCAAACAAATTCTTAAAAACTGAATACGGAAAGAATTTAAGGTCTTTACTTTCTGAGTATAGAGTTCAGCAACTTATTCAATTTGATAGGATAAATGTTTTTGATGCACTCGTATCAACATCAATATTCATCGTTGAGAATTCTGAGTCAAAAGGTGAATTACTTTTTTCAGATCTTAGAGACATAAACAATATCGAGGCTTTTCGAGATGAAGTTTTGGATAGACAAGGGGTAGGTAAAATTGTCAAGGATAAATGGGATTTGATGTCTCCAATAGATAGAAATTTCTTAGATATTCTTCGTGATCAAACTGTTATATTTGCTGAATGCAACGGTATTGAAATTAGCAGAGGTATAACAACGGGATTTAATGAAGCTTTTATTATAGATGCTCATTCTAGAGAAACTATGATAAATAAAGATAGTAGATCACAAGAGATTATAAAGCCCCTAATTCAAGGGCGAAATATTCGCAAATGGGGATATCAATATAATAACAAATATTTATTAATGACTGGGTATGACTTGGATATAAAGAATTTATATCCGGTTGTATATGAACATTTATTAAAATATAAAGGGAATTTATCAAGTAGATCAGATCAAGGGAAGGAATGGTATAACTTAAGGGCTTGTAGCTATTATGAGAATTTCGAAAAAGAGAAAGTTATCTGGAGTTTAACCTCTGATAGATGGGCTTTTGCATATGATAATAGGGGAAATTTTCTACCCAGTAATGGCTACATCTTAACTTCAAAGGAGATCCCTATAAAGTATTTACTAGGATTAATGAACAGTTCTTTAATGAAAAGATGGTTTCAGTTAGAAGGCATTATGACCGCAGGTGGAGCCTATACTCTTAAGCATGGGACTATTGGTAAATTCCCGATAATGATTCCAGATTCTTATGATACATTTATTGATTTAGTAGATTCAATACTTGATAGAGTTGAAAACTTAGGAACGTTATCCGAAGTATATACTAATACTGAGATAGCTAAATTAGAGAAAAAGTTAGATATAAAGTTTAGAGATTTATATAGACTAACCTAGACTTCCTTCCCCCTTACTGGTACCTTCCTTTTAATGAAAGATACCAATGAATTAAAATATGTCCTCTATGCTAGAAAATCATCAGAGTCAGATGAAAGACAAGCCATGAGTATAGATGGCCAACTCATGGAAATGAGACAAAAAGCTAAAAGAGAAAAGATAAATATTGTAGAAACAATAACAGAATCACACTCTGCAAAAGAAACAGGACAAAGACCACAATTCAATTATCTTTTAGATAATATATACAAAGGAAAATACAACTCCATTATTACATGGGCTCCAGACAGGCTATCTAGAAATGCAGGAGATCTTGGAAGAATAGTAGACCTAATGGATCAAGGAAAGCTAGAGCTAATAAACTGTCACTCACAAACATTCTCTAATAATCCAAATGAAAAGTTCTTACTAATGATACTCTGTTCTCAAGCTAAATTAGAAAATGATAACAGAGGAATAAATGTAAAAAGAGGACATAGAAATAAATGCATGATAGGAATAAGACCAGGACCAGCACCAATAGGATATATAAATATACTAAAAGCAAATAGAATATCATCAGTACAATTTGATAAAGAAAGAGCACCAATAGTAAAAGAAATGTTTGAAAGAGTAGGGTATGAAGGACACTCAGGAAGAATGATAAGGAGATGGTTAAGAAGTATAAACTTTAAAACACCAAGAGGATGTGAAATGTCATTAGGAAGAGTATTTGCTACTCTTAAGAACTCATTCTACTATGGAGAATTTCATTTTGGAGAACATTGGTATAAAGGTACATACCAACCATTAATATCCAAACAACTGTTTGATAAAGTACAAATACAATTAGAAACAACACCTAAACAATGGAATAAACAAGTATTCCCATTTAAAAAGATATGTACATGTGCTAGTTGTGGATCAGGAGTAACAGCAGAGATAAGGTATAGGGTACTCAAATCTACTAAAGTAAATACACATATCTACTATCACTGTTGTAGATCTAAAGATGAGAAGTGTAGAGAACCGTATATAACTGAAGATGAGATGATTAATCAATTAATATCCTTACTACCTCAAATGAAGTTGGATAAGAAATATCTTCTTAAAGAATTTAATGATGAGATAAAGAGGGTAAACAATATGAGAATGATAATAGAAGATAGTAATTACAAAGGTAAGGAACTAACACCACATAATGGTAAGGAGAAGATACTTACATCAGACATTATGATTAAAAACTACCTGTTACATATACTACAGTTTGGCAACCCACAAGAGAGATTAAGAATATCAGAGGGTATTAAAACTAAGTTTATATTAAGTAATGGTAATCTAATGATAGATGTTTGATTTAAATAAATTAAACCAGTATATTATTACTATGAGTAGCAATCCATTCTTATCTAAAGAAGTTAAATTCAAAAGAGTAAAGAAAGGCTTTGCTATTGCTTTCCCCTTAACCATAATGATATTTGTAATAGGTAATCACTATATTAACCTCATTGATGACACATTAAGGGATCACTATGTAGGAGAGAAACAAGAAAAGGTTTTAGGAGTTGAAGACTCAGAGCCTAAGTTAATTGGATCGTATGGAGATGTAAGCGAAGATGATACTTTTGTATGGGATTGGAATTGGGAGAGAGAGGGATATTATGGTTTAGAAAAACACATTGTAGCCCCTGAGTACTATCATAAGAGTAACCAGATAGCACTTAAAGACGAATGGATAATAAAGAATGGTTATGAATTAAGAATAGATTGTGGAAATTTAGATTTAACAAAAATAGCACCCTTTGATCCATACAGTTGTAAGGTTTATTACAATAACAAATTAGTTTCAGAAGATCTCACTTATACCCCTGGTTGTCATGATTCAGATAACTATACTAATTGTGTAAGTAAAGTAAGACTTATACTCTACTCTGACACATTTAGTGATTCAGTTGCATATGAGTATTTAGTCCTAGGAACCTATGCTTCAGGATCTAAAGAATGGGTATCTCTATATAGACTGGGAGGGGGAGAATTTCAGCATTTGCCATTTGATAGACCAAATGCAGAAAATGGAGGATGGTATATATCAGCAGGATCGATGGAATTATATGGTCTTCAAGGTGATTGGGAAGACGAAAAGAATTTCAAAGGTCCTTTAGAATTTGTAACATACTTTCATGAACCAAGTATGGGTTCAGATAATAATGTAGAGGGCATTTACAGAATTTGGAGTGTTGGAGAAGAGAAATTAGAATTAAAAGAGAATATAATAGATTTATATAGAGAAGGGGATCAACCACATTGGTATTAAAATAAAAGTTTAAGATGTTTTCTATTTTCAACAAAACAAAAGATAGGCCTTCTGGAAATTTAATAAACCTTTTAAAAAAGAATGATGTTTCAGAGGTGGTTGAAAAATTAATTAAATCTGAGGACACACAATATCTTGGACCTTCCTCTGGTTACAAAATCATGATGGATGAAAGTTTCGATTTTCTAGATTTAGGAGATAGAATAGCACTTGATTATATAAATCGAGTTGGAGTTTGTAATAAAAATCTAACAAATAGATTATGGACGAAAGATTTAAAAAAAATTGCAACTTTTGAAATCTTTCTGGGTATTCGGAAGGGGATCTCTTCTTATTCTTTAGGTAAAAACCTGGAAGAGAAATTAAAGGTAAAATTCCCAGAAGATTTTTTAGAGGCTACTGCAAGAACAGAGTTGGCATATGAGTTTTCCCATTCAAAGATAGACACTATGCTTTCCGAAGCTTCTATTCTCCCTGGTGCTCAAGGATTTGTAAAGATTGAATTGTCACCAATGCATAAAGAAAAAGATATTTGTGATTTTTTAGAAGGTACATATAAGATAGAAAATGCTCCAATTACGCCGTTTCATTTTGATTGTAACTGTATTCTAACAACTTTTTTTGAACCAAAAAATTCTAGTATTATTGATACAACAATAGATGAACAATTAAAGAGTTATTCAGGAAAAGAAAATATAAAAGAAATAGAAATGGTAACAAACTGATAACGAAAACTATCCAGCTTTTGTTGTGTAAAATCAACCTTCTACCTTCGAACCAAGAGGTCTAAAAAACATCTCTTTTTTGACCCTTTTCATCCACCAGGCCTTACTTTTAAGACTTTCACTTTTTAAGGTCAAAATAGCCCAATCTCCATAAGGGTTTTAAAACATAGTGGACGGGTCTTGTTGGAACATGTTGAAAATGGCGGGGTGGACGGGACTCTCACGGAGGTACAAACCTTAGATGCAGGTAAAGGGTTTCTTTCATTCAATGTTAGAGCATCGTTTCCTATGTGGACGGGACATCTATTTTTCAGAAATTTTATTAAAGGAAACTTTTAATGAGGGACTTGATACTTTTAAGACTAGCACTAGAGAGCCCCATAGCATTGACTACGGGGCTTTGTTGTGTTAAAATCCTTTTCTAATAACATTAATATTGATTATTATGTATGACAATTCTGGTTCTGTGTTGGGAGCTGCAACTGCGACTATTGTTTTACCAGCTACTGCGAGTGCTATTACAGGAATAAATTATTTTATTCTACTAGCTAGTTTTATTGCTGTACTGATTGTTTTTAATGTAGTTGTAAGAATAGTTAAGAATACAGTAAAACTTTAGATATTTTAATCTTAGTAAGTATGGATACAAGGAATTTTATCTTGGTACTATCATTGATTTTGTCTGGAATAGCAATTTTCAGGTATTTATTTTACCTGCTTATTTCACCTCTATATGATTTTCATAAAGAAAAATTACTCAAAGATAGTAGAGGTCTTTCTAAAAGTCAGATAGAGAAAAGAACTAAGATATCAGTTATAGTCCCAGCATGGAATGAAGAGGTAGGGATAATTACCTCCATAGAATCTCTTCTTAAAAATAGTTATAAAAATTTAGAGATAATTGTCGTAAATGATGGCTCAACAGATAATACAAACAAAGTAGTCAAGCAGTTTTATAATAAGAGAATTAAAGATAAAAACCTTAGAGGTAAAACTTTTACATATATAAATAAAAGAAAGAATAAAGGCAAAGGAGCTGCAATAAATTCTGGTATTAAGAGGGCTAAAGGCGATTTAATTATTACTATGGATGCTGACACAAAATTTGAAAAGGATGCAATTTTTACGGTTGCAAAATATTTTCAAAACAAGAATGTAGATGCAGCAGTTGGAAATGTAAAAGTTGCCAATTCCCGTACTATTTTAGGTATTATCCAAGTGATAGAGTATACATTAGGTTTTTATTTTAAAAGAACGAACTCTGTCATTAATTGTGAATATATTATAGGAGGAGCCTTTGGTATATTTAGAAAATCGGTGTTTGAAAAGTGTGGGAATTTTGATGAAAATAACCGAACAGAAGATATTGAATTCTCGACAAGACTAAAGTCTTTTGGACTAAAAACTATCTATATTGAAGATGCAATAGCGTATACTGAAGGAGCAGATTCTATATTAGGTTTATTAAAACAGAGGTTGAGATGGAAGAAGGGTAGATTAGATACCTTCATAAAATACCCAGACATGTTTTTAAGTTGTAAAAAGGAGCACAACTTTTTTCTATCATGGATAGTCCTTCCAATAGCATTGATAGGAGACTTAGAACTTCTTCTTTTTCCAATACTTACTCCAATTGTCTTTTATTATACATTCACCCTTTCTGATTTCAGTTATTGGTTTGCTTGGATATTTTTTTTCACCTCTGTAATATTTTTATGTTATATTTTTGGTTCAAAGAAAAATAATTGGAGGTCCTTTGTTGCAATACCACTATTCTATCTCTTATCTGTTATTCTAGTCTTTGTTGAGATTTATGCTATCTTGGGTTCAATAAAACTTTATTTGGAAGGAGAAAATATAATTTGGCAAACTTGGAATAGAAAAGGAGTCTCAAATGTATAAGATCACTTTAAAAATATTTCTTTTGCTTTTTATCTTTTTTCTTTTAGGCTATGGAGTCTCATTGGGGCTTTCATATATTGAGAGGAATGTGCCTTTAGATGGTTATCTAGAGTATCTTGTTAATAGAAATAAGGAGTATGTAGAGGATAATTCAATAATGAGTTCTTTGAATGAAACTACTCCAGCAGAAGAAACGATGGATAAAAAGATAGAAGATTTTGGTACCCCTGTTTATATAAGTATTGATAGTGTAGGTATTAATCTCGATATTAAAGTCGGAGAGTATGATTATGATAATCAGACATGGACGCTAACAAATGGTTCGGCCTATTGGGCAAATCTCTCAGATAACATCCTTATTGAGAATTCGAATACAGTTATCTATGCTCACAATCAGGTGAATGAATTTTATAAAACAAAATATTTAAAAGTTGGTGATGTAATTAAGATTAAAACAGATCAAGGAAAAGAGGTAAGTTTTAAATATGTTTCAGATACTCTAGTTTCTCCTGAGAGGGGGGATCTTATTGTGGCTGATAGTTCTGTATCTCAATTAACACTTATTACTTGTAATGGAATTTTTAGTGAGAATAGAAGGATAATATATGCGGAGATGATTACAAAGGAGTCATTATAGGAAATTGTATTTGATTGTTTATATCTTTCTGTCATCCATAAGTAGGTATATCAAAGGTGTCCACAGAAAATATAGTAGGGTAACCGAGAATGTAACCGGATATCAAATTATCACACACTCAAATTCTTGTGTTATATCAATATTCTTACTTCGAACGTAAGGGGTATAAATATACGACGTTTCAAGGGTGTTTTTCTCCACCAGGCCTAATTTCTGAAAACTCATTTTTTGAGGGTCGAAATAATCAAGGTTTAACAATCTTTTTAAGGGGTAGTGTGCGTGTCTATAAGGAACCAGAGGATTATGGCGGGACATACACGTCTGGAACCTAAAATGAGACAAATAAGACAGTATAAAAAAGGGAGAGGAATTGTCTCATTTTAATTTCTATACTAATGTAAATAGTATTGTCCTATGACCCACCCTTTGTATTGTTTTCTTTTTTACATTCTGATACCATTAAAACATTAAAGAAGTATTAATTTGTTATATATATATATTAAATGGATAAGAAGCATATTTTTTCGTTTCTCATAGGAGTAATTATTACAGCAGTAATAATGCTACTACTTTTGAAACCAACTAAAGAAACAGATATATCCGAATTAGAGGGAGATGTTAGAGGGATATATGAGAAATTGGTAGAGGTAGGTTACTCAGAAGACCTATCCGATGATGATATTGATGTAATTGTACAGAAAGTACAGGAGGCCTCTAATTGGGTGCCTAAGGGTACTGTCACAGCTGATACTGTGTTAGAGGGTGAGACTTTTTACAACAATTCTAGGGATATACAGACTGGTACATATTCTTGTGAAGACTTTGAATTTTTAGGTAATGCTTCAGTAGATGATGTTTTAGAGGGGGAAGAATTTTATTCAAATAGTGACGAGCTTTTAATAGGGACACTTAGATTACCTGTGAGTACATTGGTGTCATACAGAGGTAATGCATCAGTATCGGATGTATTAACAGGTAAGACATTTTACTCAAACTCAGGGACTTTAAAAACAGGTACATATACTCCACCTACAGTATCATATCTAGGAGATGCACTAGTAACAGATGTAATGAGTGGTAAGAAGTTCTACTCTAATTCAGGAACACTATTAACAGGTACATATACACCTCCAACCCCTATAGATTTTACAAATATGCAATACAGTACATATGATGATTATGCTGGTATTGACTATCTAGAATTAGGAGGAACACTTACAGAAGATTACCAAGGTGAAGAAGCGGAGTGGACAGAGTATACATCAGGGGAAGATGAGGTATGGAAAGATGAAAGAGCAGGTTTGTATTGGAGTAGTGATCAGACTTTAACTATGTTAGCACAAGATCCTTCCATAACTAATACAAACACATTTAGTGCAATGTCACTAGACACCTGTGATTACTTTAATTCAGTACCTAGAAGTTCATATGATGGTAGTGATTCTGATTGTGGTAATGCAATAAATTGGTGTGCCACATTAGATTTTGGAGGAAGAACAGATTGGTATTTACCATCTCAAAAAGAATTAATGTTAGCATATATAGATGGTATGTATAATCAAGCAGGAGACACATTACAAGAAGCAGCAGAATTTACAGTAGGAGAAGGATACGAAACACACTATGGGGGCTATTGGTCTAGCTCGGAGGTTTCCCGCTATTCGAATTACGCATGGTACGTATTCTTGCGCGATGGGATTACCCGCAGTGACCGTAAGGGTGATACATACGACGGAGTACGTTGTGTCTCCCGGGACTAAATCAAGAATTTAATAATTTAGAAATTTTTAATTTATCCATCCAATCAATGATTGGATGGATTGTTTTTAGTACCTCTTCCTAATATATATTTAAAATTGTATTATCTAAATGCATGGAATCTACTATTTAACCTCATTGTAGGCAATAGATAGTAGAGAAAGCCCAAATATCTAAGTCCGTTCTACTACACCTAATGGGTATTAATATACAGTAGAATTTTTTACTTGAAATGGTAATCAGTTCTACAGTGGGAAACAAGTTAGTAGAAAGAATGTCATGTATTGGTCTAGCTCGGAGGTTTCCAACAATTCAAATAACGCATGGAACGTAAACTTGAACAATGGAAATACCAACAATGACAATAAGGATAATACAAACAACGGAGTACGTTGTGTCTCCCGGTACTTAGCTTTGGGCTTTATGCACCCTTAGACCATTTATACCAACCACTTAACATCTTTCCTATCTGTTCAAACTGAGTAGTTAGAAATGAATATCTCTTATTATCTATCAACTTTAACTCATGTGCCATTCTTACACGAGTTTTAAGCATATCAAAATTATTACTTGCTGATAATATATACCTCTTTTTTTCTATATTAGGGAAGGTATTAGCTAGGATAACAGAATCTAATGTATCCCAAGCACACCCTATTATTGATTGCCCCAATGTATATTTATACTCTTTTTTGAAATTACTAATTAAGGAGTAGAGATATATTAAAAGTTTGTACATACTCCTGTACAAAGGCAAATTGTTTGTATTTCCCATATATATATTATTTTATTAATTTAAAATATGAATACTGCCCTAGAGGTTCTAAGTACTCTTTTAGTATCCCAAAGTGATTCTCGTATATTTCTTTTCTCAGATTAAAACAGTTTACATGTCTAAAATGACCATAGTAAGAATTAATCATAGCTAGAATCTTTGAAAGTTCTTCTTTTGAAGGTGGAGTATGCAATGGTAATACTGTTTGTTTCTGATTCTGAGATACTAGTAAGAGTCCTTGATTGAAAAGTTTTAACTTGTTTTTTAAATTTCCAACAACCCTATTTCTAGATAGTATGTATCTAGGTTTAATAACATACCCTACAAAGTCTATACCTGAGTACACAGAACCAAATTTGTCTTTTTTAGGGTGAAGTGATAGTTTAAGTCTATTTTTAAGAAATATGTCTATTTTATTTCTCCACTGTTTAATCTCTTTTATACTATTTGATATTAGTACTATGTCATCAACATATCTTGAGTAGTACTTAACTTTTAATTCTCTTTTTACATATTGATCTAATTCATTTAGATATACATTTGCGAAGAATTGTGATGTTAAATTCCCAATTGGTAGACCTTTAGATTTAGATACATTAAAAAGTGATTTGTGAGCAGGGACCTGTTTTAAAAGATTTGAATCTCCTCTTATTGTAAAGTTTACAGTAGGGTCGTTGTTAAGTATTACTTTGGTTAGCCATATTAACTCTTTCTGTAAATTATTTTTAAATCCTTTTTGAATATTCTTAACCAGTATTTCTTCAAGTATTTTTTTATCTATACTTGTAAAGAAACTTTTTATATCAAACTGTCCGTAGTATACTTTTTTAGTGTAATTTTTAGTCACTTTTCCTAGACATTTCTGTATATATTTAGTTGCACAAAGAGTCCCCTTTTCTTTTCTACAGGCAAAAGATGAGTAGATAAATCTTTTTTCAAAATATGGTTCTAAATATGATACTAGTAAGTGGTGTACAATCCTATCTTTAAAATCAGCAGCAAATATTTCTCTAACTTTGGGATATGTAACAGCAAAGCATATAGATCTTGATGGTTTGTATGTATGCTTGTGTAACTGTTTCTGCAAATTTAAAAGATTTTGCTCTAAGTCAACCTCAAATTTAAGAGCATTTATCGTATTCCGTTTATTTTTTCTACAGAAAAGATATGCTTTTAAGAGATGTTCGTGTATAAATATTATGGTTGGTATAAATTGTTTATTTTCGATAACATACGCAAAACCGTATCCTTTGGAAATAAGAACTACTTTAAAATATAAAAACTATTTTTGGTACTACCCTGTTTTTCTAAATAATCTTTTGAAACAAGACCATCTAAAAGATTAAAAGCCTGTTGTCTAGATACACCTAGTTCCTTTGAAATATCAGAAGAGGTAATCTCTTTATACTTCTTTATTAAATCTAATACATCCTTCTCTCTATTTGTAGGCCTCATATCAAAAGAAATACTCTTTAATCCTTCCTCTATCTTAGCTAGTGCAGACTGTAGAGAATACTTCACACCATCTGTAAAATACTCTAACCATTCTGTCTTATCCCCACTATCTGCAGAGTGTAATGAATCAGAGTACTGAATTCTATCTATATCATAGTAATCATCAAGTACAAAATATTTATTTATCTTGTATCCCAATTTATCTAAGAGTAGGGTAGTACTTAATCTACAAACTCTACCATTACCATCTATAAATGGATGAATATATACAAAATCATGATGATATATACCTGCTTTTAGTATGTCTAAATCTTCTGAGGTATTTGTCCAATCTATTAACTCCTCAAGAAGTTTTTCAATTCCCTTCCTAGTATGTTCAGGTGGATCATGCTTTACAACCACAGTACCCTCCTCAGAGGGATTTCCTACAACAACCTTCCTGTCTCTTATCTCTCCTGCAATTTCATCTTCAACCCCTTCTAAGAGTTCCTTATGGATTTTAAGTATGGTATCTATATCTAAAGTGTCATATTCTTTACCTATTCGTTTAAGAATCTCAAAATAGTTTTTAACTTCCTTCTCATCTCTATTGGCTGGTACTCTACCACCTAATATTAAGTTAGTAACTTCCTCTTGAGAGAGTGGGTTACCTTCAATACTGTTAGAAGAAAAAGATGATTTAACAAGATTATGTTTTTCTAGATTAAGAAGTAGTTTCTTAGGAACAACTTGTGATTCTAATTGTCCATACAGTCTTTCTACAGTGGAGATATTTTCTAAGAGTTTTTTACTTAGTTTGTAATTAGGATTTAACATAGTTTATTATATGGATTTGTCAAATAATTGTCAAGTTATTTGACAAGGTATTTGTAAACAAAAAACAGATTTATCCACAAAAGATATAGGAGGGTAAACGAGAATGTAACGGAGGGGTAATAATAAGCACATTGACTTTGTTGTGTTAAATCAACGTTCTTACTTCGAACAGAAGGGGTTTTTAAATGGGGCTTTTTCAGACTTTTTTATACACCAGGCCATGTTTTTGAAAACATCAAATTTCAAGGGTCTAATTCTTGTATAACAACGGGATTATTTAGGGGTAGTGTACGGGTCTATGAGGAACCAATGAAGTTTGGCGGAATGGACGGGACTCGAACCAACTAGATATATTGTCAAGCAGGTAAAGGATTTGTTGAGTAGAAAGTTCGAGCATCGTTTCCTATGTGAACAGGTCTACTCTGTTATATAATACTTCAATAAGTTAATTACTTTTTAAAATGAAAAAATCATATAGAGCAGGGGCCGTAGTAGTAAATAATGAAAACGAGATAGCTTTAGCAAATGAACATCTATGGGGATTCCCAAGAGGGGGTGTAGAAGAGAATGAGGAATATTTAACAGCTGCAAAAAGAGAGGTACTAGAAGAAGTCGGATTAGAAGAATTTGATTCAATAGAAGAACTAGGTGTATATGATAGATATCCTAGTGGAATAACAGAAGATACTCCAGGAGCATATCCTATGGAAATACATATGTTTCTTTTTAAAACCAACTATACAGGACCTCTAAATCCAAAAGATGAGTCTGTTAAGGAAGCGGGGTGGTTTAGCTGTGAGGAAGCATTAGAGAAACTAACTGATGAAAAAGATAGAGAATTTCTACAAAATCATTTGGAAAGGATTTCGGAATCTCAAGCAGAGTGGTTATTATCCACAAAACATAGTTAACAGAAACAGGACTCTCACCAATTAAAGATTTTTGGTATCAGCAGATAACGAAGCTACAAAGGGCTTCTTACTTCGAACGGAGGGGTACTAAAAATCGGTCCGAAAATGCATATTTTCATCCACCAGGCCTTACTTTTGAAACTTTCACTTTTTATGGTCAAAATAACTCAATCACCATAAGAGTTTTAAAAGATAGTGGATGGGTCTTGTCGCGACCTTGAAAGAATGGCGGGATGGACGGGACTCTCACCAAACATACTAAATCATCCATTTAACAATGGATTTTGTTTACTTTAACATACTTTAAGAGAATAGTGAAACTACTACTTTAGTTTCTTAATTAGTTGAGTAGGTGTCTTTATAATCTCTGTGAACAATACATTTCTACATCCTTCTTCCTTATCTTCCTCAAGTGCATATATTGGCTTATCACATGCCACTGAATAGCCTATTTCTAATGTTGTACTGTTGCCTATATATCCACCCTTGTTATATACAAATACAATATCAGCTTTCTTAATTTTGTAAAAATGGTCATGTGTTAGGCCAAGAAATATAAATCTCTTATATGCTTCTGATAAAGTCTTCCATTCATCTCCACCACTATGTAGATATGGCTCGTACACAACAATTCCCTTCTCTTTAAGTTTACTAGCAAATTCCCTCATCTCATCTTTAAATCTTCTAGAACCACAAAGTACAACAGATTTCATAATATTACTTAATATATTTTAATTGTTTCATTTTCTTTATTGCTTTATCATAGACATATTTCATAAAAGGTTCATTAGAAAGCTCTACCATTTGTTCTATGGGTACCCATTTAACTCCACTGTTTTCATCTTCTTTAATATGTAAACTATCTTTCTCATTAGCCTCAAGAAGGTAGGCTACACTTAGGTGTACATGAGCAGATACATATTTACCTTTCTTTGTATGTCCAAGTACAGATAGAGTATCTAGAATTAAGATATTCTCAGATATTGCTTTTATATTTTTTAAACCTGATTCCTCTTTAGCCTCCTTTATTGCAACGTGTAGTAAATCTGAATCCCCATCTGCATGACCACCCATCCATCCCCATGAATTATATAAATTATGATGAATCATTATAATTTTTGTTCTTTCTTTGTTAAGAACAAAAGCAGAAGAAGTCATATGTCCATATTCATTGTCTCTACTTAGGTAGTTATCAAAAGTTTTAAGATATTTGAGAAATACTTCTTTATCTTTCTCTTCCTGAGAGTTATACGGTTTGTAATCCTCTATTTGTTTCAATATGTCCATAATCACGATTATTTTAACATATCTTAAAATGATAGGCGATTATATTATCCACAAATCATGCCGAACAGAAACGGGACTGGAACGTATTAAAAATTATTGAGATATGAATATTGTTGTGTTAAATAAGGGTTTTTACTTCGAACCAAGGGCTATTAAAAACATTTCTTTTTTGGCTATTTTCATCCTCCAGGCCTTACTTTTGAGATTTTCACTTTTTAGAGTCAAAATAATTCAATCCCCATAAGGGTTTTAAAATATAGTGGACGGGTCTTGTTGGAACATATTGAAAATGGCGGAATGGACGGGACTCGAACCCGCAACCTTCTCAGTGACAGTGAGATGCTCTAACCAATTGAGCTACCACTCCATATACATCGTTAGAAGTATATCAAACAATATTAATTGAGTAAATATACCCATATATGATATATTTATCCTATGAACCTCTACAACAACATTCTCTCTTCATTCATAGGTATTACCGTACTAGAAATAGAACCATCTGGTAAAGTTAAAAACATTGTCCTAGATACTAGAAATTGTTTACACAAAAAGAAACCCAAAACAGTCTTCGACATATTTAGTAAAGAAGAAAAATTCAGAGTTAAAAGAGTCCTAGAACTAGGAGGAGCACAAAGGAAAAGGTATGTGGAATTAGATAAAAAATATTCCAAAGGAGAATTTGTAGACATTGCAGTAGATTGGTCAGGAAGTAAACTCTACATGTACATACAATTCTTTGAATCTAACAGAGAAAAAGAAGTAGCCTTTGACAGATATATTGAAAACCTTGCTAACCTCTCTGAGAAAGACCCTCTAACCAATGTATTAAACAGAAATGGATTCTGGCAAAAAACCAAGCAACTCTTACTCCTTTCAGACCCAGACAAGAGAATTGGTATTATCTATCTAGATGTAGATAGATTAAAAGAAATTAACGACAAACACGGACACGATGTAGGAGACATAACCATACTCGAGATATCTCAAACCATACTCACCTCTTTGCGAGACAGAGACATTGTAACTAGAGTAGGTGGAGATGAATTCGTAATTGTGGTTGAAGAACTCTCTGGTAAAAGAAGTACAGCATACGGACTTGCTAAAAGATTACTCAAAGATATTGCAGAGAAAAAAGGTATTTCCTCTACCACCATATCTGCAGGAGTACATGTTACTAAGGTAAAAACATTCTCCCCATATTTCACCAAAGAGCCACAGCTTAAGAAAGAATGGGACAAAGCAATTAAACAGGCAGATGATGCCTTGTATGTGTCAAAACAAGCAGGTGGTAACTGTGTATCTGTATCTAGTGAATACTCTAAATATTACTAATCTAAGTGTTTCTTAATAGCCTCTTCAAAAGACTCCTTCGGTGCAAGACCTATCATTGTTTCTACAACCTCACCACCCTTGAAAAGAAATACTGCTGGTATACTCATAATCCCGTACTTCTGTGCTACTGTCCCCTCCTCATCTACATTAACCTTACAAACCTTTACCTTCTCCCCCATCTCCTTCTCTAATTCCTCTAAGATTGGTCCCAACATTCTACAAGGACCACACCATGGAGCCCAGAAATCTGTGAGGACTAAACCATCACTCTTAAGAACCTCATTCTCAAAATTTTCATCTGTTACATGTACTACTGACATATATATGTTCCGTTAATTTAAAAGTATTGAAATATGGGCATTTAAATACATTCCTAGTATAATTATACCATGCTAAAGATAGATATCTACAAAAACAGGCAACAAGCAATACTAAAAGCCATTGACACTCTTAAAAATGGTGGACTTATCATATACCCAACTGAAACATGCTACGGACTCGGTGGAGATGCAACTAATCCTAAAGCTCTTGCTAAACTACTCTCCTACAAGAAATACAGAGGCTCCAAACCCATATCCATAGCCGTATCTGACAAACAAATGGCAAAGAAGTATGTAGAGCTCAACGAAATGGCAAACAACCTTTACGAAAACTATCTCCCAGGCCCCATAACAGTAATCTCCATGAGCAAAGGAGTACTTACTAGTCCTGTGGTATCCCCTCGTGGAGCAGTAGGAGTAAGAATACCAGCATATGCCTTTACACAGGAACTAATCTCTAAATACGGTAAACCCATAACCGCAACATCCGCAAATGTATCCTACAGATCTACACCATACAGTATAGACAAGTTAGTAAAAGATCTTCCTAAGAAAAGCTTAGAATTAATAGATCTGTTTTTAGATGCTGGGCAACTACCTCCAAATCCTCCCTCTACAGTACTAGATACAACTATGAATGAACTTTCTGTATTAAGACAGGGCTCAATTCAGTTTGCAAACGCTCTTGTTAAAAACAAAAAGATTTTTGCTAGAGAAACCAAAAGTACCCAGGAAACCATATCTCTAGCTAAAGAATTCTCAGACAAATATCTTAAAAACGGTATACCATCTGTTGTAGCTCTAAGTGGAGAACTAGGAGCAGGTAAGACTCAGTTTACTAAAGGTATTGGACAGAGTCTTGGTGTAGAGGGGATAGTTAATTCTCCAACATATACCATTATCAATGAGTATAAATACGATGGTAAGATACTTGCACATATGGATACATGGAGATTAGAAAAGGGGGAGTTAGAAAAATCTGGATTAATTGAAAACTTAGAAGCAGGAAATATTGTAGCCATCGAATGGGCAGACAAATTCTTTGAAGAAATATCTGCACTATGTGACAATATGGACATACCAATGTACAAGGTAGTAATTAAACATGTATCTGAACAGGAAAGGAGTATAGAGATATATGAAGGATAGCCAACCAAACATAATTGCATTTGACACAAGCTGTGACGATACATCCGTAGCCGTACTACAAGGAAGAAGGATACTTTCAAGCGAGGTATCCTCTCAAGTAGAAATTCACTCTCAGTGGGGTGGAGTAGTCCCAGATATTGCTAGGCGTGAGCATGAGAAGAATATCCCCTTGGTGTATGAGGAAGCATTAAGGAAATCTAAACTTAAGATTGAAGATATGGATTATGTTGTAGCTACATATGGTCCGGGTTTGGCTATAGACTTAGAAATAGGTCTTCAATTTGCAAAAGATTTAGCTATTAAATATAACAAACCATTTGTACCTGTTAACCATATGGAAGGACATCTACTCTCAGGATTGCTACTTAATTCTAAGGGTGCTGGTATATCTAATGAAGAAGAGCTTTTTCCAGCATTGGGTCTGTTAATCTCTGGCAAACATACAGAACTAATATATTCTCCTAAGATTGGGCAGTACAAGAAACTTGGGGAAACCCTAGATGATGCAGTAGGGGAAGCATTCGACAAAGTAGCAAGAATGTTAAACTTCGGGTATCCAGGTGGAGCCATAATCTGTGAACTTGCTAAGAAGGGAAAGGGTGGGAATATATCTTTTAGTGTACCAATGAAAAATTCCAAAGATTTGAATTTTAGTTACTCTGGTATAAAGACAGCAGCTCTGTACAAGACAAAAGAGTTAAGAGAAAGTGGTGTTAAGGATAGTGCGTGGGTATATGATTTCTGTAGAGGATTTCTAGATAGTATTATTGAGTCTCTTATTATTAAATTGGAATTAGCAATTGAACAGAACTCAGATATTAAGAGTTTGTTTGTTGGTGGAGGTGTGTTTAACAGTGAGGAGATTGTAAGAAAGATTGGGGCTGTAGCAAAGAAGTATGGTTTGGAATATGTATATCCAAAAGGTGAGTACAGAGGAGATAATGCTGGTATGGTGGGTATAGCTGGGTATTACAAAATACAGAGGAAAGAGTATATTACTAGTAAGGAAGATATACAGAAGATAGATAGGGAACCTAGATTGAGTTTGTAGTGATAGGTATATATAATGAATTCATAATATTAATCTGCCTTATATGATCCAAAGTGATGAACGGAAACAGAAGTATTGGTTAAAGAAACGAGACATTAAACTTGAAGAAGCATATGCAAAAATAGCCCCCAATATCCCACTTGTAAATGTATCTCTAAAAAATCTTTTTTTAAAAAAGTGTGGGGAATATTATATTTTTTTACTTAGTAAAAAATCTGGGATAAAAATAGCTGAAAGATGGGATGAATTTGAAATAATGAGAATGTTCGGAAAAGGATTAAATCCTACCTCGTTAAAGACCGCTTTAAACAATATTGATTTCTTGGTTGAGAATATTAAAGTACAAGGAGATATTGTTAGGATATTGGAGTATGGACCTGGTGCTGGATGGTCAACCATAATGCTACATAACCAATTGAAAAAGAAATTTCCAGATAAAAAGATAGAATTAATATCCGTAGATATATCTCCTCACTCTATAGTTGCTACACAAAACACTCTAGATTATTACCAAGTTCCTTGGCAGACATCTTTAAAGGGGGACAGTGTAAAGAATTATTCAGAGAAGGAAGGGTATGTGACAATTGTTTTAGATGATTTTGTAGAATTTACAAAAAAACAACCAAATGATTATTTTGATGGTTTCTTCTCTAGTCATGGTACTGCCTATCTGTCAGAGGATGAATATGTATCTTTGTTGGGTGAAATGAAATTGAAGGGAAAGAAAGGGAGTGTGTTTGTTGCTGATTCCCTAGATCCTCTGTATACCGTTAAACTAGATACCCTGCATCTACTCTTCTGTTCCCTATTCCCATCCGTGACAAAGAACATGAGAGAGTATGTGTATGGGAAGAGGTTGTACAGCAATTCAAAATATTTTCCAAGGGGGGAGATAGTAAAAAAGCTTATTAAGGTAAATAACGAAGAGTCGTTACTGTTTTACAGATGGAATCATTATCTCTTATCAAGGTTTAAAATTCTTTACATTGTACAAATGCTTAAATCAATGAAAATTACTACGGATGTTATAGAAGAGTACAGAGAGGATGTATATCCATCTTATCTTGTTAACAAGTTAATAAAGAGGGAGGAGTTAAACCCATGGAAGGAGATAGGAAATCCTCCAAAGTGTCCTTTGTATATATGTAATTGTGCTCTTAGATTAGATAAGTAGCCATGACAGATTTAATTGGAATTATAAATCTACTCTCAGGCATAACCCAAATGGGACTTGGTTTCTTTGTACTTTTTTCTGATTTCAGAAACAGGGTTAAGAGATATTATTTCTTCTCTGTATTTTTCTTGGGGTTATGGTCTCTGTGTATATTCTTTTACTCAAACCCAATCCTTTTCGATACTACGATATGGCTTAAAATTGTATATACAGCTGCCTACTGTATGACGCTGGGTTTAATTTTGTTTGCAAGAGTATATCCAGAGGAGTTAAAGAAAAAGTTTAAAACATTTTTCCTAATTATTAGCTCGTACATGTTTGTTATGACTATACTCCTATGGTTTACAAATCTTGTTGTAGTAGACACATACAATCTTGTAGGAGAATTTAATAGTATTGCAAAAATGGGCTCGCTGTATTTTTTCTATGGTCTACCAGAATTCATAACTGCGGTATATATCGTTGGGTACTACATAAGGCAGACTAAGATTTTAAAAGGTATAGAAAAAAGACAGGTACAACTATATGTAATTGGGGGAATAGTAATGCTTATTCCTGTTTTTCTTTTTGATTTCATATTTCCTTTGGCATACGGAAATACGAGCTTTTATAAATATGGAACAATTGGTAATTCGATTTGGACCATAATCGTTGGATATTCAATCTTAACGACCAGATTCCTAGATACCAGAGTGTTGGTAGGTTCATTTATACAAATGATACTAAAGGCAGTATCGGTATTAGCTCTTTTTTTGCTAACTATTTTCTTAGTAGTACCATTGTGGAGAATAGATTTTTCCTTTATTGGTATTGTTAAGCTAACGGCTATTTCCCTTGTTGTTACCCTAATACTTGGTGGTATATTTAAGTGGATTGATGAATTTCTTTCAGAGAAAATTGTATATACAAGATATCATCCAATAACCAGTTTAAAGATTTTTCAGAGTAAAAATGCTGAGACTGTAAAAATGGAAGATATCTCTGAGAACTTACTTACATTAATTTCAAATTCTTTCGACACTAATCTTTCTTCAGTAATACTGTTGGACAAAAAAGACAATGTACTTGTTAAACAGGTAAAGGGAAAGTGGGAGGCTGGAGTAGAGGATATTGTTAATACTTTAAAGGTTTGGAGGAAGTTAAACAGCAACAGGGTATTAATATATTCAGAGTTAGTAAAAGACAAACGAGCAGGAAAAAGAATCATAGATAGTAAAAGAGGGGCAATTCTTTCCTTTATGAAGAAGAATGGTATAGAAATAATCTTCTCTCTTAAAGAATTTGAAAAATTTAATGGTGCAGTAATAATAGGGGAAAAATACAACAAAGATTCATATACTGTTGGAGATATAGATTTTCTTGAAAGTGTTATGCAAAGTACACATATGGCTTTAGTTAGAGCTACTTTGTACCAACAGCTGGAATCATTTAACAAGACACTTCAAGAGAAGGTAAATGAGCAAACCAAAGAATTACAAATTAAGGTTGTAGAGTTGGAGGAAGCGAGGAAGAAAGAAAGAGACATGATAGATATAATGGGGCATGAGCTTAGAACTCCAGCAACAGTTGTAAAACTCAATGTTGAATTACTTCAGAAATATGTAAATAGTAATCCAGAAGAATTCAAAAGACATCTTGGTAGGATAAAGGAGGCCATAGATACTGAGATTAAGTTAATCAACACACTTTTATCATCTGCTAAATTGGAAGGAAATAAAATAGATATTAATAGTGAGCAAGTAGATATCCTACAGGAGATAGAAATGTGTATACACGGACATGAACGAGAGGCAAGGGCTAAAAGACTGAAGATTGTAAATAAGACAAAAAAGAGAACTCCTACAATATATGCAGACAAAGCGAGGGTAATAGAGATATTAAATAATCTTTTAGATAACGCAATTAAATATACAAAGAAGGGTAGTGTAACTGTAAAAACAGAATATGACAGACAAAATGTAACTATATATGTAGAAGACACAGGGCAAGGAATTCCAAAGGGAGAATTATCTAAATTAGGTAAGAAGTTCTACAGAGTAGATAATTATCTTACTGGTAAGGATTTAGATCCTGTAGATATTGTGAGACCTGGAGGAACGGGATTGGGTTTGTATGTCACATTTAATTTGATAAAGTTGATGAAGGGAAAGATCTTAGTAGAGAGTAAACTAGGCAAAGGTAGTAAATTTATATTTACATTACCAATATATAAAGGACAAGACAAGAAAAGACCGAAGAAAGTATCTTTAAATATGTTCGAACGAATGGGATTCAAGAGTTAGTTTTTTTTCTATCTCAAGTAATCTGTTGTACTTAACTAATCTTTCTCCTCTTGTTGGTCCTCCAAACTTACACTGTGTTGCTGGAGTACCCACTACTAAATCTGCGATAAAAGAATCATTTGTTTCTCCACTTCTGTGCGAGATTATAGCAGTCATGCCATTATCCACAGACAATTTTATTGCATTTAAAGTCTCTGTTACAGTTCCAATTTGGTTTAATTTGATAAGCACACTATTCATAGCTTTATTCTCAATTCCTTGCTGTATCCTTTCTGTATTTGTTGTAAGTAGGTCATCTCCAACTATCTGGTATTTCTCTCCTAATGCTTTTGTTATAGTATTCCATCCACTCCAATCGTTCTCGATTAGGGGATCTTCTATGGAGATTAATGGGTAATTACTGTAAAGCTCTTTTTGGAAGGATATCCATCTTTGTGTGTCGTATTCTTTCTTTTCTTTTTTTAGGATATATTTCTGTTTTGTTTTGTCATATATCTCTGAAGCTGCTACATCTATTGCTATACTAAAGTCTTCCGTTGGAGTATATCCGCTCTCCTGTATACCTTGCAGTATGATATCCAATGCTTCTTTGTTATCTTTTATCTCAACTGGTGCGAATGCTCCTTCAAATCCTACATTTGTAGAGTATCTTTTTTGTTTTAGTATATCCCTTATACCTTGGAAGACTTTAATACTTTGTCTAAAACCATCTTCAAATGTTTTGAATCTCTCAACATTTGGTACTATCATGAACTCTTGGATGTCTGTTGCCCAATCTCCATGTTTACCACCTTCCATTACAAGTACGAGTGGACTAGGCATAGTAAAGTTTTTGGGATTGTAGTCCTCTTTGGAATATATCATGGAGATATATTCGTACAGCTCTAGCCCTAGTGAGTTTGTACTTGCCCTACAGAATGCCATAGAGCATGAGAGGATACTGTTTCCCCCTAGCTTGCTTTTCTGTTGTGTACCATCCAGTTCTATGAGGTAGTTGTCGAATTCCTCTTGACTTTTAAATTCTTTCTCAATGATTGAATCTTTTATCTTTGTATTAATGATATTTACTGCATCTGTTACCCCCAGTCCATCTTTGTCTCGAAGTTCTAGTACCTCAGTACTACCAGTAGATGCTCCACTTGGTACATCTCCAACTCCTTTATCTCCACCAAGGAGTTCAATTTCTGTAGATATGGTTGGTTTACCATTGGAGTCTAGTATTTCTCTTGCTTGTATGTTTTTAATTTTCATATGTCTTTTTTTGTGTATGTTAGTGAGTATATTGTGCCGTATATTTAATATTTTTACAATGTATTGCATTTGGTAAAAGAGAGTGGTAATGTTTTGATTAAGATAATTTAAGTTAGATATATAATGGAATCACAGGTAGAAAACAGTATGGAGAACTCATCGTCAGCTGATTCAGAGCCTAAGCGGGAAATTTCTCAACCAAGAAAGAGTGGCTTTTTGTGGATAATGATATTTTTAATAATTTGTCTTGCTGGAGGATTAACATACTATGTATTGAAAGATAATGTTGTGGATCTGTCATCAAGTATACCTAGTACAAAAGAAACAGGTACAACAGATAATAAGCAATGTCCTGAATGTAAGATTGACCCAACAAATAGTGGATGGAGTTTGTTTACTGTCCCAGGATATAATTTAAGTGTAGAAATTCCTACTTATACACTCACGCAGAAATTAGAATCAGAGAATATACCATCTGTATGGAAGGTTTGGTATAACAATACTGCACTAGTATCATATTTGGATGATTATATTGGTACTATGAATGTACATTTTTATCCTACAAGAATTCCTGAGGGGATGAGATGTGGACAAGGATGTGTTGGTGAGCATACCATCTATGTAAATATTCATACAAATACAAACACACAAAATCTTGCTTCCGCAATGAGTTCTTACAGAACTAAATGGGAGAAGATGTATGTAGAGGGTTCTGGTGGGGATATAAAAAGTACAAATTTAAAGGGAGAGACAGTATCAAAATGGAATACTGATGTTTGGAGTTTTAGATATGAGTTACCAGGTGGAACTTGGAAGGGATATCTAGTTGTAAAAGATGGTTATATCTATGATGTAGAGTATTATTTAAGTGATACTCCTAAAGCATCGTACGATATTGCATTGAAGGTATTAGATTCGTTAAAGTTTGAGCAGTAATACCAATTGTTTTTAGGGTATTTGTTTGGTAAAATCTTCTCTACATGTAAGCCGAGGTGGTGGAATTGGCAGACACGCTACCTTGAGGTGGTAGTGGGATTTATACTCCCGTGCAGGTTCAACTCCTGTCCCCGGCATGTTGTACATGGACGATTAGCTCAGCTGGCTAGAGCATCTCGTTTACACCGAGAGGGTCATAGGTTCGAATCCTATATCGTCCACCATCATTTTCTTCCTATATCCATCTATTAAATACATAAATATTCCTAAAGACAATATAAATTCTACTGATTCATAATCCTGTGGCCTAAAACCATAATTAGTAAACAAATTAATAAACAAAGGAAAGAAATAAAAGAAAAATATATATGAAGGTACAATCTGTTCTACAACCTTTAAAAAAGATTGATTTAAAGAAAATATCTTCTTAGATATAGAGACCATTAACCAAGAGAAACATCCAAGAAATCCAAGAAGGATATATACATAACCAATCTTACTATGTATCGAGTCAATATTATGTATATTTATCTCCCCTTGAAGATTCCTTTCCATGAGAGATACTGGAACAAGGTCGGTATTTATTCCACCAAAGATTCTCTCTCCCCAACTTATTTCCTCTAGTGCAACGAACAGTAAAGCAATGGAGAAGAGAAGGTATATTACAAAAAGAATTTTTTCTTCCTTAAATCTAAATGCAAGTAAAATACTGATGCAAACAGAAAGAATGAGAAAAACAAATTGTGTCCATTCCAGTATTCCATCTTCAATACCTAGCATCTCATACAGTGGAGTATTCTTAATTAACAGGTAGAATAAAATACCCCCAATTAGTAGGGGGAAGAAAAAAACAAATCCTTTCCAAATCTTTTCTTTCATATTACTAAACCAATATTAACAATTAAGTATATGCATTGGCAAGGAAAACTGTTGCGCTTCTTCTTTCCCTTCTATACAATATACATATACTGCCATGGTAGGAACAAAGTCGGATATAAAACATATTCCAATTCGTAGATTATTAGTATTAATATCTCTTTATCACTAATAGCAGGCAAAAAGATTGTTGTTAGAAAGATTTAAATTTTGTGCTATATTATTAATATGAATCTTAATAAAGTGTTTGTTGAAATTGGAGGTAGTATAATTCTTGGAATATTAGGAGGTATTGTTACTAAAAGTTTGTTAGTTGGTATAGGGTTACCAATAGTATTGGTAATATTTTTTGTAATGATGTATGCAGTTAAACCTCCAACTAGTGATAGTGGAGATGATAAAGATAAAACTTCCCAATAATATGGACGATTAGCTCAGCTGGTTAGAGCATCGCATTCACATTGCGAAGGTCATTGGTTCGATACCAATATCGTCCAGTTATTCCTTCTTTCTTAAATTCAATGTTAACATACCAAAAGTTCCAAGTGTTAATACTAGATATACAATAACCTGGTTAACTATCACCATCTCCAAACTCTCGTTTCTCACACTAAATAAATATACCTGAAGAAGAGAACATACAAGTAAAACAAGAATGTAAATATAATATCTTTGTGTTATGAAATAGTTCGCAATCATATACACCAACGCATACCCTGTCATACATAAACCAAATATCCAAAGATACGGTGCTACAGAAAGATACTTCTCTCCAATTGAAAGAGATATGATACTGTCCTTAAAGATTACCAACACAGCAGTAGTCCCAAGCCCAATAATTACAGAAAGAGAAAGAGCAACCAGCAGGGATTTTGTAATCTCTGCTTTCTTTGTTAAATTACTAATCCTAGCAAACATAACAGAAGCTATAGTTATGGCTGCAAAATATACCAATTTACCCAAAAGGGAAACGCCAGAATACTCTGCTCTAAACTCTGGATTTACAAGAATCAAATCTAGTGTATAGGGGATTGTAAGAAGAAGAAAACTTACAGTAGCTAAAAACAACTCCTTGAAATCTATTGGAACACTTTTTTTTTCTCCATTACCTTTCAAATTAATCAAAGGCAGTGTAGCCAATGTAGTTATCACAGAAGGTACAGCACAAGAAAGAATAAGCAAAGGAAGAGGAGCACTTGTTTTAATTGCAAAATACCCAACAACAAACCTTAAAATTGTTTCAAACAGCAGCAAAAGATTTACTGTAATAATTCTCTCCTTACCCAACAGTAAACCTTTAGATATGGGACTAACAAATGCAAGAAAGAAAGTAATTGCCAAGTAAATTATTAAATCAGAGGGAATAGTTGCAATACTGGAGATGCTATCTTTAAAAAGAAGAAATATTCCTCCAAACACAACTCCAAGGACAGTAAATTGAAGAAGGATATTCCACTTGTACGAATTAAGATTGAACAACTTGTTTTTGGCTACAGCCTTTGTTATTAATGCTTGTATTGAGAGAGCAGGTATCTGAATTAGATATATTATTCCCAAAGTCGCGCTGTAAATTCCAAATATCTCCATAGTAGTAAATCTAGCTACGAAGATATTGAAAAGATAGTTAAGTAACCCAATTAAACCACCAAATACAGAAGTAAAAAGTAAATTCCTTACAAAAAGTGAGTTACTAGTTAGGATATTCTTTACCATCTTGGAACTAAGCTTCAAGTTATATATAATTAGAATACTCTAAATTAAAGAAATCTTCCATTTATGTTGTATGTAATACTTGCTCTTGTTGGTGGAATTTTACTTGGTATTGGAATCTTCTACTTTGTAAATAAGGGAAAAGGCAATAGTAACGAAGAACTCTCTGAGACAATTGAAGAGAAGCTCTCAGAATTAGTACCTAAGGCACTAATGGAAGCAAATGAATACCTAGTTAAAACTGCTAGAGAATCTCTTAGCTCTGAAACTAAACAAAACAGAATAGATTTAGACAACAAGCGAGAAGAAATTGGAAGACTAATTAAGAATTTGGAGGAGTATGTAAAGGTAAGTGAGAAAGACAGGATAGATTCATTTTCTTCTCTTAAAACTTCACTAGAGGAAAGCAGAAGAGTTACAGAACAGCTTTCAGTAAATACAGAAAGTCTTAAAAAAGTTCTCTCTAACAATCAGCTCAGAGGACAGTTTGGGGAACAAGTTGCAGATGATCTACTAAAAATGGCTGGTTTTGTGCGGGGAAACGATTACGAATTTAACAAAGAACAAGCAGGCTCTGAAACAAGACCAGACTTTACAATATTTCTTCCAGACAGAACCAGAATTAATGTAGATTCTAAATTTCCATACAATAATCTACAAAGAATGTCTGAGACAGATGACAAAGAAGCTAAAGAGAAATATACCACACAGTTTGTAAGAGATGTTAAGGAGAAAATTAATCAAGTATGCAGTAGAGACTACATTAATCCAGAGGATAAAACAGTAGATTTTGTAATTCTGTTTATTCCAAATGAAATGATATTTTCCTACATCTACGAAAAAATGCCAGAGGTATGGCAGGAAGCGATGGCTAAAAAGGTTGTACTAGCAGGGCCATTTAGTTTTACAGCAATACTAAGAATGATTAAACAGGCCTACGAGAATTTCAGAGTACAGGGAAATATACATAATATTATTGGAAATATAAAGGCATTTGAAAAAGAATTTGAGAACTTCTCTGACTCTTTCTACAAGATAGGAGAGAGGATAGGATCACTACAGAAACAGTATGATACTGTAAGTACAACAAGATTTAACCAATTGATTAGGAGAGTAGATAAAGTTAAATTGGAAGGTGCTACCCCAGAGGAGGAACAGAAGATTTTAGATTTTGTTAAAGATGTAGAGTAGGATTATATCCTTTACTTTGTATATACTCTAGAGCTTTATTTTCAAGCTCTTGGCATGCACTTACCCAACTATTTTCCCCAAGTCCATGATCTATTACTTGTTGGTACCAGCTTTTTCTTCTTTGGATTTCTTGAAGAGAAGTTATACAAACTATTTCATCACTAGTAATGGATTCCTTGACATGGTTGATTCCCATATCTGTTGGAGACTTGTAATTGTTTAACATGTTCTCTGGTGGTAGTAAATCTGAAGCAAGTTTTTTAAGAATTACAAACGCATCTATGTCTCTGTTGTAGTTTACTGAAACCTCATTGTACTCCTTAAGATGGTATTCATCTATGATGTTTCTGTCCCCGATATCTGCTGTAGCAGCTTCGTAAGCAAGATTAACTGGATGTTCAAGTGGCAAATTCCATACAGGGAATGTCTCGTATTTAGCATATCCAGAATTTAATCCTCTGAGATGGTCAAAATATATCATGCCAAAACATGTAGACATTTTACCACTATTTGAGGCAGCACCAGTTACAATGATAAGCTTATTTTTTACTGGTATTTCTTCATCCTTGCCGTATCCATCACTGCTGAGTATCTTTTGTGTATCACTGGGATATCCATCTATATGATATCTAAGATATATATGATTGCATATTGTTTCTAATTTTTCTTTCCCTTGTACAAAACGAAGATCTTTTTCATCTGTAATATTGTTTATTACAACATACGGTTTAACACCAAAAAGTTTCTCCATTTTCTGAATAGTCTTAATTGCTGAATCTATATATTCCTCTTGCTGGTTATTTAGCTGTCTGTTTTTAAGAATATCTCCATAGATGAGACAATACACTATGTCAAAAGGCATATCTAACCTTTGAAGTATCTTTGTTTTAATGTCTAATTGAAAACCAGGAAGTACCCTCGCTGCATGCGGATCCTCGAGAAGTTTTCCTCCAACTTCGAGATACAGTTTGCCGTTATTTACCTTACTTAGTCGTTCAAGAATATCTCTTTTTTGCAATTCAATATATCTTTCACTGTCAAATCCTAACTTTTCAAACAAAGGAACCTCTGTTGTATTCATATATTTGTGTAACAAGAAATTGGATAGCATACTCTATACTATCCAGTTTATACTAGATTAATTATTAAACGTCCTTCTTTCCCCAAGCAAGCATTCCCCAAAGAATGAGATTTGCAACAGGAACTAGCATTAAAAGGCCAAAAAATTTATCATAACCTCTCTTTTCACATACTTTCATTGTAGCAATAATGGATAATATAGCTACTACTAAAGTACCAATTCCTGGAATCAAAGATAAAAGAATTAGCCATGGATTCTGTTCTCCAAGTTTAAAAAGCAATACAACATTAAGTATTGGAATCCAAGCATACCACGCATCTTCAGCTTTTAGTTTCTGTGCTGTCTTCATCAATGTTAGAGCCATGTAGATATACATACCCAATGAGCATATTATTGAAACAAAAAGCATCACACCTCCAAAAAGAGCTGCGATTATTCCAACTCCAGTAGTTGTATCTGCTAGTTCTGAGTAATCATAATCCTTGACTAGTGATTTCCAGTCGTAATTCGTATTCCAATCATATTCTTCAAGAGATGTTGTGACATAATCGTCTGCAGTTTGGGCTAATATGGGAGTTGTAATTCCTGCAAAAGGAAGAAGAAGCAATAGTGAAAGTATTGCCCCAGAAATGAATCTTCTCATCTAAAAAAAGGTAAAAAATTTATATATATCCATTCTCACATAACTCAGATATGTGGTCAACAGTGAAAATATATGTTACTTTATATATCATGGATACTGCCGATGTAAAAATAATTGAAGGGAAATTACCCGTACTTCTCTCTGCACCACACACTTACTCTCACAAAAGACCTTCTCTTTCTGGTTCTTACAAGCGTGGAGAGGTATGTACAGACATTATTGTTGAAAATATATGTAGGAATATTAATTGCTTTGGAATCATGCAATCTGGAGAGACCAATTATGACCCCAATTTTCACAAAGAGAAAAGTAATCCTTACAAACAGAACATAAAAGAGATAACAAAAGGAATTAAGTTTAAACACTTTGTAGATATTCATGGATTGAGTGATGGTGGTGGTTACGATATTGGTATCTACTATCCAACTAGATTTGACAGATCGATGGTATTTGCTCAAAGCATCTCTGAAGGTCTAAACAAAGGAGAGCTGAAAGGTGCAAGTATATATATATTTAGATTCCTAGATAATGATCAGGAAACGCTGGGAGAGTATGTGGCATCAGACCTTAGAATTCCATCGGTACAGATAGAGATTGCAAGATATATTCGTGAGGATGAGATACTGAGAAATGCATTCATAGAGAATCTAGAAAAAATTCTGAAGGAAAAATATAATAATATTATCGGTTAATTAAATCTTTCTTTTACTGCTTTGACTGTATCCTCTTACTTTGTTATCCTGAAGTATCACTAAATTCATAGTAATTACTACATATGGCAGAAACAGTAAAAAAGGTTGTAGATCCAAAAGGTAAGGCAATTGAAATGGCAGTATCCCAGATAGAAAAACAGTTTGGTAAGGGTTCAATCATGAGACTTGGAAGTCAAGAAAAGGTAAAGGTGGAGGTAATACCAACAGGTGCACTCTCTTTGGATATTGCACTTGGAGTTGGAGGGATTCCAAAGGGAAGAATTATTGAGATATATGGGCCAGAATCTTCTGGTAAAACAACATTAGCGATACATATCCTCACTGAAGCACAGAAGAAAGGTGAAGCTGTTGCTTTCATAGATGCAGAGCATGCGTTTGATCCTACATATGCTACAAATATTGGCTTAGATATAGATAACCTGTATATATCTCAACCAGATTTTGGAGAACAGGCTCTAGAGATACTAGAAACCTTAGTAAGATCTGCAGCTTTTGGAGTAATAGTTGTTGACTCTGTCGCTGCACTTACTCCAAGGGCAGAAATTGAGGGAGAAATGGGGGACAGCCATATGGGTTTACAGGCAAGATTAATGTCTCAAGCACTTAGAAAACTCACAGCTATTGCTGGCAAAACTGGTACTACAATAATCTTCTTAAACCAGTTAAGAATGAAGATTGGTATAATGTTTGGAAATCCAGAAACAACAACAGGTGGAAATGCACTGAAATTTTATGCTTCCATACGTATGGATATTAGACAGAAGGATAAGATTGTAAAAGATGGTCAAGTAATTGGACATTCAAGAAAAGTAAAAATTGTTAAGAATAAAGTAGCTCCTCCATTTAAAGAGGCTACATTTAATATGATTTATCCTATGGGTATAGACCGCGAAAGTAGTATCTTAGATGCTGCAACCGACCTAGCTGTAGTAGATAAATCTGGTGCATGGTTTAAATATGGTGATGAACAATTAGGACAGGGAAGGGAAGCTACAATTGAAGTTTTAAAGAAAGATACTAAACTAAGAGAGAAGATTGTTAAAGATGTCCTTTCCAAAGTAAAATAGGGTATGAAAATAACTGCACTTGAGACTCAGAAGCGAGACAACTCTCGTTTGAATATGTATATAGATGAAAACTTTTTCTGTGGAATATCACTAAACGTTGTTGCTAAATTCGGGATATATCAAGGTAAGGAACTCTCAGATAATGAATTAAACGAAATACTCAACGCAGAACTAAGAGAGAGATTTTTTGACAGGGCAGTATCATTTCTTGTTAGATCTCCTAAAACAGAATTTCAAGTAAGAAGATATTTAAGAGATTTAGCATTTAAGAAAAAAGGTAAGTGGTTTAAAGAGATATCTAAAGAAGATATCTCTGCAATTGAAGATTTTGTAATTAAAAAACTTTTGGAATATGAATACCTAAATGATGAAAAATATGCTCAACTGTTTGTAGAAGACAGGATAAAAAACAAACCGAGAGGTAAGAATATCCTGTATGGTGAACTCATATCCAAAGGAGTATCTAAAGATATTGTTGAAAAAGTACTAGGGGAAATGCTAGGTGATGAATACGCTATACTTGTATCTACATACAAAAAAAGATTTAAAGATGAAAGTATTTCTTTTGAAGATAGAAAAAAGATAGATTTTCTGCGAAGAAAGGGATTTAGTTGGGATTTAATTGAAAAATTCATAAATGATGAGTCTAGTAAGCAAAAGTAACTGGATAATACCAGAGAACAAAAAAGAAAACTTTGTAGAAACAATTCTTGAAAACAGAGGTATTAAAAACAGTAAAGAGCATCTCTCTCCATCTCTTGATACAATCCCCTCATACAAAAAACTCTACGGTGCTACTAAAGCTGCAAAGAAGATTCTAAAGTATGTAAAGGAAGATAAGAAGATTGTAATTCACGGAGATTTCGATTGCGATGGTATCTGTGCTTCTGCTCTTCTTTGGGAGTTTCTTTTTAGAGATGTTTCAAAAGTTTTAGGCAAGAAAGTAGATGTAGTCCCATACATCCCAAGCAGGATTGATCAAGGATATGGTCTTACTGAATCTTCCATACAAGATGTTAAAAAATTAGGATGTGATTTACTCATAACAGTAGATTGTGGAGTAAGGGATAAGGAATTAATCAATAAATATTCCAAAGAACTGGATTTTGTCATAACAGATCATCATCAACCACCAGAAGATATCTCCGAAAATCTTGAATATGTCCTTGTGCATCAGATGTTCCCAAGTAAAGAGTATCCCTACAAGGAGATTTGTGGTACATCTGTAGTATATCTTCTAATCCAAGCCTTGATGTATGAATTAAAAATGGAAGAAAACAGAGAGTATGGATTAGACCTTGTAGCACTCTCTACAGTCACAGATATGATGCCACTTTTAGATGTAAACAGAGTATTTGTAAAATATGGACTGGAGCAAATCTCTAAAGGAGAAAGACTTGGTCTAAATGCATTAATCCTGCGTGCTGGTATTCTACCAAAAGATATTACCTCATATCACTTAGGGTATGTAGTTGGTCCAAGGATAAATGCTGCAGGAAGAATTGGCTCACCCATGGAAGCGGTTAAGTTACTTGTAAGCAATGATGAAAAGAAATGCAACGAGATATCCAATGAGTTAAACAATATTAATTTTGAAAGACAGAAATTAACGACAGAGATTTTTGACATAGCTAAAGAGGATATCAATTTAGAAAACAAGCTACTCTTTGTACAAGGAGAGAATTGGCATGAAGGAATTATTGGACTTGTTGCGGGTAAACTTCAGGAGCAGTTCCACAGACCAGTTATAGTTACGACAAACAACGATGGTGTAATAAAGGGTTCTGCTAGAAGTATTAAGGGTTTCAATATTACTAAAACGCTAGAAAGATTTGATAAATATTTAGAACGATATGGTGGTCATGAATTAGCTGCAGGTTTTAGTGCAAAAGTAGAGAGCATGGATGGGTTTGTAAAGAAGATTGTAGATTTTGCAAACAAGAAAATTACAGAGAAAGATTTACAAAGAGATATTAAGATAGATCTTTTGGTAGATACACAGGATATAGATAATGAATTAATAAATAATCTTAAAAAGCTAGAGCCATTTGGATATGGGAACCCTAAACCGATTATATGTTTGAAAGATTTAATTGTTGTAAGAAAAAACATAATGGGGCAGGAAAAAAACCACATGAAGTTAATTGTAAAAGGAAGTGGTGTAGATCTTCTGACACTTGTTCTGTTTAATTGCAATGAAGATACAGAAAGTATTAATGAAAATGATACTATAGATGTAATAGGGTATCCTGATCTAAATGTATGGAATGGTAATGAAAATATACAATTTATGGTAAAAGAATGGAGATTTAGTAATTAATCTGTTAGAATTTCCCTATGAAAGAATTAAATATAAGAGATGTTCTAAAAAATCCCTCTGAGTACAATGGAAAAGAAATTACTCTTAAGGGATGGTTATTCAAATTTAGGGAGCAATCTAAGTTTGGTTTTTTACTTTTGAGAGATATCTCTGGAGTAGTACAATGTTTTGTAGATGATAGTGAAATTATTAAACAACTCTCTACCACACCCTCTGAATCAGTAATATATGTAACAGGTATAGGAAAAGAGGAAAAGCAAGCTCCTGATGGATTTGAATTACATCTTAAAAGTCTTGAAGTAATATCCTCTCCTTCTGTAGATCTTCCATTCCAAGTGTATGAAAGAAAGGGAGATGAAGAACCAAATCTTGCATTAAGGTTGGATAACAGATGGTTGGATTTAAGGAAACCAAAGAATGCCCTAATCTTCAAGGTATGGTCAACCATGGAGAAATATATGAGAGAGTATTGGTATGAGCACAATTTCATAGATATTAAAACATCCAAATTAATTTCCATTCCAAGTGAGGGTGGTGCAGAGGTGTTTAAAGTAAATTACTTTGGACAAGAGATGTTTTTAACTCAGAGTCCTCAATTCTACAAGCAGATGGCCATGGCTTCTGGATTCGAGAAAGTCTTTGAAGTAGGTCCAATCTTTAGAGCAGAGCAATCGTTCACAGGTAGACATGCTACAGAATTTACAGGTGTAGATATGGAGGTATCTTTTGTAGATAAAATCGAAGAACTTCTGGATTTGGAAGAAGAATGGATTGTGTATTGGATGACTGGGCTAAAAGGAGAGATGGGAGAAGAGATAAAGGAGATGTTCGGAAAAGAGATTGTTATACCTCAAAGGCCATTTCCAAGGATTACATTTGCACAATCAATGGAGATTCTAAAGAAAGATTATGAAGATATTGGTACAGAAGATGAAAAAACACTTGGTGACTATATTAAAGAGAAATACAACCATGAATTTGTATTCATAACAGAGTGGCCATGGGCAAAGCGACCTTTCTACCATATGAAGATAGAAGGGAAAGAACTCTCCGATAGTTTTGATCTTCTTTGGAATGGGTTAGAAATTACTACTGGTGCAAGAAGAGAGCACAGATATGATGTAGTTGTAAAACAAGCACAGGAAAAGGGATTAGATGTTAAGAATTTTGAAACATTCCTGCAATTCTTTAAATATGGATGTCCTCCACATGGTGGAATGGGAGTAGGTCCAACAAGATTACTAATGAAATTACTAGATTTGGACAATATTAGGGATGTAACACTTCTTCCAAGAGATCCGAAGAGAATAACTCCATAAGTTTTTAGAACAAAGAATCTGTTTCTTTTACCTCTGGTTCTGGTAGAACTATTTTATCTTGGATAGAAGTATAGTTAATTGCTGGATAGTAATAATCGAATTCTCCCTTTGAGCCATCGTCAAAAATCACTTCTCCAGATACTACATATACAGGTTGTAAATATTCTTGTTCTGTAGGACTCTCGTAGTATGTAAGATTAATGTAAAACACACTAAACTTTGTAACTTTCTTAGGTATGTAATCAACTACACTATCTCCACCGACCTTATTTAAATATACTAGACTTCCATTTCCAGATTGAACCTGCTGTATTGCATACTGTGGAGAAACAAGTTCATATGTTCCGCAACTTGTCTCTTGAATTGGCCAGTAAGTATAATCAATCTGGTAAACACTAGCTAACTCATCTGAAGATTTATCTTGTACGCCTATGTAAACAGAAATATTACTCTTGTTTGGATTAAGAGTAGTAACCCTAGTATTGAAAGTATATACTGTTATTCTCTCGTCATTAATAATTGGTGTCTCCTGTGTAGGTTCACCCAACCTTCTTGTAAGTGTAGCGACCATAGAGTCAGCACCTACAATATTTGATGCAATTGTTATCATTGATTTGGATCTTTTGAAATCTACCCTTACCAATTCAGCCTCAGACAGAGAAGCTGCCTGACTAAATGAACCATCCGGATTAACATCTATAAGTGTAGTGGTAGGAATCCCAGATGCATAATCATCAGAAGCAAACCCAAGCGATCTTAGTAAATTTGCAGCCTTAGATTTTGCTTCTTGCTCTGTAGGGAGAGTTCCATTTTTAGCTTGTGTACGAATATATTGTGCATCTGTTCTAAGACTAAAATTCAAATTCTTTGCAGATATCTCCAAAGTTCTACTTGTACCCCTATCTACCCAGACATAGCTCTCTGTACCTCTTCGAATTACTGCATCTGGATTAAAACCAAGCTTTTTGGCCAATATCTTGGAATCTGCCTGTGAACTTAAGGACTGTGTAGGATTACTAAATTTGTAAACATTTATAATGCTGGGTAGTGAATCTATCTTTCCACTATCTGTCTTTATCTCAAACAACATCTCTGAGCCATCTGCCAATTTCAAAGTAGGGATGGAAAGCTTGTGCTCTAGAAATTCCTCTTTAGTCTCTGTGCACGCAAAGTTTGCAGTTAAATATGCTGGAGGCATATTATTTTCTCTACCAACCATGGTTATTATTAACACTACAACAAGGAAAACGACTAAGGCTCCCCCAGCTACAACACCAAATCTTTTTGTCCAGAATGCTGCTTCTGTTAATGTCATGATATAATCTTAACAGTAGTTATATATTCAATCAATATTAATATTACCAATTATACTATGAGAACAACAGAGGATAATGTCGTACTTTCGCAATTGCTTTTCCCTGATGTAGTTGAAACACCTCAAAGTATGTTTGGTAAATATCCAAAAAGAGAATTACCAGATGGTGCTATGGTACTTAGATTTGCTCCTAGCCCTACAGGATTTTTACATATAGGTACGGTATATATGGGAATGATTAATACAATAATAGCAAAACAAACAAAAGGTGTTTCAATTCTAAGAATAGAGGATACAGATAAAAATAGAGAAATAGAGAATGGGGTAATGACTATTGTAGAGGGACTTAGAAATTTTGGGATTGATTTTGATGAAGGTATGATTGGTGATAATCAATCAAAAGGTGAATATGGACCATACATTCAAAGTAAAAGATTGGATATCTATAAAGTCTTTGCAAAAGATTTAGTTTCTAAAGGATATGCATACCCATGTTTTATGACGGAACAAGAGCTTGAGAATATTAGAAAAGAGCAAGAAGAAAAGAAATTAAGAACAGGATGCTATGGTAAGTGGGCAACTTGGAGAGACAGAAGCCTGGAAGATGTAAAAGCAATGTTAGAAAAGGACGAGAAATTTGTAATTAGACTTTACTCTACAGGAGATATTGAAAAATCTTTTAACATGATGGATTTAATCAAGGGATATGTTACATTGCGAGAAAACGATATGGATGCTGTACTTTTAAAGTCAGACGGGTTTCCTACATACCATTTTGCCCATCCAATAGATGATATCCTTATGGGTATAACTCTAGTTACAAGAGGAGATGAATGGTTCTCATCTGTTCCTTTACATGTTGAACTTTTTCAAAAACTTGGTTTTAAACAGATTCCCTATGCTCATTTTTCTCCTTTGATGAAAACAGAAAATGGTAGTAAGAGAAAATTAAGCAAAAGGAAAGATCCAGAAGCAGATGTTCAGTACTACATTAGTAAAGGATATCCAAAAGAAGGTGTTAAGGAATATCTATTAAATATTGCTAACTCCAATTTCTATGATTGGAAAATTCAAAATCCAGGAAAATCTTCTGAAGAATTTGCTTTAAGGTTGGATAAATTTAATAAAGCAGGATCGCTTTTTGACATTGTCAAACTAGATGACATGTGTAAAAACTACATAGCATCTCTTTCAGCAGAGCAGGTATATAACCAGGCTCTAACTTGGGTACAGGAGTATAACAAAGAGGTTGCAGATATTCTCAAAGAAAACAAAGATTACTGTATACAAATATTTGGAATTGAAAGAGAAGGGCCAAAGGTAAGAAAGGATATTGTTAAATATTCTGATATTAAAGAGCAGTTAACAATATTTTTTGATACTATGTTTGAGAATATTGAATATGAGGATATATCTGGGATAATAGAGAGTACTAAACAGAAAGAAATATTGGAAAAATATCTTAAGGTATTTGAAATTCCAAATAGCGTTGAAACATGGTTTGAGGGAGTAAAGAAGCTAGCTGAAGAAATGGGTGTGAAGACAGGAGAGATAGCTATGGTACTTAGAGTAGCTATAACTAAAAAAACAAAATCTCCTGATTTATACCAAGTAATATCTATTTTGGGAGAAGACAAAGTGAGAGAAAGGTTGGAGAAATATCTGGGTAAGGTGATATAATTATCCATTAGTGCCGGATCGTCTAATGGTAGGACGACGGTCTCTGGAACCGTTAATTCTAGTTCGAATCTAGGTCCGGCAATTTATATTTCACGCATCTCTGTAATTTTAGCTTTTCTATCGAATCTTCCTTGAAAAGATTGTATTTTGTTATCTACTCCCTCAGATTGTAATTCAAGCTGATAATCCTTGTGGAAATTATCGTAAATATAATTATAACTATCTTTCTTTAATGGTTGAAGTTTAAACTCTGGATCATTAAATTTAGTTATTTGTGTAGCGAATAGTAAAACATTATTATAAATATCTTCTTGTGGATCTAAAACACATACCTGCATTGTTGTATACCCACAGATTGTTGGGTCACCAAGTAGGTATCCTTTAATACCTTCTGTTTCAAGATACTCTTGAACATCTTGTGAATATTGCTCTAATGTTTGGTCTGTTCTATCTTGTGACCCGCCTTCCCACCAATTATCTTGATTCATAGTTATATCCCATCTAATTTATCTAATAGATATTTTATCTCCTTTATCCCTTTTTTCCAAATCTCTTCCTTAGAAATATCTATACCCATTTCTTTAAACAATACCTTTGGAGATTTACTTCCACCAGATTCAAGAAAAGCCTTCACATAGGATATATTCTTGGGATTATCCTTTACCATTTTCTGTAGCGCTTTGGAAATTAACAAACCACTAGCATACGAATATACATAGAAGAATCTTCTAAAATGACTAACATAAATCCAACCATTTCTCATACTCTCATCCTGTTCTACACTATCTCCAAGATATGCAGTCATATGCTTACAAAACATCTCTGAGATTTCTTCTTTTGGTACAAATCCTTTCTCTCTGTATGTGGCATGCAACTCTTTCTCAAAATTGTAAAAAGCAATTTGTCTAAATATGCTAGAGATGTCTCCATTTAACTTGTTATCCAAGATTCCCAATAAAACTTCTTTGTCATTGGTCTTCTCTAGAATTTTTTCTAATACAAAATCTTCAAAAAATGTACTTGCTACCTCTGCAAGGGATATTGGGTGTCCACTGTTTAGTTCAGTCTGTTTTTTAGAGAGAATTGAATGTATCCCATGACCACTCTCGTGGGCTATGGTAAGAACATCGTTCAATCTGTCCGTATAGTTTAAAAGTATATATGTAGGAAGGGATCTACCAACAGAGATACAAAATGCTCCACCACTTTTACTTTCTTTTGGATATACATCGTAAATATTCTCTTTTTCAAAAGAATTAAGAATTTCTTCAAATTTAGAGTCAAGTGAGGAAAAAGTTTCCTTAACAAGTGCCATTCCTTTCTTGTAAGGGTAGGGTATATCTATACCTTTAAGGGGGATATTTCTCTCATGGTATCCCAATTTCTGAAGGCCAAGTAATTTTGCTTTTTTCTTGTAGTACTGTTGAGATATGTTGAAATTATCTGTTACTACCTTTACCAATGTATCTACTGTCTCGCTATCTATATCATCTGCAATATGTCTCGTTAAATCTGGACGAGGAATTTTTCTGTAATCATCAGAGACTTTCTTCGCTTCTAAAATAGAATTGATTTCAAACTCTGCTATCTCTGCATATTTACTGTTTATTTTGTTAAATTCGTTTGAAGCATAGTCTCTTACTTTCTTGTTTGTAGAATTGAGATATTTGGAGATTTCATTGTAGGAGATTTCTTTGTTTTTACCATCTTCATCTTTTACAGTGAATTTCTGCTTGTTTAGAAGTTCCTCTACCATATCTGTCCAGTTGGAGTGAGATGTTTTAGACATGAGATTGAAAATTTTCTCTTCGTTATCTGACAGTAGATATTTCCCAACAAGGAAGAGTTTTTCAAGGTAGTGCTTGTAATTGTTAAGACCTTTGTAATTAAGGAATTCTTTTTGTTTTTCTTTTGGTATTTTAGATATGTTTAACTCAAAGAATTGGATATTGTTTGCCATCTTTGTAGCTGTTTCTGATAGTTTGTTTAGCATACCCTTTATCACTGAATCTTTTTGGTTCAAATATGATCGCAAGGATAGGTAGTAGAGTGGTTTTTGGCATTGTCCATATGTTTCTTCTAGTTTTTCATATTCTTGTATTGCTTGTAGTAAAACTTTTGGATCTTGAAGATATTTTTTGTTTTTACTCCATTTAGTTATGAAAGAAGCATTTGCCTTCTTAGAGAGTAATATGTCTTTTTGTATCTGTGGATCTTTTTCTGATGTATACAGAGTTTTTAAATTCCAATTCATGGTGTAATGATACCACAAAGGATACTATGGGGACATATTGGAATATTAATCTTCTTTGTGTATCTCACTCATATCTTTTAAATTTTTCTTCTGATATAATATTCCTAATACATAGATCCAGATATCACTGGGGAGTAGTAGAAAGAAAGTAAATATACAAGTAGAATCTACCGTAGGTATGCGATACATACACAATAAGTAAAAAATAGGGTGGTACCGCGTACTAAATGTTCGCCCCTTTGGTAATATTAATATATACTGTTAATATTACTGAAGGGGTTTTTGTTTAAATTAAAAACACAAAAAGATGTCTAAAAAAGAAGAACTAAAAAATGTTTCTAACAATATGGACTTTGTAGATATGGAGAAAAAGGTCATGGAGCTTTGGAAAGAGCAAGACATTGAAAAGAAATATGTTGAAAAGAACAAAGGAGCAAAAGAGAACTTCTCCTTCATAGACGGACCAATGACTGCAAACAACCCTATGGGAGTACACCATGCATGGGGAAGAACATACAAAGATGTAGTACAAAGATACAAGAATATGCAGGGATATGAACAGAGATTCCAAAATGGATTTGACTGTCAGGGACTCTGGGTAGAGGTAGAAGTAGAGAAGGAATTGGGATTTAACAGTAAGAAAGACATCTTAAATTACGGTATGGATAAATTCACAGAATCATGTGTTGCAAGAGTAAACCATTTCGCAGGAGTGCAAATTGAACAATCTAAAAGACTTGGTATGTTCATGGATTGGGACAACAGCTACTACACAATGTCTAAAACTAACAATCTCTACATCTGGTATTTCCTTAAAAAATGCCAAGAGAAGGGATTAATTTACAAAAATAAATCTGCAACTACATGGTGTCCAAGATGTGAGACTGGACTTTCTCAGCATGAGCAAGCAGAGGGATACCAGATGATAACGGATACTTCGGTATATTTGTTCTTCAAGCTTTCAAACAGAGACAATGAATATGTACTTGCATGGACAACTACTCCGTGGACTTTAAGCGCAAATGTACTTTTAGCAGTAAATCCAGAATTGGAATATGTAAAGACAAACATAGATGGAAAGACTGTATATCTTGGAGCAGATGCGGCAAAGAGATTGGGATTGAATAATGTAGAAAGTATAGATGTAGCGAATTTGATGGGAGAGAAGTATGACTCTCTGTATGATTTCGAATCTCAAAAAGGTGTAGAGCACAAGATAGTAGAATGGGATCTTGTAGATGCAAAAAGTGGTTCAGGGGTTGTACATATAGCTCCAGGATGTGGACAGGAAGACTACGAACTTGGAAAAGAACTTGGTGCTTCAGCAATATCTCCAATTGACTCTACTGGAAGATTTTTAGAAGGCTATGGAGATTTAACTGGTATTTATGCCCACGATGTTTCAGATATTGTAATTGGATACTTGCAGGACAAGGGATTGTTGTTTAAAACAGAAGAGTATGAGCACAGCTATCCTCACTGTTGGAGATGTAAGACTAAATGTCTTTTCAGGTTAGAAGACAACTGGTTCATAAATGTACAAAAGATTAAAGCTCAACTCAAAGAACAAACAGATACAGTTAAATGGAATCCAGAATTTGTGGGGAAAAGAATGCATGGTTGGTTAGACAGTATGGGAGATTGGATGATTAGTAGAAAAAGATTCTACGGTTTAGCTCTTCCTTTTTACGAGTGTTCAAAGTGTAACACACTTCATGTTGTTGGAAGTCTTGAAGAGCTAAAAGAGTTAGCAGTAGATCCATCCTTAGTAGACAATCTAAAAAGTATTCATAGACCATGGATAGATGAAATTAAAATAAAATGCCCTCATTGTGGACAAGAAGTGAACAGGGTAACAGATGTAGGAGACTGTTGGTTGGATGCAGGAGTAGTACCATTCTCAACTCTTAACTATCTTGAAGACAGAGCTTACTGGGAAAAATGGTTCCCTGCAGACTTCATAACCGAAATGCTAGAACAGGTAAGATTGTGGTTTTACTCTATGTTGGTATTTGGTGTAGTACTAGAAGGGAAAGTCCCTTACAAAGAAGTTTTAGGATATGCAGAGCTTCGAGATGAGAACAACGAGAGAATGAGTAAAACAAAACCGAATAATATTAAATTTGATGAAGCAGCAGATAAAGCTGGAAGCGATATTTTGAGATGGAACTATGTAACTGCCTCTATTGGAGGAAATATGAGGTTTGGGTGGCCAACATTAGATGATGTAAAAAGAAGATTCTACCTTCCACTTTGGAATTCATTCAACTATCTTCTTACATATTCTAAATTGCACAATTTTGATTATTCTAGATTTGACATTGCTGAAGTAGACAATGTAATGGATAAATGGATAATTGCAAGATTACACAAACTTGTAAATGAGGTAATAGGATATATGGACGGGTACAATATCGCTTCTTCATCTAGAGAAATTGAAGATTTTGTCAAAGATCTCTCTCAGTGGTATATCCGAAGAGGAAGAGTGAGATTTAAAAATGGAGATGCAAATGCTCTTGGAACACTTCACTATGTACTCTTGGAATTAAGCAAACTTCTGGCTCCATTTGTGCCTTTCATATCTGAAGTAATGTATCTCAACCTCTCAGGAGAGAAAGAGTCTGTGCATCTTGAGAACTATTTCGACTCTAAAAAAGAAAATATAGACGAAGATGTACTTAAGAAAATGAACCTAGCAAGGGAAATATGCTCTAATGGTCTAAAAGTAAGAGAAGATGCAAAGATGAATCTAAGACAACCTCTTCTTGAGGCCTATATTAGCATTGATGACAGTGAAATAATGGAAATTGTAAAAGAGGAATTAAATGTAAAGAGTATTTTTTATGCAAAAGAACAACCGAAGGGAGAATGTATTAAATCTTTTGGAAATGCTGAAAAACTTGTATCTATAAATACTATTCTTTCCGATGATCTTGAAAAAGAAGGAATGTTAAATGACTTCCTAAGAAAGTACAGGGATATTCGAAAGAAGCAGGGTTTAAAAATTAACGATACTGTGTCTTTGGTACTTTTCACAGAAAGTGAGCTTCTAAAAGAGGTTGTAGATGGGTGTGGAAAAACAACCTTACAGGTAAAAGATATACAATTTGTAGATGATATATCCAAGACGGAGAATCAATTTAAAGTTGGAAATGTACAGGTAGGATTAACTATTAATCTTTAATAACATCTACTGTAATACCAGTAGCTTTTGAGAAAGTTTTTGAAGCATCTTCTAAAGATTTGTCTGTTGCTAAGGCAAGTTCACCAACAATATTTTTAACTGCTTCTTCCAGTTGTTTCTCGATACTAATTGGGATTAAACGACCCTCTTTCTCTCGGGTCTTTTTTACATAGTTACAATACTGAATAATTTCAACAGAAGCCTTGATATCTGAACTGCTCTCTAAATCTTTGAATATGTTTAGCATTACATTAAAGTCTTTAACCTTTGGATTTTTAGTAGAGTTTTTCTTTAATTCCTTCATTGCATCCTTAATCTTAGCAACTGGAAGAACCTCTCTAATTCCTAGGCTGGCAATATTCTCTACTGGGGTTGAGATACTTAAAGGATTGGTCATGAATTCAAATTCAAAATATTTTTTTTTCTCTCCATTAAACTCAATTTCTTTCTCTGCAATTACTTTCGCAGCACCGTGGGATGGATAGAAAACTTTTGAACCTATTTTTAACTCCATGAGGATATTTAAGTAATGTTAATGCTGTATTATACCACGAAAGTGGTATACTTTCCGTATGAATGTTACCGTTATTGGAGGTGGTACAGGTTCAACTGTAGTACTAGAAGGATTGAAGGAATACAGAGATTTGAATCTCTCTGTTATCGTTGGAATGATGGATGATGGAGGAAGCAATGCTGTTGTAAGAGATGAGTTTGGACTGTTACCTCTAAGTGATGTTAGGAAATCCATTGTTGCACTTGCAGATAGTGGAAACAATGATATGTTGCGAAAACTTTTCACATACCGTTTTTCAGAGGGAGAAAATATTAAAGGACATACAATGGGAAACCTTTTAATGATAGCTATGACGGAAATAATGGGTAGTGAAGTAGAAGCAATTGAGATGTTTAAGGTAATGTTCAATATCCGAGGCAATATATTTCCAGTAACACTAGACGATGTCAGACTTGTAGCAGAGTATGGAGATGGGACCAAGGTAGTAGGGGAACATCTCATAGATGAGATGAAGGAGGACAAAAAGATTACAAATTTTTATCTTGATTCAAAAGCAAAGATATATCCAGGTGCGAAAGAATGTATAGAGAGATCAGAATACATTATTCTTGGTCCAGGAGATCTCTTTACAACAATGTTACCAAATCTTTTAGTTGATGGAGTATCTAGTGCTTTGAAGAAAAGCAAAGGAAAGATAATATATATATCTAATTTAATGACAAAAATTGGTCAAACAAGGCATAGGAGTCATAAAGAGATTGTTGAATTGATAGAGGGATATATTGGCAGGAAGATTGACTATATATTAATTAACAATGGAAGAATCCCAGAAGAAGCATACAAAAGATATGTAGCTGATGGAGAGAGTTTAATAATCGACGATTTAGAAAAAACTAAAAAACGAAAGATAATATATGCAGATTTAGTTGCTAATGATGTTATAAAAAAAGATAAAGGAGATAAATTAGTAAGAAGTTTAATTAGACATGATTCAAAAAAACTAGCAAAGGAACTTTACAAGATATTTAATGATTCCTCTATTAGAAGATTCTTAAAGGGAGTGTTTTCCCAGTATATAGACTAGTTTGTCCTTTTTATCTTTTCTAATTTCAATCGTAAAACCATTCTTTTGTAAAATACTTTTGATTTTCTCAATATCCTGTTTCTCTGTAGGATGAAATTCGATAATTATGTTTTTAATATTTCCAATCTTTCCACTTTCCTCTAGCTCTTCGATAATCTCTTGTTCTGTACCCTCTACATCCATTTTTACCAGATCTATTGTAGAGTTGATATATTTACTTAGCGGTTCTGTTATAACCTCGATACCAAGACTCTCTTGAGTACCATTCCATGCATCTTTCATAAAGCTTGCAGTAGAGAAACTGCCATTATTTGAAGAATCTATGAACAGTGTTCTTTGGGATGATTTTTTCCCTAGTGCTACATTATGTAATGTAACATTGTGTATATTGTTGAAATATGTATTTTCCTCTAACAATGGAAATGTATTTGGGTTTGGTTCAAAAGCAGTAATTCTTGCTAAGGGATATTTCTGGTTAAAAAATATTGTAGCTAAACCAATGTGTGCTCCTACATCAAAGATGATTGGAGTGGTAGTTTCAAGATCTATGTCGTAGATTTTTTTGTTGAAAATTTCATCTAGGAGAATGTTAAGCTCTGCTTTGTTGAAATATGTAAGTAAATATTTCTCAAATTTAGCAACTTTAGGCTCCATATCTGATTATATATTAAATATCCCTATTTAGATATTTCGTTCATAACATACTGAACCTTACTTGCCCAGCTGTCTGCACTTGGAGGACAGTAGGATTTGGATATTAATTTTGGTGTTGTTAGACCAATATCGTAGTATTTTCCTAATCCCTTAGATACGGCATAGATACCCTCTTTCCAGTTTGCAAATCCACTTTTACCCCATCCCCATGCATTGTAAGGTTTGAATGTGTTTTTACCACCACCAGACTCAATAATGGAGATAGCAGCAACAATTCTATAGTCAATACCGTATTTATCTGCAGCATCAACAAAGTCTTGAGCATATTTAGCTAAAGGTGCATTTCTTTTAGAAAGGTACTGTTTAATCTGTATTACTCTTTTATCCGCAACCTTTTGAGTAACAACAGCTTCAATTTGTATGCTTTCATTAATGGTTTCTTCTTTTGTAGGAAGTACTGTATTTTGGTTAGCTTGAGCTATCTGTGTAGGGATTTTGTCATCTATAGTTTTGAATATCATGCCTACGAAAAGTAGTCCAGATAGTATAGCTACGGCAGTTCTTCCTTTTAATAGCAGTTTTTTCATAATTAGTATTTTTAAAGTTAAAACGCCATTATGACAACACATATTATACCATATTTAGCCCATAGTGTGTATTGTCTACAGATTGGTCATATTGTGATAAACTGGAGCGTATGCAAACGATAAGGATGACTGAAAGATTAGAGAAGAAGAAAACCGATACAAAAAAGAGCATTAAATTGGCATTTATCCTCTTCTTGCTGATATTCCTTCCTTACATGTATATATCCAATATGAAGACGTTGAATATATTAATATTCACACGTCAAGTTAAGGTTGTTTACAATACCTTTTCAGTGTCTTTTGAAAAGGATATTCCAACGGAATATGTGGATTTAGTAAAGGAGAAGTTAGGTAGTATTGCATTCAATGAAAAGAGGAGGTTTGAATTTGTAGAGGGTAAGTCAGATATTGTGGTCTCAAGTACTCCATCTGAGGGCTCTGTAGATGTTTTTAAGAAAGATTTAATACCTGTTGGGCATGTCTACTCCTTGTTAAATGAAATAGCGGAAAAAGATGTTCAGAAATACAATTTGTATATTCTAGATTCTCAGTATATTGGGTATGTAAAAGCACAGTATGGTGTAGAACCAAAGGTTGTAACCAGTATTGAAGAATTAATAACTACATTAAAGAAGTCAGATAGTAATATTGGTTTGGTGGAATTTAAAGATCTAAGTCCCTCTTTTAAAATTTTAAGAGTAGATAGTCATTACTATCTAGATGACAATGAGGGTTCTATTCCCATAAGATTCTATGCAACTATAGATAACCAAGATGAAGCTTTCATACTTGCTGTTATGAAGAAAAATCTCTCTGACTATGGTGATGATTGGAGTAAGGAGAGTTTAGCAAAGATTAATATGTCTGGAGTAGTAGCGATATCTAGGGGTTTAGCATACAAGATGGATTCTCTAAAAAACTATGATTATCCAGCAGAGAAGTTAGGGAGTTTTCTTGCAGATGCAGATCTTACACATATTTCTAACGAAGTGTCATTTACAGATACTTGTAAGGTTTACTCTGGTATGAGGTTTTGTTCAAATACCAAATATTTTGAAACGCTAACAGCAAGTGGTGTAGATATTGTGGAACTAACGGGCAACCATAATAATGACTTTGGTAGTGTTAACAATGCTAAGAGTATACAGATGTACAAGGATGCTGGTATGAGGTATTTTGGTGGGGGGTTAAATAAGGATGATGCATCTAAAATTTTGTATGAGGAGGTTAAAGGTACGAAGATTGCTTTCTTGGGTTACAATTACTATGACAGTATGTTGAAAACAGGTGCTATAGCGTGGGGGAGTACTGCAGGTGCAAATTCATACACAGAGGCAAAAATGAAAGCAGATATAGAGGAGGCAAGAAAGAATGCAGATATTGTTATTGTAGATTTCCAATTTCAGGAGTGTTACAGCTATCCTAGTTCAGAT
>Ga0116142_10000295_pt1 | contig 66688 bp, 68 predicted proteins | sample AD_UKC033_MetaG_FD_89785 | JGI IMG/M metagenome (GOLD analysis project Ga0116142, IMG submission 89785) | Active sludge microbial communities of municipal wastewater-treating anaerobic digesters from USA - AD_UKC033_MetaG | ecosystem: Engineered > Bioreactor > Anaerobic > Digestate | place: USA... | reverse complement strand
TCGGTGGTGCACTTCTGGGCGCTGATCTTCACCTACATGTGGGCCGGCCCGCACCACCTGCACTACACCGCGCTGCCCGACTGGACGCAGTCGGTCGGCATGGTCTTTTCGCTGATCCTGCTGGCGCCCTCCTGGGGCGGCATGATCAACGGCATCATGACCATGTCGGGCGCCTGGCACAAGCTGCGCGACGACCCGATCCTGAAGTTCCTCATCACCAGCCTGTCCTTCTACGGCATGAGCACCTTCGAGGGGCCGATGATGTCGATCAAGACCGTCAACGCCCTCTCGCACTACACCGACTGGACCGTCGGCCACGTGCACAGCGGGGCGCTCGGCTGGGTGGCCTTCATCTCCATCGGCTCGATCTATTACCTGATGCCGCGGCTGTTCGGCAAGGAGCAGATGCACAGCGTCAGGCTGATGACCGCGCACTTCTGGATCGCCACCATCGGCGTGGTGCTCTACATCGCCTCGATGTGGATCGCCGGCGTCATGCAGGGCCTGATGTGGCGCGCCACCAACCCCGACGGCACGCTGACCTACGCCTTCGTCGAGAGTGTCAAATCCACCTATCCGTTCTGGGCCATCCGCTTCGTCGGCGGCCTGATGTTCCTCACCGGCATGCTGCTGATGGCCTGGAACGTCTGGAAGACCGTCGCCGGGACCAAGCCCTATGACGCGCCGGTGCTGGCGCCGGCCGGCCAGCACGCCTGAAGAGACGGGGAGAAAACGCAATGAAACTCACGCATGACTTGATCGAGCGCAACATCGGCTGGATGATCGGGCTGAGCATTCTGGTGGTCAGCGTCGCCGGCCTGGTCGAGATCGTTCCGCTGTTCTTCCAGAAATCGACCACCCAGCCGGTGGCCGGGCTGAAACCCTACGATGCCATGCAGCTCACCGGGCGCGACATCTACATCCGCGAGGGCTGCTCCAACTGCCACTCCCAGATGATCCGCCCCTTCCGCGCCGAAACCGAGCGCTACGGCCACTATTCGGTGGCCGGCGAGTTCGTCTATGACCATCCCTTCCTGTGGGGCTCCAAGCGCACCGGCCCGGATCTGCACCGCGTCGGGGAACGCTACTCGGACGAGTGGCATCGCGCCCACCTGATCAATCCGCGCGACGTGGTGCCGGAATCGAACATGCCGCCCTACGCCTTCCTGGAGCGTCCGGCCAGGTCCGATGACATCGAGGCGAAGATGCGGGCGCTGCGCATGATCGGCGTGCCCTATACCGACGAGCAGATCGCCGGCGCCCGGCAGGCGCTCGAGGGCAAGACCGAGATGGATGCCCTGATTGCCTACCTGCAGGGTCTGGGCACCGCGTTGAAGCAGAGGTAAGCCATGGACCTCAACGACATGCGTTCGATCATGACGGTGGTGGCCTTCATCACCTTCATCGGCATCGTGCTGTGGGCCTGGAGCGGGCGGCGCCGCGCGGCTTTCGAGGAAGCCGCCAACCTGCCCTTCACGGAAGACGCGCTGCCGGGCGAGGCTCGCCGGCACAATGAAGGAAAAGCGGAAGGAAAGGCATCATGAGCGATTTCGTCAGCGGTTTCTGGAGCGTGTATGTGGCGCTCATCACTCTGGTGAGCGTCGTCGGCTGCGGCGTGTTCCTGTGGGTGCAGAGCAAGGCCAAGGGCACGGCCGCGGCCGGACAGGCCGAGACCATGGGCCACGTCTGGGACGAGACCCTGCAGGAGTACAACAACCCGCTGCCGCGCTGGTGGAGCTGGCTGTTCTACATCACGGTGGTCTTCGCCCTGGGCTATCTGGCCGCCTATCCGGGCCTGGGCACCTACCAGGGCGCCTTCGGCTGGTCTTCCCGCGGCCAGTACGACGGGGAAATGCAGCAGGCCGAGGCGCAGTACGCGCCGATCTTCGCCAAATATCAGAGCCAGGACGTGAAGGCCGTTGCCGCCGACCCGGAGGCGAGGAAAATGGGCGAGCGCCTGTTCCTCACCTACTGCGCGCAGTGCCACGGCTCGGACGCCCGCGGCGCCAGAGGCTTCCCCAACCTGACCGACAACGACTGGCTCTACGGCGGCGCGCCGGAGCAGATCGAACAGAGCATCCTCGACGGCCGCCAGGGCGTCATGCCGCCGCATGCGCATCTGGGCGCGGAAGCCGTCAAGGACCTGGCCCACTACGTGCGCTCGCTCTCGCCGGACAAGCTGGCCTATGACGCGGCGCGCGCCGCCCGCGGCAAGGAGGCCTTCGCCACGGTCGGCTGCGCCGGCTGCCACGGCCCCGACGCCAAGGGCATGCAGGCGATGGGCGCGCCCAACCTGACCGATTCGGTTTGGCTCTACGGCTCGTCCGAGGCGACCCTCATCGAAACCATCTCCAAGGGCCGCACCAACCGGATGCCCGCCCACAAGGACTTCCTCGGCGAAGCCAAGGTGCACCTGCTCGCCGCCTATGTCTACGGGCTGTCGCAGGGCACGGCCGGAAAACCCTGATGCCGCCGCGATCGAAATAAGCCCGGGGACAAGCGTACCCCGGGCATCTTCCTCCAGCCGAGAACCGCATCATGGCGCAGCCCGCCCCCAAGCCGGACAACACCGGCGCCAAGGTCATTCCGATCAAGCAGGCTTCCCTCTACGAGGCCCACCGGAAGATCTATGCGCGCAGCGTGACCGGCCGGTTCGCCACCTGGCGCTGGATTCTCGTCTGGGTCACCCAGATCATTTTCTACGGGCTGTGCTGGCTCGAATGGAATGGCCGCCAGGCCGTGCTGTTCGACCTGGTCGAGCGCAAGTTCTACATCTTCGGCCTGGTGTTCTGGCCGCAGGACGTGTTCTATCTGGCCGTCCTGCTGATCATTTCCGCGCTGGCGCTGTTCCTGTTCACCGCCATCGCCGGCCGGCTGTTCTGCGGCTACGCCTGTCCGCAGACCGTCTACACCGAGATCTTCATGTGGGTGGAAAAGCTGTTCGAGGGCGACCGTGTTGCGCGCATGAAGCTCGACGCCGCGCCGATGAACGCCGACAAGCTCGCCCGCAAGGCGGCCAAGCATGCCGCCTGGCTGGCGATCGCCCTGTGGACCGGCTTCACCTTCGTCGGCTATTTCACGCCGGTCAGGAGCCTGGCCGGCGCGGTGCTGCACTGGCAGCTCGGGCCGTGGGAGACCTTCTGGATCTTCTTCTACGCCTTCGCCACCTGGGGCAACGCCGGCTTCATGCGCGAGCAGGTGTGCAAGTACATGTGCCCGTACGCCCGCTTCCAGGGCGTCATGTTCGATCCCGACACGCTGATCGTCACCTACGACGCCGAGCGCGGCGAGCCGCGCGGGGGGCGCGCGAAGAAGGCTGACCACAAGGCCGCCGGCAAGGGCGACTGCGTCGATTGCGGCATCTGCGTGCAGGTGTGCCCGACCGGCATCGACATCCGCGACGGCCTGCAGTACGAGTGCATCGGCTGTTCGGCCTGCATCGATGCCTGCGACCAGGTGATGGACAAGATGAATTATCCGCGCGGCCTGATCCGCTACTCGACCGAGCACGCCCTGGCCGAGCACTGGGGCGGCCGGCAAATCCTCCGCCACATCCTGCGCCCGCGCACGCTGCTGTACGGCGCCGTGCTGGCGACGATCATCGGCGCCGCCGCGCTGGGACTGACTTTGCGCCAGCCGCTCAAGGTGGATGTCATCCGCGACCGCGCCACGCTGGCGCGCGAAGTCGAGGGCGGCCTCATCGAGAACGTCTACCGCCTGCAGGTGATGAACCTGGCCGAGGAGCCGCGCCGCTTCGCCCTGGCGGTGACCGGCCTGCCGGGCATCCAGCTCGTCACCGAGCCCATCGTCGAGGTGCCGCCCGCCACCACCCAGGCCGTGTCCGTGCGCGTGCGCGTCGAAGCGGACGCCGGCAAGCGCGGCTCCAACCCGATCCATTTCGAAGTGCGCGCCCTCAACCACGATGAGGTCTTCGTGCGCGAGAAGGCGAGCTTCCTGCTGCCATGAGCGCGATCGCGCCGGACAAGCGCCCCTGGTACGCGCATCGCTGGCCGTGGCTGCTCATGGCCGGGCCGGCCGTGGTGGTGGTGGCCGGCATCGTCACCGCCTGGATTGCGGCCACCACCAGCGACGGGCTGGTCGCCGACGACTACTACAAGCAGGGCCTGGCGATAAACCAGAGGCTGGCGCGCCAAGATGCCGCCGCCGCAATGCAACTCGAAGCCCGCCTGAGGCTGGCCGAGGGGCGCGTCGAACTGCGCCTGGCGTCGCGCGCCCGGGCGCCGCTGCCGGACCTGGTGAGCCTGACGCTGGTGCATCCGACCCACGGCGGAAACGACCGGAAAGTCGTCCTGGCGGGCGGGCAGGGCCTGTATGCCGGGCCGCTGGCGGGATTGGGGCCGGGCCGCTGGCAGGTGGTGATCGAGGATGCGGCCGGCGCCTGGCGCATGGCCGGCAGCGTGCAATTGCCGGACAAGCCGGAAGCCCTGATCATCGCCGCCGGAAAAAAATAACCACGATCGATGGCGACATCCCAGCGGAGAAAGACATGCAAAGACTGATCTGGATACTGTGGCCGTCCTTCGTCGTCGCCGGGATCGCCGAGGCGGCGTTCTTCACCCTGATCGATCCGCAGGAGCTCTATCTCTTCGGCGCGCCGGTGTATTACCCGCGGATCGCCACGTATTCGATCGGCTTCTTCGCCTTCTGGGCGCTGTGCGCCGCTTCCAGCGCGTTCACCTGCTTCATCCAGCGCTCATCGCAGGAGATCAACGCTTGCCCGCCGCCGAGGCGGGAGCGCCCGAAGGACAGCCCAAAGCAAGGCGCGTAGCGCCGCTGCCGGCGACAGCGATCAACCGGCGGGGGTCGACGGTCCGACCCCGATCGGGGGCGGGGCGAGATTGACGATGCGGGAAAACAGCGAGCGGAACTCGTGGTCCGGTTCGGCGCCGAAACGCGGATCGCCGTTCTCGCCGAAGGCATCGGCGATCTCCGCCCAGTCCTCCCGCTGCAGGTGCTGCTTGGCCAGCGGGATCAGCACATTTTCCTCGAGCGCCATGTGGATGGCGATCTCGTCGGCGAAGGTTTCCGCCGCCGCCATGAAGACCTCGCGCCCGCCCGGCGCGCCCGCTTGGTAGCGCCCCAGCGCCACTTCCAGCGCCTTGACATGCTCGATGCCGGTGCGGTGCTGCTCCTCCAGCTGCAGGATCGCCTTGTCGGCTTCGCGCGTGCGCATCTTCAGGCGGCGGAAAAGGTAGGCCTCTTCCTTCGGATGGTGCAGCTTCTGCGGGAAGGTTTCGATGTAGTAGAGCATCGCCCAGAGCAGCTTGCTGTCCGGTTCGGTGCCTTTCTCGCGCATCTCGCGGACGAGGAAGCGCAAGCCGTGGGTGACGGCGGCCATCGAGCGGTGCTCGTCCAGAATCATCGTCAGCGCGGAATTCAGCATGGCGTCGGGATCCTATCGGTAGACCAGCACCGGCACCTTGGAGTGGGTCAGCACCTTCTGCGTCTCCGAGCCGAGCAGCAGGCCGGAGAGACCGCGGCGGCCGTGCGAGGCCATGAAGATGAGATCGCAGCCGTTGCCGGTGGCGGCGCCGATGATCGCCTCGTAGGGCACGTCGCTGGTCGTCGTGGCGACGGCGCTGCCGACGCCGGCGGCGGCGGCCAGGGCCTGCGCCGCGGCGAGGATTTCCTGCGACTGCTTTTCCGCCATCTCGGCGAACTTCTCCGGCGTGGTCGGATCGATCAGCGCTCCTTCGCCGTAGAAGGCCACCGGATAGTCGGGCTTGGAGTAGAAGAAGGTGATCCTGGCGCCGGTCTCGCGGGCGAACTCGACGGCCTTCTTCACGGTGTCGGTGGACAGCGCCGAACCGTCGGTGGGTACGAGGATGTGCTTGAACATGCGGCCCTCCTGAGTGTTTGCCCGATTATAGTAGGAAGCGCAACCTGGCGGCGATTGACGCAGATCAAGCATGATAACGCCGATGGCGGCACACAATGAAACATGCGAATCACATTTTGCGGCGCGGCCGGAGAGGTGACCGGCTCCTGCTACCTGGCGGAGAGCGCGGAGGTGCGCTTTCTGGTCGACTGCGGCATGTTCCAGGGCGGCCGCGAGGCCTGGCGCAAGAACCTGCGGGCGCTGTCCTTCGACTTGCGCAAGCTCGACTTCATCCTGCTCACCCATGCCCACCTCGACCATTCCGGCCTGCTGCCGCGCGCGGCCGCCCTCGGCTTTCGCGGGCCGGTGTATGCCACCGCGGCGACCGTGGATTTGCTCGGCGTGATGCTGCTCGACTCGGCCCACATCCAGGAGAAGGAGGCCGAGTGGGCGGCCAAGCGCGCCCATGCCGGCCGCGGCCGCGGCCAGCCGGGCGGCTTGCTGTATACCGTGGCCCAGGCCCAGGCCTGCCTGCGCCAGTTGCGGCGGGTCGAGTACGGCGAATCCTTCCGGCCGCATGCCGCGGTCAGGGTGTGCCTGCGCGATGCCGGCCACATCCTCGGCTCGGCCATCGCCGAAGTCTGGGTCGAAGAAGCGGGGCGGGCGCGCAAGCTGGTGTTTTCCGGCGACCTCGGCATGCCGGCGCGTCCGGTGCTGCGCGATCCGGAACCGATCGAGTCCGGCGACACGCTGTTCGTCGAATCGACTTACGGCAACCGCCTGCACAAGTCGTTCGAAGCCACAGAGGACGAGCTGGTCCATGCCATCGAGGACACGCTGCGGCGCAAGCGCGGCAACGTCATCATGCCGGCCTTCTCCGTCGGCCGCACGCAGGAGGTGCTGTTCGTCCTCGCCGACCTGGTGCGGCGCGGCCGCCTCGGTCCGCTCGAAGTGTATGTCGATTCGCCGATGTCCACGGCGGCCACCGACATCACCCTGCGCCACACCGAGCTGCTCGACGAGCATACGCACGAGCTGATCGCCTGGCAGCGCGCCCATCCCGAGGCGATGCGGGTGCGCTTCATCGAGGACGTCGAGGAGTCGATCGCGCTGAACCGGATCCGCGGCGGGGCGGTGATCATCTCCGCCAGCGGCATGTGCGACGGCGGCCGCATCAAGTACCATCTGCTCAACAATCTCGGCCGGCGCGAATGCTCGGTGATCATCACCGGCTTCCAGGCCGAAGGCACCCTCGGCCGGCGGCTGGTGGAAGGCGCCCGGTCGGCCACCCTGTTCGGGCAGAGCGTGCCGGTGCGCGCCGGCATCCACACCATCGGCGGCTTGTCCGCCCATGCCGACCAGGACGGCCTGCTCGGCTGGCTGGGGCATTTCCGCCGGCCACCGCGGCAGACCTTCGTGGTGCACGGCGAAGCCGAAGCGGCGGCGGCGTTCGCCGAGGCCGTCGCGCGCCGGCTGAAATGGAATAATGTGAGCGTGCCGCAATATGGCGGCAGCGTCGAATTGTCATAGGGGAAACCGCCATGCCCAGGCCCAAGGAAAACCACAGCGCACCGGTCGTGAAGAATCCCGTCTCCACCCTGCGGGCGCTGCACGATATCGCCGAGTCCGGTGTCGATCCGCTCGGCATCGCCGCGCCGCTCAATCACGCCCACATGGCCTGGCTGATGCATCCGCTGGAGCTGGCCGAACTGGGCGCGAAACTCTCCGGCGACCTGATGGCCTTCAACTGGCATGCCTGGAACCGCGCCCTCGGCCTGCCCAGCGAAGACCCCGTCCAGCCGCACGAGGACGACAAGCGCTTCGCCGATCCGGTATGGAAGGACTCCGCCACCTGGGACATCGTCAAGGAGTGGTACCTGCTGCTAACCCACAACGTGCAGGACGCGCTCTACCAGACGCCCGGGCTTTCCGAAAAGGAGCGCCGGCGCGCCGCCTTCTGGTGGCGGAAATGGCTGAATGCCATGGCGCCGACGAATTTCCTGCTGACCAATCCGGTGGCGATGGCCAAGGCGGCGGAGAGCCACGGCGAGAGTCTGGTGCGCGGCATGCGCCTGTTCCTCGAGGATCTGCAGGCCGGCAACGTGCGCATGACGCGGCCGGAGGACTTCGCCGTCGGCAAGAACCTGGCGACGACGCCGGGCGCGGTGGTGTTCCGCAACCGCCTGCTGGAGCTGATCCACTACGCGCCGACGACGGAAAAGGTGCATGCCATGCCGATCGTCATCGTCACGCCGTGGATCAACAAGTTCTACATCCTCGACCTCAACCCGAAGAAAAGCCTGGTGAAGTACCTGCTCGACCAGGGCTTCTCGGTGTTCATCACCAGCTGGAAGAACCCGACCCCGGAGATGCGCGACGTGACCTTCGAGGACTACATCGTCGAGGGCGTCGACGCCGCCATCGAGGCGGCGCGCGGCTTCGCCGGCGCGGAGCGGGTGCATGCCGTCGGCTACTGCATCGGCGGCACGGCGCTGTCGACCTGGATGGCCTGGGCCAACCGCAAGTACCAGGACGCCGACAAGGTGCCGGCGGCGCACTGGACGCTGCTCACCACGCTGGTCGACTTCAGCCGCCCCGGCGACATCGAGGTCTTCATCGACGAGGGCGCCGTGCGCTGGCTGACCCAGGCCATGCAGGGCAAGGGCTACCTCGACGGCAAGGAGATGGCCGCCGCCTTCCGCCTGCTGCGCTCGAACAGCCTGATCTGGCAGTACGTCGTGCACGGCTATCTGTACGGCGAGGCGCCGCCGCCCTTCGACGTGCTCTACTGGAACATGGACACCACGCGCATGCCCTTCGCCATGCACGCCTGGTACCTGCGCGAGCTGTATCTCAACAACAACCTCGTCCGCGGCGATGCGCTCACGCTCGGCGGCCAGCCGATCGACCTCGGCCGCATCCGCCAGCCGCTCTACGCCGTTTCCGCCGAGGATGACCACATCGCGCCCTGGCAGCAATGCTTCCGCGTCTGCAACCACGTGCCGGCGGCGAAGCGCTTCGTGCTGTCCTCCTCCGGCCACATCCTCGGCATCGTCAATCCGAAGGTCGAGCCGCCCAAGCGCAGCTATCGCGCCGGCGTGGCGCACCGACGCGACCGCTTCCAGCAATGGCAGGCGCGTGCCGGGGAACATGCCGGCACCTGGTGGGAGGACTGGATGGCCTGGCTCAAGCCGCAGGCCGGGCCGCTGGTCGATGCCATGCCCGCGGCCACCAAGCGTTACCCGAAACTGGCCGACGCGCCCGGCACCTACGTGCTGGAAAACTGATCCCGCCGTGCCGCGGGGACTGACTTTTCGCGGTCCTTCCGCATCGCCCTTTGATCAGCGGGGCTTATGTCGGTATCCATTCTTGACAGTCGTCAAGGCCGGTTTTCCTGCCGAACGGGGAGAATCACGGCTGATTCCAAAGTCAGGAGAAGAAGGCATGAGCGGCATCACCAGCGCGCTTCACAACCATCACAAGCTGTGCGACGAAGACTTCGCCGACGCCGAGGACGCCGCCCGCAAGGGCGACTGGGCCGCCTGCGGGGCCGCCTACGGCAAATTCCGCGATGAGCTGCTGGCGCATTTCGGCGTGGAGGAGGATGTCGTTTTCCCCGCCTTCGAGAGCCGCACCGGCATGGCCGGCGGGCCGACGCAAGTCATGCGCGGCGAGCATGTGCAGATGCGCGACCTGCTGCAGCAGATGGACGCGGCCCTGGCGCAGAAGGACGCCGACGGCTTCGGCGGCGCGGCGGAAACCCTGCTGCTCATGATGCAGCAGCACAACATGAAGGAAGAGAACATCCTGTATCCGATGATCGACCAGGCCATGGGGCAGGACGGCGAGCTGGCCTCGCGCATCGCGGCGGGGCTGGGTGCCTGAACGGCGCGGCCATGGCTGAGGAACGGATCGTCGATGGCAGGGGGCTGATGCCGCCGGAGCCGATGGAGCTGACCCTGACCGCGCTGGATACCCTGCCGGACGGCGAAGAGCTGCTGCTGCTGCTCTACGTCGAGCCGCAACCCCTGTATGCCATCCTGGCGCGGAACGGCTACACGCACCGTGCGCAGAGCCGGCCGGACGGCACGGTCGAAATCAGGATCAGGAAAAGGCAGGATTGAGATGCAGCCGGGCCTGTCCTTCGAGCAGGCACCGCCCATCTCGGTGCCGTTTCGCTTCTTCCTCACCGCGCCCCTGTTCGGCATGGCGGCCGGCCTGCTGCTGCTCTGGCAGGGGCCGGCGGCGCTCGCCTCGCGCTGGACCTCGGTGGCGCTGGCGCTGACCCACCTGCTGGCGGTCGGCTTCATGCTGCAGGCGATGTGCGGCGCGCTGCTGCAAATGCTGCCGGTGGCGGCCGGCGCCAACATCTGGCAGCCGAAGCGCGTCACCCACCTCACCCATGCCGGCCTGACCTTCGGCACCCTGATGCTGGTGGGCGGCTTCCTCGGCGAGCAGGCCCTGCTGTTCAAGGTCGCCGTGCCCTTCATGACCGTGTCGCTGGGAGCCTTCGCGCTGATCGTGCTGGTGGCGCTGTTCCGCACGCCGGCGCGGGGCCCGACCATCATCGCCCTGCGCATCGCGGTGTTCGGGCTGATCGTCACCATCAGCCTGGGCGCCACCCTGGCCTCGGCTTTCGGCTGGCAGCTGGCGCTGCCGCTCACCGAAATCACCCACGTGCATGCCGCCTGGGGCCTGGGCGGCTGGAGCCTGCTGCTGGTGGCCGGCGTCGCCTACCTGGTGGTGCCGATGTTCCAATTGACGCCGCCGTATCCCCTCTGGCTGACGCGCGCCTATTCGGTGGCGCTGTTTTTCCTGCTGGCGGGCTGGTCGATCACCTGGCTGCCGCTGCAGCGGCCGCAGGGGCTGCAGGCCGCGCTGGCCTGCGCCACCGCGCTGCTGCCGGTGACCTTCGCGGCGGTGACGCTGCGCCTGCAGGGCCAGCGTCGCCGCAAGGTGACCGAGCCGACGCTGCTGTTCTGGCGCGTGGCAATGGCCTGCCTGATCGTCGCCGCCTGCGGGGTCATCCTGCAGCAGCTCAGTCCGGGGGAGGAAGACTATGCCGGCACGCCCTTCCTGCTCGGCGTGCTGCTGATGGTCGGCGTGTTCATGCCGGTGATCAGCGGCATGCTCTACAAGATCATGCCCTTCCTCAACTGGCTGCACCTGCAGAAGATCGGCAAGCCGGGCCTGGTGGTGCCGAACATCCGGCAGATGATTCCCGAGTCGCGCATGTTGATGCAGTTCCGCCTGCACATGGCGGCGCTGGCGCTGCTGCTCGCCGCGGTGCCGCTGCCGCTGATGGTGTATCCCGGCGGCCTCGCCCTGATCGCCTCCTGCGTCTGGCTGGAATGGAACCTGGTCGTGGCGACGCGCAACTTCGCCCGCTTCAGCCGCGAGCTGGAGGAGCGGCTGGCCGCCGAGGCGGCTGCCTGATCAGGGCTCGTACTCGCGCAGTTTCTTCACGCCGTGCACCGTGACGTGCTTGCCGTGCACGGAGATCAGCTTGGCGGCGGCGAGGTCGTGGAAGATGCGCGAGAGCGTCTCGGGCGTCAGGTTGAGCCGCGAGGCGATGACCTGCTTGCTGGTCGGCAGGTCGATCTCGACCTCGCGCGCCTCGTCGTCGCTGTTGCCGCTGCGCTGCAGGAGGAAGCCGATGACGCGCTGCGTGCTGGAGCGCAGCGAGTAGGACTCGACGTCGCGGATCAGGCCGTGCAGGCGCAGGGCGAGGCCGGCCAGCATGCGGCGGGCGAAGGAGGCGTCGGTCTCGAGCATCTCGAAGACGGCCTGGCGGGCGATGTGCAGCAGCAGCGTGTCGGCGAGCGACTCGGCGAAGACGGGGTAGGGGCGGTCCATGAACATCACCGCCTCGCCGAAGCTCTGCTGCGGCCCGAGGATCTCGACCACCTTCTCGTTGCCGCTGGCCGAAGGGAAGGCGAGCTTCATCTGGCCGTACACGATGGCGTAGAAACCGCGCGGCTGGTCGCCCTTCTGGAACAGCATCTCGCCCTTGTGCAGGCGCTTCTCGCGCGTCTGCGTTGCGAGGTGCTCGATCTGTTCCTGGCTGAGCTCCTGGAACAGGGGAATTCTGCGGAGAATTTGAGCGATGTCTAGTTTGTCGTTCTGCATTGCAAGGCCCCGGCCGGCCCTGACGGGCGTGCGGCGCGTGAAACATACCATGGAATGCCCCTGCCGGGCGAATGGGGGAAGGCGTCCGTGAAGCCGCTCCGACTGCCGCCTGTATTCCATGCGCCGCACAGGGGCATGTTCCTGGCCGGGGCGACGCAGGCCCTGCTCGCCATGCTGTGGTGGGCCTTCGACCTCGGCGGCCGCCACGCCGGTCTGTATGCCGCGCCGTCCTGGCCGCTGCCTGCGCCATGGCTCCACGCCGTCCTGATGAGCTACGGCTTGTTCACATTCTTCATCTTCGGCTTCGTCATGACCGCCGGGCCGCGCTGGCAGGCGGCGCCGCCAGTGGGGCCGGCATCCTATCTGTCCGCCTTCGTCCTGATGGCCGCCGGCTGGCTCGGCTTTTACGCGGCGCTGTGGCTGCCCGCGCTGCTGCTGCCGTCCTTCGCCGTGGTGCTCGCCGGCTGGTGCGCCGGCCTGCCCGCGCTCTGGCGCGTGATGTGCACGCCGAGCAACGAGCAGACCCACATCCTCGCCGTGGTGGGGGGGCTGACTTTCGGCGCGCTGCTGCTGGCGGCCTTTCTCGGCTTCGCCGCCGGCGGGCCGGCCTGGCTGGCGACGCTCGCGCTGAAGGGCGGCGTCTGGTTCTTCCTGCTGCCGGTATTCACGGCGCTGTGCCACCGCATGCTGCCGTTCTTCTCCAGCGCGGTGATTCCGCAGTACCGCGTCGTGCGGCCGCTGTGGCTGCTGCACCTGCTGCTGGCCTGCTATGCCGTCCACGGCGTGCTGGAGGCGGCCGGGCTGCCGCAGTGGACCTGGCTGGTGGACCTGCCGGCAGCGCTGGCGGCGGGCTGGCTTTCTTTCGCCTGGCAGCCGCGCCGCTGCCTCGCCGTGCGGCTGCTGGCCGTGCTGCACGTCGCCTTCGCCTGGCTGGCCGCGAGCCTGGCGCTGTTCGCCGCCGGCAGCCTGCTGCAGTTGTTCGGCGTCGGCTCGCTCGGCTTCGCCCCGCTGCACGCGCTGACGCTCGGCTTCTTCGCCTCCGCCGTGATCGGCATGGTGACGCGGGTGACGCTGGGCCACTCGGGTCGCCCGCTGAACGCGGACCGCGCGGTCTGGCTGATCTTCTGGGGCATGCAGGGCGTGGCGGTGCTGCGCGTCGCCGCCGAGTTCGTGCACCTGGCGGGCGCCGCCAACCCGTATTGGCTGGCGGCCCTCGGCTGGCTGGCGGCATTCGGGGCCTGGTACGTCAGGTTCGCGCCGATCTACCTGAAGCCGCGGCCGGACGGACAGCCCGGATAGAATCCGCTCATGAGCTATCTGGTCCTGAAGCACCTGCATGTCGCTTTCGTGGTGATTTCCATCACCGGTTTCTTCCTGCGCGGCATCTGGATGCTGACGGACTCGCCGCTGCTCGACCGGCTGTGGGTGCGGGTGGTGCCGCACGTGAACGACACCCTGCTGCTGGCGGCGGCCATCGGCCTTTCCGTCGAGCTGCGGCAATATCCCTTCGTGGATGGCTGGCTGACGGCGAAGGTGATCGGCCTGCTGGCCTACATCCTCTTCGGCATGTTCGCCCTGCGGCGCGGGCGCGGCAAGGCGGTGCGCGCGGGCTTCTGGCTGGCCGCGCTGGCCAGCTTCGGCTACATCGTGTCGGTGGCGCTGACCAAGGACCCGCGCGGATTCCTGGCGCTGTGGTGACAGGCGATCAGCGCGACCGCTGGTTGAGCAGCCGGCGCAGGCCGCCGCCGTCGAGGATGCGGATGTGCTTCTGCTGCACGGCGATGAAGCCTTCCTCCTGGAAGCGCGAGAAGGCGCGGCTGACCGTCTCCAGCTTGAGCCCGAGGTAGCTGCCGATCTCCTCGCGCGTCATGCGCAGGTGGAATTCCGCCGCCGAGTAGCCGCGCGAGGTGAAGCGCTGCGACATGTTGAGCAGGAAGGCGGCCAGGCGCTCCTCGGCGCGCATGGTGCCGAGCAGCATCATCAGGCCCTGGTCGCGCACCAGCTCGCGGCTCATCACCTTGTGGAAGTTGTGCTGCAGCGCCTGGATCTCGCGCGAGAGCTGCTCGAGCAGGGCGAAGGGGATGACGCAAACCTCGCTGTCCTCCAGCGCCACCGCGTTGCAGGTGTGCACCTCGGTGCCGATGCCGTCCATGCCGAGGATCTCGCCGGCCATCTGGAAGCCGGTGACCTGTTCGCGGCCGTCCTCGAGCAGGACGTCGGTCTTGAAGAAGCCGGTGCGCACGGCGTAGAGGGCTTCGAAGGCATCGCCGGCACGGTACAGGCTCTGCTGGCGCTTCAGCTTGCGGCGGGCGCCGACCAGGCTGTCGAGCCGGGCCAGTTCTTCCTTGCTCAGCCCCTCGGAGAGGCACAGCTCGTGCAGGCTGCATTGGGAACAGGCCGCCTTGATGCCGACCAGGCTGATGGGAACGGCGGATTTGTTGGGCAATTCCGTCTCGCTTTCTCTCTCTGTTGGTCTGTCGCTTTGATCCATGTCAATACGATAAACGGGTCGATGCGGCATCTTCACCCATCATTCCGCAGTGCTGCTTCGGTAAGGCTTACCGAAAAATTTACCGCAATACATGAACGCGACTTTTCAGGATCTCGTTTTCGATCCGCAGCTGATCCGCCGGTTCGACGTGAACGGGCCCCGTTACACCTCGTATCCGACGGCCGACCGCTTCGTCGAGGCCTTCGATGCCGACGCCTACCGGCTCTGGCTGGGCAAGCGCACGGTCGGCGGCATCAGCCGGCCGCTCTCATTATACGTGCACATCCCCTTCTGCAACACCATCTGCTACTACTGCGCCTGCAACAAGATCATCACCAAGGACCACGGCCGCTCGGCCAAGTACCTGAAATACCTGGGCAAGGAGCTGGCGCTGCAATCCTCCTATCTCGAGGGCAGCCACGACGTGGTGCAGCTGCACTGGGGCGGCGGCACGCCGACCTTCCTCACCCACGAGGAAATGCGCCAGCTGATGGGCATGATCCGCGAGCATTTCCGCCTGCAGCCCAACGGCGAATATTCCATCGAGGTCGACCCGCGCAAGGTCGACGCGGCGACGGTGGCCCTGCTCGGCGAGCTGGGCTTCAACCGCATGAGCCTCGGCGTGCAGGACTTCGACCCCGCCGTGCAGAAAGCGGTCAACCGCGTGCAGAGCATCGAGGAGACCGAGAGCGTGCTGCGCGCCGCGCGCGCCAACGGCTTCAAGTCGATCTCGGTCGATCTCATCTACGGCCTGCCGAGGCAGAACGTCATCAGCTTCAACCGCACCCTGGAAGAGGTCATCCGCCTCTCGCCGGACCGCCTGTCGATCTACAACTACGCCCACCTGCCGAATCTCTTCAAGCCGCAGCGGCGCATCGCCGATGCGGAGCTGCCGTCGGCCGATGCCAAGCTGCAGATCCTCCAGCTCGCCATCCGCCGCCTCACCGAGGCCGGCTACGTCTACATCGGCATGGACCACTTCGCCAAGCCGGACGACGAGCTGACCGTGGCGCAGCGCCAGGGCCGCCTGCACCGCAACTTCCAGGGCTACTCGACGCACGCCGAGTGCGACATGATGTCCTTCGGCATCTCCGCCATCAGCATGGTCGGCCCCAGCTACTGCCAGAACGTCAAGACGCTCGACGAGTACTACGACCGCCTCGACAACGGCGTGCTGCCGGTGTATCGCGGCATCGAGCTGACGCCCGACGACCTGCTGCGCCGCTCCATCATCCAGGCCCTGATGTGCCACTTCGAGGTCTCCATCGAGGCGCTGGAAGTCGCCCACCTGATCGACTTCCGGCGCTACTGCGCCGACGAGATCGCCGACCTGCGCGAGATGGAGAAGGGCGGCCTCATCAGCCTCGACGAGAAGTGGATCAGCGTCGAGCCGCGGGGCCGCATGCTGGTGCGCGCCATCGCCATGGTGTTCGACCGCTACCTGCGCGCCGACCGCGAGCGGGCGCGCTACTCGAAGGTCATCTGAGTTTCGCGTTCCGGGTTTCGAGTTGGAACCCGCGCTTGCCGGGACATTGGCGGTTGGACCCGAAACCCGAAACTCCAAACGCGAAACGCCAAACGCATGCCCGACACCGGTTACATCGCCGTCTTCCTCGTCGGCCTGCTCGGCGGCACGCACTGCATGGCGATGTGCGGCGGCATCGTCGGCGCGCTGTCGGCCGGCCTGCCGCCCGGCCGTTCGCAGTGGCCCCTGCAGCTGGCCTACAACTTCGGCCGCATCTCCGGCTATGCCCTGGCCGGCGCCGCGCTCGGCGCCGTCGGCCAGGCCGGCCTGCTGCTCGAGGGCGCCCTGCCGGTGCAGATCACGCTCTACGTGCTGGCCAACCTGCTGCTGGTCGGCCTCGGGCTGTACCTGATCGGCGTGCCGCAGGGACTGACTTTTCTCGAGCGCGGCGGCCAGAAGCTCTGGCGGCGCATCCAGCCGCTGACGCGCCGCTTCCTGCCCGCCACCCGCGTGGCGCGCGCCTATCCCCTCGGCGTGGTGTGGGGATTCCTGCCCTGCGGCATGGTGTATTCCGTGCTCTCGATGACGCTGCTCACCGGCAGCGCCCTGCGCGGCGCCGGACTGATGCTGGCCTTCGGCCTGGGCACGCTGCCCAACCTGCTGCTGGCCGGCTATCTGCTGCGGCGCTTCCGCGACATCGTGCAGGGGCGCCCGCTGCGCCTCGGCTCCGGCCTGCTGGTGCTCGGCTTCGGCGCGTGGGGACTGTTGAATGCGACGACGCTTGGCGGACGCCTCTGGCAGGGTATCGTCTGCGCGGTCTAGAATTGCGGCATGAACGCACCTGAATCGCGCGCGGTCGTCGACCTGCCCATCGAAGGCATGACCTGCGCCGCCTGCGCCGCGCGCATCGAGCGCCAGCTCAACAAGCTGCCCGGCGTCGAGGCGGCGGTGAACTTCGCCAGCGAGCGCGCCCATGTCGCCTTCGACGGCGCCGCCGTCGGCGTGTCCAGGCTGGTCGAAACCATCGAGAAGACCGGCTTCAAGGTGCCGCCGCAGTCGCTCGACCTGGCCATTTCCGGCATGACCTGCGCCGCCTGCGCCACGCGCATCGAGACGGTGCTGAACCGGCTGCCCGGCGTCGAGGCGAGCGTGAATTTCGCCAGCGAGAAGGCGAGCGTCCGCTACCGGCCGGGCCAGGCCGACGCCGCCGGCCTGATCGCCGCCGTGCGCCGCGCCGGCTACGAGGCGCGCGAATCGACCGGCGACACCCGCGCCCTCGAACGGGAACGCAAGGCGGCGGCCTACCGCGCCGAGATGCGGCGCTTTCGCATCTCCGTCGTCCTCACCCTGCCGCTGGCGGCGCAGATGCTGTGGATGTTCTCCGGCAGCCACGCCGAGCTGCCGCGCTGGCTGCAATTCCTGCTCGCCACGCCGGTGCAGTTCTGGATCGGCTGGCGCTTCTTCGTCGGGGCCTATCACTCCCTGCGCGGCGGCAGCGGCAACATGGACGTGCTGGTGGCGCTCGGCACCTCGATGGCCTGGCTCTACAGCACGGTGGTGCTGGCGCTCGATCTGCACCACCAGCACGTCTATTTCGAGGCCTCGGCCTCGGTGATCACGCTGGTGCTGCTCGGCAAGCTGATGGAGGCGCGCGCCAAGGCGAAGACCTCCGCCGCCATCGAGGCGCTGATCCGCCTGCAGCCGCAGACGGCGCGCGTCGTGCGCGACGGCGAGATCGTCGAAGTGCCGGTGGCGAGCCTGAATCCGGGCGACGTCTTCGTCGTGCGGCCGGGCGAGAGCGTGCCGGTCGACGGCGAAGTGGCGGAGGGCGCCTCCAGCGTCAACGAGGCCATGCTCACCGGCGAGAGCCTGCCGGTGGCCAAGCAGCCGGGCGACAAGGTCTTCGCCGCCACGGTGAACGGCGAAGGGCTGATGCGCTGCCGCGCCACCGGCGTCGGCAGCCACACCCTGCTCGCCGGCATCATCCGCATGGTCGAGCAGGCGCAGGGTTCGAAGGCGCCGGTGCAGCGCCTGGCCGACCGCATCTCGGCCATCTTCGTGCCGGTGGTGACGGCCATCGCGCTCGCCGCCTTCGCCGGCTGGTGGGCCTTCACCGGCGACTTCACGAACGCGCTGGTGAACGCGGTGGCCGTGCTGGTGATCGCCTGTCCCTGCGCGCTGGGGCTGGCGACGCCGACGGCGATCATGGTCGGCACCGGGCGCGGCGCCGCCGCCGGCATCCTGGTGAAAAACGCCCAGGCGCTGGAGCTGGCGAAGAACGTCGAGGTGCTGGCCGTCGACAAGACCGGCACGCTGACCCTGGGCCAGCCGGCGGTGACGGACGTGCTGCCCGCCGGCGGCGCGGACGCCGCCGGGCTGCTGCGCGCGGCGGCGAGCCTCGAGCAGGGCAGCACGCATCCGCTCGCCGAGGCCGTCGTGGCGCGGGCGCGGGAGGAGGGGCACGCCTTGGCCCAGCCGGACGAATTGCGCGCCGTGGCGGGCAAGGGCCTGACGGCCACGCTCGGCGGCGAAGCATACGCGCTCGGCTCGCCGGCCTTCCTCGCCGAGCGGGGGGTGGCGGTGCCGCAGGCCCTGCTCGTCCAGCTCGCCGGGGCCGGCAAGAGCGTTGTCGCCGTCTCGCGCGGACCGACTTTTCTCGGCCTCCTCGGCATCGCCGACCGCCTGCGGCCGACCTCGCGCGAGGCGGTCGAGCGGCTCAGCGCGCAGGGCATCGAGGTGGTCATGCTCACCGGCGACAACCGCGCCACGGCGGCGGCCATCGCGCGCGAAGCCGGCATCGCGCACGTCGAGGCCGAGGTGCTGCCGCAGGACAAGGCCGCCGCCGTGGCGCGGCTGAAAGCCGGCGGCAAGCTCGTCGGCATGGTCGGCGACGGCATCAACGACGCGCCGGCGCTGGCGGCGGCGAATGTTTCCTTCGCCATCGGCGGCGGCTCCGACGTGGCGCTGGAGGCGGCCGACGTGACGCTGATGAGGAGCGACCTGCTTTCGGCGGCCGATGCCATCGACCTGTCGCGCGCGACGCTGGCGAAAATCCGCCAGAACCTGTTCTTCGCCTTCATCTACAATGTGCTCGGCATCCCGCTCGCCGCCCTGGGCTATCTCAGCCCGGTGATCGCCGGCGCGGCGATGGCCATGAGCTCCGTCTCGGTGGTGAGCAATTCGCTGCTGCTGCGGCGCTGGAAGCCGCAACGGAGTCGCGAATGAGCCTGCGCCGAATCCTCCTCGCCGTGCTGTGCGGACTGACTTTTCCGGTCCTGGCGCAGACGACGCTCGGCGCCAACGAGCCGCCGGTCTTCGACGCCGCCCGCCTCGGCACCGCCGCCGAGATGCGGAAGCTCCTCGAGGCCGACGCCGCCGCCCGCGATGCGCGCAACCAGCTCGGCGCGACGCCGCTGCACCTGGCCGCGACGAATGCCGACAGCGGGCCGCTGAAGGCGCTGATCGCCGCCGGCGCCGACGTCAATGCGCGCGACAAGGAAGACAACACGCCGCTGCACCTGGCGGCCTATGCCGGCCGTTCGGAGGCGGCGCGGCTGCTGCTCGAGGCCGGCGCCGAGGTGAACGCCAAGTCCACGGGCGGGCGCACGCCGCTGTCGCTGGCGCGCAAGGCGCGCGCCGACGAGGCCGCCGGCATCATTTCGTTGTGGGTGCTGAAGGGCTGCCGGCCCGGCAAGCCCTGCTGATATGGGCTGACGACGTCATTTTCGCGAAAGCGGGAATCCATGCAGTCGTTCAGCGTGCGAATGGATCTCCGCTTCCGCGGGGACGACGAGCTTGAAAGGAACTGATATGGAAACCACCACCATCAAGATCGAAGGCATGTCCTGCGGCGGCTGCGTGAAGAGCGTCACCGGCGTGCTCTGCGCCCTGCCCGGCGTGGCGAAGGCCGACGTCTCGCTGGAGGAGAAGCGCGCCCTGGTCGAGTACGAAGCCGACCGCGTCACGCGCGAGGAGATGATGCGCGCCATCGTCGAGGCGGGGTTCGAAGCGCAGTGATGCGCCATCCCCTCTGGCTGGTCGGCTTCCGGCCCTTCTTCGCGCTGGCCTGCCTGTCCGGCATCGTCCTGCCGCTGCTGTGGGCGCTGATGTTTGCCGGGCTCATCGAGGCGCCGGCGGCCGGCTTCACGCCGATCCAGTGGCATGCCCACGAGATGTTCTTCGGCTTCGGCTGGGCCATGCTCGGCGGCTTCCTGCTCACCGCCAGCAAGAACTGGGTGAAGATCCGCGGCTACCACGGCGGCTGGCTGGTGTTCCTCGCCGCCGCCTGGTGCTTCGAGCGCCTCGGCATGTGGTACGGCGGCGCCTGGCCGGCGCCGCTGTTCCAGCTCTCCAACCAGCTGTTTCTGGTGGCCGTCGTGGCGATGGTGATGGCCTCGCTGCTGCGCCACCGCGCGAACGACGGCTACCGCCGCGACAATGTGTATTTTCTGATCCTGCTGCCGCTGTTTCCGCTGTCGAAGGCCCTGCAGTTCGACGGGCACTGGTCGCAGGTTGGCCAGCTCATGACGCTCGGGCTGTTTCGCCTGGCCTTCCTCATCATGCTGGAGCGCACGCTGACCGATTTCATGAAAGGGGTCTTCAAGGCCGAGATCCTGCGCCACACCCTGCTCGACGATGCCATCAAGGTTCTGGCGCTGGCGCTGGCCTTCGCCGGCTTCCTGCCGCCGGCCTTGCAGGGCGGGCTGGCCGTGCTGCTGGCCGTGCTGCTGATCGGCCGCTTTGCCTTCTGGCATCCGGGGCGCGGCTTCTCCCGCCTCGACGTCGCCATCATGTACCTGGGCTATCTCGCCATTGTGCTGCAACTGCTCGTCGTCGCCTTCGAGCAGCTGGCGCAAACCGTGTGGGTCGGCAGCGTCACCACCCACCTGTTCACCTTCGGCGTGATGGGTCTGATCATTCCCGCCATGATCGTGCGCATCTCGAAAGGCCACACCGGCCGCAAGGTGGCGTTCGAGACGATCGACAAGGCGGTGCTGTGGATCATGATCGCCGCGCTGGCGCTGCGCGTCGTGGCGCCGCAGCTGGCGCCCGGCGCCTACCTGCTCTGGGTCGAGCTGGCTGCCGCCGGCTGGGCCGCCGCCTTTGCCATCCTCGCCTGGCGCGTGATGCCTTTCCTCTTCGCGCCGCGCATCGACGGACGCGAGCACTGAGCGGGGCCGCCGGCCGCGACCAACGCCACAGGCAGGCTCCCGCACGCCCTATACTTTCGCACATGGACATCGCTCGCCCGACACAAGACGGCTGGCTTGGCGCGCTGCGCGCCCATGCGCGCGCGCATGCCTTCGCCGCCGCCGGACTGGGCCTGTCGCTGCTCGCGGTCGCCGCCCTGCTGGCGCAAAGCCTGGCGCAGGTGCTGGCCGGCGAGGCGAGCGTGGGGCTGCGCTACGCGCTCCTCGGCGGCGGCGCCGGCTTTGCCGCCACCGCGCTGGGCGCCGTGCCGGCCTTGTTCCTGCGCGGCATTCCGCAGCGCGCCGAAGACACCATGCTCGGCCTGGCGGCCGGCATGATGCTCGCCGCCAGCGCCTTCTCGCTGCTGCTGCCGGGACTGGAGGCGGGCAGCGCCCTCCTCGGCCACAAGGGCCTCGGCGCCGGCATCGTGGTGCTCGGCATGGCGCTCGGCGTGCTGCTGATGCTCGGCCTCGACGAATTCACGCCGCACGAGCACGACAAGAGCGGGCCCTGCGGGCCGGGCCACGAGCGCTGCGGCCGCGTCTGGTTGTTCGTCTTCGCCATCGCCCTGCACAACCTGCCGGAAGGCATGGCCATCGGCGTCGGCTTTGCCCACGGCGACATGAGCATCGGCCTGCCGCTGGCCACCGCCATCGTCTTGCAGGACATCCCGGAGGGGCTGGCCGTGGCGCTGGCCCTGCGCAGCGCCGGCTTCGCGCCCGCGCCGGCCGTCGGCGTTGCCGCCGCCAGCGGCCTGCTCGAGCCGATCGGTGCGCTGATCGGCGTCGGCCTGGCCAGCGGGCTGGCCGTCGCCTATCCGATCGGCCTCGGCCTGGCCGGCGGCGCGATGATCTACGTCGTCTCCCACGAAGTCATTCCCGAGACGCACCGCAACGGCCATCAGACACCGGCGACCCTCGGCCTCATGGCCGGCTTCGCCGTCATGATGGTGCTCGACACCACCCTCGGCTGAAGGAGGGATTCGGAATCTGCGGCCGGGCGCGGCGCCCGGCCGCGGGCGATCAGTCTTCGAGAAGGCTGCGCAGCATCCAGGCTGTTTTCTCGTGGACTTCCAGGCGCTGGGTGAGCAGGTCGGCGGTCGGCTGGTCGTTGGCCTTCTCGGCCAGCGGGAATACCTCGCGGGCGGTGCGCGCGGTGGCTTCCTGGGCGCTGACCAGCAGGCGCACCATGTCCATCGCGTGGGGCACGCCGTCCACCTCCTTGATCGAGGCCAGCTTGACGTACTCCTTGTAGGTGCCCGGCGCCGCCACGCCCAGCGCGCGGATGCGCTCGGCGATCAGGTCGAGGGCGTTCCACTGCTCGGTGTACTGCGTCATGAACATCAGGTGCAGGGTGTTGAACATCGGCCCGGTGACGTTCCAGTGGAAGTTGTGCGTCATCAGGTAGAGCGTGTAGCTGTCGGCCAGCAGGCGCGACAGGCCCTTGGCGATCTTCGCGCGGTCGGCGGCGGAAATGCCGATGTTGATGCTGGGGGCGGCTTGTTTTCTGGTTTTCATGATTTCTCCTTTCAAGCAACAGGTTCAGTTGGAGTATGCACCATCTTCTCTCCCGCGGGGAGTGACGGGCTGCGGATCAGGTGGTCGAAGGCCGACAGGCTGGCCTTGGCGCCTTCGCCCAGGGCGATGACGATCTGCTTGTAGGGCACCGTCGTCGCGTCGCCGGCGGCGAAGACGCCCGGCACCGAGGTCCGGCCGCGCGCGTCGATCTCGATCTCGCCGAAGCGGCTGAGATTCACCGTGCCCTTCAGCCAGCCGGTGTTGGGCAGCAGGCCGATCTGCACGAAGATGCCTTCCAGTTCGAGGCGCCGCGAGGCGCCCGTGACGCGGTCGGTGTACGCGAGACCGGTCACCTTGCGCCCGTCGCCGAGCACCTCGGTGGTCTGCGCGCTCTTGATGATCGTCACGTTGGGCAGGCTGCCGAGCTTGGCCTGCAGCAGCGCATCGGCGCGCAGCTTGTCGTCGAACTCGAGCAGCGTGACGTGGGCGACGATGCCGGCGAGGTCGATGGCCGCCTCGACGCCGGAGTTGCCGCCGCCGATCACCGCCACGCGCTTGCCGCGGAACAGCGGTCCGTCGCAGTGCGGGCAGAAACAGACGCCCTTCGCCTTGTACTCGGCTTCCCCGGGCACGTTCATCTCGCGCCAGCGCGCGCCGGTGGCGAGGATCACCGCCTTCGCCCTGAGCGTCGCCCCGCCGGCGAGCTTCAGCTCGTGCAGGTCCGTGCCCGGCCGCAGCGCCTCGGCGCGCTGCGCGGTCATGATGTCGACACCGTACTCGCGCACGTGGCCCTCCAGCGCGGCGGCGAGCTGCGGGCCTTCGGTATGCTTGACCGAGATGAAGTTCTCGATGGCCAGCGTGTCGAGCACCTGGCCGCCGAAGCGCTCGGCCACCACGCCGGTGCGGATGCCCTTGCGTGCGGCGTAGATCGCCGCCGCCGCGCCGGCCGGGCCGCCGCCGACCACCAGCACGTCGTAGGGCTCCCTGGCTTCGAGCGCTTCGGCCGCCTTGTCCGCGGCGCCCGTGTCCAGCTTCGCCACGATCTCCTCGAGCCTCATGCGGCCGTTGCCGAAGGGCTGGCCGTTCACGAACACCGCCGGCACGGCCATGATGCCGCGCGCCTCGACCTCCCGCTGGAACAGGGCGCCGTCGACCATCGTCGCCTCGACGCCCGGGTTGAGCACCGCCATCAGGTTGAGCGCCTGCACCACGTCCGGGCAGTTGTGGCAGGACAGCGAGATGAAGGTCTCGAAGCGCAAGCGGCCTTCGATGCCCTCGATCTGCCCGATCAGCGCCGCGTCGACCTTGGGCGGGTGGCCGCCGGCCTGCAGCAGGGCGAGCACCAGCGAGGTGAACTCGTGGCCCATCGGCAGCCCGGCAAAATGGATGCGGTGCGCTTGGCCGGGGCGGCCGACCGAGAAGGACGGGCGGCGCTCGGCCTGGCCGTCTTCCCGCACGCTCACCCTGGGCGACAGCGCCGCGATGTCGGCCAGCAGCGCGCCCATCTCGCGCGCGGCATCGCTGCCGTCCGGGCTGGCGACGAGTTCGATCGGCTCGCGCAGCTTTTCGAGATAGGCGGCGAGCTGGGTCTTGATGTTCGTGTCGAGCATGAAGGTCTCCTGGTTCGATTGCACCGGCAAGGCGGCCGTGGATTCGTGCTCCGGCCGGCCTTGCCGCTGCACTCCCGTCCCGGGGTCGCCGGGACGGGAAGGGCGGGGCCGGGGTAGCGGTCAGATTTTCCCGACGAGGTCGAGCGAGGGCGCCAGCGTCTTGTCGCCTTCCTTCCACTTCGCCGGGCAGACCTCGCCCGGATGGGCGGCGACGTACTGCGCCGCCTTCACCTTGCGCAGCAGCTCGGCGGCGTCGCGGCCGATGCCGCCGGCGTTGATCTCGATGATCTGGATCCTGCCCTGCGGGTCCATGACGAAGGTGCCGCGCTCGGCCAGGCCGGCTGCCTCGATCATCACGCCGAAGTTGCGCGTGATGGCGCCGGTCGGATCACCGATCATCGGATACTTGATCTTGCCGATGGTCTCCGAGGTATCGTGCCAGGCCTTGTGCGTGAAGTGGGTGTCGGTGGACACGGCGTAGATCTCGACGCCGAGCTTCTGGAACTCGGGGTACAGATCGGCCATGTCGCCCAGCTCGGTCGGGCAGACGAAGGTGAAATCGGCCGGGTAGAAGAACACCACCGACCACTTGCCCTTGAGCGTGGCGTCGGTGACCTCGACGAACTGGCCGTTGTGGAAGGCGGTCGCCTTGAAGGGGAGGATCTCGGTGCCGATGAGCGTCGTGTTCATGCGTTATCTCCTGTCTAAGGGTGGTTGATTGCGTCGAAATGCCTGCGACGGAAGCCATGATGCCGGCGCGACAACAATTAATCCAATTGAATTAAACAAAACAACAGATAGTAATTGGCTATCATTATTCCGGCCTCCCGGCAACCGCCGGACGGCGCCGGCCCGGTGTTTGCCTTGCAAACCCGCCCATCCTGTAACCGGGAGTCCGCCGAGTATAATTTCCGGCACCCGCGCCCCGTGTTCGCCGCGGCAAACCCTTCCTGCGAGGTGCACCATGCCGAATCAACTCGCCGTCCTCGAGCAAGCCCAGAGCACGCTGGTCGACCTCGCCGTCAAGTTCGGGCCGAAGGCCGTCGTCGCCATCCTCATCCTCACCGTGGGCCATTACGTCGGCCGCTGGACCGGGCGGGTGCTCGATCACTGGCTGGCCAAGCTCAGCCTCGAGCCGCCGGTGCGATTGCTGATCGTGCGGCTGGCCCGCCTGGTGGTGCTGGGCCTGTTCCTCATCATGGCGCTGCAAAACCTCGGCGTGGACCTCTTGCCGCTGATCGCCGGCCTCAGCGTGGCGGGCGCCGGCATCGCCCTGGCCATGCAGGGCGTGCTCGGCAACCTGGCGGCGGGCTTCATCATCATCTTCACGCGGCCGTTCCGCGTCGGGGAATATGTCTCCATGGTCGGCGTCGAGGGCGAGGTGCACGCCGTCGATCTTTTTTCCACCAGGCTGAGCCACCCTGACCGCTCCATCGTGGTGGTGCCGAACCGCAAGATCGTCGGCGAGATCCTGCACAACTACGGCCAGATTCGCCAACTCGACCTGGGCGTGACGATCGCCCGCGCCGAAGACCTCGAGCGGGTGCTGGCGCTGGTGAACGAAGTGGTGGAGACCAATCCGCGCGTGCTGGCGGAACCGGCGCCCATCGTCGGCGTGGCGGCGCTGGCCGACAAGTCGATCGCCATCGCCGTCAAGCCGTGGGCCAAGGTGCCGGACTTCCTGCCGGCGGCGGCGGAGATCAACCGCGCGATCGTCGACAAGCTCGCGGCGGCCGGCATCGACTATCCCGGCGCCGCGCGCGAGATCCGCCTCGTCGGCGCAGTGCCGCTGCGATGAGCCCGGTCATGGCCGCGCCGGCGGCAGCCGTTCGCCGTCCTGTGGCGACTGACTTTTGAATGCGGCCTGGTCGGCACCTCGCCGCGAATGAACGTCCTTCCGCAGAAATGCGGCGCCTGCCACGGCAGCTGCCGGATCATGGTCGGCAGCGGGGCAAAAAAACGGGTTCGAGCCGTTCCTTAAGCTTCCGTTAAGTCGCCGGAGGGAGAATGCCATGATAAATTGTTATGGCGTTTGCCCGCCGACTGTCGCCGATGCCCATGAAACTTCACCGAACCGGACCCGGAGTGGTCGCCCTGCTCGCCACGCTGCTTGTCCCGCCGCTGCATGCGGCGGAGGTGGTGCCGGTATCGGCCGCCCAGATGAAGTCCCTCGGCATCGAGACGGCGCCGCTCTCGGCGCAGCGCGCCGGCGAGCTGCCCGGCTTGCCGGCCCAGGTGGTGGTGCCCAACAACCAGCTGCACGTGCTGAGCGCGCCGATGCCGGTGCTGGTCGAGCGCATGCTGGCCACCGCCGGCGAGCACGTCAGAAAGGGACAGGTGCTGGCGCGCCTGCAGGGGCCGGCCGTCGTCGAGATGCAGCGTGCCTACCTGCAGGCGGCCACCCAGCTGCGCCTGGCGAAGGACAACCTGGCGCGCGACGAGAAGCTGTTCGCCGAGGGCATCATCGCCGAGAGCCGCTACCGCGCCACGCGCAGCCAGCATGCCGAGCTGGCCGCCGCCTACGGCGAACGTCGCCAGGTGTTGCGCCTGGCGGGCATGAGCGAGGCGGCGATCGCCCGCCTGCAGTCGGGCAGCGGGCTGGGCAGCGCCATAGACATCGCTTCGCCCGTGGACGGCGTGGTGCTGGAGCAGCTGGCCACGGCCGGCCAGCGGCTGGAAGCCGCCTCGCCGATTTTCAAGGTGGCGAAGCTCGATCCGCTCTGGCTGGACATCCAGTTGCCCATCGCCCGGCGGGACATGGTCACGGAGGGCGACCAGGTGACGCTGCCCGCCCAGCAGGCGGCGGGCAAGGTGCTGGTGGTGGGCCATGGCGTCGGCGGCAGCCAGACGGTGCTGGTGCGCGCCGAGATCACCCGCGGCACGGAACGCCTGCATCCCGGTCAGTTCGTCGAGGCGACCGTGGTCGCCGTCGTGCGCAACGACCGGGCGGGCCTGCTCTGGAGCGTGCCCAATGCCGCCCTGGCGCGCCTGCAGGATCGTGTTCTCGTCTTCGTGCAGACGGCGCAGGGGTTTCGCGTCGTGCCGGTCGGCCTGATTGCCGAGGGCGCGCAGTCCAGCACCATCCGCGGCGACCTCAAGGGCGATGAGCGCATCGCCGTGCGCGGCGTCTCGTCGCTGAAGGCGGCGCTGATGGGCATCGGGGGCGAGTGATGCTCGAGCGGCTGGTCGAGTTCAGCCTCACGCAGAGGCTGCTGGTGGTCATCGCCACCCTGGCGCTGATCGGCGCCGGCGTGGTGGCCTTCAACGGACTGCCGATCGACGCCTTTCCGGACGTCTCGTCGACCCAGGTGAAGATCATCATGAAGGCCCCCGGCATGACGCCGGAGGAGGTCGAAGCGCGCATCACCACGCCGATCGAGCTGGAGCTGCTCGGCATCCCGAACAAGAAGATCCTGCGTTCGGTGTCGAAATACGCCATCGCCGACATCACCATCGACTTCGAGGACGGCACCGATATCTACTGGGCGCGCAGCCAGGTGACCGAGCGCCTCAACGGCATCGTGCGCGACCTGCCGGAGGGTACCGGCGGCGGCCTGGCGCCGATCACCACGCCGCTCGGCGAGATGTTCATGTTCACCATCGAGGGCGGCGATCTGTCCCTGCAGGAGCGGCGCAGCCTGCTCGACTGGGTGATCCGGCCGGCACTGCGCACGCTGCCCGGCGTGGCCGACGTGAATACCCTCGGCGGCGAGGTGCGCAGCTTCGAGGTGGTGCCGGACAACGCCGCGCTGGCGGCGCGCGGCGTGACGCTGGAGGCCTTGCAGCGCGCGCTGGAGACGAACAACCGCAACGACGGCGCCGGCCGCCTGTCCGACGGCGAGGAGTCGCTGGTGGTGCGCGCCGAGGGCGCCATCCGCGATCTCGACGACGTGCGCGCGGTGGTGGTCTCCAGCCGCGAGGGGAATCCGGTGCGCGTGGGCGATCTCGCCACGGTGCGCGTGGGCCACCTGACGCGCTACGGCGCCGTCACGCGCAGCGACGCGGCCGGGCAGGGCGAGGCCGTGCAGGGCCTGGTGCTCGGCCTGCGCGGCGCCAACGCCCGCCAGGTGGTGAGGGGCGTGCAGGCCAGGCTGGCCGAACTGGCGCCGACCCTGCCCGAGGGCGTGACCACCCAGGTCTTCTACGACCGCGGCACCCTGGTCGAACGCGCCGTCGGCACGGTGTCGCTGGCGCTGGCCGAGGCCATCGTGCTGGTCGTCGTCCTGCTGGTGCTGTTCCTCGGCAACCTGCGCGCCGCCCTGGTGGTGGCGCTGACCCTCCCGCTGGCGGCGCTGGCCACCTTCGTCCTGATGCGCCGCTTCGGCATGTCGGCCAACCTGATGAGCCTGGGCGGGCTGGCGATCGCCCTCGGCATGCTGGTCGACGCGGCGGTGGTGGTGGTGGAGAACATCGTCACGCACCTGGCGCACGAAAGCGGCAAGGCGGCGAACCGGCTGCCGCGCCTGCATGTCATCTACCGCGCCGTGCGCGAGGTGACGCTGCCGGTGGCCTCCGGCATCATCATCATCGTCATCGTCTTCCTGCCGCTGGTGACGCTGCAGGGGCTGGAGGGCAAGATGTTCGTCCCGGTGGCGCTGTCGATCATCTTCGCGCTGTCCGGATCGCTCCTGCTTTCGCTGACGGTGATCCCGGTGCTCGCCTCCTTCCTGATCCGCGAGGCCGGCCACGGCGAGCCCTGGCTGGTGCGGCACGCCTTGCGCCTGTACGTGCCGCTGCTGGAATGGGCGCTGCGCCACACGCGCCAGGTGGCGATCGGCGCGCTGGCGGCGCTTGTCCTGACCGCCCTCGTCTACACCCAGGTCGGCAAGACCTTCATGCCGACCATGGACGAAGGCGACCTGATCGTCGGCATCGAGAAGCTGCCCTCGATCAGCTTGGAGGCGAGCGTGGCGACCGACCTGCGCATCCAGCGGGCCATTCTCGAGCGCGTGCCGGAAGTCTCGCGCATCGTCGCGCGCGTCGGCTCCGACGAACTGGGCCTGGATCCGATGGGCCTCAACCAGACCGACACCTTCCTCGTGCTCAAGCCCAAGGACGAATGGCGCGAGCCGGACAAGGCCTGGCTGATGGACGAACTGCGCCAGGTGCTGGCGGACTTTCCCGGCGTCGCCTACAGCTTCACCCAGCCGATCGAGATGCGCGTCTCCGAGATGCTCGTCGGCGCGCGCGGCGACGTGGCGGTCAAGATCTTCGGTCCGGACCTGGGCACGCTCAACGGTCTGGCGCAGCAGGTGGCGGCCATCCTGAAGTCCGTTCGTGGCGCCGAGGACGTGTTGGCGGCCATGAACGAGGGCGTGCAGTACTACCGCGTCGAGATCGACCGCCTCGCCGCCGGACGCCTCGGTTTCAGCGTCGACGAGGTGCAGCACGCGCTGCGCACCCAAGTCGAGGGCCGCGTGCTGGGCGTCGTGCTGGAGGGCGGCCGGCGCACGCCGCTGCTGCTGCGCGGCGGCGAGCGCGAGCGCATGTCGCCGGCCAGGTTCAGCGGCATCAGCCTGACCCTGGCCGACGGCCGCAGCGTGCCGCTGACCGCCGTGGCGCGGCTGGCGCGCGTGGACGGCCCGGTCAAGATCGACCACGAGAACGCGGCGAAGATGGTCGTCGTCTCGGCCAACGTGCGTGACCGCGACCTGGTCGGCTTCGTCGACGAGGCGAAGCGCGCCGTGGCGGAGAAACTGACTTTCGCCAGCGGCTACGGCACGGCGTGGGGCGGCCAGTTCGAAAACCAGCAGCGCGCCGCCGCGCGCCTGGCGGTGGTGGTGCCGGTGGCGCTGGCGCTGATCTTCCTGCTGCTGTTCGCCACCTTCGGCTCGCTGCGCCAGGCGCTGCTCGTCATCAGCAACATTCCTTTCGCCATGATCGGCGGCGTGCTGGCGATGTGGCTGGCCGGCGAATATCTGTCGGTGCCGGCTTCGGTCGGCTTCATCGCCCTGCTCGGCATCGCGGTCTTGAACGGCGTGGTGATGGTCACCTACTTCAACCAGCTGCACGCCCAGGGCATGCCGCTGGCGGAAATCGTCGTCGAGGGGGCCAAGCGGCGCCTGCGCCCGGTGCTGATGACGGCGAGCATCGCCGCCTTCGGCCTGGTGCCGCTGCTCTTCGCCAGCGGGCCCGGCTCCGAGATCCAGAAGCCGCTGGCCATCGTCGTCATCGGCGGCCTGGTCAGCGCGACGCTGCTGACGCTCGTCATCCTGCCGATCCTGTACCGTCGTTTCGGCATCGCGCCACAGGAGGAGGGAAGATGAAAGCGCGGGATTGCGTGCTCACCCTGGTTTTTCCGGTTGCGCTGGAGGAAGACCTGGTTGACCACCTGCTCGAGCATCCGGAATGGGTGGCCGGCTTCACCAGCACCCGGGTCGAGGGGCAGGGGCAGGCGGTGCGCCTGCACGGTTCGGCCGAGCAGGTGCGCGGACGCTCGTGCCGCGCGCGGGTGCAGATCGTCATGAACCGGGAGGACGCGCAGGCGCTGCTGGCGCACCTGAAAGAGGCCCTGCCGAACCCGGAGATCGCCTACTGGCTGGTGCCCCTGATCGAGTTCGGGAGATTCGCATGAAAACCCTGGCTTGCGCGATTGCCTGGTTGCCGCTCATCGCCTCGGCCGCCGCGGCCGGGGATTATCCGGATCTGCCGCCGCAGGCCGCGGTCAGCGCCGTTCTCGCCACCCATCCGGCCGTGATCGCGGCGCAGTCGGGCGTGCGCTACGGGGAGTCGAATCGCAGCCGCCTCGAGGCCGGCGAGCACGAATTCAGCCTGAGCCTGGGCGCCGGCCGCCGCCGCACGGAAGCCGTGCGCAATCTCAACGAATGGGATATCGCGGTCGAGCGGCCGATCCGCCTGCCCGGCAAGGCGCGCCTCGACGGGGAACTGGGCAGCCTTGGCGTCGAGCAGGCACAGTCCGCGCTCGGCGATGCCGTGCATGAAACGGCGCGCGGCCTGTTGCGCGCCTGGTTCGGCTGGCTGAAGGCGCGCGTGCAGGCCGACGAGTGGAACAGCCAGGCGTCGCTGCTGCGGCAGCAGGGCGAGGTTGCCGCGCGGCGCGTGCGCGCCGGCGATGCGCCGCGGCTGGAACAGACGCTGGCCGAGGCCGCCACGGCGCAGGCCGAGGCGGCGGCGGTGCAGGCCGGCATGCGCGCTGCCGTCGCCGCCGCCGAACTGACGCAGCACTATCCCGGCATTTTGCTGCCGGAACGGCCGCCCCTGGCGACGCCGGCGCCGGTCAGTGAACCGCATGCCTATTGGCAGGAGCGCATCCTCGAGCACAACCACGAGCTGGCGTCGGCGCGCGCCGAGGTCAAGCTGCGCCAGACCCAGATTGCCCGCAGTCAGGCCGATGAAATTCCCGATCCCACCGTGGGCGTGCGCCATGCTTCCGAGTCCGGCGGCAGCGAGCGGGTGACGGGGTTGTACCTGAGCATTCCGCTGCCGGGACGGGCGCGCGCCGCCGCGACCGAAGGCGCCCGCGCGCAGCTCGACATGGCCGTGCAGAAGGAGGCGGCGCTGCTGCGCAGGCTGAACGCCGAAATCTCCGCCACGCATGCCGGCGCCGTGGCGGCCTACGAGGGCTGGCGCATGGCGCAGTTCGCGGCGCAGGCCATGGCGCGCAATGCCGAGCTGATCGCCCGTGCCTATGCGCTGGGCGAGGCCAGCCTCAGCGACACCCTGAACGCGCGCCGCCTGGCGGTCGAGAGCAGGCTGGCGTCGTCAACGGCGCAACTGGAGGCGGCCGAGGCGCGTTACCGCCTGATGCTCGATGCGCATCTGCTCTGGACTTCGGACGAGCCCTCCGCGCACTGAGTCCGGCCCGATTGCCGATTCATTGGCTTTCCCTGCAACAGCAACGCTTGGGCATTCCACCTGCTGGTGTCGAATAATCCCGTTCGAGAGCCGCGACCAGTTCGCACGCATGCGCGCGCAGATGCGGGTCGGTTTCGGCGCCGGCGGCGACGCGTTCGAGCAGCAGCGACGCCCGCTCCGCGGCGCGCGGGCAGCCGATGCTCATGTGGCGGGCGAGGTGGGCAAGGGCGCTGGTGTCCAAGTGTACTGGCGGTGCATTATCCACCATGTTCTGCGATTCGATTTCCATGTGTGGAGCTCCGGTCAGCGGGTGGAACGGATGATGCGGCATGAGGCAGTTTCCATACGATGGTCGAGATTCGCTGGCTGGTTGCCTGGGCCACAGGTATGACGGCCCGGTTGCTGGCTGTTGCGGGTGGGTGGATCTAGCGCTGCATGGGTTCGGTGCCGGCGATGCTGGCCTGGCCCGCCGCGAGCCGCGCCAGGGCGACGGCGAAGCCGGAAACGCCGGCGCCCTTGAAGAGCAGGCAGGGCTTGCCGGTGCGCTTGCAGTGCTGCTTGAGCTTGTAGTACGCGGCGTGGCTGACGCAGTCGGTCGGGCAGAGCACGGCATCGACGCCGTTGATGAGTTCCGGCAGGCGCGAGAGCGATTCCTCCATGCCGCCGTCGTGGTGGATCAAGCGGATGCCGAGTCGTTCGGCCAGGGCGCGGTATTGGGTCAGCAGCGCAGTGCGGCCGCCGACACAGAGCACGCAGCGGCCGGCGGCGCGGTTTTCGCAGCCTGCGCATTCGCCGTCGCAGGCGCCGGGTTCGACGTCGCCAGCGAGCAACAGACGCTCCAGCGCGTTCCGTTCGACGGCGAGGGTGTCGCGCTCGCGCGCGAACAGGGCGGCTTCGTCCCGCGCCGCCTTCAGTGCGCCCTCCAGCGACTGGCCGCGCTTCGCAGTGGCGAGGAGTTGCGCGTTGCTTGCCGTGAGCTGTATCAGCCGGTGCCTCATGTCGGCCATGGCCCTGCCGGATTCGAAGGCGGCGAGCCGCTCGCGCAGGTCCGCCGCTTCCGCCCGCGCGGCAGCCTCGGCGGCGCGGGCGGTCTTCAGTTCGACGGCGAGGCAGCGCAGTTCGGAGTCGCGGCCGGCCGCATCGGAACGGTGGCGCTCGAGGTCCGCGGCGAGCCATTCGTTGCGGCGAGTGAGCCAAGTCAGGCGCTTGACATCCGCCGCTAGGCCGGCGCCCACCTGGTGTGACAGCATGTGCACATCGACATACACGGCATGGCGCGTTTCCTCGTTGGCGGCACGGTGCGTCAGCGTCGCCCACATCGGGCCCGCCACCTCGCCGTTGTCGAAGTGCGCCTTCCAGAAGCCGAGCAATTCGTCCGCCGTCTTCATGCGCTCGAAGCGGGCGATATAGCCGGCGTACCTGCGCTCGAATTCCCTATTGATGTCTTCCGACACCGGATTGCGCCGGCCCGCGCAGCCCACCGCTTCGACGTGCAGCAGATACTCGTCGCGCGGGTCGCAGCAGAATACATGGCGGCGCGCCAGGCGCGAGAGATCTTCCATTCGCAGACAAGTGCCGATCAGCGGGCAGTGGAACTTGTCCTTGAGTTCCCACAGCCGGGCACGGCGCGCCGGCTTTGGCCCTTCGGCGCAATCCGGTTGCTGCGGCGGCTCCGCGGACGGGTCGGCCGCGGCCACGATTGCAGCGACCCGGCTCTTGAGACGGAACGGCGGCGTCATGCGGGCCATCCGCCGGCGAGTCGCTCGGCCGTGTCGGCAAAGCGTGATGGAGGCGAGGCACGGAGGATCTGTTCGCGTTCGAGGATATCCACCAGTTCGTGCGCGTGCGCGCGCAGATGCGGATCGGCGTCGGCATCCTCGGCGACGCGCGCGAGCAGCAGCGAGGCCAGTTCCGCGGCGCGCGGGCAGCCGGTGGTCATGTGGCGGGCGAGATGGGCCAGGGCGCCAGCGACCAGCCGTGCCGGCGGCTCGTCATTCAGGTTCTGGGATTCGATTTCCATGTGCGGGGCTCCGGTCAGCGGGCGAAGAGGGTCTGGTCGAGTACGACGGCGGCCATCGCGAAGTCGCAGAGGACGATCAGCAGCAGCGGCCAGCCAGGCCGGAGGGTTTGCGCGATGCGCACTTGCGGCGCCCGCCCCGCGGCGGCGAAATTGTAGAAAGTTTCGGTCATGCGGCAGTCTCCCGGATCGAAGTTTTCGGCTGGCTGCAGCGGGCATTGCCTTTGCGCCCGGGTGGCTGGCTGATGCAAATGTCGGTCGCCGTGGCAGGGCGATCGACAGAGCTGGTTTTCGTAATGATAACGATTCTCATTAAAAGGTCAAGCCGTCTGGCGAAATTAAATCCGATGGAGATCAGTGGACGAGGATGCCTTCGCAGCCGCGTCCGCCGTCGGCGCGCGGGGCGAGGAACAGCGACGCCATGCGCCAGGCGTAGAGGGCGAAGGCGGCGCCCCAGAGGAGGCCGGAGAGGCCGAGCAGCGCTGCCGGCGCGCCGGGCAGCGCGGTGGCGGCGCGCAGCAGGGCGCCGGCGACGATCAGCCAGGCGCCCGCCGGCACCCAGGGGCGCTCGTCGAGCGGCAGGCCGCAGTGCATGCGGCCGGCGATACACAGCACGGCATAGATGGCCAGCCCCATGGCGCCGACGGCGGCGAGATGCCGGCCGGCGCTGAAGAAGCCGCCGTCGAGCACGATCGCGGCGCCCATCAGGGCGTAGCCGGCGGCCATGAGCACGTACACGCCGTAGAGCATCAGCGGCCAGCGGCGGAACAGGGCGCGCCCGACATGCCAGTCGTTGAGCAGATTGAGCAGCGCGGCGGCGGCGGCGAGCGCCAGCCAGCCGCCGATGCGCGTGCCGGGGGCGACGAGTTCCGCCAGGGTGGTCAGGCCGATGCAGAAGATCGCCAGGTTGCGCCGCGGCGGCCGCGCACGGTATTCGACGGCAGGTGCCGCATCGCCGGCGCGCTCCTCGAGGGCGGCGTTCACGATGCGCATCGAGATGCGGCTCATGGCGACGACGATCAGCATCATCAGCACGCCGAGCGCGGCATGCAGCCAGCGCGCCGGGTTTGCGACGGAGTGTGCGCCGAGGAGTGCATCGAGATAGAAACCGGCGACGCAGGCGCCGAGCGCGGCCAGCGCCCAGAGGAAGGCGAGGTGGCGCCGCTCCGGGTCGCGCCACAGGCGCGGCGCGAGCAGGGCGGCCAGATAGCCGAGCAGGCCGAGGTGGGCGACGGCCGAAACGGCGAGGGCGGGTGCGCCGAGCAGCCCGCTCGACCAGAAGGCGAGGCGGCCGGCGAGCCAGAGGGCGGCGAGGCGCCGCGTCGCGCTGCGGCCGAAGGCGGGCGTGGCGGTGAATTCCGGTATGGCGGTGAGGGCGAAGCCGGCGACGGCGGCCAGGGCGACGCCGAAGATCAACTCGTGAGCGTGCCAGACGAAGGTACCGCCGGCGACTGCCGGCAATGGAATGCCGAAGACGAGGAAGGCGACCCACAGCCCGATGAACAGCGGCGCGCCGAGCGCGGCGGCGAGGAAGAATGGACGGAAGCCGCAGAGCCAGATCGCATGCCTGCTCAGCACGAAAAGCCCTTTCGTTCTCGCGGCTGCAGTGCGCCGAAGTCGACCACATTGACGGCGCCGTCGCAGGCGGCGGCTTGCGGCAGCGCCTCCAGCCCGAATGAGGCGCGCACCGCCGGCGCCTGCAGCAGCTCGGCGGTGGTGCGATGGACGAAGGCGTCGTCGCGCGCCAGCGCCGGTGCGGCGATCTCGATGCGGTGGGCGATGCGGCCGGGCTCGCTCGCCATCACCAGCACGCTGTCGGCCAGGCGCACGGCCTCCATCAGGTCGTGGGTGATCATCAGCACGGCCAGATTGCGCCGCGCCTGGTGGTCGAGGAGCTGCCGGTGCAGCTGCGCCTTGAGGCCGATGTCGAGGGCGGAGAAGGGCTCGTCCAGCAGCAGCAGGTCGGGCTCCAGCACGAGGGCGCGCGCCAGCGCGGCGCGGCTCTGCATGCCGCCGGAGAGGGCATGCGGGAACTGGTCGAGCGCGGCGGCGTCGAGGCCGACGGCGTGCCCCATCGCCTGCGCGCGGCTGATGCATTCCGCCCGCGGCAGGCCGGCCGCCTTGAGGCCGAGGGCGATGTTGTCGCGCGCCGTCTTCCAGGGCAGCAGGCGCGGCTGCTGGAACATCACCGCCGGGTTGCGGAAGCCGTTCTCGATCGTGCCGGTGCGCAGGACGAGCAGGCCGGCGGCGAGGTGCAGCAGCGTCGTCTTGCCGCAGCCGGAGGGGCCGACGAGGGCCAGCACGCGACCGGCCGGCAGCGCGAGGTCGATGCCCTCGAGCACGGTCTTCAGGGCGTAGGCGTGGCCGACGCCGGAGAGTCTTAGCCCTCCCCCCGGCCCCCTTCCCGAGGAAGGGGGTGACGGGTGTTCGCCGCTGCGCGGCTCCGTATTGCGGAGGCTCATGTCGGCACCTCGCGCCAGCGCTCCACCTCGCGCTTGACGGGTTCCAGCAGCAGGTATTCCACCGCCAGCAGCAAGCCGACGACGGCGCCGATCCAGGCCAGCGTCGCCGCGGTGTCGAGGTGCGAGCGGCTGACCGCCAGGGCGGCGCCGACGCCGTCGCTGGAGGAGAGCAGCTCGGCCATGACGACGACCTTCCACGAGGTGCCGAGCGCGGTGATCCAGGCCGGGAACAGATAGGACACCACATGCGGCAGGTAGAGGTCGAAGAGCTTCATGCGAAGCGGCAGGCGGAACACGTGCGCCATGTCCTTCAGGTGGTGGTCGAGCGTGCGCGCGCCCTGCAGGGCGCCGATGAACACCAGCGGGAAGCAGGCGATGAAGACGGTGAACACCGGTGTGCCGTCGCCGGCGCCGAACCACAGCATGGCCAGCACCAGCCAGGCGATCGGCGGCGTGCCGAGCAGCACGGTGACCAGCGGGCGCGACATCATCGAGGCCGTCATCGAGACGCCGGCGGCGAGTCCGAGCAGGCTGCCGGCGGCGACCGCCAGGGCCAGTCCGCCCAGCGCGCGCCGCGCCGTGACGGCGAGCTCCGGCCAGGCGGCACCGGAGTCGACGAGGCGGGCGAGCGTGGCGAAGGTGCTGACGGGGTCGGGCAGGATCAGTGCGCCGTAGTGGGCGCTGGCGCCTTCCCAGGCGGCGAACAGCAGGAGCAGGCTGGCGACGGCGCCCCAGCCGCTCCACAGATAGGCCGGCAGTCCGGCCAGCCAGGCGCGCAATAGCGTCACGGGACGGCCTTCCTCCCGCCCCCCTTCCCGGGGAAGGGGGTGACGGGGGTTCGCCGCTGCGCGGCTTCGTGCTGAAGGGGGCTCATTTCCCACCGTAATAGAAATCGTCCGGCGGCAGCTTGCCGCCGATGAGCGCCGGCTGGCGGGCGTGCAGCCGGCCGAAGAAGAATTCCAGTTCCGGCCGCGCTTCGCGCGCGGTGACGAAGGCGGTGTTGTCGGCGCGCACCGAGTCGGCGACGCCTTCCGCCGAAAGCATCTCGACGCGTTTCGCCACCATCGCGCCGCACTCATCCGGCTTCGCCTCGCACCACTTGAGCGAGGCGGCGTAGGCCTGCTGGAAGCGCTCGACCAGCGCCGGGTCGGCGAGCGCCTGGCCCATGGCGGCGATGCCGGCCTGCGGGATGCGCGCCGGGCGCTGCATCAGCCGGCCCCACTCACGCTGCAGGTCGACGCTGCGATGCAACTCTGGGGCGATGAGACTGACCGGGAAGGACTTGGTCTTGCGCAGGGCCATCGACACTGCCGGCTCGGCAAGCAGGGCGTGGTCGGCGCGGCGCATCACCAGCAACTGCATGGCGTCGAATGGCGTGCCGACGTAGCGCAACTTGAAGTCGCGCTTCGGATCGAGGCCGGCTTTCTCGGCCAAGGTCTGGAAGACGATGTCGGGCATGTCGGCGCGGAAGGGCATCACTACTTCCTTGCCCTTGAAATCGGCCAGCGTCTTCAGCGACGGGTCGCGCGAGACCAGCCAGAGCACGCCCCAGGTCGAGACGTTCACCAGTTGCAGCTTGACGCCGCGGTTGTGCAGGTTGGCGGCGACGTTGGTCGGCATGGCGATGAAGTCGACCCTGGCCCTGCCGTCGACGGCCAGCACGCGCAGCTGGTCGGGATCCTTCCAGGACACGAACTCGACCGACTCGGCGACGTCCTTCAGCGCGCCGCTCTCGGCGATGTGGATGAGCGGATAGGAGACGGCGGCGAAGGGGCCGGAGAGGACGAGCTTGGGCAGGCGCCCGCCGCCGGCCTGCGCGCCGAGAGGCAGCAGCGCCGCAGCCGCCAGCAGGCAACCGCCGAGGACGCGGCGCAGGCCGTGCATCAGGAATCGCCCTTCCAGGTCAGTACCAGGCTGCGGCCGGGCATGTGGATCTCCTGGCCCGAAACGCCCTCGGTGAGGTGCTCGTGGTATTCGCGGTCGAAGAGGTTCTTCACGCCGAAGCGCAGCGACTGACTTTTCGCATAGCGCCAGGTGGCGCCGACGTCGGCGGTGGCGAAGCCGCCGGTCTTGTTCTCGCTGCCGCGCGAGAAGACGGTGGCGACGCGGTTCTGCCGGCGCACGAAGCGGCCGGTGACGTCCATCGTCCAGTTCGCGGCGACGCCGCCTTCCCAGCCCAGGCTGAGTTCGTCGGCCGGCATCTGGAACAACGGCTCATCGAGCGCGTCGTTGGTGCCGCGCACGAGGGAGAAGCCGGCCTTCAGCCAGTGGCCGCGTGAGAATTGCCATTTGCCCTGCGCTTCGAAGCCGTGCAGGGTGACCTGGCTGATGTTCACCGTTTCCTTGCAGGCGGCGGCGTTGGCCGCACCGCAGACGGTGACGGCGCGGGCGGTGCCGGAGATGTCGAGGCCGGACATGTAGTCGGCGATGCGGTTGCGCCACAGCGCCACCTGGTAGCCGGCGCGCTCGCTCTGGCCTTTCAGGCCGATCTCGAACTGCGTGGAAATCTCCGGCTTGATCTGCGGGTTGCCGGCGTAATAGTAGCCGTCGCCGCGCGGCGAGGATTCGTAGCGCTCGCGCATCTCGCCGGCGCGGAAAGCCCGCGAGAGGTTGGCGTAGGGCCGCAGCAGCGGATCGGCCTCGTAGATGGCGCCGAGGCTGCCGGAGAAGGCGCTGTCGCGGCGGTCGAGGTTGTTGGTGATCTTGAGCGCCGGGTTGGCCGGATTGGCCATGGCGGCGGCCTCGCCCTTCACCGTGTCGTGGCGCAGCGCGGCGAGCACGTTCAGCTTGCCGAAGCGCATGTCGTCCTGCACGTACACGCCGAAGACGCTCAGGCGGCCGTCGTCGAAGGGGTCGCGGCGCACGGTAGCGAACGTGGGCGGATTGGCGAGGAAGCGCTCGGGGGATGCCCCCATCTTCCAGTAGTTGGCACCGAAGGAGAGCAGGTGTTGCGGATGGACCAGCCAGTCGGCCTTGGCGTCGACGCCATCGGTGGTGAAGAAGACGTGGGTGCGCGAGATGTCGAGCCGGCGCGTATCCGACCAGGCGTAGATGCGGCGCTCCATTTCCTGGCGGTAGGCGCGCACGTCGAAATTGAGCGGCGATTCGCCCGCACCCTTGCGGCTGTAGCCGACCTCGGCCAGCATGCGCGCCTGCTCGGGCGAGCGCACGATAGTGCTGCGAACGAGGGCGCTCGGGTGCGCCTTGGCCGAGCCCGGATACCAGACGTCCTCGTCCTCGTGCCGCTGCAGCGAGAAGCGCAGCTGCTGGGCGTTGTCGATGCGGAAGCGGTACTGGCCGATGAAGCTGTCGGAGTCGTAGCCGGTGCGGTCGACGCGGCCGTCCGGCGCCTTGTAATCATTGATGCGGGCCAGGGAAGCGCCGAGCATCAGGGCGTGGTCGCCGCCCGAGGCGTTGAGGACGCCGGTGCCGCGCACGCCGCGGCTGGCGCTGTCGTAGCTCGCCGCCGCGGAGAATTTCGCGCCGGGCTCGAAGCGCGCCTGCGGCAGCAGCACGTTGATGGCGCCGCCGAGCGCGCCGGTGCCGTAGAGCACCGAGGCCGGGCCCTTGACCACTTCAATGCGGTCGGCGAGCCCGAGCGACATGAAGGAGGCGACGGCGCCGGCCGGCTGCGCGGAGTTGAGGCGCATGCCGTCGACCAGCAGCACCACGCTTTCCTTCTTCAGGCCGCGGATGACCGGGTTCTGTCCCTGGGCGCCGTCGCTGGCGACGGCGAGGCCCGGCTCGCCGCGCAGGGCTTCGCCGGGGTTCTGTGCGTTGCGCCGCAGAATTTCATCGCGGTCGAGCGTAGTGGAGGACACCGGAGTGTCGAGATCTTCCGCGGCGTAGCCCTTGGCGGTGACGGAAACCGGAGTGAGCGTGGTTTCGGCGGCTTGTGCGTGAAGGGCAGTCGGCAAGAATGCAGCCGCGATGGCGGCCGGCAGCAGTGCCGGCGAAGGGGGATATTTCATGCGAAGCAGTCTCCAGTAAGTTTCTTGGCTGGCTGCCTCGGTTGCGCTGGTCGCGAACCTGGGTGGCTGGCGGTCGAGTTGAAAAAGTCATTAGTCCCGGCAGGGCGGCGCGGCAGGATCATCCCTCGCCGATCAGCACCCAGTGGTTGTCGACGGCCATCGGCTGCGGCCAGGCGAGAATCTGCGCCTGGGTTTCGGGGTGCCAGCGCACCAGCCCGAGGGCCGTGGCGACCAGCGCGCCGCCGCCCTGGCCGGGGCCGTGCCAGGGCGCGAGAGCGTAGGCTTCCTTCATCTCGACGAAGGTTTGCAGCTTTTCCGGCCTGCCCGGATGCCAGACCAGTCCCTTGCCGGCGATGCTGGTGAGGGCGAAGCCGCCGCGATAGGCGGGGGCGATGTTGCCGCAGTAGCCGACGCCGTCGCCGACGGGGGCGGGCAGGGTGAGCGCCTTGCCGTCGAAGACCGAGAGCACCGGCGCCGTCTCGCGTTGCGCGGCGTCGCTGTGCTCGGCCTGCAGGGCCAGGCCGAGCAGCGCGCCCGCTTCTCCGGGCGGCCGGTTCCAGGCCAGGTGGCGCAGCGACAGGCGCGGATCGGGCAGGCGCCACTGGCCGAGCAGCCTGCCGTCGGCCGGATCGAGCCTGACCAGCGAGGAGTCCATGCTGGCCAGATCGAGCTTGCCGTCGTTTGCCGGGTTGCGCGCGACGCCGCCGTTGGCGACATACAGCAGGCCGGCGTGGTCGACCTCGACCTGGTGCGGATCCGCGCCATGGGTTTCGAATTCGGCGAGCTTCCTGAAGGTCTTCGGATCGCGCACGCCGATCCAGCCGCGGTTAGTGCGCACGTCGGTCTCGGTGGTGTAGAGCGCCGAGCGGTCGGGCGCATAGACGGCATGGCCGCAGAGCAGGCGGCCGCCCTCCTCGCGCAGGGAATGGCGCTGCACCACTTTGCCTTCGGCATCGCTGCGCAGCAGCCAGTCGCCGAAGCGGTAGGCGACGACGAGCAGGCCGCCGCCGGGCTCGGCGATGACGCCGTGGGCGCGGCCCGGCAGCGCCACGGCATGGCGGATGGCGACCGCCTTGCCGCTCCAGTCGGCCTCCAGCGCGCCGGCGAAATAGGGATCGCCCTTGTTCGGTCCGCGCCAGGCGGCGCCGATCAGCGCCGGGCGGATCGCGCCGGCGATGCCGGCTTCGCGGGCGGCAAAAGTCAGTCGCGGCAGGACGGCGAGGGAGGTCAGTCCGGTCAGCGCGCGCAGGGCGTGTCTTCGGTTCATGTCGGTGGCTCCTTTCCTTGTCAGAATTTCAGCTCGCCGGTGAGGACGGCGGCGCGGCGGGTGCCGGGCACGGTAAACGGGCCGTTGTCGTAGATCGCGTCGTAATAGACCTTGTCGAACAGGTTCTTGATGTTCAGGCGCACGGCCCAGGCGGTCTGCTCGTAGGCGATCAGGGCGTCCCAGCGCGCGTAGGCCGGCGCGGTGTTGGGGTGGTATTGGCCGTTGAGCGTCGGCACAGGGCCCGCGCCGCTCGGGCTGAAGCCCTCGCGCTCGGCCTTCAGCTCGACGCCGCCGCCGATCTTCCAGCCGCCGCCCAGCTTGTAGGTGGTCCATAGGTTGAAGGTATAGCGCGGCGTGTTTCGTGCGCGCTTGCCCTCGTAGAGCGGGTTGCCGTAGGTGATGGCGCCGGTCGTCGGGTTGATGTTCTTCGCCGTCTTGAGGATGCGCGCATCCATCAGGGCGAGGCCGGAGAACACTTCCCAGTTGTCGCTGATGCGTCCGGCCGCTTCGAGCTCGAAGCCGTCGGTGCGCCGCTTGCGGGTGAGTATCGCCGCCGTCGATTCGAGGTCGGTGCTGCGCTCCCAGAACTTGGTGGCGCGGTAGAGCGCGGCGCGCAGGGCGAGATCGCCGTCCAGGAGCAGCCACTTGGCGCCCAGCTCGGCCACCTCGCTGCGCTCGGGCGGCTGCGGCTGCACGGTGAGCTGGTAGAGGTCGGCGGTCGGGCTGAAGGAATCGCTGAAGCTCAGATAATAGTGGGTGTCCTCAACCGGGTGATAGGAAAGCGCCCCGCGCGTGCTCCATTCGCCGAAGGAGAGCCGCGGCGACGTGGCGCTGGAGTAGGCGGCGTCCATCTCGTCGCGGCGCGCGCCGAGGGTGACCTTCCATTGCGGGATGAACTCGATGGTGTCCTGGGCGTAGACGGCGTAGGAGTCGCCCTTGAAGCGGACCGGGTTGCCGGCGACGGCTTCCTGGTAGGGCTGGTAGTTCGGGAACGCCACCGTGCCGAAGTTCTGCAGCCCCTTGCGGTAGCTCAGCTCCTTCAGGTATTCGACGCCGACGAGCAGCTCGTGCTTCATGCCCCAGGCGCTGAACTTCTTGCTGTAGTCGGACTGCAGCGTGATCGTCTCGTAGTCGGAGGCACGCGTCTGGTTGCCGCCGACGCCGCCGACCGGGCTGGGCGGCGTGGTGAGGTTGGGCGTCTTCGCCCAGTAGCTGCGTTCGTAGTCGGCGAAGCGCAGCTGGCTGCGCAGCTGGCCGCCGTCGGCGAAGTCGAACTCGTGCACGAAGGTCGTCATGCGCGTGTCGCTGTCGTCGAAGTTGCGGTCGATGCCCCAGTAGTAGCGCGAGGGCATGCGCCGGCTCGGCTTGCGCGTGGCCGCGTCGAAGGAGATGCCGTAGTCGGGGATGTCGCGCGTCCTCAGATGGTAGTGGTTGATCCAGAAGCGGTTGGCGGTGTCCTGGTTGAGGCCGAGGCTGAGGGCGATGCCGCTGCGGTGGACTTCCGGCTCGTCGCCGGTAGCCGGGTTCGAGCGCCAGCTGCCCTCGTCTCGGCGCATCAGGTTCACGCGCAGCGCCGTGCCGCGGCCGAGCGGCTTGTTGAGGTCGGCGGTGAGCTCGCGGTAGCCCTCGCTGCCGAGGCTGCCGGTGAGCTTGTACTGTTCGAGGCGCAGCGGCGTCTTGGTGACCTGGTTGATGACGCCGCCGGCCTGGCCGCGGCCGAACAGCATGGCGCCGGCGCCGCGCAGCACGTCGATCTGCTCGCTGTTGAAGGTCTCGCGGTTGTACTGCGCGGTGTCGCGGATGCCGTCGAGGTAGACGTCGCCGAAGGTGTAGAAGCCGCGCAGGTTCATGTTGTCGCCCGAGCGGCCGCCCTCGGCGGCGTTGAAAGACACGCCCGAGACGTTGCGCATAGCCTCTTTCAGGCTGCCGACCTGCTGCTCCTCCATCAGCTTGTTGGTGACGGTGGTGACCGCTTGCGGGATGTCGTGCGGATCCTGCAGCACCTTGCCGACGCGGGTGGTCGAGGCGCGGTAGCCGTCGGGCTGCTCGGCGTCGGCCTGCACGTTGACCGCCGGCAGCTCCTTGGCCGCCTCGGCGCCCTTGTCCTGGGCGAAGGCGGGCAGGGCGAGGCCGGCGAGCATCACGATGCCGAAGGCGCGCTGCGGTCCTTGTCTGCCGGGGCGGGTTCGCCCAAGGGGGGGAGTGCCAGTCTGCATGGGGGTTTCCTTTCTCTGGTTTTCATGCTGGCTGGCTGATCGGCAGGACTGGCTGGCTGGCGGGTTGGGGGGATGATCGTCAGCGTTTCGGCTCCGTGACGAAGCCGATCTTGGTAAGGCCTTCGCGCGCTGCCGCCGACATCAGCTCGGCGACCTTCTCGTAGGGCGTGCTGCGCTCCGCGCGCAGGTGCAGCTCGGGCTGCGGGTTCAGCGCGGCGGCGGCCTTGATGTGCTGCTCCAGCACGCCGGCGTCGACCGCTTCGCCGTTCCAGTACACGCGGCCTTGCGCGTCGATGGCGAGCTGGACGTTCTCGGGCCGGGTCAGGTTGGGTGCTGAGCTGGCCTTGGGCAGGTCGACCTTGACGGCATGGGTGAGCAGCGGTGCGGTGACGATGAAGATCACCAGCAGCACCAGCATGACGTCGATGAGCGGGATCATGTTGATCTCGGTGAGGTCGCCGCCGGGATCGCTGTCGCTGAAGGTTCCGAAGGACATGGCGGATTTTCCTCAGGCGGAGCGCGTGGCGACGCGCGCCAGGATGCGCTCCGAGGTGGCGGCGACATCGCCGTCCTGCGGTGCCGCCTTCAGGCCGGTGGCGAGGAAGGCGAAGACGTCGTGGGCGAAGGAATCCAGCTCGGCGAGAATGTTGCGGTTGGCGCGGGCGAAGGCGTTGTGGGCGACGGCGGCGGGAATCGCCACGGCCAGGCCGATGGCGGTCATGATCAGCGCCTCGCCGACCGGCCCCGCCACCTTGTCGAGCGTGCCCTGGCCGCTCATGCCGATGGCCATCAGGGCGTGGTAGATGCCCCAGACGGTGCCGAAGAGGCCGACGAAGGGCGCGCTGGAGGCCACCGTGGCGAGGAAGGTCTGGCCGTATTCCAGGCGCGACTTGTCCTGCACGATGGCGCGCTTCAGCGCCCGGGTGAGGAATTCGTCGGGCGTGCCGGCGTCGATCAGGCCGCGGCTGCCGTCGCGCCCGGCGCGGTGCTGCTCGATGGCGGTGAAGCCGTGATGCACGAGGTGCGAGAAGGGCTCGTTCACGCCGCGCTCGCGCAGGCGGTGGGCGACGGCGTCGAGGTTCGGCGCCTTCCAGAAGGCGCCGAGAAATTCGCGGCTGCGCTTTAGCGAGAAGAAGGCCTGCGCGCCCTTGGCGACGATCAGGTACCAGGTGCCGACCGACATGACGAGCATGAGGCCGAGGACGACGCGGGCGACGCCGTCGGTGCTGGCGAGAAAATGGGCGAAGCCCAGCGAGGTTTCCATGACGGCTACTCCTTCAGGGTGAAAACGACGGGAACGAGGACCCAGGCCGCCACCGGCTCGGCACCGAGCCTGGCGGGGACGAACTTCCAGCGGCGCACGGTGGCGAGGGCCGACTGGTCGAGGCGCGGGTGTCCGCTCGAGGCGTTGAGCTGCACCTCGAGCGGATTGCCGTCGGCGCCGACCTGGACGCGCAGCACCACGCGGCCCTGCTCGCCCAGGCGGCGCGACAGCGGCGGGTATGTCGGCTTGGGGTTGTCGAGGTAGTCGGCGTCGAAGCGCGGCTGCGTCGCCTGCACGGGCGCCGGCGGCGCGGCCACGGGTGGCGCCGGTTCCAACGCGTGGGGCACGGCGGCGGCCGGGGCCGGCGATGCCTCCGGCGCGGCCAGTTGCACCGGTCTGGGCGCCGGCGCGGGGTGCGGCTGCACCGGCTTGGGCCGGGGCGGCACGATGTCGGGCATGGGCTTGCTGGTTTCGACAGGCTGAATCAGGCTGACGCTGATCACGGCGAGCGGCGCGGGCAGCGTGATGACGTTGGCGCGCAGCAGCAGCCAGAAAACCAGGGCGTGCGCGGCCAGCACGAAGGCCAGCCCGCCGCGCGACAGGCGCGGCCGCAGCGGCGCGCTTCCGGCAAAAGTCAGTCCCGGCGGGACGGCGTGTTGCGGGGGCTGCGTGGCCATGTCCTCACGTTCGTCGAGTCATCCGTTTCGAAATTGGCTGGCTCGTCCGAACGGGCGGACTGGCTGGCTGGGTTCCCCGTCTTTCCCGCGGATGCGGGAATCCAGGGTTGCTTAGGTTCGCGTGGGTTCCCGCTTCTGCGGGAACGACAGGCGCTTCACGACAATTCCCCCATCTGCGACTGCAGGTAGTTCTGCAGGCCGACCTTGCCGACGAGGTCGATCTGCGTCTCGAGGAAATCGATGTGCTCCTCGGTGTCCTCGAGGATCTCCGCGAAGAGCTCGCGCGAGACGTAGTCGCCGCAGCCTTCGCAGTGGGCGATGGCTTCGAGCAGGGTGGCGCGCGCCATGTGCTCGAGCTTGAGGTCGCCGGCCAGCATCTCCGGCACGTTCTCGCCGATCAGCAGCTTGGCGAGCATCTGCATGTTGGGCAGCCCTTCGAGGAAGAGCACGCGCTCGATCAGCTTGTCGGCGTGGCGCATCTCCTCGATGGACTCCTCGTATTCCTTCTTGCCGAGCCTGTCGAGGCCCCAGTTCTTGTACATGCGCGCATGCAGGAAGTACTGGTTGACCGCGGTGAGCTCGTTGGTGAGGGCCTTGTTGAGGAACTGAAGGGTCTTCTTGTCGCCTTTCATGAGTGTTTCTCCTTGGATCGGGGGCAATGGACGCAATCCCGCTCACATTGCGCCGGCGTCGTCTGCGTACCGCGCAGCAGGCCGTGCGCGTAGCGGGCGCAGCGGCCGCAGTCGAGCGCGATGCCGAGGCGGGCCTGCAGGCCGCGCAGGTTGCGCACGCCTTCCTCGGCGGCGCGCAGGACCTGGGACTCGGTGACGGCATTGCAGACGCAGACATACATAGTTTAGCCCTCAAACATCATTTGGTCAGGATCAATTTGCCGCTGCGGGTCTGCTGCAATCGGTAGCGCTCGCCCTGGTGCTCGATGACGATCTCGCGCCGGCCCTGCATCAGTGCGGCGCTGGTGAGCGTCTGGCTCGGCGCGGACTCGGGACGGGCCGGCTGCGGCAGCGGGGTTTTTGTTTGCTTCACCATACGAAGAACACCAGGGACCAGGCCGTGCCGACGGCGGCCAGCGGCAGGGCGATGCCGGGCAGGGCCAGCGCGGCGCGCAGCCGGCCGGGCGCGCGGTCGAAAAGCAGGCGCGCGCCGAGCCAGGCCGACCAGAGCAGGCCGGCGGCGAGCAGCGCGCCGCGCGCGGCGGGCAGCCAGCCCAGCGGCACACCTTCCGCGCGCAGATGGGTGGCGGTCATCATCGACAGGCCGAGGAACAGGCCGATGCCGGCCAGCGGGATCAGCGAAAGGGCGAGGGCGCGCCAGTCGATCTTCGCGAGGCGCGCGGCAAAAGTCAGTCCCGCCAGCACGGCGCCGCCGAGCAGGAGGGCCACGCCGCCGATGTAGGCGAGGATCAGGGCGCCGTCGAGCCAGCTGAAGGCGTCGTTGGCCTGCGGATAGTGCGTGAGCAGCCACCACGGCGCGTTGTCTTCCAGCGCCCAGAATGCCTCGCGGGCGACCAGCCATTCGGCGGCGGACTACTTGAGGGCGACGAACCACGGGCTGACGGTCCACTGGAAGGCGCCGATGGCCAGGCCCAGCATGCCGAAGACGAGCAGCAGCGCTTCGCTCTTGCGCGGCGCCTTGCCGGAGAGCACCTCGGCGTTGGGGGAGCGCGCGGCCAGTTCGACGGCGTCGCGGTGGCCGCTGCAATTGCCACAGTTGTGGCAGTCGGCGGCGCTGGTCATGTGCTTGACGTCGAGCAGCGGCGGGCAATCGACGGCGCCGGTGCGCGCCGGATAGCGGTCCCAGGCCTGGCGGTCGACGCGGAAGTGCACCGGCGCCACGCGTGCGAGCAGGGCGAAGACGCCGGAGACCGGACAGAGATAGCGGCACCAGACGCGCTTGCCGCGGCCGTAGAGCCAGCCGACGGCGACGGCGGCGAGCGTCGAGCCGCCGAGGATCAGCAGCGCCGCCTGCGGGTATTCGTAGACGCTGATCAGCTGCCCGTAGAGGGTGGTCAGCACGAAGGCCGCGAAGGGCCAGCCGCCCCAGCGCAGCCAGCGCGGGATGGCGAGGCCCTTGCCGTGGCGCGCGGCGAATTCGGTGAGCGCCCCCTCCGGGCAGAGCACGCCGCACCAGATGCGGCCCATGAACATGATGGAGAGGATGACGAAGGGCCACCAGACGCCCCAGAACAGGTACTGGGCGGCGAGCACCATGCGCTCGTACCAGAGGGGCGCGTAGGGCGCCATCTCCGGCTGGCCGGCCGAGGCGCCGAAGAGCCCGGCGAACAGCCGCGCCTCGGCATGCGGCAGCGGCAGGAAGGCCGGCAGCGCGACGAGGACGCCGTAGAACAGCACGACGAGCCACTGCAGGCCGAGGATGGCGCGGCGGTGGCGCACCATCCAGTCGCCCAGGCGCGCCAGGCGGCTGCGCCGCGGATGGCGCACGAACACCAGCGGGCGGACGAGGCTGGCGTCAGCCATGGCGGGCCCCCTGCGCGGCGGCGCGGTCCAAGCGCGCCATGCGCCACAGCGCGTAGCCCCAGAAAGCGGCGATGGCGATGACCACGGTGGCGGCCGGGCGTGCCCGGTAGCCGACGAAGTCGGCGAGGAAGCGGCCGGCGCCGCGGCCGTCGGGCAGGATGGCGGCGGCGTCCCAGAGCGGATCCACCAGCGCCGGCAGCCACTCCAGGCCGATCATCTTGTCGACGCCGGCGACGAGCAGCGAGGTGCCGATCAGCAGCAGCAGGAACTCGCTGGCGCGAAACAGCGTGCGCATGTTGAGGAATCTCGCGCCGCGCGCCACCGCCCAGGCCGTCGCCCCGGCCAGCGCGAAGCCGGCGGCGGCGCCGCCGAAGAGCGGTGCCGCCTCGCCTTCCATGCCCAGGCCGTAGAGGAACACCACGGTTTCGGCGCCTTCGCGCGCGACCGCCAGCGCCGCCACCGCGGCGACGCCGAGAATCGCGCCGGAGCCGGCGCGCGCGGCCGCCTGCGCGGCCTGCCGCTCGAGCTCGCGCTTCATGCCGCGGCCATGCTCGTGCATCCACAGCACCATGTGCAGGATCAGCGCCGCGGCGGCGAGCACCATCGCCAGCTGGAACTGCTCCAGCGCGGCGCCGGCGAACTCGCTTTGCGCCGCGTAGGCCGCAAGGCCCAGCGCCAGCGCCAGCCCGATCCCCGCCGCCGCGCCGCCCCACAGTCCGCGCCGCAGGGGCACCGGATCGGACTGGCGAACGATCCACGACAGCAGCACGCCGATCACCAGCATGGCTTCCAGGCTTTCGCGCCAGACGACGATGAGGGCGTTCCACATGGCGGCGTTCTCCTATTTGGCGATGAGCCTCATCCTGCCGGTGGCCTGATGGAACTCGTCGATGAACTCGTATTCGCCGGGCTTGAGCCTGGGCAGCACGACGAAGGAGGCGGCGCCGGGGGCGAGCACCTTCTCGACGCGCATGTCGAGGTTCTCGAACTCGACCGGGCCCTTGCCCTCGTTGCGGATGACCAGCTTGATGCGCCGGCCTGTCGGCACCTCGAGGCGTTCCGGCAAGAGCCTGCCCTCCCGGGCGACCACCTCGAAGACCGGCAACTCCTCGGCGGCCGCGGCCATGCCGCCGGGGAGCATTCCCGCCCACGCGAAGACCAGGAGGGCGATGAGCGAATGCAACCGCGTCATCCCCGCGAGTCCCATCAGAAACCGAGCCTGGCGCGCAGGCCGGCCACCTTGATGGTCGGCGCGCCGCCGTCGCCGCCCGGGCGCTGGATGAACTGGAAGTCCGGCGTCAGTTCGAAGTGCTTGTTCAGGCGAAAGCGGTAATAGATCTCGCCGACGCGCTCCCAGCCGGAGGCGCGCGCATCGAGCATGCCGTCGCCGTCGAGGTCGAGCGTCGGCGAATCGCGCCGGTAGGACGAACCGGTGCGCAGGAAGCCCGCGGCGATGCCGAGCGAATCGGCGCCGCGCCCCCAGGCGCTGCCGCCAATCTCCAGGCCGGCGGTGAGGGCGCGGTCGAAGCGCACCCTGCCGGCGCCCTGATGCCCGTAGCGGCCGAACAGCGTGACATCGTCGGCCACCTTCTGGTCGATCGACATGCCGAAGCCGGAGTGGCGGTTTTCGCGACCGCTGTAGTCGGTGGCGCGGCCGTTGGTCCACACATAGGCGCGGTAGTTGCCGGGCAGGTGATTCAGGCGCCAGGTGGTGTCGGCCTGGGCGATGACGAAGGGCTGGCCGAGCGAACCGCTGAAATTCGCGCCCGGGCCGGAGCCGAAGGCGCCGAGGGAAAGGCCCCAGGTCTCCGACTTGTTGCGTTCGTTGACGTACTGGAGGATGGCGCCCGGCGCGAAGCCGTACTTGTCGGCGCCGGTGTCGCCGCCCGAGTCGAGCAGCGGGTTGTGCACGAAGGCGTTGTTGAGGAATTTCGTCGTCTCGTCGTCCGCCGCGGCGTTCTGGTCGAAGAAGACGAAGGGATCGATCTTGCCGAAGGTGAAGTGAAGATGCTCCTTCGATTGCGCCTTGATGCCGCCGCGCGGCAGCGGCACCTTGAGCTGGTACCAGGCCTGGGCGAGGATGGCGAAGGAGGAATCGGGGTCGGAGACGCCGCTCACCTCGAAGGCGGTGGTGTTGGGCGTGCTGGTGTAGGTCGGGCGCAGCCCGACGCCATTTCCCTGGCCGAAGCGGAAGTGGGTGAAGAGCTTGCCGTCGATGTCGCCTATCTCGCCGCCGGGCAGGGCGATCGAGACATCGCCCCGGTAATTGGCGCGCGACTGGCGCGAGCCGCCGGCCGCGCTGCCCTCGCGATTGGCGCGCTGCCCGACGGTGGTGAGGCTGGCGCCGACGCTGATGCCTTCCAGCGCCTCGATCTGGCGCGCCTGCTTCTGCATGGCGAGGGTCTGGAATTCGACGGCCTTCAGGCGCGTGGCGATCTCCGGCTCCTTTTCGGACACGCGCTCGGTGGAGAGCGATTGCTCGAGTTCCTTGTTCTGCTTCTCCAGCGCCTCGACGCGGCCGGCCAGGCGCTTCACCTCCGCCAGCAGGGCTTTCATCTCCTCGCTGGTGGCGGCGGCGGCCGGGCCGGCGGCGAGCGCCACGGCCATTGCCAGAGACGTCAGGCGCATCTCAGTAGCCGCCTTTCTTGCCGATGCCGGCGAAGGTGAATTCCCATTCCACCTCGACCGGCTTGAACCACGGGCGCACGCCGGTGGCGCGGTCGGTGTGGCGGCCGAAGTGGCTGCCGGCGGGATTTTCCTTGGCGTTGGGCGGATAGACGATGAACTTCAGCTTGTACTTGCCAGGGCCTTTCAGCTTGACGTTGTCGCCGTAGTGCGGGCCGTCGGAGGCGACCATCGGCATCATGTCGCCCTTGATGACTTCGTTCGCGCCCTGCTTGACGAGTTCGTACCTGACCAGCAGGTGCGGCACCCAGAAGCCTTCGGGGAAGCCGTTCGGATTGTTGGACAGGGCGTGGATGTCGGCCTCGAGGTGGATGTCGGTCTCCGCGGCCTTGCGCATGTGACCCTCCGGCTCCATGTCGATCGGCTGCAGGTAGACGGCGGCGACCTCCATGCCGGCGACGTTGTGCGGGGTGCCGATCGGATATTCGAGGGCGTGGGCGGCGGCGGAAAGGAGCAGGCCGCCACCGAGGGCGAGGCAGGCGGCAAGGCTTGGCAGGAGCTTCATGATTTCCCCTTCTTGAATGTGGTCAATTAATCATAATGCGAACGATTCGCATTATGATTATTCCGCAGCGGACTTGTCAAGCGAATCCATGAACAGCTGCAGGCGGGGTTATGCTGCGCCGCCAGGTAATGGCGCAGGAGGCTATATAATCAGGGCTTTACGGCAGAGAGCAGAGAGAACGCCATGAACCTCGATCGCGTAACTTCCGGCCGCGACATCCCCCACGACTTCAACGTCATCATCGAAATCCCGATGAATGCCGAGCCGATCAAGTACGAGGTCGACAAGGCCTCCGGCGCCGTCTTCGTCGACCGCTTCATGTCGACCGCCATGCACTACCCGTGCAACTACGGCTACATCCCGCACACGATTTCCGACGACGGCGACCCGGTCGACGTGCTGGTGCTCTCGCCGGTGCCGCTGATCACCGGTGTCGTGGTGCGCTGCCGCCCGGTCGGCATGCTGAAAATGGAGGACGAAGCGGGCGGCGACGCCAAGCTGCTCGCCGTGCCGATCGACAAGCTGTGCAGCCTGTACCGCAACATCCAGTCGCCGCGCGACCTGCCGGAGATGGTGCTGGCGCAGGTCTCGCACTTCTTCGAGCACTACAAGGACCTCGAGGCCGGCAAGTGGGTCAAGGTGCAGGGCTGGGTCGGCGCCGAGGAGGCCAAGAAGGAAATCCTCGACGGCATTGCCCGCCACGAGGCCGCGGCCAACAAGCCGGTGTGCTGAGCCTGTCGCCACCTGCGGCATAATCCGGCCATGAGCTCCCTCCGCCTGGCCATCGCCCAGCTCAACTGCACGGTCGGCGACCTGGCCGGCAACGCCGAGCGCATCGCCGGCTGCGCCGCGCGCGCGCGCGCGGCGGGCGCCCACCTGATGGTGACGCCCGAGCTGGCGCTCTGCGGCTATCCGCCGGAGGACCTCCTGCTGCGGCCGGATTTTCTCCGCGCCTGCGCGCGCACGCTGGCCGAGCTCGCCGCCCGCGTCGAAGGCATCGGCGTCGTCGTCGGCCATCCGGAAGCGTATCGCGGCGACTGCTACAACGCCGCCTCGCTCCTGCGCGACGGCAGGGTCGTCGCCACCTACCGCAAGCACCGCCTGCCCAACTACGAGGTATTCGACGAGCAGCGCTATTTCGCCGCCGGACGCCAGCCCTGCGTGATCGAAATCAACGGCGTGCATTGCGGCATCAACATCTGCGCCGACGTGTGGGAGCCGGGCGCGGCGGACGCCGCCCGCCAGGCCGGCGCCGAGCTGCTGCTGGTGCTCAACGCCTCGCCCTACCACATCAACAAGCAGGCGACGCGCTACGAGGTGCTGCGCGAGCGAACGCGCGCCACCGGCATGCCGGTGGTGTACGCCAACCTGGTCGGCGGCCAGGACGAGCTGGTCTTCGACGGCGCTTCCTTCGCGCTGGACGGCGAGGGCCGCCTGGCGCTCCAGCTGCCGCAATTCGTCGAGGCGCTGGAAGTCCTCGAGTTCGCCGGCGGCGAGCTGCGTCCCGGCGGCATCGCGCCGGCGCGGGCGCTGGAGAGCGAGGTCTACGACGCGCTGGTGCTCGGCGTGCGCGACTACCTCGGCAAGAACGGCTTCCCCGGCGCCATCATTGGCCTGTCGGGCGGCATCGACTCGGCGCTGACGCTGGCCATCGCCGTCGATGCCCTCGGCGTCGGGCGGGTGCGTGCGGTGATGATGCCTTCGCCGTACACTTCGCAGATCAGCCTCGACGACGCGCGCGCCATGGCGCGGACGCTGGGGGTGCGCTACGACGAGTTTCCGATCGAACCGGCGATGAAAACCTTTGCCGGGATGCTGGAGAAGGAATTCGCCGCGAGCGGCGAAAAATCGCCGGCCGACACTACCGAGGAGAATCTGCAGGCGCGCATCCGCGGCATGATCCTCATGGCGCTGTCGAACAAGTACGGCGCAATCGTGCTGACCACCGGCAACAAGAGCGAGATGGCGGTCGGCTATGCCACGCTGTACGGCGACATGGCCGGCGGCTTCGCGGTGATCAAGGACCTCTACAAGACCCTGGTCTATCGCGTCTCGCGTTACCGCAACGGCATTTCGCCGGTGATCCCCGAGCGCATCATTACGCGCGTGCCCTCGGCGGAACTGAAGCCGAACCAGACCGACCAGGACACCCTGCCGCCCTACGAGACGCTCGACGCCATCATCGAGGCCTACATGGAACGCGACCTCCCGCCGCGCGAAATCGTCGCGCTCGGCCATGCCGAGGCGGACGTGCGCCGCACCGTGGACATGCTCCGGCGCAGCGAATACAAGCGGCGCCAGGCGCCGGTCGGCATCCGCGTGACGAAGCGCGGTTTCGGCAAGGACTGGCGTTATCCGATAACATCGAAATATGCAGAAGAGTGGTGAGCCATCCCCCGGCCCCCTTCCCGAGGAAGGGGATGACGAGGACTCGGCCGCTGGCGCGGCCTCGGAAATTTGACACCCTGGATTGACCGACATGAAGAAGATCGAAGCCATCATCAAGCCATTCAAGCTCGACGAAGTGCGCGAGGCGCTCTCAGAGGTCGGCGTCACCGGCCTGACCGTGACGGAAGTGAAGGGCTTCGGCCGCCAGAAGGGCCACACCGAGCTCTACCGCGGCGCCGAGTACGTGGTGGACTTCCTGCCGAAGATCAAGATCGAGGTGGTGCTCGCCGACGCCACCGTCGAGCAGGCACTCGAGGCCATCATCAAGGCCGCCCGCACCGGCAAGATCGGCGACGGCAAGATTTTCGTGACGCCGGTCGAGCAGATCGTGCGCATCCGCACCGGCGAGACCAACGAGTCGGCTATTTGAGCCAGCCCCTTGCCCGCAGCTGTTCCGCGTTGAGCAGGACGGCTGCCTCCCCGAGGTAGGGTTGGCTGAACAGCGGCGCCGCCTCGCCGGGCTGCGGCGTCACGTAGAGGATCAGCGCGCCGTCCGGATGCGCATCGAACCAGGGCCGGATTTCCGCGGGCGATCCGAGTTCGTGGAGGGGATGCTCCAGCCGGCCGAAGAACTGGTATTGCGCGTGGTAGTCGCCGTTGTTGGCCACGGCGCTGCCGCGATCCTGCAGCCGCTTGATCTCGCGCGCCATCGGGCGGATGTCGTAGCGGCGCCAGAGATTGTCCGAGACGTAGAACTGGGCCAGGGCGAACAGGGCGGCGCCGAGCGTGGCCAGCGCCGCCATGCGCCATGCCGCCTTCCTGCCCAGCCAGATGACGGCGATCCCGACGAACACCAGCGCGGTACCCGGCCAGCGCGGCAGGTTCTCCCACAGGTCGAGTTTGCCGGTGAGGCCATCCGGCGCCAGCCAGAGCATCGACGCGCCAAGCCCGACGGCCAGCAGGGCGGGCAGCCATGCGCCGCCGCCCGCGCCGCGCGCCAGCAGCCGCCCGGCCAGCAGGGCGAAGGCGGGGAAGAGCGGCACCAGGTAATGGATCTGCTTGCCGCTGATCAGCGAGAAGAAGAAGAACACCGGCACCAGCCACGCCAGGCAGAAGCGCAGGCCGCCATCCAGCCCTTCATGCCGCACCGCCAGCAGGCGCCGCCACAGCGCCGGCCAGGCGAGCCAGGGGAAGAACAGCAGGGGCAGCAGCGGCAGGTACCACCAGAAGGCCCGCTTGTGGGCGAAGGAATCCGCCACGCGGCCGGCCGTCTGGCCCCAGAAGATCATGCGTGCGTATTCCTCGCCGCCCTTCAGCGCCGCCGGAATCGCCCAGGCCAGGGCGATGGCGGCGCCGCCCAGCAGCGCCAGCAGCAGGCCGCCGTACCAGCGCTTCCAGGCCAGGCCCGGCCGCCACCAGGGCGCCAGCACGGCCACCGTCAGCAGATGCAGCAGCACCACCGGCCCCTTGGCCAGCACGCCGAGGCCGATGGCGGCGGCGAGCAGGGTGAATCCCCGGCTCATCCGTCCCTCCGCCGCGATGAGCAGGCCGCGCGCGCCGAGCAGGGCGAAGAAGCTCAGCATGACGTCGAACATTGCCGAGGTGGAGAACAGCATCCACAGCAGGCAGGAGGAGAGGATCCAGGCGGCGTGGCGGCCGGCCTGCGGCTCCCGCGGCCACAGGCGCCGCGCCAGGGACAGCGTCAGCAGCAGGCTGCCGAGCGAGAACAGCGGCGAGACCAGGCGCGGCCACCATTCGTTGACGCCGGTGAGCAGCCAGCCCAGGTTGTAGAGCCAGAACAGCAGCGGCGGCTTGTGGCTGTAGGGTTCGCCGTTCTTGAACAGCACCAGCCAGTCGCCGCGCAGCCACATTTCCCAGGCCACGCCGACATAGCGCGTCTCGTCGATGGGGGTGAGTGGGCGCGTGAGGATCGCGACCGCGGTCAGCAACGCCAGGAGGAGGAACGGTCCGGCGGGAAAAGTCAGTCTCTGCGACACGGCGTTTGGCTTTTCAGAAGGGTGACGAGGGCGCCGGCGCCGCCCTCGGTGGCGCGCGCCTGGCAGTAGGCCAGCACTTCGGCGCGCTGCATCAGCCAGCCGCGCACCAGGCCCTTCAGCACCGGCTCGCGGCCGGGCGAGCCGAGGCCCTTGCCGTGCACGATGCGCACGCAGCGCAGGCCGCGCCTGAGCGCGACGGTGAGGAACTCGGCCACCAGCCGGCGCGCCTCCTCGCGCGTGGCGCCGTGCAGGTCGAGCTGGTCCTGCACCACCCAGCGGCCGCGGCGCAGGTCGCGCAGCACCGTGCGCGCCAGCCCCGGGCGGAGGAAGGCCGGATCATCGCCGCCCTCCAGGCTCAGATCGAGCAGGGCGGGGCTGAGCGATTCGGCGAGCGCCGCCGCCTCGTCGCGCCGGCGCTGCAACGGCACGGCCGGCGGGGGCGGCGGCTCGTGGTGTACCCGGCTGCGCGCCAGCGGCCGGGCGCCGGCGGCGGCTTCGCGAAACAATGCGCGCTCCTCTTCGGAAGGCGCACGTCGCGTTTTCATCCGAGCTTGTCCAGGTACTTCTCGGCGTCGAGCGCCGCCATGCAGCCGGTGCCGGCGCTGGTGACGGCCTGCTTGTAGATCTGGTCGGCAACGTCGCCGGCGGCGAACACGCCCGGGAGGCTGGTCTGCGTGGCGTTGCCGGCGCGGCCGCACTGGGTGACGAGATAGCCGTTGTCCATCTCCAGCTGGCCGGCGAAGAGCTCGGTGTTGGGCTGGTGGCCGATGGCGATGAACACGCCCTGCAGAGCGACGTCCTTGGTGGCGCCGGTCTTGACGTGCTTCACGCGCATGCCGGTGACGCCGCTGGCGTCGCCCAGCACCTCGTCGAGCGTGCTGTCGAGCTCGAGCGCGATGCTGCCGGCGCGCACCTTCTCCATCAGCTTGTCGATCATGATCTTCTCGGCGCGGAACTTGTCGCGGCGATGCACCAGTGTCACCTTCTTCACGATGTTGGCGAGGTAGAGCGCTTCCTCGACGGCGGTGTTGCCGCCGCCGATGACGGCCACCTCCTGGCCCTTGTAGAAGAAGCCGTCGCAGGTGGCGCAGGCGGAGACGCCGCGGCCGGAGAAGGCCTCCTCGGAGGGCAGGCCGAGATACTTGGCGGTGGCGCCGGTGGCGATGATGAGGGCGTCGCAGGTGTAGCTGCCGCTGTCGCCGACGAGGACGAAGGGACGCTCCTTCAGCTTCGCCGTGTGGATGTGGTCGAAGACGATCTCGGTGTTGAAGCGTTCGGCATGCTTCTGGAAGCGCGCCATCAGGTCGGGCCCCTGCACGCCGTCGGCATCCGCCGGCCAGTTGTCCACCTCGGTGGTGGTCATCAGCTGGCCGCCCTGGGCGAGGCCGGTGATGAGCAGCGGCTTCAGGTTGGCGCGGGCGGCATACACGGCGGCGGTGTAGCCGGCCGGACCGGAACCGAGGATGATGAGGCGGGAATGGCGGACGGAGCTGTTCATGATGGCGTCACTCGGCAAGGATCGGAAGCCGAAAATTATACTGGAGTCGGCGCGGAGGCGAACGTGATTCGCCTGGCGCAGAATGGCGCGGATGGACTTATAATCCGCCGCAGGCTCGAAAACAAAAAATTGGCCGCACGGGCGATTCCGCGCTGGAGGGAAACAACATGTCGCAAGCAAGCAGCGTCACCGTCGATGCCCTGCGCTCGATGCCGATCTTCGAGTCGCTGTCGGTCGAGCGCCTGGTGCCGATCGCCCGCGTCGCGGTGTTCCGCAAGGTGCCGCGCGGCTCCGCCATCCTGCGCGCGGGGGATCGCACCGATTACGTGTATTTCGTCCTCTCCGGCGCGCTGAAGGTGCTGGTCTCCGACGAGGAGGGCCGCGAGGTCATCCTCTCCAACCTCGGGCCGGGCGAGTTCTTCGGCGAAATGGGGGTGCTCGACGACAATCCCCGCTCGGCCACCGTGATGGCGACGACGCCCTGCGAGCTGGTGGTGGTCTCCAAGGCCGATTTCAAGCGCTGCCTGGCCGAGAACTTCGACGTTTCGCTGTATATCATGCGCAGCCTGGTCAAGCGCCTGCGCACCGCCGACCGCAAGATCGAGAGCCTGGCGCTGATGGACGTCTACGGCCGGGTGGCCCGCCTGCTGCTGGAAATGGCCGAGGAGAACGCCCAGGGCCAGCAGGTGGTGGCACGCAAGATTTCCAAGCAGGACATCGCCAAGATGATCGGCGCCTCGCGCGAGATGGTCAGCCGCGTCATGAAGGACCTGCAGTTGCAGGGCCTGATCGAGGAAGGCGGCGGCCGCATCCTGCTGCGAGAGAAGCTGAACGCGATCTGAGCCGGGGCGCCTGGCGCCGGCGTATAATTCCCGCATCGTCCGGCTCGCGCCCGTCAACAGAAGCGTGCAAGAAAATACCGTCTCCCAACCCCTGCCGGAAAAGATCGTGGCCCTCCTGCAGGAGGCGCGCTGGCTGGTGCTCGGCGGCATCGCCCTCTACCTCGGATTGATCCTGTTCGGCTACAGCAAGGCCGATCCCGGCTGGTCGCATGCCGCCCAGGTCGAGCGCATCGCCAATCCCGGCGGGCGCGTCGGCGCCTGGCTGGCGGACCTCCTGCTCTACCTGTTCGGCGTTTCCGCCTGGTGGTGGGTGCCGTTCCTGCTGTTCCTGGTGATCTGGGGCTATCGCCGCCTCGAGGGGATCTTCCATGCCGACCGGCGGCCGTTCCTCATCGCCCTGTCCGGCTTCGTCGTGCTGCTGGCGGCCTCGAGCGGGCTGGAGGCGCTGCGCTTCCACAGCATGCAGAGGCCGCTGCCGCTGGCGCCGGGCGGCATGCTCGGCGCGGAGGTCGGCCGGCTGTTCTCGCAGTTCTTCGGCTTCACCGGCGGCACCCTGCTGCTGATGGCGCTGTTCGCCGCCGGACTGTCGATCTTCAGCGGCCTGTCCTGGCTGAAGTTCAGCGAGCGCTTCGGCGCGCTGCTGGAAGGCCTCTGGTTCGGCGGCACCGGCCTCTACCAGCGCTGGCAGGACCGCCGCATCGGCCGCGAGGTGGCCCAGCAGCGCGAAGCCGTGGTGGAGGTCGAGCGCAAGCGCATCGAGGAATTCCACGTCGAGCCGATCCGCATCGAGCCGGCCGAGGTGGTCATCCCGAAATCGCCGCGGCGCGAAAAGGAGCGCCAGGCGCCGCTGTTCCTCGACATGCCGGGCGGCGCGCTGCCGCCGCTGCATCTGCTGGAGGAGCCCTCGCACGACGTCGAGCCGCCCTCGGCCGAGACGCTGGAGTTCACCTCCCGGCTCATCGAAAGAAAACTGGCCGACTTCGGCGTGCAGGTGAAGGTGCTGGCGGCCTATCCCGGCCCAGTGATCACCCGCTATGAGATCGAGCCGGCAGTGGGCGTCAAGGGCGCGCAGATCGTGAACCTGGTGAAGGACATCGCCCGCGCCCTCTCGGTGGTGAGCGTGCGCGTGGTCGAGACCATCCCCGGCAAGTCCTGCATGGGGCTGGAACTGCCCAACCCGAAGCGGCAGACGGTGCGCCTGTCGGAAATCCTCGGCTCGAAGGCCTACCACGACATGCACTCGCCGCTGACGCTGACGCTGGGCAAGGACATCAGCGGCCTGCCGATGGTCGTCGATCTCGCCAAGATGCCGCACCTGCTGGTGGCCGGCACGACGGGCTCGGGCAAGTCGGTCGGCATCAACGCCATGATCCTGTCGCTGGTCTACAAGTCGGAGCCTTCCGACGTGCGCCTGATCCTGGTCGACCCGAAGATGCTGGAACTGTCGATCTACGAGGGCATCCCGCACCTGTTGGCGCCGGTGGTGACCGACATGAAACAGGCCGCCAACGCACTGCAGTGGTGCGTCGTCGAGATGGACCGCCGCTACCGGCTGATGTCGGCGCTCGGCGTGCGCAACCTGGCCGGCTTCAACAGCAAGATCAAGGACGCCGCCAAGGCCGGCGCACCGATCTCCAACCCTTTCTCGTTGACGCCGGAGAGCCCTGAGCCGCTGCCGGCGCTGCCCTACGTGGTGGTGATCATCGACGAGTTGGCCGACCTGATGATGGTCGCCGGCAAGAAGGTCGAGGAGCTGATCGCCCGCCTGGCGCAGAAGGCGCGCGCCGCCGGCATCCATTTGGTGCTGGCCACGCAGCGGCCGTCGGTCGACGTCATCACCGGCCTCATCAAGGCCAACATCCCGACGCGGATTTCCTTCCAGGTCTCCAGCAAGGTCGACTCGCGCACCATCCTCGACCAGATGGGCGCCGAGGCGCTGCTTGGCCAGGGCGACATGCTCTACCTCGCGCCGGGAACCGGCGTGCCGGTGCGCGTGCACGGCGCCTTCGTCGCCGACAGCGAGGTGCATGCGGTGGTCGACTACCTGAAGAAGACCGGTCAGCCCGAGTACGTCGACGGCATTCTGGATGCGCCGGGCGGCGAGGAGGGGGAGGGCGTGGCCGGCGAGGGCGGCGGGCCGGACGGCGAGGCCGATCCGCTCTACGACCAGGCCGTCGAAGTGGTGCTGAAGACGCGCCGCCCCTCGATCTCGCTGGTGCAGCGCCACCTGCGCATCGGCTACAACCGCGCCGCGCGGCTCATCGAGCAGATGGAGCGCGCCGGCCTGGTGACGCCGATGGGCGCCAACGGCAACCGCGAGGTGATCGTGCCGGCGCGGCAGGAATGATGCAAGAACCTTTAACCACAGAGACACAGAGGCACAGAGAAATGCAAAAAAGAAAATCTCTGTGTCTCTGTGTCTCTGTGGTGAGTGGTTTTGTTTTATTTGCATTCTTGCCGAAGCTCGCTGAAGCCGCCGCGCTCGACAAGCTGAAAGCCTTCGTCGAGGGCACGAAGAGCGGCAAGGCCGACTTTGTCCAGACGGTGATGTCGAAAAGCGGCCGCAAGCCGCAGAACGCCACGGGCAGCATGATGTTCTCCCGCCCGGGCAAGTTCCGCTGGACCTATGACAAGCCCTACTACCAGCTCATCGTCGGCGACGGCGAGCGGCTGTGGGTCTACGACCGCGACCTCAACCAGGTCAGCACCAAGAAGCTGTCCGCCGCGCTGGGCGAGAGCCCGGCGGCGCTGCTCGCCGGCGACAATGCGCTGGAGAAGAACTTCGACCTCAAGGAAGGCGGCACGACGGACGGCATCGAGTGGGTCGACGCCCAGCCGAAGAGCCAGGATTCCGGCTTCCAGTTTTTGCGCATCGGCTTCGTCGGCGACGCGCTGCGGGCGATGGAACTGACCGACAGTTTCGGCCAGGTGACGACCATCGCCTTCGAGAAGTTCGAGCGCAATCCGCAACTTCCGGCCAGCCAGTTCCGCTTCACGCCGCCGAAGGGCGCCGACGTCCTCGGCGAGTAGGGTGAGCGCCGACCTGTTCGAGAAAAAGCCGCACGCGCCGCTCGCCGAGCTGATGCGGCCGCGCACGCTCGACGAGGTGGTCGGCCAGTCCGACCTGCTCGGGCCGGGCAAGCCGCTGCGCCTGGCCTTCGAGTCGAAGACGCCGCATTCGATGATCCTGTGGGGCCCGCCCGGCGTCGGCAAGACGACGCTGGCGCGCCTGATGGCGGAGGCCTTCGACGCCGAGTTCATCGCGCTCTCGGCGGTGTTCTCCGGCGTCAAGGACATCCGCGAGGCGGTGCAACGCGCCGAGCTGACGCTGGCGCAGAACGGCCGGCACACCATCCTCTTCGTCGACGAGGTGCACCGCTTCAACAAGGCGCAGCAGGACGCCTTCCTGCCCTATGTCGAGCAGGGCCTGATCACCTTCATCGGCGCCACCACCGAGAATCCGTCCTTCGAGGTGAATGGCGCGCTGCTGTCGCGCGCCGCGGTGTACGTGCTGAAGAGCCTCAGCGAGGCGGAACTCGGCGAGTTGTTCGAGCGCGCCCGCGCCAAGGTATTTCCTGACATGGAATTCGACGAGGCCGCGAAGAGCCGCCTCGTCGGCCTCGCCGATGGCGACGCACGGCGCCTCCTGAACGCGCTGGAGATCGTGCACACGGCGGCAGCGACCTCGCAGCGCCGTATCGTGGACGCTGACTTTCTCCAGGGCGCACTGGCGAAGAACCTGCGCCGCTTCGACAAGGGCGGCGACGCCTTCTACGACCAGATCTCGGCCCTGCACAAGTCGGTGCGCGGCTCCAACCCGGACGCCTCGCTCTACTGGTTTACCCGCATGCTCGACGGCGGCGCCGATCCGCTGTACCTGGGCCGTCGCATCGTGCGCATGGCGGTGGAGGACATCGGCCTGGCCGACCCGCGCGCGCTCACGATCGCGCTCAACGCCGTCGAGACCTACGAGCGGCTCGGCTCGCCGGAGGGCGAACTGGCGCTGGCCGAGGCAGTGGTGTTCATGGCCTGCGCCGCCAAGTCGAACGCCGTGTACGTCGCGTATAATTCGGCGCGGAAATTCGTCGGTGAGGACGGCTCGCGCGAGGTGCCGGTGCACCTGCGCAACGCGCCGACGAAGCTGATGAAGGAGCTCGGCTACGGCCGCGAATACCGCTACGCGCACGACGAGCCGGAAGCCTACGCGGCAGGCGAGGATTATTTTCCCGAGGGCATGCCGAAGGTGAGCTGGTACAAGCCGACGGGGCGCGGTCTCGAGGCGCAGATCGCCGAAAAGCTCGCGCATCTGCGCGAGCTGGATCGAAAGGCCGGGAAGAAATAGCGCCTTCCCCCCAGCCCCCTTCCCGGGGAAGGGGGTGACGGTGGTTCGCTTCGCTCCGGGCAGTTGGAGAAAAGTCAGTCGCCGGGATACGGCGTCAATGCAGCCGTTCGGTCTGCGCCGGATCGGCGCCGGGATGCTCCCGGTCGAAACGGCGGTAGAGGGCCTCGAGCCGGCGCGCCTTGTCGAACTTGCCGCGCGCGCGGGCCTGCTCGATGTTCTCCAGCAGGTAGAGCTTGATCAGGCAGACGCCGGAGGTGCTTTGCAGCAGGGTGGCGCCGATCTCGGCGGCGACGATCTCGGGGACATGCTCGTGTTCGGCGATGGCCTCGATCTCTTCCGCGGAGAGATCGCTGAAATCGATGCATTCCTGCAGTGTGAGCATGGGGCCTCCGGCGGAAGGAATGTTTTTTTATAGACGCGGTGCACGGATTTTCAAGGAATAATTGCATCGCATCGGGAATCGGCCGGCAATTCCGCAGGCTGCCGGCGAATGTGCAGGCGGGTTGGCAGGAACTGCCGCCAGCCAACTGAAACGGAAAGACAAAACATGCTCGACATACAGATTCTGCGCAGCCAGCCGGCTGAAGTGGCCGCCCGCCTCGCCAGCCGCGGCGTCACCTTCGACGTGGCCGCCTTCCAGGCCCTGGAGGACGAGCGCAAGGGCCTGCAGGTGCGCACCCAGGAACTGCAGGCCAAGCGCAACGCGCTCTCGAAGAGAATCGGCCAGCTGAAGGCGAAGGGCGAGGACACCGCCGCCGTGATGCAGGAGGTCGCCGGCCTCGGCGACGAATTGAAGCGCAACGAGGAGGCGCTGGCCGATCTCCTCAATCGCATCGATGTCTTCGTCTCGGTGATTCCCAACCTGCCGCACGAGAGCGTGCCGGCCGGCAAGTCGGAGGCCGACAACGTGGAAGTCAGGCGCTGGGGCACGCCGCGCAGCTTCGATTTCGCCGCGAAGGACCATGTGGACCTCGGCACCGAACTCGGCGGCTTCGACTTCGACGCCGCGACGAAGATCAGCGGGGCGCGCTTCTCGCTGATGAAGGGCGCCGTGGCGCGCCTGCACCGCGCGCTCGCCCAGTTCATGCTCGACGTGCACACGCAGGAGCACGGCTACGTCGAGGTCTACGCGCCGTACCTGGTGAACGGCAACAGCCTGTTCGGCACCGGCCAGCTGCCGAAATTCCACGAGGACCTCTTCCACATCAAGGACGACGGCTACTTCCTCATCCCGACGGCCGAGGTGCCGGTGACCAACATCGTGCGCGACGCCATCGTCGACGCCGAACGGATGCCGCTGAAGTTCGTCTGCCACACGCCGTGCTTCCGCCGCGAGGCCGGCTCCTACGGCAAGGACACGCGCGGCATGATCCGCCAGCACCAGTTCGACAAGGTCGAGTTGGTCAGGATCGAGAAGCCGGAGCATTCCTGGGACGCGCTGGAGGAGCTGACGCGCCATGCCGAAGTCATCCTGGAAAAACTCGCGCTGCCCTATCGCCGCGTCGCGCTGTGCGCCGGCGACATGGGCTTCTCCGCGGCCAAGACCTACGACCTCGAAGTGTGGCTGCCCGGGCAGAACGCTTACCGCGAGATTTCCTCCTGCAGCAACTTCGAGGCCTTCCAGGCGCGGCGCATGCAGGCGCGCTTCCGCGGCGAAAAGGGCAAGCCGGAACTGGCGCACACGCTGAACGGCTCCGGCCTCGCCGTCGGTCGCACCCTGGTGGCGGTGCTGGAAAATTACCAGCGCGCCGACGGTTGCGTCGACGTGCCCGTCGCCCTGCGGCCCTACATGGGCGACATCGAACTCATCGAAAAGGCCTGAGGGCCGAGCGCCGGCTTCTCGAAGCGGCGCAGGATGTCGTAGTAGGTGCGGATGTTCTCCGTCATGATGACGGCCTCGCCGCCGCGCGCCGCGCCGCTTTTCAGCCGCGAGTAATACTCCGGCTTCGCCAGCAGCGGCAGCACCTGCTTCATCTCGTACCAGGAGTTCGGGTCGCGCTTCACCAGAGAGGCGATGAAGCGCGCACCGTTCAGGTGGCCCATGCCCAGGTTGTAGGCGGCCACCGCCAGCCAGATGCGATCGGGCTCCGGCGCCTCCGGCGGCAGCTGTTCGCGCAGTTCGGCGAGGTAGCGCGTGCCGGCGAGGATGCTCTGGCGCGCGTCGAGCCGGTCCGACACGCGCAGGCGGTCGGCGGTGTCCTCGGTCAGCATCATCATGCCGCGCACGTTGGTGTATGAAGTGGCGAGCGGGTCCCAGTGCGACTCCTGGTAGGCCAGCGCGGCCAGCAGGCGCCAGTCGATGCCGTGGATCTCCTGCGCATCGATGAAATGACGCCGGTAGTGCGGCAGGATGCGGTGCATGCGTTCGAGGAAGCGCTCGACGTCACTGGCGGCGAGCCGGTGTACATGGCCGAAGTAGCGGTCCACGAGACGCTCCAGCGTGCCATCCCGGCGGATGCGTTCCAGGAAAGTCTCGGCCCGCCGCAGCAGCGCCTCATCGCTGTTGGCGGGAAACGCCCAGGCGGAGGCTGCCGGGTTGCGGCCGTTGAACTCGCCGCTTCCGTCAAAGGGGAGCACCCCGTCGAGGGCGGCGCGGGTCGGCTTCATTTCAACGAGCGGGCGCGTGAAGCGCAGCGCGGGATGGTCGCCCGGCGAGAGGTTCGCCGCGGCCATGTGGGCACGGCCCTTTTCCAGGATGGCGGCAATGCCGCCGTCGTCCTGTGCCAGGACGAAGCGCACCTTCAGGCCGAGCTCCTGGGCGAACAGCGCCACCAGATCATGCTCGAATCCGGATGCCTTGCCGCTGCCGTCGGTCTGGTAGGTGTTCGGCCCTTCGCGAGTGACGACGACCAGCCTGCCCAACTCGTTCGGTGGCGGCAGCGTTGGTTCTCCGCAGGCAGCGAGCAGCGACAGCAGAATTGCAGCAGACAGCGAACGCATGCACCCCCTTCATCGTCATAGAGGGGAAACCGGCTCCCCCGCGTCGCATCGAAGGGGGGATTGGTGTAGAATGCGCGCCTCCGGAGAGGTGGCAGAGTGGTCGATTGTACCTGACTCGAAATCAGGCGTAGGTGTAAGCCTACCGTGGGTTCGAATCCCACCCTCTCCGCCAAATTTCCCAAGAAAAAACAGCCGGCTATCAGCCGGCTTTGTTTTTTCGGGACACTTTTGGGACATTTTCCGAAGATAGGCGCGCCTCGAACTTGGCGATCTCGGCCCCGTTGTCCGCGCGGGGCAACCACCGCGCATAGCGCTCCAGCGTCATCTTCATCGTCGTGTGCCCAAGCTGCTGCGCCACGTAGGCCGGATTGGCGCCTGACATCAGCAGCAGCGTGGCGTAGGTGTGACGGGTCTGATAGGCGTCCCGGGCGCGCAGCCCAAGGGCCTTGAGCGTTGGATGCCAGTAGTTGATGCGCTGGCGGTAATCGTCGGCCCAAGCCTTTCCGGTTGATGGATTTAGGAACACATGCGCGTCCGCAAGGTACGTATGCTGTTTCTGACGCATCAGAGCGCTCCTCGAACGACTGTTGAGGTCCACATACCGTATCCGATTCGTCTTGGTTGGCTTGATTTCACCCTCGACAAACGCTTTGCTGACACATGCCTGATTTCTCCTGAAATCAATGTCGCCCCAGTGAAGCGCAATAAGTTCGCTTGTGCGCAAACCAGAGAAGAAGGCGAACTCGAAGTAATTGCACACCTGTTCGCTGTAGCGATCGCGCATCATGGCAAGAACCAGATCGATCTCCATGAGCAGCAGGGGATCGGGTTCTGGTGTCTGAAACTTGCTATTTTTGATTGGAAGGACCGGATTAACGTCTACTATTCTGTCCCTACATGCGGAATCAAACACAGTGCGCGCAACAATGAGGTAGTTGTTCCGCTGTTGATTTCCACCCAAACTTGACCCGGGGTTTTCATCTAAAACTGACCCACGGTTTATGCGCGTAGTATAGCTACGCTTTTGTGGACAAGTCTTCGGTTTTCGTCGTTTTATCTCCTTGAG
>Ga0116142_10000291_pt1 | contig 67124 bp, 54 predicted proteins | sample AD_UKC033_MetaG_FD_89785 | JGI IMG/M metagenome (GOLD analysis project Ga0116142, IMG submission 89785) | Active sludge microbial communities of municipal wastewater-treating anaerobic digesters from USA - AD_UKC033_MetaG | ecosystem: Engineered > Bioreactor > Anaerobic > Digestate | place: USA... | reverse complement strand
CCGATGTACTGCTTTGTTCTACTGCCATCGTGAGGTCCTCCAAAAGGGTTATCCACAATTCCACAATCGTCCCTTCAGGAGGACCACTTCATGGTCCGATACAAAAAAGCGAAGAATACCTTAGGTTATCGGAGAAGGCTCAGGAGTGCTTGTTGTCCTGTGCCTCGGTCAGCTTCTTGAGCTGCCGGCGGTTGGCGATCCGGGCGGTCTGGCTCATCCGATTGACGATCACGGTGCCCTCGATATGGTCGTATTCGTGCTGGAGGCAGCGAGCGTAGAGATCCTGTGCCTCCTCGGTGAACGGGTTGCCGTCCAGGTCGGTGGCGGTGACGGTGGCCTGCTTGTACCGACGGATCTTGGCCCAGATCCCCGGCACGGACAGACACCCCTCTTCCTTGGTTTCCATCTCGCCGTGCGGAGTCACCGTTGGGTTGACGTAGGCGCGGACGCCCTCGCGGGTGCCCGTCAGGGTGATGATGAACAGTCGCAGCGAGACCCCCGCCTGCGGGGCGGCCAAGCCCATCCCCTTGTTCTCGAACATGATGTCGGTCATCTTCTCGACCAGCCGGCGGATCGTGTCGTCGATCTTCTCCACCGGCGCAGCCTTGGCCCGCAGTACCGGAGCCGGGTAATGCGTGATCCTGCATTTCTCGACGTCAATCTGCCCCATCATTCAACCTCTTTCGACCTCGTCTCCAGCCGGTTCATCAAGTAGCCAAACGACCGATTCCTACCCTTGGCGACTTCGATTTGAAACCCACGGAGGATCTCCATCATGAAGTTGACCACGAAATTGTTGAATCGTCTGGGCACCCTGCTTCTGAACTGCTCTTTTGTCACATGATCGGTGTGAGGCACGTTTGGGATGCCGAACTCTTGACACGCATGCTCATCCACACCGGCCAAGTACCAGCTTTCTATCTCTTTTACAACTACGACCGCACACTCGGCGTCAATCATCCCTCTATGGCCATTGACCAGATTATTCTTCCTTTCCGTGATGCAAGGAGATGTGTCAAGATCGGCCATGAAAAGGTAGTCTGCATTCGTCGCTTGAATAGACCTGATATAGTTCATCCTTCTTGTGATCGTCTCACCGGCATATTCCCACACTTGCACGTCATCGTATTGCCTCTGGAGCATCGGTCTTATCACCGCGTTGACAAACTCGCGATCATCACGGCCTTCCACCAAGACGTGCATGCGACTGTACATGACCGATCATCTTCCCCAGAGTTCCTGGACAAAAACCGTATCAAGGCCCAGATCGTTTTCAAGGAATACCTTCACATCCTGCTTCTCGGCGGGTCGGGATACCGCGGAGAAGCCATCTTTGTCCCTTGATATCAGCAACAGGTTCTCCACTCCTGCGTGTTTGACAATTTCGGAACTGTGCGTGGTAATGATGACCTGCTTGTTGGTAGACGCATCTTCCATCAGCCTCATCAGCCCGGAGATCAGATGGGGATGGAGATTCCGCTCCGGCTCCTCGATGATGACCACGTCATTGTCCTCGAAGAACAGTGCGATGATGAGGGCGACGACATCGACGGTGCCATCTGAGAGCAAATCGGCGAGCAGGCTGTCATCATAGTATTCCTCCCGCAGTTTCAAAAGGAGGGACACCCCCAAGTACTGCTCCACCCCGACCTCTTTCGCAAAGGGGAGCATATACTGCAAGAGATTGTGCAACTTGCGGCTTCTCTCGGGATCAGCCAGAATCTGCTTGAGGACAAGAGAGAGATTCTCCCCATTCTCCTCCAGGCGCGGTATCCCCGCCGTCTCGTGCGGTCTCTTGATGGCACGGGGGTCTATGTCGAATATGGCTACGCCGCTGAACAGATTCTCAGATGGTCCCACGAGGCGAAAGAAACCGTGTCTTATGAGCAAAGACGTCCCGAGCGACCGAGATTCTACCAGTGGTTTCAACGTCATTAAGTAATCGCCGGACGCTGCAAAACAACTTTCGCCTTGATCGAGTATATCCGGCGGATGGATATCAACCCTTGGCTTACCTTCGGACGCAAAGACGCTAAGTGTTACCTCCGCGCTCCTGTCACTTCCCGGCAATCGAAACCTCTGGGTAAGACGGTCACCCTCGATGAGCAGCCCGTTCCTTGGGGGACTCGCAAGTCGCAGGCTGAAATCGTACGTGTTCTCGTGCGATTGAAGGCTTCCCAACAAACCGGCCCAACTCATCGGCTGGTCGGACGTCGTGGACATCCGCAGAGGGTGAGCGCAACCGAGCCGACGATTCGCCACAGCGTCGGAGCCGCCGTGTAGGGAAATCGCGTCGGCCAGTTCCTCCCGCTCCAGCGTCTTCAGAAACCGGAAGATCTCCACGAAATTCGACTTGCCGCTGGCGTTGGCGCCGATGACGACGTTGAAACGGCCCAGGTCCAGGTCGAGGTCCTTGAAGCTCTTGAAGTTCGAGACTCTGATGTTTGTGATCGCCATAGATGCAATCCCTATCGCTTCTCGACCCCCTCTGTGGCCTCGGGTTCGTCGAACTCGTGGCCGGCGAAGGTGTTGCCGAGGTAGCTCTTTCGGACCAGCTCGTTGCGGATGATCTCGGCCGGCGGGCCCGCGGCGATGACCTTGCCGTGGTCGATGATGTAGGCCTTGTCCGCGACCTCGAGGGTCCGCTCGACGTTGTGGTCGGTGATCAGGATGCTCACGCCCGAGGCGACGAGCCGCCGGATCTCCTGCTGGAGGTCCTCGACCGCGATCGGGTCCACCCCGCTGAACGGCTCGTCCAGCAGGATCAGCGACGGGTCGGTCACCATCGCCCTCGCGATTTCGAGCTTGCGGCGCTCGCCGCCGGAGAGGAATCGGCCGTGGCTCTTGGCCACCTCGGTCAAGCCGAACCGTTCGATTAGCGCCTCGGCTTTGGCCCGGCGTTCCTTTCGCGTCAGCGACATGGTCTCCAGGATGGCCAGGAGGTTGTCGCGGACGCTCAGCCGCTGGAAGATGCTCGGCTCCTGCGAGAGGTAGCCGATGCCCAGGCGGGCCCGCTTGAACATGGGCAGCCTGGTGATGTCGCGGTCCTCGAAGACGACCTTGCCCTTGTCGGGGCGGATCATGCCCATAATCATACGGAAGGTGGTGGTCTTGCCGGCCCCGTTGCGACCGAGCAGGCCGACGATGCTGCGCTGGTCGATCTGGACGGAAACCTCGTTGACGACGGCCCGCCCGGAATAGCGCTTGATCAAATCCTGTGTTTCGAGAAGGGTAATGCCTGCCAAGACACACCTCGTACGTACCGTAAGCTATGGCAAAGCCGTATTATAGGGAATGGGCCGGCCTTGGGCAACCGGCATTTGCAGCGAGGCAAACGGGCCTTTGCGACTGCCCGGCAAATTGCTCTGGCAATCGGTGCGGTTTTGTGCTATGAAGTGTTGTTTCGCCGCGTTGGAGATACTGTTACTGTTTGGCGTCCAAGGGTTTATGTTTGCGATTCTGAGCGATATACACTCGAACATCGAGGCCCTGAGCACGGTCCTGGCGGACATCGAGCAGCGGGGGATCAAGACGATCTACTGCCTGGGCGATGTGGTCGGGTACGGCCCGAATCCCGTCGAGTGCCTCGATCTGATGATCGAGAAGACCGAATGGTGCGTGCTGGGCAACCACGACTACGCGGTGTTCTACGAGCCGACGAACTTCAACTACGGCGCCGAACAGGCGAGCTTCTGGACCCGCGAGGTGCTCGAGATGCAGGAGCCCGGGCCCAAGAGCGACCGTCGCTGGCGGTTCCTGGGCGAGCTGCCCATGCGGCACCTGGTCAAGACCCAGTTGGGACCGACGAACACGACGATGGAGTTCGTCCACGCGTCGCCGCGCCGGCCGATCAACGAGTACATCTTTCCGGACGACGTCTACACGAACCCCGCGAAGGTCCGCACGTTGTTCGAGCGGATCGAGCACGTGTGCTTCATCGGGCACACGCACATGCCAGGGGTGTTCCTCGACGAGCCGGACTTCTACCTCCCCGACGAGCTGGGCGGCGTCTATCCCATCATCGAGGACGAGAAGGCCATCATCAACATCGGTTCGGTCGGCCAACCACGCGACAAGGACAACCGCGCCAGTTACGTCTATGTCGAGGAGAACAAGGTACATTTCGTGCGCCTGGAGTACGACTACGAAACGACCATGAAGAAGATCCTCGCGATCGACCGCCTGGACAATTTCCATGCCGAGCGGCTCAAGGACGGGCGATAACGCCGGGGGAATCGGGTTTTCGGAATTTGACTTGCGAGATGAAGCGACACATGAGTGCTAAGAATATCATCATCGTGATTCTGGTCGGCTATCTCCTGCTGTGCGGCGGGCTGATCGTGGAATCGGGTTTCCTCCGCACGCTGTCCAACGGCTGCATCCTCCTGCAGCAGACGGCCGAGGTTCAGGCCCCGCCGGCCGACGCGAACGCGCGTGGCGCGGCGCCCGAGCCGGCGCAACCGCCATCGCAGCCGCAGCTTCAGGCGGCCGTCGGCGAGGCTTACGGCGCCGTCGGAGGGGAGGATGTGGATGTCGAGATCGGCTCGGCCGACAAGGCCAGCCCATTCAAGTACCGACTCGTGCTCGACTCCCGCGGCGCCGCGATTCGGACCGCCACGTTCAGCGAGTTCGACGACCGCGATCCCAAGGCGCCGAAACCCCTGACGTTTCTGTCGCCCATCACGTTGAATGGCGGCGAGGCGCTCTCCCTGGCCAGCCGGGAACTGGTGCTCGTCGACAAGGGTCTCAAGCTCCACCTTGACCGCCTGGCCTGGAAGTCGCTGGGCGAGCAGAAGCTGGACGATGGGGGCGCTGCGGCGGCCTTCGAAGCGACGATTATCGATGGGAACGATCATCCGGTCCTGAAACTGACCAAGACCTATCGCATCCATCCGGACGACTACATGCTCGACAGCTCCATCGACATCCAGAACCTCTGTGACAAACAGCAGAGGCTCTACTACTCGCTGAACGGCCCGGTCGGTCTGGCGCCCGACGGCGGCTATCGCATGGATATGCGGCGGGTTGTCGCCGCCTTCAAGACGCCGAAGGGCGAAATCCGCAGCGTCGCAAAGGACATGAAGGCCCTGTCCAAGGCGGGCACTGCGAAAGAGCGGGAACTGGCGGAGGGCTCGCCGTTTCTGTGGGCTGCGGCGGTGAGCAAGTACTTCGCGGCCATCCTGGTCCCGACGACCGCGGACGGCAAGCCCGGCGGCAATTGGGTCGGCGGCAAGTGGGGCGTCTACTACAATCCCGACCAGGACGACAAGCACAACACCGGCGACGAATCCCTCGGTTTCATGGTCTCCAGCGTCCCGGTCACGTTGGCTCCTACCGGCCAGGCGGACAGTGTGCAGACGCACCAGTTCCGGTTCTACATCGGCCCGAAAGACAAGAGCCGGTTCGACAAGGTGGCGCTCTATCGCGAGCTGGGATTCGTCCAGACGATCGATTTCATGAACTGCTGCTGTCCGGCGGCCCTCATCAACCCGCTGGCCTTCGGCATTCTGGCGATCATGAAATGGATGTACGGGTTCATCGGCAACTACGGCATCGTCATCATCATCCTGGTCTTCATCATGCGTCTGGTCTTGCACCCGATCACCAAGAAGAGCCAGATCTCGATGAGCAAGATGACCAAGCTGGCGCCGAAGGCCGAGGAGATCAAGAAGAAGTACGGCAACAACAAGGCCGAGATGAACAAGGCGCTGATGGAACTCTACCGCCAGCAGGGGGCCTCGCCCATCATGGGATTCCTGCCCATGTTCGTGCAGATGCCCATCTGGATCGCGCTGTGGAGCGCCATCTACACGAGCATCGACCTCCGTGGGGCGCCCTTCCTGCCGTTCTGGATCACCGACCTGTCGGTCCCGGACCGGCTGCTTGCCTGGGCGCCGTTCACGATCCCGCTGCTCGGCTGGCAGGTGGGATCGCTGAACCTGCTCCCGATCCTGATGGGCGTCGCGTTCTACCTGCAACAGAAGCTGACGCCGACGCAGCAGGCCTCCGCCGCGACCAATCCGCAGCTCGCCCAGCAGCAGAAGATGATGAACATCATGATGCCCTTGATGTTTCCGCTGATGCTGTACACCGCGCCTTCCGGCGTGAACCTGTACATCATGTCCAGCACCTTCGCCGGCGTGATCGAGCAGTACGTTATCAAGAAGCACATCCAGGAGCAGGAAGAGCAGGGGCCCGATGGGTTTGTCTCGGTGACGAGCAAGACCGGCGGCAAGGTCAAGAAGAAGAAGCCCAAGCCGTTCTACCGATTCTGACGAGACCTGCGATTGTCGATCTGGGATCGCTGAGGTATGCACGATCCGACGGACACTATCGTGGCGGTCAGTTCCGCTGCCGGGGGCGTGCGGTCCATCGTTCGCATCACCGGCCCGCAGACGCTGTTGGTCTGCGAGCGGATCTTCGAACTTGGTCCGGGTTCTCAAATCGCAAATCGTAGATCGCAAGTCGAAAACCGCGCCGTCCGGGCCGGGACGGTCCGCATCGCGGATGGCCTGAGCGCGGGCGCCTCGCTCTATGTGTTCTTCTCGCCGCACTCGTATACCGGCGAGGACCTGGCCGAAATCCACGTCCACGTCGCCCCCTGTCTCGTCGAGGCGCTGATGTCGTCGCTGCTGACACAGGGCTGCCGGGCCGCGGGACCGGGCGAGTTCACCGCCCGCGCCTACCTCCATGGCAAGCTCGACCTCGCCCAGGCGGAAGCAGTCAACGAGGTCATCGCCAGCTCGAACCGTCTCCAACTGGAGGCGGCCGAGAGGCTCCTGGGTGGTCGATTAACCCAGGCGACTGAAGAGATCCACTCGGCCCTGCTGGACACGCTGAGCCTGATCGAAGCGGGACTGGACTTCAGCAGCGAGGACATCGAGTTCATCAGTCGAGAACTGGCGGTCGCGCGACTCTCGGACATCCAGGCGAGCATGGAGCGTCTCCTGGCTGGGAGCATCCGATGCGAGGAACTGCTGGACGTGCCTGCAGTCGGGATCGCCGGGGCGCCGAACGCGGGCAAGAGCAGCCTGCTCAACGCTCTGCTGGGCTGGGAGCGGAGCATCGTCTCGCCGCAGCCCGGGACGACGAGGGACGTCCTGACCGGCGTGCTGACGACTGTTCGTGGGGCATCCCGTAGCACGGGCATCTTGCCCGTGATTCGGAATCATGGGCGGGACGCCCATGCCGCCGAAACGCCTCGCGGCGTCACTACGAACGGCCCTTCCGGCGTACCGTTCCAATGCGTGCTGTTCGACTGTGCCGGCCTGATCTCCGCGCCGGACAACGTGCTGGACGAACTGGCCCAGCGAGCGGCCGTCGAGGTCCTCAATCGTTGTGCCGCGGTTGTGTTCTGTGTCGATTCCGCAAAGGCCGACTGGAGCGAGGACCTCGCGATTCGTGGGCTCATCGAGCCGAAGCATGCGATCCATGTGGCGACGAAGTCGGATCTGACTTCCGACAGAGAACTTCCTCGCAGGTTGAACGGGCTTGCCGCCGCGTTCGGCGTCGGGTTCCAGTCTGTGTCTGCGAGTACGGGGGCCGGCCTGGCGGACCTCCTGCACGCCATCGAGGCCGGCGTGTACAGCACACCCTGCGCGGCCGATGCGAACGCCGTGACGCTGACGGCGCGTCACGGACAGGTTGTGACAGAGGCCCTCGACAACGTCCGGCAGGCTGTCGCGGAAGCGGGGTCGGGCCACGATGAGGTGGCTGCCATGATGATCCGGGCCGCCTGCCAGACGATCTCCGGCATCGAGCAGGAGCACCTCGACGAGCAGGTGCTCGACCGGATCTTCTCGCGGTTCTGCGTGGGGAAATAGCTTGCAGTGTGTCCATCAGGCCATATCTTCGGGAGCAGAGAAGATAACGCCGTACGGCGTCACTACGAACGCGGCGCATCGTTGTTGCCATGAGGTCATCCATGTACCTGACGTGCATAATACTGTCGGCGGTGCTCATCGCGGGCAATGCCCCGGCGCAATCCGAGGGGCCCGACGGACTGGGTACTCTGCTCAAGCCGGTGCCGATCAACGTCGCGGAAGCGATCATCGAGCCGTTCTGGACGCCGGAGCTGAGCGGATTCCCGAAGTGGCGGGTCGAGCCCGGGGCCGGTCACGGCCTTCGCATCCGACAGAACTGGAGCGCGGTCGATTTCGAGTGGGCGTCGAAGCCGCAGGCGGGACCGGCCCTGTGCATGACGAGGGACTTCAGCGTCGATTGCTCCGACTATGACCGCCTGCTCGTGCGATTGTCGCTGCCGAAGGGCTGCGTGCTCCACGTGGCCGTGCAGACGGACAAGGGCGAGCGGGCATTCGTCTCCGAGCCCGCGACCGAGAAGCGGGTGGAGTACGCGATCGATCTTCGCGAAGCGACGCGGATCGACTCGCTGACACTGGAGATCGCAGCGGGCGCCGAAGGCAGCGCCGCAGGCTGGCTGCGATGGATCGGCCTGCAGAACACGTCGCTGCTGCCACGGTACTTCGCTCAGTGGGACTACGCGGGAATGCGGTGGGACGCTTACATCCGCGAGGACGAGTTCGCGCCGAGCTTCGCGCCCCGTTATGGTATCTTCCTGACCGTGGAGGAGCTGGAGAAGCTCCGATCTGAGCACCGCGAGGCTGTCGAAAAGGGGGGCCGATCACGCTACACGGACCTCGCTGCGGCGGCTCGCCAGTGCCGGCCGGAGGCGGGGATACACGAGTTCGTCAAGAGCGGCGGCAGCACCTCCGCCCACACGCGTGTCCGGGACGAGAGCCAGCCGAAGTTGCCGGGCAGTCCCGACTGGGCGGTCGCAGGGCTGGTGCTTCGCGACGCGGACCTGCTGCGTATGGCGGCGCGATATGCGTTGTGCCTGGCGATGAGCGAGCACTGGGAGACGGGATTCATGTCGGTCTTCCCCGGCGGACCGTGGGAGGACCGGGCGTTTCGTCGTTCGTACACCGCGGAGGACATTGCGACGATCCTGGACCTGGCGGGCGAGGTCTTCACCGACGCGGGACGAAACTACCTGATGCGTCGCCTCGCGGAAGAGGGCGTCGGCCCGATCAACTACGTCACGTGGCGCCACGAGTATGTCTTCCACTGTAACCAGCTTGCCTATTTCAACACGGGCCGGATGGCCGCCTATCTGGTTCTCGAACGCGAGTGGCCGCGAGTGAAACCCTACGCCGACCTGGCCTATCGCGACGCAATCGACAATCTCGAAACGGTGATCGAGCCGGACGGCGGCACGCTCGAAGGTCCGAGCTACTTCAGTCCGATCGCCCGGGAGAACTATACCGTTTTGAAGCTCTACGCCAGGGCCAGGGGCAGGGATGTGTCCGAGCTGGTCCCCGACGTGCTGAAGCGGACTTCGGACTACGCTGCGGTCGTCGCATCGACCACGACTGACGACGTGATCGCGATCTGCGACTCGGGCGCCAGCTTCCGTGGGGACAGTCTGAGCATCCTGGCGGAGTTGATGCCGCAGAGCTACTGGACGACCATGTTGAGCAAGCAACGTGTCCGCGAGGGCAAACCGGCGTTGGAGCCGCCGGGACCGCCGTTGCCCGCCTATGTCCAATTGCCGGAAACCGGGTATATCGCTTCGACTCGCAAGCTAGGGGATGACTGGGTCAAGATCCTCGTCCTGGGCAACAAGGCCGGCGCGGGCCATACGCACGAGGACAAGTGCAGCTTCGTGCTCGAATACGCGGGCGAGACGTTCGCGATGGACCTGGGCATCTGCGATTACTCGGACCCCACCCACGCGGTCTACAAGCACTGCCAGCGTCACAACATGCTCGTCCCGGTCGGGACCTCCGTGAGGGCCTGTCCGCAGAACCCGCTGCCCTTCGACGTGAAGCCCGGCGGACAGGGCGACGATCAGGTGTTCCATGCGACCATCGACGCGACAGCGGGCTGGGGAGGTTGCTACAAGAAGTGGGTGCGGCGATGGGATTCCTCGTCGCCGGACGTGCTCGTGATCCGCGACGAGTACGAGTTGGGCAGGGGGACCGGTGTTGAGTTCTACTGGCAGACGAAGCTCCCCGTGGAGCAGCAGGGCAGGACGGTCATAGTCCGTGGTGCTCGCGGCACCGTGACCCTGACCATGCCGGACGATTGTGCGATTCGCGTCGAGGAACTCGCCCTAGCGGAGGGTGACAGGCACAGCCGCATCGCGATCCGGAAGGACGCCACGCACGGCACGCTCGACGTGGTGGTGAGATTCAGTCCGACAGACAAAGCACATTGATGAGCAGATTGGACTTCAGAGAATGGGAAATACAGAGAGACAGATTCTTGTAGCGACGACGAATCCCGGCAAGGTCCGTGAGCTTCAGGCTCTGCTGGGCGACCGTGTCCAGTGGAAGAGCCTGGCGGATTTCCCCGGCGTGGACGAGGTGAAGGAGGACGGCGCGACATTTGCGGAGAACGCACGCAAAAAGGCGACCGGCTACGCCCAGGCGACCGGGCTGCGGACGCTGGCCGACGACTCGGGACTCGTCGTGGACGCACTCGACGGCGCGCCGGGCGTGAACTCCGCTCGATTCTCCGGCGACAAAGCCAGAGGCATGGACCGCAAGGTCGTCGACCGACGGAACTGGGAGAAACTGCTCTCGCTGCTGGCGGGCGTCCCGCGAGAGAAGCGGACCGCGCGATTCGTCTGCTGCCTGTGCCTGGCGAGCCCGGACAAGGTGCTCATCGAGACGACAGGCAGCGTGGAGGGGCTCATCACGACCGAACCGGCGGGCGAGGGCGGGTTCGGCTACGACCCGGTCTTCTACGTGCCGTCGCTCGGGCGGACTGTCGCCCAGCTTGGCGACGAGGAAAAGAACGCCATCTCCCATCGCGGCAATGCCATGCAGAAGCTCGTGCCTTTGCTCGGCAATCTCCTGAAGGCCGGGCGAGGCGGCAAAGCGTGAATCTGGCTGGTGTACCGGCATGCTTGTGCTGGCTTGCAAAGGCCAGGGGCTGCGGCTATCATGGCCCGCATGGTGAAGAAGGACTCCGACAACCAGAAGCAAGGCCCGGTCGCGGTCAACAAGAAGGCCTACCACGACTTCGAGTTCGTGGATAAGTACGAGGCCGGGATCGAGCTGCGGGGCAGCGAGGTCAAGTCGCTCCGGGCAGCGCCCGCCGACCTGACCGGCTCCTACGCCAAGATGCAGGACAACGAGTGCTGGCTGGTTGGCGCCAAGATCGCGCCCTATCAGCAGGCGGGCAATATGAACCACGACCCGTCCCGCAAGCGGAAACTCCTCCTGCACAAGGCGGAGCTTCGACGGATCTGGACGAAGCTGGAACAGCGAGGCTGCACCCTGGTCCCGTTGCGGCTGTACTTCAGCCAGCGGGGCCTGGCCAAGGTGGAGCTGGCGCTGGCCCAGGGCAAGAGGCAATACGACAAGCGAAAGAGCATCACCGAGCGGGCACAGAAACGCGACCTCGACCGGGACATGAAGAAATACAGGGGACGTTAGACATGGCAGACCAAGAGAAGAAGCTCATCATCGACGAGGATTGGAAGCAAAAGGCCCAGCGGGAGAAGGAGGTCATGGCCGCCAAGGAGCAGGAGGAGAAGAAGAAAGAGGCGGAAGGGGCGGAGGCGGGTCCCGGCGGGCCGATGCCCCAGGGGAATTTCGCTGCCCTGGTCAGCATGTTGACGACGCAGGCGCTGTTCGCGTTGGGCTTGCTCCGGATTCGAGGCGAAGAGGAGCACGGGCCGGACCTGGAGATGGCCCGCTACAACATCGACATGCTCGAAGCCCTCGCGACCAAGACCAAGGGCAACCTGGACCCGCAGGAAGAGAAGATGCTCAAGGATACGCTGGGCGACCTGCGGATGGGGTTCGTCAGCGTGGCCAACCAGCTTGCGTCGCAGCCGTAACTGAGGATTGAAGCTCTTGGCCAACGTTCTCGACCAGATCATTGCGGACAAGCGCGAAGAGGTCCGAAGGCGGCAATCGCAAACGCCTCTGGAGGCGCTGCAGGAGCGGATCGCGGGTCTGCCCCGATGCCGCAACTTCTACAAGGCGGTCACGAAGCCCAACCGTCGGGGCATCAACGTGATCGCGGAAGTCAAGAAGGCGTCGCCCTCGGCCGGCCTGATTCGGAAGGACTTCGATCCCGTGGCTGTTGCGCGGACCTACGAGGAGTGCGGGGCTGATGCCATCAGCGTCCTGACGGATGAGAAGCACTTTCAGGGCCGGCTCGAATATGTCGACCAGGTCAAGCAGGCGGTGTCGTTGCCGGTCCTGCGCAAGGACTTCATTATCGACGCCTGGCAGGTGTACGAGTCCCGGGCGGCGGGGGCCGACGCGATTCTGCTGATCGCCGAAGCGCTGGAGCCGGGCAATCTGATGGATCTGATGATCGCCGCGGGCGAGCTGGGCCTGACCATTCTGCTGGAGGTCCACGACTTGGATTCCCTCCTGGCGGTCCGAAGCCTGATCGGGTTCCCGAAGAGAGGCTACAGCGTCCTCGGGATCAACAATCGCGACCTGACCACGATGCAGGTGGACCTGCGAACGACCGGCCGGCTGGCGAGCCTGCTGGACGAGAGCGCCGAGCTGGTCTCCGAGAGCGGCATCAAGACGCGAGCCGACGTCGAGAAGCTCAAGTCCATGGGCGTGCGGGCCGTCCTCATCGGGCAGACCCTGTGCGAGCAGCCGGACATCGCCGGGAAATTCGCCGAGTTGTTCGGCTGACATCCGGCATCCTCAGGTCCCCCGGAAGGCCACGAGCAGAATGCGAACGCCGACCAGTCCGAGGGCTATGGCGAGACATCGCAGGATCCAACGGCCGTGAATGCGTTTGGATAATCTTGCTCCCAGTTGAGCGCCGCTGACGGCGCCGACTGCAATGGCCAGCACGCGGGGCGCCTCCGCCCACCCCAGGACCCCATCCAGCACGTGCATCGTCGTGGCTGTCAGGGACATGACCGCCAGAATGAAATGGCTGGTGGCGGTGGCGATGTGTACCGGGAAACCCAAGAGGGTGGTCATGGCGGGGACATGAATGATGCCGCCGCCGATGCCGAGTATGCTGGAAACCACGCCCACCGCAAAGCTCAAGGCCATGCCGACCGCCAGGTTGTACCGGTAGGCATGATGCGTCCCCTCCGCATCGGTGAAACTCCGTTGGAACGTGCCGCCCAACAGGCCGCCGGACTCGCGTCGGGAGAGAGTGCGGAGGAAAACGAACGATCCTCCCCCGAGCAGGAACAGTCCAAACACGAAATTGAACGCCTGTCGGGGAATGGAATGAACGATGCTCGCGCCGCAGATCGCGCCGGGGACGCCCGGTACCAGAAACAGCCAGCCGGACTTGAAGTCGATTCGCTTCATTCTGGCATAGGAATAAGATCCGCTGGCGGCGTTGAAGAACACGACCGCCAGTGAGATCGCCGTCAGGGCAGCAGGATTCGTGTTCGGATAGGCCAGCAGCAGAATCGGCATCAGAATGAACCCGCCGCCGGCTCCGATCAGAGTGCCGAACGCACCGACGCCGAAACCAAGCAGGATGAGCAGCAGGTAGACCATGCGGGACAATCTATGGGACGATGTATCCCGTGGCAAGAGAGAACGCGGAAGGTCAACCCCATTCCCAGCGATCCATACAAGGGTGCGGATGATCGGCGGCGCAGCCGGTCGCGCTGTGTATTGCGTTGTACGGGCCGATTACGGCGGAACCGGCGATTTTGCTTGAATCCGCGGGTTCGTGGTGGTATAAAAGTAAAATGTAGTTGACCTGCGTTGGAGACCGGATGCCTCGTGCTGAGGGGCATGAGACGTGTGCGAGCGCATCCCGGGAGGAGAGTCTATCGTAGGCTGCGTCGGGACCCTTGAATGGGTTTTGAGGCGGTCGGGAAGGAGGCCTGTAGTCCTGCCACATTCCAGTTCCAGAAGTGCCAAATGAGATGCGTTTGCATGCCGGGTCCATCGTGGAGACCGACTGTGTGGGTTGGCTGGGGGGAAACGATTCCGGATGGAGAAGAAGAGGATGGCATTTGCTCTCGGCGCCCAGGGTGGTGCGGCGGTCGATACTGCTTTGCGGCTTGCGAGAGGGAGGAGAACCATGGCGATCAGACGAGTTCTTCTGGTGGTTGTCGGAGCGGCGTTGAGTCTGCAAGGGGATGCGCTTGCCGGCTTGATCGGACACTGGGCGTTGGACGACGGCGCCGGCGTCGTGGCCAAGGACAGTTCCGGCGGGGGCCACGACGGCCAACTCGTCGACGGGCCCGTCTGGGCGCAAGGCATGATCGGCGGCGCCCTGGAGTTGGACGGCGTCAAGGCGCGAATCGAGATTCCCTACTGGCCTGCAGTGACCCCTGCCAAGGGTGCGACGATGGCCTGCTGGGCCTTCCCCAAGGACACCGGGCGTGCGTGCCTCATCGGCCAGTTCGAGAGTTATGGCATGGCCCTCATGACGGACCTGCAGCTCAAGTCCGTCATCTGGGGCGGCGACTGGGTCCTCTCCAATGTGACGATCCCCCAGAACGAATGGTCGCACATCGTCATGACGTTCGACGTTGCGGGCAAGCAGCGCAAGGTGTACCTGGACGGCGGGCTGGTCGGCGAACGGTCCGACTCGGTGGTCGTTCCGAAGGTGCAGAACAACCTGGGGATCGGCCTGTGGATCGGCTGGCCCGACTCCTGGGGCGACGACTCCTTCACCGGGATCATCGACGACGTGCAGTTGTACGATCTCATCCTGACCGGCGGTCAGGTGGCGGGCCTGGCGGCCGGAGAGATCCCCTCGTTTACGAAAGCCTTCGCGCCGAACCCCGCCGACGGGGCGCTCGATGTCACCTCAGCTCTGCTCCAATGGACCAAAGGCGAGACCGCCACGTTGCACGACGTCTATCTCGGCGCCGACCCGAACCTGACGGAGGCGGATCTCGTGATGTCTCGCCGCACCTCCGTCTTCTACTATCATGTCGCGGGTCTCGTGCCAGGCACGAGGTACTACTGGCGCGTGGACGAGATCGACAAGGACGGCGTGACGGTCTACCCGGGCGACGTCTGGACCTTCGTGGCGCGCGATGTCAAGGCATACCACCCCGTGCCCGCCGACGGCTCGTGCGACGTTTTGCCCGCTCCCACGCTCACGTGGATGCCGGGCATCGGCGCGACGAAACACCGCGTCTACTTCGGGGACGATCCGAATGCGGTCGCGGCGGGGGCTGCGGAGACGGACCAGGGCGAGTCCGCGGCTGCAGACACCGCCTTTGCCCCCGGCACCTTGGAGAGCCTGGCGACGTACTTCTGGCGCGTGGACGAAACCGTTCTCGGCGGGATCAAGGCCGGACCGGTCTGGTCCTTCACGACCTGTCTGCCCATCGAGGATTTCGAGAGCTACACCGACGAGGAGGGCAGCCGCATCTACGAGACCTGGATCGACGGCCTGACCACGAAGGAGAACGGGTCGACCGTCGGGTACCTCGAGGCGCCGTTTGCCGAGCAGACCATCGTGTACGACGCGAACCAGTCGATGCCTCTGGACTACAACAACGTGGATTCCCCGTTCTACAGCGAAGCCGAGCGGGACTTCGACGGCGCCCAGGACTGGACTGTCGATGGCGCCGGCGCCCTGGTCCTGCACGTGCGCGGCAGGCTGACCAACAAGCCGGAACCGTTGTATGTCATGATCGAAGACCAATCGCAGAACAGCGGCATCGTCTTCTATCCTGATCCGTCGGTGGGGACCGCGGCCCAATGGGTCACGTGGCAGATCCCGTTCAGCGAGTTCTCCGATGCCGGGGTGAAGATGACGCGCGTCAGGAAACTGTATATCGGCGTAGGCGACCGGGCCAACCCGACGGCGGGCGGAAAAGGCTTGATCTACATCGACGCCATTCGACTGGTCAAACCCTAAGAACGTAGATGAGAAGGCAAGTCGTCGTAGTATGGGCATGTTGTCCATGAATCGCAGGGCCGTCTTGGCCCTGCCAGGACTGTGCAAGGAGAACGATCATGGGTAGAAGATCCGTATGTCTGGTTCTGGTCGCGGGATTGTGCTGCATCATGTCCTCAACCGGCTATGCCGCGACACTGGTGGGACACTGGGCGTTCGAAGGCAATGGTCAGGATGCGAGCGACAATCACAACAATGCGGCGGCCACCGGCGACGTGAGCTACACGGCCGGGATGTACGGCCAGGCCGCTGCGTTCGACGGCTCGGGAGACTACTTCCAGATCTTGAACAACGCGGGCATCCAATTGCTCGGCACGAAGGAATTCTCCGTGGCCCTCTATGTGAATACGAACACTCTGAGCGCTCAGGGCATTCTCATGCATGGCCTGGGGTGTTCCACGTGGGCCAGTTGGTTCCTCGGGGTTCAGGGGTGCGAGCCGGATGCGACTCTGTATACCGATCAGTTCGTGTTCGGGATTCGCACCGGCAGCTTCAGCGCCTACACAGCGGTCAAGGCGCAGGCCGTCGCGGGCGAGTGGGTACACATCGGCGTCACCCACGATGGCACGACGATGACGATGTACGTCAATGGAGAGTGGCAGGACAGTACCGCGGCCGCTCTTCCCTTCAACAGCCTGGAGAATCTGTACATCGGCGGCGACCCCGGCTGCAGCGGTCGGTCCTGGTACGCCGGTCTGGTGGACGAACTGTATATCTTCAACCGTGCCATGAGCGAAAACCAGGTGCGCGAGGTGGCTGGCGGCGTGCTCCCGACATGGCTCAAAGCGAGCAAGCCGAATCCGGCGGACGGCGCCATCGGCGTGACCTCGCCGCTGCTCCAATGGACCAAGGGGGATACGGCGACAAGGCACGATGTCTATCTGGGCGCCGACCCCAACCTGACGGAGGCCAACCGTGTGGGGACTCGCCTGACCACCACCTTCTACTATCACATGGCGGGGCTCACGCCCGGCGCGACGTATTACTGGCGGGTGGACGAGATCGACAAGGACGGCGTGACGATCTACCCGGGTGATGTCTGGAGCTTCGTGATGCAGGATGTCACGGCTTATTATCCCAATCCGGCCGACGGCGCGCGAGACGTCTCGCCTACTCCCACGCTCACGTGGATGACGGGCATCGGAGCCATAGGGCACCACGTCTACTTCGCAGCCGATGCGGATGCGGTCGCTGCTGGGGCTACAGAGGCGGACCGCGGCGAGCTTGAATTGGCAGTCACGGCCTTTACCCCCGGCACACTGGAGCCCCTGGCGACGTATTTCTGGCGTGTCGATGAGACGGTTGCCGGCGGGGTCAAGGCCGGGCCGGTCTGGTCTTTCACGACCTATCTGTCGATCGACGACTTCGAGAGTTACACGGACGAGGAAGGCCACACGATCTACCAGACCTGGATTGACGGCCTGACCACCGGCGAGAACGGTTCGACCGTTGGATACCTCTCGCCGCCGTTTGCCGAGCCGACGATTGTGTACGATGCGAATCAGTCGATGCCCCTGGACTACAACAATGTGGATTCCCCGTTCTACAGCGAGGCCAAGCGGGAGTTCGACAGCGCCCAGGACTGGACGGCCGGGGACGCCGGCACACTCGTCCTCTACGTCCGAGGCAAGATGAAGAACGACCCCGAGCCGCTCTACGTGGTTATCGAAGACCAGTCGAAGAAGGCCGGCACCGTGGTCCATCCCGATCCGAAGATCACAACGCGGATGAAATGGGTCGAATGGGCGATCCCGTTCAGCGAGTTCACGGAGGCAGGCGTGAACATGGCCCGCGTCAAGTCGATGATCATCGGGGTGGGCGACAAGAGTGCCGCGGGCCCCGGCGGCAAGGGCCTGATCTTCATCGACAGCATTCTGTTGACGAAGCCGTAGAGATTGCCGTGTTGCGGTTGATGATCGATGTGCTCTCCGGAGGGTAGACCGGAGAACCTCAGATCTGACGAGGAATACGTGTGTGTGGGAAGGAGAAATGCTATGTCAAAGGTAGTGGTTCTCGTTGCCGCAATTGTGATTGCGGCGGGCCCGGCAGTCCTGGCACAAGCCCCGGATCCTGCTCTGATCGGATGGTGGCAGTTCGATGAGGGCAGCGGCGCCGTGGCTGTAGACTCCTCGGGCAAGGGGAATGACGCCTCCCTGTATGGCGGCGTGTACCGGATTCCCGGCTACAGCGGGACGGCCCTGGACTTCGACGGCATCGACGGCTATGTCGGCACCGGCAAGTCTCTGCTGGACAACGTGTCGCAGTTCACGATTTCCTTCTGGGTCGTGAGTTGGAAGACGCAACCCAGCCGGACCGGACTGGTCGGGCAGAACGACCAGCTCGAGATGGGATTCATGGGCGCCAACATCGAGATCTGGAGCGCTGTCTCCGGAACGACCACCATCAAGTGGCCGTACAGCGACAAGGATTGGCATCACGCAGCGGTCGTCGGCGACACGTCCATGAAGATCTACGTCGACGGCAAGCTGCTGATCACCGGGGCCGGCACGACCAACTACGGGACGTCGACGTACCCCGTCAACATCGGCGGCGGCGGCGTTTGGGACTCTTCCGGCAACTGGTTCACCGGGCGGATGGATGACGTTCGCATCTACAACCGGGCGCTCTCGGCTGCCGAGGTGAAAGCCTTCGTTCCCGTTCAGGTCAAGGCATACAATCCCAATCCGGCGGATGGTGCCCTGGACAAGGACCCGTCAGTTCCCCTGCTCCAGTGGACTCGTGGCGAGACTGCAGCGTTCCACGACGTATACCTGGGGGCCAGCCCGGACCTGACGGAAGCGGACCGCGTCAAGACTCACCAGCCGCAATCCGTGACATTCTATTATCATGCGCCGGGGCTCACTCCCGGTGCCAGGTACTACTGGCGCGTGGATGAGGTCGAGAAGGATGGTGTGACAATCCACACAGGCGATGTGTGGACCTTCCTGGCGCAGGCGCCGACGGCCTACTATCCCATTCCCGCCGATGGGGCCAACACCGTACTGCCCCATCCAACCCTGACCTGGCTGTCGGGCACTGGCGCCACCGGGCACACGGTGTACTTCGGACTCGACGCGAACGCGGTTGCCGAGGGAGCGCCGGGCACGGAGCAGGGGACGTTCGCTGTTGTCGACGCGGCCTTCCAGCCGGGCGACCTGGACAGCCTGACGACCTACTTCTGGCGCGTGGATGAGACGGTGACAGGTGGTGGTATCCAGACCGGGCCGGTTTGGAGCTTCACCACGGCGTTGGTCATCGACGACTTCGAGAACTATACGGACGAAGAGGGCGGCGAAATCTACCAGACCTGGATCGACGGTCTGACCACCCAGGACAACGGCTCGACCGTCGGATACCTCAGCGCACCGTATACCGAGCAGACGATCGTGCACGATGCGAACCAGTCGATGCCCTTCGACTACAACAACGTGGAGTCGCCGTTCTACAGCGAGGCCTACCGGGACTTCGAGACCGCCCAGGACTGGACGGCCGGCGGCACCGACGCGCTGGTTCTCTATGTGCAGGGCCGGCTGATCAACACGGCTGCTCCGTTGTTCGTCGCGGTTGAGGACTCCTCGAAGAAGTCTGCCTCCGTCGTCCACCCTGACCCGAAGGTGGTCATGGCCGAGAACTGGATCGAATGGCGGATCCCGTTCAGCGAGTTCGCCGGCCAGGGTGTGAAGATGGACCGTGTGCGAAAGATGTACGTTTGTGTTGGCGACAAGGCTGCGAGCGAGGCCGGCGGCAAGGGCCGGGTCTTCATCGACAGCATTCTGCTGACGAGGCCGTAGGATTGATGCTTCGACGCCGAAGATCGGCGATTGTGCGGCAGACCCGGGGCTCGCGTCGTGGAGACGCGAGCCCCGGCTGTTTCCGCATCAACCCGCTCCCTGGGGGGGAGAGGAGCGGGGGATCGCACAGTGTCCTGTTCGCTCCGTCGTCGCTTGTGCCCGGTTCGCGGAAGCTACCCTCTGAATGCGCTGGCTCGGCTTCGCAGGATGTCGGAACGGCTGATGATCCCGACCAGCCTGCCCGCGTCCACGATGGGCACACGGTGGAAGTCCTTCTGGATCAGACACTCGCAGATGAGGTCCAGGCTCGCCTTGCGGTCGAACGCGACGACATCGCGGGTCATGAACGCCGCCACTGTGGCATCCGCAGGGCAGGGACGCATACAGCAGTTCAGCACGTCCTTCTCGGTGATGATGCCGAGCAGGTGCATCATATCGTCCACGACCGGCAGACCGGTGACGTGGCGCTGGGCGATCATTTCCATGGCATCATAGAGGCACGCGTCGGGCGGCAGGGTCAGCAGGCCGGCGGTCATGACGTCCTGCGCCAGGAGTCCTGCGTCATGTGGGGCATACGAGGCCGCGCCCAGCGGTCGGAATCTGTCCTTGTACATCCGAATGAGGTCCGCCCGCGTGATAATGCCCGCCAGGGTCTGGCGGTGCAGCAGGACCGGCACACGCCGGAATGGCTTCTCCACAAGCTGTTTGCAGATGGCCGGCAGCGCGTCATCCACGTCGAAGCTGACGACGTTCTCGGTCATATAGTCTCCGACCGACCCCGGCAGGTACTCCGTCCGACAGACCAGGCGGAGCAGGTCCTTTTCCGACAACATCCCGCACAGACGGCCCTGATACGTCACGGGCAGACCGCTGATGTCCTTCTCGATCAGCAGGGACACCGCTTTGTGCACAGGCTCTCTTCTGTCGATGCTCACCACGCCGTACTGCATCACATCCTTGGCCGTCAGTTGTTCCAGCGTGTGATCGTCGCAGACCCACTCGGCCCCTTGGCTCGCTTTCATGCAACTCGCTCGATTCATTTCTGTGCTCCCTCGACCTGCAACGGCCATCCCGATTCACTCGAACGGAATGGGCTCGCGTGGAAGACCACCCGTCATCCTCATCCTTCGGCGGAGCATCTCCACGGCTTGAGCAGTTCGTGCGGGCCGAACCGTCGTCCCCGCCAAAATACGTACTAATACGTATATCCAGGAGCACAGTCCTGTAACCTCTTGATGATTTGCCATCCATGGTTTACCATCTTTGCACGGCACATGAACGGCAGGCAGTACATCGAGAACAACGAATCCCGAGTGGGGTGCAGGAATGAACGTGAGACTTCTGGTGGGTGTCGTCGCGACGGGGGTGGCTTGCACCGTCGGGCTCGCGCAGAACAGCACGAGCTCGATGGACTCCGGGACTGGATCGATAACGAAGGAGAATAGATCGATGAATATTCACACCGAATCGTTTGGGCATACGCCCGAGGGGGAAGAGATCTCCCTGTACACGTTGACCAGCGCCAAGGGGCTGCGGGTTCGGATCATGAACTACGGGGCGATCGTGGTTTCGCTGGCGGTGCCGGACCGTCACGGCAAGCTCGACGACATCCTCCTGGGCCACGATAGCCTGGAAACCTACCTCTCGCGAGGCGGTTGTGCGGCGGCGGTCATCGGCCGATATGCCAATCGCATCGGCAACGCACGATTCGTCCTCGACGGCGTCGAGTACAAGCTGGCCGCCAACAACGGGCCCAACCATCTCCACGGCGGCATGAAGGGCTTCGACAGGAAGGTGTGGAAGCAGGAGGAGGTGACCGCCTCCGAGGACCGGGCCTGGGTCCGATTGAGCTACCTGAGCCAGGATGGCGAGGAGGGCTACCCGGGGAACCTGCAGTGCAGGGTCACCTACACGCTGACGAACGACGACGAACTGCGGATCGACTACGAAGCCCAGACGGACAAGAAGACCGTCGTCAACCTCACCAATCACGCCTACTGGAATCTGGCCGGCCAGGGCAACGGCAACGTCCTCGGGCACGAGCTGATGATCAATGCCAACCGGTTCACCGTGGTGGACAAGGGTCTGATCCCGACCGGTATGACCGTCAGCGTGGTGGATACGCCGCTCGATTTCCTGTCGCCGAAGAAGATTGGTTCTCGCATCCGCCAGCTCAGCAACGGCTACGACCACAACTACATCCTCAACGGCCGCCCGGGCGAGCTGAAGCTCTGCGCCAAGGTCCACGAGCCCACGACCGGCCGGATCATGGAAGTCTGGACCACGGAGCCCGGCGTGCAACTGTACACCGCCAATCACATGAATGGCTCCCTCCTCGGCAAGGGCGACAAGGCCTACGTCAAGTACGCGGCCTTCTGCCTGGAGACACAACACTACCCCGATTCGCCGAACAAGCCGGCCTTCCCGTCCACCGTCCTCGAGCCCGGCGCGAAGTTCGTCAGCCAGACGATCCACAAGTTCTCGACGAAGTAGCGGACAGGCAGGGGCTTGCGACGCACGGCTGGAGTTTTGGGAGGGAAAGATCGAAGAGGGAGATTCTTCCCTCCCAAAGCAGGCCCGATCTGCCTTTTTCCGGGCTTGGGTCACGAGTCACGGGCCACGAGCCGCTTGCCTCACGTCCTGATCTTGCTGATCTCGTAGACGACGGTGCCGCCGTCGGTGTATTGGCAGACATCGGGGCATTGGACGTAGGCCTTGGTCTTGTCCTTCTTGCCGTCGAGGCCCCAGTCGGCGGGCTCCGAGACCCGCAAAGCGTTGTACCAGGGCATCAGGGACGCCAGGCCGTGCATGCAGACCGGGATCTCGCTGACGAGCTGGTAGCACGCCTTCAGGGTGAACGAATCGCCGACCTTGTGGACGGGACAATGACCTTTGACCTCTTTGACAGTAATGACCAGATCCATACGCTCGGACTCCTGACAACGGGTTTCGGTTTTCCTGTACTATGTCCCAGCTAGCGGTTTGTTCGACCAGCGTTCTACGAAATGAACGATTATACGGATTGTGATCCGCATTGGCGAGGCCCTCCAGCCGTCCTGAATGAATTGCGTAGGGTGCGTGGTGCGCACCCCACAAGGTCATTCCCAGGTTTGGTGGAACCCCACGCCGGCGCGATTTGGGAAGGCTCGACAGCCGCCGGCGCAGCCGTTATCATGGCTGGACAAAGTGGCATGGGCTTCCGGCCCATGAAGCATCGGCAGGATGCTGATGCCACGCAGAATGACGGGCAAGATGCCCGTGCTACGGGAGTTGAGCATGGCAGATGAACTGGTCGGTATCATCGGCGGCACGGGCCTGGGCGACGCGCTCGCCGGGCAGTTGTCCGAGGTCGAGTTTCGGGCGGTCGAGACCCCGTTCGGCAGGCCCAGCGGGCCCATCCTCCTGGGTACGCTGGGCGACAGGCGCGTCGCGTTCGTCAACCGTCATGGCGAAGGGCACACGCTCTCGCCGAGCGAGGTTCCGTACGCCGCCAACATCTTCGCGCTGAAGTCGCTGGGCGTCCACGCGGTCATCGCCAGCGGTGCGGTGGGCTCGCTTCAAGAGAAGATCGCGCCGGGCCATCTCGTCCTGGTCGATCAGTTCATCGATAAGACGTTCAAACGCAGGAACACGTTCTTCGACCGCTACGGGGCGGTGCACTGTGAGATGGCACAGCCCGTCTGCGCCCGGCTCAAGGAGGCCGTGGTGCGCGTGGCGCCCCCGCTGGATGTCACGACCCATCTGGACGGCACCTACGTCTGTATGGAGGGCCCGCAGTTCTCGACGCGGGCCGAGTCTCTCATGCACCGCGCCTGGGGCGGCGACCTGATCGGCATGACCGCCATGCCGGAGGCCAAGCTCGCCCGCGAGGCGCAGATGTGCTATGCCCTGATCGCGTTGGCCAGCGACTACGACTGCTGGCGTCCGCACGACAAGTCCAAAGGCAAGCAGGGGCTCCTGGAGGAGATCCTCGCGAACATGAAGACTGCGACGAACAACTGCCTGGCCCTGATCCGTGCATTGCTGGCGAGCAGTGCGGCCCTGGTCCATGAGGATTGTCCCTGTCGCAGGAGTCTGGAACTGGCGGCCTGGACGAATCCGGGCAGCGTTGCACCGGACGAGAGGAGACGCCTGGCGGTCCTCTTCGAATGAGAACGCTTGACCCCAGGGGCGCAGAGATAAGCTGAGAATAGAAGCCGGACGAAGGGGATGTATGGGTGGGTTCTCAACCCACGTGTGACATGCATCGATTCCAAGGAGAACCCAACGATGCGGAGTAACAATCGGATGAGAGACAAAGCTCCGGGAGCGATTGCGATCATCGCGTTCGTTGTAGGTGCGGTGTTCCTTGCAGGATGCCAACAACCACAGCAGGAGACACAGGCGCCCAACGAGAAGCAGGCCAGACTCCTGGCGGCCCAGAACGCCGACTTGCAGAAGCAACTGGCTGTCTGCCGGGCCCAGATCGAGTCCCTTCGCCAGAAGCACGCCCAGGAGCTGGGACAGCGGGACGAGGAATTGGCCAGGTGCAAGGCTCGCATCGAAGCTCTTCAGCAGGACATCGAAAAGGGCATCGCCGAGCGGGTCAGCGGTGTGACGACGAAGCTCCTGGAGGAGAACGCCAGGCTGCGGCAAGAGATCGAGGAATTGAAAGCGAACGCGCCAAAGGAAGGCAATCCGTAGCACAAGCGTCCCGCCCGTGAAGGCAGGGCCAGGATGGCCCTGTGACCCATGGCAGGATGCCGATGCTACGTTTCTGCTGCGGCGCAGACCTTCTTCACTGCGTCCACGCAGTTCGGCAGGTCGCCGTCCAGGTGATGCCTCTTCATCGCGGCGGCGACCAGTCCCACGAACATCGGCTGCGGGCGCAACGGCCGCGAAGTCAGGCATGGATGGGCCTGCGTCCCCATGAAGAACGGATGCTTCGGCAGCTCCAGGATCTGCATGATCGGCTGATCCGGCGCCTTGCCCGAGAAGACCATGCCGTGCTTTTCCAGGGTCTCGATGTACCGAGGATCGACCTCATAGCGATGCCGGAACCGCATGCGAACGGCGTCCTTGCGCCCGAACAGGTCCCAGGCAATGGTCTTGGGCTCGATCTTGATGTCCCGCCCGCCCAGTCGCATGTTGCCGCCGAGACCCTCGATCCTCTTCTGCTCGGGCAGGATGTCGATCACCGGCTCCGGCGCGTCCGCGTCCATCTCCGTGCTGTTGGCGTTCTTGAGTCCGCAGACGGTCCGGGCGAACTCGATCACCGCCATCTGGAACCCCAGGCACAGACCCAGATAGGGCAGGTTGTTCTCGCGGGCGTACTTCACGCAGGCGATCTTGCCCTCCGAACCGCGAGCCCCGAACCCGCCCGGCACGATGATGCCGTCCACGTCCGCCAGATGCTTGGCGACGTTGGCGTCCGTGATCGAGGTTGTCTCGATCCATTTGATCTTGACGTCGGTGCCCAGTGCGACGCCCGCGTGCTCCAGGGCGTTGATGATCGAAGCGTAGCTGTCGCGGACCGAGGTGTACTTGCCCGTGATGCCGATCGTCGTCTCGTACTTGGCGGTCCCGATCCGGTCGGTGAAATCGCACCACTTCGCCCAGGCCTTCCGCTCGTGACGCAGGTTGATGCGGTCCTCGATCTTGAGCAGACGCAGGACCTCGAAGTCCAGACCGTGCTCGCGGAGCATGGCGGGGATCGTGTAGATGCTCGTCGAGTCGTGCAGGCTGATGACCCGCTCCAGCGGGACGTTGCTGTAGACGCTGATCTTCTGTCGGGCCTTTTCGTTGACCGGGTTCGTCGCCCGGCAGACGATGATGTCCGGCTGAATCCCGAGCTGCATCACCTGCTTGATGCCGAGCTGGGCGGCCTTGGATTTCTGTTCGCCCAAAGCCGGTGGCTCCATGATGTAGGTCAGTGCGACGAAGCAACTGCTGCCGGGCCCTTCCTCATAGGCCAGCTCTCGCATCGCTTCGATGAAGTAGGCGTTCTCCAGGTCGCCGACGGTGCCGCCGATTTCGACGAAGACGACGTCTGCCTTGCTGTCGGCGGCCAGTTGCCTCAATCGGAGCTTTACTTCGCCCGTCACGTGCGGGATCATCTGCACGTCCCGGCCGAGGTAGTCGCCGTGCCGCTCCTTGCTGAGCACGGAACTGAAGATCTGACCGCTGGTGGCGAAGTTGGCCCGGCTCAGGTCCTGGTCGAGAATCCGCTCGTAGGTGCCCAGGTCCATATCGGTTTCCATGCCATCGTCGAGGACGAAGACCTCGCCGTGACGGAAGGGGTTCAGCGTGCCCGAATCGATATTGAGATAACCCTCGAGCTTGATCGGCGCGACCTTTAACCCTTTGTCCTGCAGGAGCTTGGCGAGACAAGAGGAGAAGATCCCCTTGCCCAGCCCGCTCATGACCGTGCCCATGACGAACACATAGCGGGTCTTGCCCTTCTTGTAGTTCGTCGGCATCGGAGCGAAGAACTCGCTCTCCGTCGATGTGTCGGTGATCTTCGTCAACATCTCTTTGCTATCTACCATCTGAGATCCAACCTCAATTCGTACCATGCTTCGCAGTCCTATTCCTCCGTGATATGCCCGCCATGCCGCCTCACGAACGCCGCGTATTGCTCGGGGGTGTCGATGCCTTCGCAGGTGCGCTCGACCTTGCCGACGAGGATCGTGTAGCCGTTCTCGATGGCCCGGAGCTGCTCGAGCTTTTCGAGCTTCTCCAGAGGCGTCTGCGGCAGCGACGTGATCTTCAACAGAAAATCCCTGCGATAGGCGTAAATCCCAATATGGCGCAGATAATTGCCCACGTCGCCCACACCGGCGCGATCCCGGTCGTAGGGAATCACCGAGCGGGAGAAGTAGATGGCCTTTGCGGTTTGGTTAGTGGTGAGATGTGGCCCAGCCGCCCTCGGCTGGGTATCAGTCACCCCCGAGGGCGGGGGTGACACATGAGTAATGACTTTCACGGCATTCGGGTCAGCTACTTGATCCGCCGACGTAAATGGAGCGGCCAGGGTCGCCATGGGGCAGTCGGGGTGGTCGATCAGCAGGCGTGCGAGGTAGTCGATGTGGTCTGGGTCGATTCGCGGCTCGTCGCCCTGAACGTTGACCACAATATCTGCGTCGCTGTGGCCGACCGCCTCGGCGATTCTATCCGTCCCGCTGTTATGTTTGGGGGAGGTCAGCGCGCACTCGGCCCCGAACTCCCGCGCCGCCTGGACGATCTTCTCGTCGTCAGCCGCGATCACCACCCGCTCGGGCAGCTTCGCCTTGCGGGCCTGCTCCCACGTGTGCTGGATGAGGTACTTGCCGGTGTCTTTGGCGAGAACTTTCGCGGGGAAGCGGGTGGACGCATAGCGAGCCGGAATACATACAACAATCTTCACGAATCTACCCGGAATGGAACTTCCGTTGTGGCGACATGCCCGAGCTTTCAACAGCCGCTATCATACGGTCTCGCTCCCCCGATGTCAACGGACGCCGGAGTGATTCTCCGTATTCCTCCAGCAGAGCGGGAAAAGCGGTCTGGATCAGTGGATTGACTTGACAAGACCGGGGGAATCGGGTAGCCTATGAACGCCTGCGATGCTGTGGTGGCACTTGGTCGGTTGACGGCGAGCGGATACTTCACGTCAAGCCTTGCGTGTTCGCTCCGGTAGTGTTCTGGGTCTGTGTTTGCAACGCGGTTGCATACTGTTTTGTGGTGTCTTTAGGAGGACATGAAGATGATGCAATTCAAAGCGATTCGCCTAGTGTTGGTAGGAATCTGCCTTCTGTGCGGATCTGCTATCGCAGGCTCCACGGTAACCGATCTGATCGGCGATAAGGACGGGTTTGGCATCGGTGCGCTGCCCGGCCAGGAATTCAACTGGAATGCCGTTACACACCCCGATGCGGATGGCACCGACAAGTGGTGGCTCAACACGCAATCGTGGACGCACACATACGATCTCGCGAGCTTGGGCGGCTCGATCACGTCAGCGGAGGTGGAGATCTTCCACGGCGGCGATGGCAATTATGAGCCAGCCAAAGTGTATCTCAACGGCACATTCATCGGCCTTCTGACGGATTCGGACGGATCTGGCGATGGGGTACCTGCGTATGTGACGTACAACAATTTCGCCAACGTGGACGTGTTTGACATCACGGCCTACGCATACCTGTTGACTGGCAACGACACGATCGAAGTCCAGACCTACTCCGACGGCTGGGTACTCGACTACTCGGAACTGACCGTGTCCGGCGGTTCGGTGGCGATACCGGTCCCCGGTGCGATGGCTCTCGTTGCCCTGGGCGCCGGCTTGGTCGGCTCGCTTCGCAGACGTAGCGTCCTGTAGTGGCGATTTGCATGAGCTTTTCACGGGCTGCCCGCTGCCACGGCGTGCAGCCCGTTCTTTTGTTCCCTCCCCTTCCTTAAATCCCTACAATTGCGCAACTTCCGACAGGCCCTCGACTTGCCGCTCGGTGACCTGGCGGATGCGGGACTCGAGTTCGTCCTGGAGGGCCCGCGTCTCGCTTTGCAGAGTCTCCTTGAGCCGGTTCTGGAAATCCCCCCTCATCCGGGCGATTCGCGAGGGCAGCAGGACGTTCTTGACGATCCACGAGGGGGCGCTCCATGTGTCGGCCAGTTCCTTGGCCTTCGACATGCCGTAGCGGACCGCCAGGAAGGCGACCGCCGCACCGACGACCGCGCCGGCAATCCAGCCGACCGGCCCGGCCGCGACCAGGGCCATGCCGCCTCCGCCGGTGATCGAGGCACCGACCGCGGTTGCCAGTGCGATGGCGAACCAGCCGACGGTATCCATGATGCCGTTGTAGAGGTCCGGCGTGTCCGGTTGCACGATCTCCTGGCCGATCACCGTTCGCTGGGCTTCTCCGATGGGCTTCTCGCCCACGCTCAGTCCGTAGGACTCGAACCAGGTCCGCAGCAGCTCATTGAGTTCGCCGGGCAGACCCCGTTGCAGCGTCTGCATCCGCTTTTCGAGGATGGCCCGCAACTTGCCTTCGTTGGCCTTGACCTGGGCCGCGACGGACTCCCGCAGGGTCTTCACGGACCCGCCTTTCTCGCGGAACTCCTCGACAATCGGTCGGATCGTCCGGTCGAACAGCTCGGAGGTCACGTCGGAGGCCACGCCGGCGACGTAGTTGTCCGTCACGCGCTCGACGAGGGGTCGGACGCGGGTCTGGCAGAATCGCGGGAGGTCCCGTCGGAGCTTCTCGCGGGTCTGCTCGAAGTTCTTCTGCAGCGCAGGCAGGATGGCCAAACCCTGCGAGATCACCGCGTACGGCCGGTCGCTTCGCATCAGATGCGATCGGTCGATTCCAAGCGTCTCGGTGACCACGTCCGGAACGAACGGCCATTGGCTGCTGCCGCCCGCCAGGATCACCCGACTGATCTGATCCGTCGCCACCGCCTTCTCCGCCAGCCCATGCGCCAGGGTCGTGCGGAACCACTCGATCAGGTCCATCGACTGCTGTCGCTGGAGGATTCGCTGGGCACGGACGCCCATGCTCTCCATCTGGAGGACGAACGTCGGGCTCGGCAGGAAGTTCTTCGCCCGTTCGAGGAATCCGTCCCAATCCATGCCGCGAAGGCTGCCATAGCGACTCACTGATTTGTTCACCCGCTCCGAGCGGTCCCGGGCCATGGTCAGCGAGAAGAATTCCTTCACCTCCCGACACAGGTACGAGTGGACGTAGTAGGTGTCGCCCGCCTTTTCCATGGTCTTGAGTATGCCGGGGTTCTGTTCGAGGAGCCATTGGAAGAATAGATCGTCGAACAGCCGGCCGCCCAGTTCCATGTCGCCCCACGAATGGCTCACCTGGAGGCTCTGGAGGAACGCGAAATCGCAGGTGCCGCCGCCGAAGTCGATGACGAGAATGCCGCGCCGGGCCTCTTCCGGCGAGAAGTCCTTGTGCCAAAGGTGGTGCAGAAGGGCCCCTTTGGGCTCGTCCACGAGCCTGACCTCGCCGTAACCGGCCTCTCGGGCAATCTGGGAAACCTTGGTTCGGAACGGCCCGTGCGCCTCGCTGGGGACGCCGATGATGACGTCGTGCTTGACCGGGTCCAGGGCGATGTGCTGTCGCTGCGCCTGCTCGACCACGACGCGGAGAAAATCGGTGGCGGCTTTCGCGGCATCCTCGCTGGAGACGATATCGGGTTTGAACTGGGTGCGCAGGCGGTAGTCCTTGCGTTCCCCGTCGGAGGCCTCGCCGTACTCGTGGAGCGCCGGCTCACCAACGAGCGGCTCGCGGTCGCCGCGATAGAGGATGGCGGTGGGCAGTCCGTCCCGCCCGGTCCCGAAATCGATCCCGACGGGCGAAATCTGGTCCGCCGGACACTTGCTGAAGTATGTGTTCGTCGTCCCGAAATCGATAGCTAGGATGTTGTGAGATTCCATGCTACGCTTTGTCCCGGACCTTTCTCACAAGTCCTCTCTGCACGACCCGGCCTCCGAAGACCACGGCGGGACGCTCGACCGTCACGCGGTCGCCGTCGGCGATGTGCCCGAACGCCTCGTATCGGCCCGCCAGGTCCGGACTCCACGTCAGGACCTCGTTCTCATCGGAGCCCGCCTCCAGGAAGGCTGGCTGGCCCTCCAGACCCTCGAATCCGCTGTTCTTGGCTTCCTGGATCAACTCGTGAGCCACCACCGGCAGCGCCGCCGCCTGGGCCTGATGGAGCAGGTAGATCAGCTTGCCGAGCCGCCGGAGGGCCTTGTCCTTGTCGGTCTTCGCCTGGGGTACGTCGGCCTTGTTCAGGCACAGGACCGTCAGCATCGGGATCGCCCAATCCAGCCACTGCTCGATGGCGACTCGCACCGCCTTCTCATGCTCGCTGCGGACTGCCCCACTCAGGGTCTTGGGCTTTACGAACAGCCAGGGCAGCACTTTCGCGAGGAATCTGGCTCTTGTCATCCGCGATATCAGCAGCACCGCGAGCAAAGCCCCGAGCGGGCCGCCTATTGCCAGGCCGAGGTCGCGCATGTCGTAGACCAGTCGCATCAGCGCGGCGCCGAGCAGCATGCCGCCGAGTGCGCCGCCCGCGCCGGCCAGGGCCAGCGTGAGGGACTTCGCCTGGGTCCCGGTGGCCGGTCCCGGCGCCCGCAGGGGACGCGAGATCGTGTCGAAGCCCAAGGCAATCGTCGCTACGATATCGTCGTCCAGCCGCGTCCCGCCATTGACCAGGGCGATGGAATCGGCGGACAGCAGCTCCTGCTTCAGGATCGCATTGGCCCTTGCCTCGGCGGCCTGGAAATCGCCCGCCGCCGGACTGCCGATCATATCGAGGGTCGCGAAGTACTCGCGGGCCGCGCGGTCCGCGAGACTGCGGCGTAGCGACGCCGTTGTGGACTGGACCTTCGCTATAGTTTCCTGGAGTTCCAACATAACAAACGAGAGGGCGCGCACAGCACGCCCTGCACGGCTGCCATTCTATGACCCAACGCAAGAAACGCAACCGCCAAATGGGGGTATCGTGGCACGGGCATCCTGCCCGTGATTTTGAACCCATGGGCGGGACGCCCATCCAGGGTAGTCGCGGCCGACGATGGATTATTGCCCAGGCCGGCTGTGTCCGAGTGCTGAGTTTCCTGGGGCTGGGCGCACTTGGGTGTTGCCCAATCGCGACACATTCTCGATAATACCCACCATCACGGCGAAGAACGCCTGTTCCTCAAGGACGTTTACGGCCAGACGTCGGTCGTCTGGAACGAGTACCTCCGCAAGTACGTCCTTGCCGCTTCAAGCAACATGTTTCATCCCCGTGAGATCTGGTTCCTGACGGCGGACAAGCCTTTCGGACCCTGGAGCAAACCTATTGCTCACGTCACAGTCCCCGAATACAGGCAGGGCAAGAAGGTTGAACTCGTCTATTGCTCGTACCTTCATCCGGAACTGTTTCATGAAAACGGGCGCATCATGAACCTGACGTTCTCTCTTCATTTGACTGATTCTGCGTTCGACGCCAACAACGAGGTCGTCGAAGTCGAAGTGAATCCTCTGTGAATACGCTGTGAGAAGTGAAAGCAGGCGTTCCCTCATGGCTTTCGAGACGGTCAACGCTGCTTCGGCTTCCTCCCGATTTGCTGACTCACCGGGATAACGGAAAGTGACCGCTGAACGCGACAGCAATCGAAGTTCGTCGACCGGCCAACTCTACTCGGGACCGACTTCGTTCATACAAGACCCGTCCCCGGTCCAGGGCCTCCCGGATCAGCGGATCGCCCTGGGCATAACGGCGCTGTGTGTCGTCCGGACGGCGAGCCAGCAAATCCATGGCGAAGGCCGGATTGGAGGCTTCGGTCACAATTCTTTTGAAGAAAACGTGCCGCCGGGAGTCTATACTGGCAGACGCTGAACTTTGCGACTCGATTGGGACCCCCGGGGCGGGTCAGGGGTGGCAAACGTGAACGGCACGTGTCAGGACAATACGGTGGCCCTCTGGGATGCGCATGCAAGCCGGAAAGAGGCGTTTGAAGCCATTGTCAAACGCCACATGAAGGATGCCTACCTGATCGCGTTGGGTCTGGTCGGCAACCGCGAAGATGCTCTGGAGTTGTCTCAGGAGGCGTTTTATCGGGCCTACGAGCATTACGACGACCTCCACTGCGAGGACAAGTTCTTCCCGTGGTTCTACCAAATCCTGCGGAACCAGTGCTTCAGCCACCTTCGGAAGAGACGGGTCCGGCGGGCCAGTTCGCTGGACGATTCCCAGTGTGGTTGTCCCGAGCCCGAGGGCCAGGAGTGCTTCGACCCCGAGGTGGTCGCCGAACGGAACGAGGCCAAGGATCGCATCTGGAAAGCAATGAGCCGACTCGATGACAAGCACCGCGAGGTGATCATCCTGCGGCACTTCAGAAATATGTCCTATGACGAGATGGCGAAGGTGCTCTTCTGCAACAGGGGGACGGTGACGAGCCGCCTGTTCTACGCCCGCCAGCAGTTGAAAGAGATTTTGGAACAGCACAGGGGTGCCCTGGACGAATGTGAGGCTGGGGAGCTCGAGAAAGGAGGTCAGACGTCATGACCTGCCAGGATCACAAAGACCTCATGATGGCCTACCTGGACAATGAACTGGACGAGCAGCAGAAGCGAGCCTTCGAAGAGCATCTGGCCCGTTGTCCAGATTGCACGCAGGAACTGGCCCAGTTTCGCAAGCTCAAACGGATGACCGATTGCGTGGCCTTCGTCGAGCCGGAGGATCGGGTCTGGGAGCAATACTGGAACAACGTCTACAACCGGATCGAGCGGAGCGCGGGCTGGATCCTGTTCTCCATCGCGGCGATTGCCCTGCTCATCTGCGGGGGCTTCAAGCTCATCGAGAGCCTCGTTCGGGACCCGACCGTCGGCGTCGTCATGAAAATCGGCCTACTGGCCCTTCTGGGCGGATTGGTTATACTATTCGTTTCCGTGCTGCGGGAACGGGTGTACTTCTGGAGCCGGGACCGCTACAGAGACGTCAGGAGGTAATGCCATGCTGCTGTCAACGACGGATACGATACCTGGAAAGACGATCACCAAGCACCTCGGCCTGGTCCGCGGCAACACGGTCCGCGCCCGACACGTGGGCAAGGACATCCTGGCGGGCCTGCGCAATCTGGTTGGCGGAGAGATCGCCGAGTACACCAAGCTGCTGGGCGAGTCGCGGGAGCAGGCCATCGACCGAATGGTCGAGCATGCACAGGACCTCGGCGCCAATGCCATCGTTGGTCTGCGCTTCTCGACGTCGGAGGTCATGACGCACGCGGCGGAGATCCTCGTCTACGGCACCGCGGTCGTCGTCGAATAGGAGTCCGTACACACAATCGCGGAAGAATACGATGAAGGTCGTGCGAGCGAGTATCTGGGTCGTAACTGCGTTCTGCTTGATTGTGCCGGCGCTCCGGACGGAGGCCGGATCGGGCGATGCGAAAAGCCCCTCGCTCGAAGGCACTTGGCTGGGCACTCTGAAGGTGACGCCTACTGCTTCGCTGCGGCTCGTCTTCAACATCCAGGCCAAGCCCGACGGCTCATTCTCCGGCACGCTCGACAGTCTGGACCAGGGCGCGATGGGCCTGCCGATCAGTCGGATCGAGATCGAAAAGGACAAGGTCACCGTTGAGGCAAGCACGGTCGGCAGCCGTTACGAGGGAACGATGAACGCAGAAGGTTCCGAAATCAACGGCAAGTGGACCCAGGGGCCCGCCTCACTGGATTTGCTGTTGAAGCGGGTGAAGGAAGCCCCCAAGCCCAAGGAGTTCAAGAGGCCCCAGGAGCCCAAACGACCCTATCCATATCGGGACGAGGAAGTAACATACCAGAACGCCAGAGACGGCGTGACCTTGGCCGGGACACTGACGATGCCGACCGAGGCCGGGCCCTTCCCGGCGGTGCTGCTGATCACCGGCTCCGGCCGAGAGGACCGGGATGAAGCCCTATTCGGGCACCGTCCGTTCCTGGTCCTGGCGGATTACCTGACCCGACGAGGAATCGCGGTGCTCCGTGTGGACGACCGCGGGGCGGGCGGCTCCACGGGCGACACCTCCCAGGCCACCAGCGAGGACTTCGCACGAGACGTCCTTGCAGGAGTCGAGTATCTCAAGACCCGCAAGGAGATCAATCCCAAGCGGATCGGCCTGATCGGCCACAGCGAAGGCGGCATCATCGCACCCATGGTCGCAGTCCAATCCCACGACGTGGCGTTTATCGTCCTGATAGCGGGCACCGGAATCACCGGCGAACGGATCCTCCAAGGACAGATCGCCACCGTGCTCAAACTCGCAGACGCCGACCAGGCACAGATCGACGCCGCCATCCAGAAGCAAGGACAGGAACTTGAGATCATCAAGCGGGAACCGGACCCCGAGCTTCGAAAACAGAAAGTCCGCAAAGCAATCGAGGATGATCTGGCAAGACTCGACGAGGCGAGAAAGAACACAATCGACTACTCCGCCCTCGTGGAAGCCCATGTCACAAGATTCGCATCGCCGTGGCTGCGTTTCTTCATCCTGCACGATCCGGCGACCGTGCTGCGGAAGGTCAAGTGCCCGGTCCTGGCGATCAACGGCCAGCTCGACACGCAGGTCCTCGCGAAGGAGAATCTCCCTGCGATCGAGCAGGCCCTTCGCGAAGGGGGCAACACCCGGATCGTCATCAAGGAACTGCCTGGATTGAATCACCTGTTCCAGACGGCCAAGACCGGCGCCGGCGACGAGTACGCCCAGATCGAGGAGACGATGTCCCCGCTGGCCCTCGAGACCATCGCAGGATGGATGGCACAGCTTCAGCTATAGGAGTCGGCACTGATGAAGGCAGTTGTGATCAACGGCAGTCCTCGCGGAGACAAGGGCAACACCGGTTTGATTCTGAACCCGTTCCTGGAGGGCATGAAGTCCGCGGGCGCGGAGGTCGAGGTCTTCGAGACCAAGGACATGAACGTCCGACCCTGCCAGGGCGAGTACGCCTGCTGGTTCCGCACGCCGGGCAGGTGCTTCCAGGAAGACGATATGCAGAAGCTCCTGCCGGAACTGCTGACGGCCGATGTCCTGGTCCTGGCCACGCCGTTGTATGTGGATGGCATGACGGGACCGCTCAAGATGGTCGTGGACCGCATGATCCCGCTCGGCGAGCCGAAGATCGAGTATCGAGACGATCACTGCCGGCACCCCGGCCGCGCGACCGTCCAGGACAGGAAGCTGGCGCTCGTGTCGAATTGCGGCTTCTGGGAGCTGGACAACTTCGATGCACTGGTGAACCACGTCCAGGCCATCGCGAAGAACCTTGATGCGGTGTTCGCCGGCGCGCTGTTGCGCCCGCACGGTCCGGCGCTCAGGGCCATGCTCGACCAGGGCATCCCCGTCGCGGACGTGCTGGACGCCGCCCGGGACGCGGGTCGCCAGCTTGTTGAAACCGGATCGATCTCGACGGAAACGTTGGGCACGGTGAGCCGGCCGCTGTTGGCGCGAGACCAGTATGTCGCAATCGCCAATCAGGTGATCGCCCAGCGAGTGCAGCGCACCGCTCGGAATGCTACGGACTGAGACCGTGCGTTTCGCGTCGTGAGTCTCTCTCGCAGGCATGTGATTGAAAGGGCTTTCGATGGAAGCGTGGAGAGAATGGCTCAGGCCGGAGCTGATCTGGTTCTTCATTGGTCTGGTGCTGCTGTTCGCCGAGATGGCAGTGCCCGGATTCGTCGTCGCATTCTTCGGTCTCGGCGCCTGGGTTGTCGCGGCGGTCCACTTGTGTACCCCGCTGACCCTCAATCAGCAGTTGGCCCTGTTCATCATGGCCTCCGCCTTGTTGCTGGTGCTGGCCCGGAGCTGGCTCAAGAACGTGTTCGCGGGCTTCGTTGGCTCCCGCAGCGACGGGAGCGCGGACCTGGGTGAGTTCATTGGCCAGCGGGCCACGGTGATCGAGAGAATCTCTCCGAAGATGCCGGGCCGGGTCGAGTTCCATGGAAGTACCTGGCAGGCCCAAGCCGACGGAGAGATCGCGGAAGGCCGCACGGTCGAAGTCGTCGACAAGGACAATCTGACCCTCAGGGTCAAGCTCGTATAGAGAGTATGAAGTGTGATTGTTGATTCTTGATTGCTGATTTGAAGAGTCCGCTGCGCCTCTTACTTCACAGATCATACTTCAAACATCAAACTTCTGTTGAAGGGGAGCTTCTTATGCTTGCAGAGATCGTGAACCCGTTGACAATCATCTTGATCGCCTTGCTGGTTTTCGTGTCCATCGTCTTCGTGCGGATGGTCCGCATCGTTCCGCAGAAGCAGGCCTACATCATCGAGCGGCTGGGGAAGTACGCGACGACGCTCGAGGCCGGCTTCCACGTGCTGGTGCCGCTGCTCGACCGGGTCGCCTACAAGCACACGCTCAAAGAGCAGGCGATCGACGTCCCGCCGCAACAGTGCATCACGAAGGACAACATCGCGGTCGAGGTCGACGGCATCCTTTATATGCAGGTCGTCGATCCCAAGCTCGCCTCCTACGGCATCGACAACTACCGGTTCGCCTCCATCCAGCTCGCGCAGACCACGATGCGAAGCGTCATGGGCAAGCTGGACCTCGACAAGACCTTCGAAGAGCGAGAGAACATCAACTGCGTGATCGTCGGCGCGGTGGACAAGGCCTCCGAGCCGTGGGGGATCAAGGTCACGCGGTACGAGGTGAAAAACATCATGCCGCCGCAGAGCATCAAGGACGCCATGGAGAAGCAGATGCGCGCCGAGCGAGAGAAACGTGCGGAAATCGCGGTCTCCGAGGGCGACCGCCAGGCCAAGATCAACCGGGCCGAGGGCGAGCGACAGGAGATGATCGCCCGCTCGGAGGGCGACAAGCAGCGGCGCATCAACGAAGCCGAGGGCCGGGCGGTGGAGATCCTCCGAGTGGCCGAGGCGACCGCCGACGGCATTCGCAAGATCGCGGCCGCCATCCACGACAAAGGCGGCGCCGAGGCGGTCAATCTGCGGATCGCCGAGCAGTACCTCAGCGAATTCGGCAAGCTGGCCAAGACGAACAACTCGATGATCGTCCCGTCGAACCTGGCGGACATCGCCGGCGTGATCCAGATGGCCACGTCCGTGATCCGTCCTTCGGTCGAAGCCCCGGCTGGCTCGTAGCGTGCCCGTCAGAGCACATCGTAGCACGGGCATCTTGTCCCCACATCGCTACGGGCAGGACGCCCGTGGTACTCACGCCCCAGGCGGCCGTGCTATGAAACGCCTTACGGCGTCACTACGAACGCGCGTGACAGATGCCCCTGTCCCCACACCTTGGCGCTTGGCGTCCTTGGGTTTTTACGCAAAAAACGCAAGAGCGCCAAGCGCCAGACACATAGGACGCCAACAGGACAGTCGTCGCGACTCTGTCATTCCTGCGCCAAGCAGGAATCCAGGAACTGCGGGATGGGGCGCGACCTGATGAGTGGATTCCCGCTTCCGCGGGAATGACACCCGAACACGCGGGCATTTTGCCCTTTGCACGGGTTGCGAGGATGGGTAAGCTATCGGTATCGGTCGCGTCGCCGGTTTGGTGAGAGCCGGGACCGCGGCGGCCTGCACGAAGAAGGAGAATGAGCCATGAAGCCGAACGCCCCCGTCCCCACGAGTGACCTGAATCGTCGCCAATTCCTCGCGGCCTCCAGCGCCGCGATGGCCTTCAGCGTGGTGCCGAGCCACGTGATGGCGGGGTCGAAGAGCATCCCGCCGAGCGAGAAGATCAACGTCGCCTACATCGGCGCCGGGACGCAGGGGATTCGCCAGCTCATCGAGGCCCTGCCCAAGCAGGATCTCAAGATCACCTGCGTGTGCGATCCGAACACCGACAGCACGGATTACGTCGAGTGGGGGCGCAACGAGATTCGCGACAAGGTCCGCGCGTTTCTCAAAAAGCCCGCGTGGGGCGAAGGCGTCGCCGGCTGCCGGTGCGGGCGGGAAGTGGGACGTGAGATCATCGAGAGCTACTACGGCATGGGCACGCCCTCCGGCCAGTACAAAGGCTGCGCCACCTACACGGACTTCCGCGAGCTGCTGGCCAAAGAGACGGACGTCGATGCCCTGTACATCATGACGCCCGAGCACCTGCACGGCACGATCGCGGTGGCCGCGATGAACAAGGGCAAGCACGTGATCCAGCACAAGACGCTGGCGAACGTGCTGTACGAAGCCCGCCTCTCGCGCGACACCGCTCGCAAGACCGGCGTGGCGACGCACATGTTCTGCTCCGCGGGCATCGGCTCGACCGCGACGATTGCCGAGTGGATCGGCGCCGGCGCGATCGGCGACGTCCGCGAGGTCCACAACTGGTCGACGCGTCCCTTCTGGCCGCAGGGCATGATGGAGCTGCCGAAGGACAAGCCGCCCGTGCCGAAGGGACTCGATTGGGACCTCTGGCTCGGGCCCGTCCCGCAGCGGCCGTACCATCCCGACTACACGCACGCGGTCTTTCGAGGCTGGGTCGATTTCGGCAGCGGCGCGCTGGGCGACATGGGCAACTACAGCTTCTTCCAGATCTGGAAGGTCCTCAAGCTCGGCACGCCGACGACGGTCGAAGCCTTCGCCAGCCAGTACTGGGCCATCATCGACCACCTCTGGAAGAAGCAGGTGAACATGGTCTCCTTCCCTCAGGCGAGTGCGGTCCATTTCGAGTTCCCCGCGCGGGAGGGCAAGCCGCCGGTGTCGGTACACTGGTACGATGGCGGGATGCGACCGCCGAAGCCCGCGGAATTGGAGGAGGACGGTCTGGACATGCCCGAGGAAGGGATGCTGTTCGTCGGGGACCAGGGCAAGCTCCTGGGCGGATTCATGGGCGATGAGCCCAGGCTGATCCCTGCCAAGAGGATGCAGGCGTTCGTGAAGCCGCCCCAGACCCTGCCCCGGCCGATCGGCGAGTTGGATCAGTGGATTCGAGCCTGTCGCGGCGTGCAGCCCTCCGACGCCAGCTTCGAGAACGTCTATCCGTTCGCGGAAACGATTGCCCTGGGCGATATCGCTCTGCGGGTGGACAAGAAGCTGCACTGGGACACTGCCAAGATGGAGTTCACGAATTCGCCGGAGGCCAACAAGCTCCTCCGCCGGGAATATCGCAGAGGTTGGGAGTTGTAGCTCGTAGTGACGCCGTAAGGCGTTATCTTCCTTGGCAAGAGACGCGATCGGAATCGAAGGGGAAGTCGTATGGACAGAACGCAAGCTGCGACGACACGGCGGGAATTCATCAAGGTGCTGGGTGCTGGCGCTGCGACGTGCCTTGTCGGGCGGGCGCTGGCCGACGAGGGCAGGCCCGCGATTGTCGTGGACCCCAAGCCGAAGTTCGAGCTGTCTCCCTATCTGTACATGCAGTTCATGGAGCCGCTCGGCGTCACCGACAGCTCGGTCGACGCTGCCTGGGACTTCAACAGGGACTGCTGGCGCGAGGACGTCATCGAGGTGACGAAGGAACTGGCGCCGACGCTGCTGCGGTGGGGTGGATGCTTCTGCTCCTACTACCGCTGGAAGGAAGGCGTCGGTCCGCTGAACCGTCGGCCCCCGATGGTGAACCTCCTGTGGGGCGGGCTGTACAACAACCAGGTCGGGACGCATGAGTTCGTCGATTTCTGCCGAAGGACGGGGGTGGACCCGCTTCTCGTCATCAACTTCGAATCGGATGGTCGGGCATACTGGGCCCGTTCGCCCAAAGGGGACATCCGCTCGGGCGACGCCATCGAGGCGGGCGAGTGGGTCGCCTACTGCAACGACCCCGCGAACGAACTGCGTCGGCAGCACGGCGTCTCCGAGCCCTACGGCGTGCGGCTCTGGCAGATCGGCAATGAGACCTCCTACGAGCCGAACGGATTCAGCGTGGAGACCGCGGCGAAGAAGACCGTCGAGTTCGCCAGGGCCATGCGAAAGGCCGACCCGAGCATCCACCTCATCGGCTGGGGCGACAGCGGGTGGGCCGAGCGAATGGCTGAGGTAGCAGGCGAGCACCTCCAGTACCTTGCCTTCCACAACGGCTTCGGTCCCGGCGGGGAGGATTCGCCCTTGCGCGGGATCGAGTACCGCAAAGACCCCGCCCGCACCTGGGAGTACCTGATGCGGACGTACAAGGAGCAGGAGCGTCGGATCGCGGACATGCGGTCGCAGGTCGCGAAGTCCCGCATCCCGCTGGCGATGACCGAGTGCCACTACGGCCTCCCTGGGCGGAACCGATGCGAGGTCCTCTCGACCTGGGCGGCAGGCGTCGCCAACGCACGCATGCTGAACGTCCACGAGCGCAATGGCGACATCCTGAAGATCGCGACGCTCGCGGACTTCTGTGGCACGCGCTGGCAGAACAACGCGATCATGATCCCGGTCCCCGGTGGCGACTCGTACATGATGCCCGTGGCGCTCGTGATGGCCTTGTACCGTCACCACAGCGGCCGGGACGCGGTGACTGTGACGAAGACGCCCGACGGACTCGACGTGACCGCCAGCCGGACCGGCGACCGCGTCTACCTGCACGTCGTGAACACCCATCGCGAGCGATCCGTCACGACGCGATTGGCCGTCGAAGGTCTGAGTGTACGGTCGGGGCAGGTCTTCGAGCTGGCCGCAGACCCCGAGTTCGAGGTGATCCAGACCCAGGCCCGCGAGATCCAGCCGGTCCGAAAGGATCTGCCCTCGACCGGCCTCTGGACCTTCCCGCCGGCCTCGGTGTCCGCGGTGGAGTTGGACGGGGTCGCACGCACATAATGCTATGACCATTCCAGGAATCCAGGACCCACAGAATGCGAACGGTCCCGCGGCCGGGGAGCAAGTTCATAGTGACGCCGCAAGGCGTTTCCGTAGCATGGGCATCTTGCCCATGATTCAAGATCACGGGCAGGATGCCCGTGCTACGAAAGGGAGGAAACAGATGGCATCGCAGCCCAACACACGTCGTGAGTTCCTGAAGATGGCGGGCCTTGGCGTGGCGGCGCTGACCACAGGCCTGAGTGTCCGTGCGGAGGACCAGCAGGGGCAACCCGCCATTGATCCGCAGTTCTTCGTCCGGCCGGAGGAACTGACGCTGAAGTTCCGCAATCGCCAGGCTCCTCGGCGGCTTTCATTCGCCAACTACCGCGGCTCGCCCGACGCGTGGCGCCGCGACTGCCGCGCGAAGCTGGCGGAACTGTTGGGCTTCTCGCCGCCGGCGCCGTGCAAGGCCCGCCTGTTGCGGACCACCACCTGTGGCGAGGTTGCCATCGAGCTGTGGATTATGCAGGTCGACGATTCCCTCTCGATCCCGGCGTATTTCCTCTCGCCTCGGTCCGGCTCGAAGAAGGGCCTGATGGCCATCCACGGCCACGGCCAGGCGGAGCCCTGCGTCGGGTCGGCGGACGACTACCACCACGCGTTCGCGCTGAACCTCGCCCGCGCGGGCCATGCGGTGCTCTGTCCGGCGCTTCGCGGGTTCGGGGCTCTGGGCGATGTCGCCCGCGGCTTGGAGAACCACTGCCTGGACTACTGGGTCTCCAGTCGGGGCCACCAGTTCACGCTCGTTACCGACGCCTTCCTCTACGGGAAGACCCTGATTGGCCAGACCATCGAGGACCTGCTCCGCTGGGAGCAGTGGCTCGCGGACGCCAAGGGCATCACCACGCTCGACGTTGCGGGCATCTCTTACGGCGGCGATCTGGCGATTACCTATCCCGCGCTCAGCGAGCGGGTGCGGAAGATCTACTCCAGCGGTAGTCTCGGCTCGTTCTCCGTGGTCTTCTCCCGCTGTTACAACGCGCCAGCCCACTGCATCCCGGGCGTGCTGCAATGGATGGACCGCAGTGACATCGCGGGCCTGAGCGCCCCGCGTCCCATCCGGCTCCACTATGGCGAAGGCGACGTGATCGCCCCCTGGAACAACTCGGCTTCCTACAACGAGACGGTCGAGCCCTCCATGGCGGAGTTGAAGGCGATCTACGAAGCCTTCAACGCTCAGGACCAGGTCAGCCTCCGCGTGACGCCCAAGGCGATGCACGAGATGGAAAACGAAGACCTGAAGGAATTCCTGGCCGGCTGACCCGCCTCGCGGCGGAGGGGGCGTCTTGCCCATCTCGTTCTCACGTCGAACCTTGGGACATGCATGAGTTGCACGAGTAGTATGTAGTTCTTGCACACTCCGACGGGCATGATCCCTCCCCTTTGCATGTCCCTGGCGCTCGCGCCGATTGTCGGAAAAGGAGCTTGCATCCAGGATGGCAAGAGCATACGATGTCCCGACTTTGTTAGCGATGTCACGACCATGTCACGCGGAGGTCACGAACAGGTCACGGTCCGGATCGTCAAGCGCGACCGTCGCGCGTGACATCGCGACAGGAGAATGGAATCTAACGTGTGAAGAACAACGCATCGGCAGGTGGTGTTGACTTCCTGGTGTATCTAAGAAGGGGACGAATATGAAGAAACTCGGTATCGGTGCAGTAGCAGTGTTGCTTTGGGTGTCTGTGGGCAGTGGCGTCGCGACCGCCGAGGTCACCGTGGGCGCGGGCTACCAGGCGATGTTCCTGGGGGATTTCTTCCAGGGCGCCAGTGTACGGGCCTGGGTCGATGACAAATGGGGTTTTGAAGGGAACATCCAGCAGGCCAATCTGGACCTGGATGTGGACACCGTGGACTTGGACGATCCGAACGATAGGTATACGTTTGGGGCAGACGGGGATCTGTACTTCCTGTCCGGCAAGATCATATATGCCCCGATCATCAAGGAGAACAGCAAGTTCTACTTCGGCTTCGAAGTGGGATACGGCGAAGCCAGTCTGGATGTCGGCACGGCCGACCTGGATGCGGATGTCTTTGCGTTCGGACCGCTGTTCGGCGCTGAATACCGCTTCCAGGAAATACCCGAGCTGGGGTTCAACTGGGAAGTCGGCTACCGTTTCGGTGAGGCCAACGGCAGTGGTGACACGTCGAGCACGAAGATGGATCTTGACGCGTCCATCTCCGGCATCACCGTGTGTCTGGGCGTGCACTACTACTTCAACTAGTGGAGTGCAGGACCGGATTCTCGTCGAGTGACGATAGGTTAGGATTTCACACCAGGAAGTCAGCCGCCTGTCGTCACGTCCTACGGGGGAGTCTCTCACGGTGCGTCAGGCCATGGCCGCCGCCAGGGCGGCGGCGATTGTGACGCCGTTGAACATCGCGTGCATGAAGATCGGGCGCAAGAGCGAACCGCTCTTCTCGTAACAGTAGCCCAGACCCAACGCCAGCACGAATAAGGCGGGCCAGTGCTCGCTGTTGGCGTGAATGGCGGAGAACAGGACCGACGTGATCGCGATGGCGACCCAGGGCCGGTCGAGATAGGACCGGATCATCGTCTGGAACAGGCCTCGGAAAATCATCTCCTCCACCAGGGGGGCGACTGCCACCGCCAGGACGATCATCAGGATCTGCAAGGGCGCCGAGCCGGAGCCTGTGATAATCTCCAGGGCTTCGTGCTGGGGCACCTCGAACTCCGGATCGATTTGCTTCATCACCAGCATGGTCAGACTCATCATCGCCATGACGAGCGGCCAGACCGCCGCCAGGGTGAGAAATGCGTGAACCAGGTCTTTGGGGATGGTCGCCGGTCGCAGGCCGAGACCCTTGAGCCCGCGGACGAAGGTCATCCGGGCGACGACGAGAACCAGGACGACCACTGCCAGCGACCCGAGTGTGCCCGCGAACTGGGTGAGGAACACGCCTTGCCACGTCTGGAGCCGGCGGGTGAACAGGGCCGCGAGGCTTGCGAGAGTGGCCGTGCCGGCGAACCATGCGAAGAACACCGCGAACGGCGTCAGGAAAATCATGCTCGTGCGACGGGGTTTCGAGCGGGCGAGGGCCTTGCGCCCCAGGGACGTGGTCAGCAGCCATCCGGCGAAGACGGCGACCCCGATCACCACGGGGATCACATCCGCCGGACTGGTCGGCGGAACTTGTTGTTCGAGTCCTTGGGACACGGGATTGCGGATTTGCTCTTTACAATCTGTGATCGAGCGTTTATGTTTCCGACATCGGATGCAGCAGGCCGCAGAGGTTGCCGGTCTGGCTGCAAGGTCTTCAATAGTAAGTCCCAGATTTGAAATAGCAAACCGAAACATGGATGTATTTCGCATAGAAGGCCCGGTCCGCCTGGCGGGCCACGTGGATGTCAACGGATCGAAGAACGCCTCGCTGCCCATCATGGCGGCTGCCCTCCTGGCGCCGGGCAACTCGACGTTGCTCGGGGTGCCCCATCTTGCGGATATCAGCGTCTTCAAGGACTTGATCGGCCAGTTGGGCTGCAGGGTGGAGCGTCGCGACGACGGCGTGCTCACGATCGACGCGACCAAGATCGATAATCCCGTCGGGCCGTACGACATCGTCCGCAAGATGCGGGCGAGCGTTTGTATCCTCGGGCCGCTGCTGGCGCGGTGCGGGCGGGTGGAGGTTTCGATGCCCGGCGGCTGCGCCATCGGCGACCGGCCCATCGATCTGCACCTGAATGGCCTCCGCCAGCTCGGCGCCCAGATCCACCTCAAGAACGGCTATGTCATCGCGGAAGCCCCCCAGGGCCTGACCGGGGCCAGCATCTTCCTCGGCGGTCCCTTCGGGAGCACGGTTCTGGGCACCGCCAACGTCATGATGGCCGCGACGCTGGCGAAGGGGCGAACCATCATCGAGTCGGCGGCGTGCGAGCCGGAGATTACCGATCTGGCGAACTGCCTCAACGCCATGGGCGCCCGGGTCGGCGGGATCGGTTCGCCGCGATTGGTCATCGACGGCGTGAGCCATCTGCACCCCGTGCAGTACCGCGTCATCCCCGACCGCATCGAAGCGGGGACCTTCATGGCCGCCGCTGCGATCACCGGCGGCGAGGTGCGTATCAGTCACTGTCGCCTTGAGGACATGATGGCGGTCGTGGATCGCCTGCGACTCATCGGCATCACGGTGGAACCCGACGGCGACGGGTGCATGGTCGTCGGCGCGGAGAGCTTCCAGCCTACGGACATCACGACGCAGCCGTACCCCGGTTTCCCGACCGATCTCCAGGCCCAGTTCATGGCACTCCTGGCCCTGGCCCACGGCAACAGCGTAGTCGTGGAGAAGATATTTCCCGACAGGTTCCTTCACGTGGCGGAGCTGAACCGCATGGCGGCCAATCTCCGCAAGGAGGGGTCGGCCGTCATCATCGCGGGGGTGCGCAAGCTCGTGGCGGCGCCCGTGATGGCGTCGGACCTGCGGGCCTCCGCGGCCCTGGTCATCGCGGGCCTGGCGGCGGAAGGCACGACGATCATCAACCGCGTGTACCACATCGACCGCGGCTACGAACGCATCGAGGAGCGGCTCAACCTGCTCGGCGCCAAGATCTGGCGAGAGGAGGGGGGCACCGTGTGATCTCGACGTGCGCTACGCGGAGTGCGACCTGCGTCCCCCAGGTCGTTTCGCATGTCGCACGGCGCGTGGCGCACGACGGTTTGTCGCAGAGGGCGTGCGGATGAAGAAGAAACACATCAGGGCGATCCGGTCTGCGATCGTGGCTCTCCTCGTTCTGGTGGCAGTCGGCGTCGTCGCCGCAGTCCCGCTGGCCAATGCCGCCGTCAAAGCGGTTGTCCAGAAGGCCGGCGTCAAGACCCTGAACGTGAGCGTCGAAATCGAGAGGGTTCGCACGTCCCTCTTGACCGGGTCCGGTCGCCTGCACCAGATCGCGGTCGCCAATCCCGCGGGCTACCGGGGCCCCTCCCTGCTGACGCTGAAATCCGTCGACGCCAGCGCCGAAGTCGGGTCGCTGCTGGGCGACGAGCTGCTCTTTCACAGCGTGCACCTGGAGGGCATGGAGGTCTTCGTCGAGCAGGACGGCCTGCGGAACAACCTGTACGAGGTTATCGAGCCGCTCCGCGGCTTGCACAAGCCCACCGGCAGGGCCCTGGTCGTTGACCGGCTCACCATCGGACAGATCGTGGTCCACGTGTCGATGCCCTCGCTGACCGGACAGTCGCAGACGCGAGTGGTGGATCTCCAGGTCGCTCCGATCACCATGACCGACCTGGGTCGCAACGAGCGGATGGATACGAAGATCCTGATCGGCAAGGTCCTGCTGGCGGTCGCCGCGGGTGTCGCGGAGCAGGGCGGCGACATCCTGCCCAAAGAGACTGTCGGGCAGATCACCGACGTGCTCGACAAGGCCCTCGACATCGGCCGAATCCTCTTCGGCGGCAAGAAGGACCCGTAGCCCACCCCGACGCCCACGCGAGAGGAGAATGCGGTTGAAACCCCGCAGAGGTTGGGGTATCCTGCCCGGGCAATCTACATCGACACTGTGGAATAGAAAGGATCAGTCATGAGAGTCGGTCGTATCTTGGCGTCGTTCTGTGTTCTGCTGGTTGTCGGCTGCAGTTCCGTCGCGGGCAACTCCACGAGCGCGGGCTCCGGCGGGAAAGTCTGGCTTTCCGACCTCGACATCAGTAAGACCCGGCAGGGCTGGGGCGATCCCCACAAGAACCAGTCCGTGGACGGCAACCCGCTGAAGATCGGCGGCAAAACGTTCGAACGCGGCCTGGGCACCCACGCCGACAGCATCCTCTATGTCGAGCTCAGCGGCGGCAGCACCCGCTTCACTGCCTTCGTCGGCGTCGATGACGAGGCAGGCACTCGCGGCAGTGTCGAGTTCCGTGTCCTGGCCGACGGCAAACAGGTTTACGACAGTGGCCTGCTCAAGAGCGGCGACGCGGCCAGGCAGGTGGACGTCGATGTCACCGGCGCCCAGATGCTCGTGCTGTCCGTCGGCTCCGGCGAGGACATGAACTACGACCACGCGGACTGGGCCGATGCGTTCTTCACCGTCGCCGGGGCGGCCCCCAAGACGGTCGATGCCCCGAAAGAGGAGGCGGTGATCCTGACCCCGAAACCCTCGGCCAAGCCGCGGATCAACAGTCCTCGCGTGTTCGGTGTTCGACCGGGCTCGCCCGTTCTCTACACCATCGCGGCCTCCGGCCAGCGTCCGATGTGGTTCAATGCGGAGAACCTGCCCGCCGTGCTCAAGATCGACCGCGAAACCGGCCGGATCACCGGCAAGTTCACCAAGCCCGGCGAGTGCAAGATCACCCTGGTCGCCACGAACGACCTGGGCGAAGCCAAGAGAGAGCTGAAGATCGTGGTGGGCGACACGCTCGCGCTGACCCCGCCGCTCGGATGGAACAGTTGGAACTGCTGGGGCTGCGCCGTGGACGAGAAAAAGATCCGCGAGGCCGCCGACGCCATGGTCAAGTCGGGCCTGGTCAATCACGGCTGGCAGTACATCAACATCGACGACTGCTGGATGGTCAAGCCCAACGAGAGCGACCCGACAATCGGCGGGCCGACCCGCGATGCAGCCGGACGCATCCTGACCAACAAGCGGTTCCCCGATATGAAGGCCCTCACCGACTACGTCCACAGCCTGGGCCTGAAGATCGGCACGTACATCTCGCCCGGCCCGTGGACATGCCAGGGATACGAGGGGAGCTGGCAGCACGAGCAGGCGGACGCGATGCAGTTCGCGGAGTGGGGCTTCGACTACCTCAAGTATGACTGGTGCGGCTATGGCTCCATCGTGTCCAACCCCACGCTGGAGCAGATGGAAGAGCCCTACCTGTTCATGGGCCTGTGCCTCAGGCGTGCCGGACGGGACATCGTCTACAGCCTGTGCCAGTACGGCATGGGCGACGTCTGGAAATGGGGCGCCGAGGTCGGCGGCAACTGCTGGCGAACCACCGGCGACATCAGCGACACCTGGGGCAGCATGAGCGGCATCGGATTCGCCCAGAGCGACAAGGCCCCCTACGGAGGTCCCGGCCACTGGAACGATCCCGACATGCTCGTCGTCGGCATGGTCGGCTGGGGTCCGAACATCCGCGACAGCCATCTTACGCCCAACGAGCAGTACACGCACATCAGCCTGTGGAGCCTGCTGTGCTCGCCGCTGCTCATCGGCTGCGACCTGACGCGGCTCGACGAGTTCACGCTGAACCTGCTGACGAATGACGAGGTCCTCGAAGTGAACCAGGACCCGCTGGGCGAGCAGGCCAGGCGGGTTGCGAAGGATGGTGGTCTGGAGGTCTGGGCCAAGAAGATGGAGGATGGCTCGACCGCAGTGGGCCTGTTCAATCGCGACGAGACCCCGCAGACGGTCACCGCCAAGTGGTCCGACCTGGGCGTTACCGGCAAGAAGCGGGTCCGCGATCTCTGGCGCCAGAAGGACCTGGGCACGTTCGAGGGCACATTCGGCGCGGAAGTCCCGCGTCACGGCGTGCTCCTCGTCCGCCTGTTCCCAGCGGCCCAGTAGCCCGGCACGCGGTGCTCTGCACAGGCGAACCGTGCCCGCATCCTCAGTTCGTCATTCCCGCAGAAGCAGGAATGGCATTCCAGGGTCTCCATGAACCCCTATTGCTCGCGTGCAAGTGCGGTCATACGCCGGTTGCACCAGGGCGGCGGATCGAGTACAATGGGGGTAGGTGGATGGCGGGCGTTGGTCGGGGCAACCTGACGAAGGTCCGGGTCTCGGACACACCCGTCGCGGGGGAGGGGTCCGGTGGCGTCGTAGATGAAATGGTCGCTCGGCATTCTCACGGCTTGGATGCTCCCACTCTCGCTGCAACCGTCGGCCTGCCCGGCGGGCGACGGTCCCGTGCAGATCCCGCCCGGGACGGTGCCGGTCTATTGGTTCCGCTCGTCGCTCTACAACCGGGATTTCTACACGCTTGACGCGGCCGAGAGAGACCTGCTGCTGACCGAGGGTGCGCCCCTGTGGGTCTACGAGCAGGTCGCATTTCGCGCGTTCGACCAGCCCGTCGGCGACACCCTGGCGCCGGTCCATCGGTTCTGGTCCGTGCCGCTGAACTCGCACTTCTACACCATCGACGACGCGGAGGCGGACAAGGCAATCATCGACTACCCCAATGTCTGGACCTATGAGGGCGTCGCGTTCTTCGCGTATCCCCAGGGCAACCATCCGGTGGGTACGATTCCGGCCTATCGCTTCTGGTCGGACGCGCTCGGGACGCACCGCTACACGACGAGCGACCGCGAACGGTTCAAGCTCAGCTATGAGAATGCCGCTGTCTGGCAATACGAGGGCGTCGCGTGGTACGCATACCCCGCGGACAGCCTGTCGGTCGTCGAGATCGTGAAGGGCCCGGCCATCGAGTGGATCACACAGGAGTCGGCGACCCTCGTGTGGGAGACCGACGTCCCGTCCGGCGCGGAGGTCCGTTACGGGATCAGCTCGGCCGACCAGAACGGGGTTTCCGATCCCGCCTGGATCACCTTGCACAAGGTCGTCCTCTCCGATCTGACGCCGGACACGCTGTACACGTATGTCGTAAAATCGGGGACCGCATCCCGGACGGGCACGTTCCGCACCGCGCCGCGCGAGGGACAGGCCTTTCGGTTCGCGGTCCTGAGCGACACCCAGTGGGACAAAGACACGCACAGGCAGATCGCGGCGGACATCCTGGAGAGCCAGCCGGGACTCGTTCTCCACTGTGGCGACCTCACCAGTTGCGGGCGCAGTCTCGACCTCTGGGAGACGGAGTTCTTCAGACCCGCGTCCGAGCTGCTCGCGAATATCCCGCTGGTCGCGGTCCCGGGCAATCACGAGTACTTCGGGCTGGGCCCGCCGTGGTTCTTCTACTGGTTCGACCGGCCCGTCAACGACGGATGGTTCGCCCTGGAATACGGCAATGCGTACTTCATCGGATTGCACACGGGCGCGTCATTCTGCCCAGGCAGTCCCCAGTATGAATGGCTCGTCCGGGAGCTTGCTTCGACTGCGTGTCGGAATGCGATGTGGCGAGTCGTATTCTTTCACGAGCCGCCGTTCACCTCGACGAACGGGCACACGGACAATCTCGCCGCCCAGGACTATCTGGTGCCGCTGTTCGAGCAGTACGGCGTGGACGTCGTCTTCAGCGGGCACAGCCACGTCTACGAGCGGTACTTCCACAACGGCGTCTATTACATCGTCACCGGCGGCGCCGGCGGCTACCTCTACACCTTGGTGGCGGACAAGACACCGCCCATCCGCGAGTTCGGCCTGAGCATCCACCACTACTGCATCGTGGACGTCGATCCCGCGGCGGGAACGCTCCGAATCTCCGCCATCGACATGACCGGCGAGATCTTCGACTCCATCGATCTACCCAGGGAGTATCAGGCCGCGATCGCGTGTCACGCGGAGGCATCGCCGACGGGTGACTGAAGAACGTCCGTTCGTACCGCTGAGGGCGGACGCCAGGCGTAGATAGGGCCTTCCTCGCCGCATTCCATGCACCATATGGCGGCGGCAACCGTGCCGCACTGGGGACACGCCGGTTGGGCTTCGAATACATCGAAGGCCGTCCGACAGTTGGGACAGGACCAGAAACTGCCCATAGGCGGCGCCGCCCGACAGCTCGGACAGGCGAACCCCTCCCGACGCGGCGCCCTCGCCAGGCGGAGGAGACGCAATCCGTACCGCAATCCGCTCCAGCAGTTCAGCACGATGAACACGCACAAGACGCCCAGCCAAGGCGATCCCGACCACACAGCCAGCGCCACCAGGCCTGCGACGCCGACGAGACCGAGAATCGCTGTGACGGTCAGACTCCAGGCGCGTCCGACCACGAACCACAGGAGCGAGCGGAGGATCTGGCCACCATCCAGGGGGTAGATCGGCAGGAGATTGAAGATCAGCAGGCCAAAGTTGATATAGGTGATCGCCTGCAGAAGGTGGTACGCATTGGGCATCGCGTGGAAAACGCCGGTCTGCATGGCGAGTGCTTTGAGCACCCACAACACCGGGACCAGGACCACATTGACGAGCGGTCCGGCCGCGAGGCTCCAGAGTATCGCTCCCGGCCGTTGCGGCGGCTGCACGTAGGCGACGCCGCCCAGCGGCCACAGGACGATCTGATCGGCCTGCCCGCCCACCTGCCGGCACGCCAGCGAATGCCCGAACTCGTGCATCAGAACGATGGCGAACAGGGCCAGATACTCCACTGCGTTCCAGACCGGCGACGAGTACCGTCCCACCCGCTGGTCGATCCCGTACCACGCGACGAGAAACCACGTCCAGTGCAGGTACAAGTCGATCCCCGCGAGGCGGAACAGATGAATGGAACCCTGTCGTGTCGGTGTCATGCGATCCTTTCAACGGTCGCCAGCGTTTCGAGTCTCGTGAGCCATTCGTTGAAGTGCGAACATGCCGCGCGCATCTTGCTCAGGCCGATCTTCTGACTGATAAGAACCCCGTCCATCACCTTGGAGTAACCCGGACTCAGCGCCTTGATACGTTTGGACGGAGCGGTTTGTTTGCTGTCGTTGATCTCCTCGGGGGACTGGAACTGATCCCTGATCCGGTGCGTTTCCGAGTCGTCTGCCAGATCCAAGCCGTCTGCCAGCAACGTCGGATCACTGAACAGAAGGGCTTCGAACTCGTACATCTGCACATACGGGATGAATCGGGCCGCGTTGAACGCACTGCCCAATTCCCTCGCGATGTCCGCCAGAATCGCCTGCTCAATCACGACGGGCTTCTCGGCGAAGGGTCTCTGCCTCGCGGCTTCCCGATTCGGCCAACTGGCAGGCATGCCATAGTAATCGAACATGGTTGTGCAGAAGGCATCCGTGTCCTGCCTGAGGGTGGTCAAGATATCCCGGCGGGCCCGTGGATACTCGCCGATGCCGCCGCGGTGTCCCGGCTTACCGACCAGCCGCGGATAAAGGAAGACCCCAGCCGATGAGAAGCAGGGTTGCAGGACCTTGTTGGCGAAGGTCTCTTCGGTTTGCCCCTCGACCAGGACGTGGACCCTAACCATCGGAGGGTCTCCCGCCGATCACGTTCTTCTGCCACAGTTCGCCAAGCGAGAAGTCTTTGAGCCACTCCTGCAACTTCTCAGAAGACAGACGCTCGAACGTGGACGCCCCGTCCTTGCGATCCACCACGACAATGTCCTCAGCCTCGAAGTTGTCGAGCAGCGGCGCAGACTGCGTTGACACGATCACCTGTGTCTGCGTGGCGGCCTTCTTCAACAATCCCGCCAGCAGATTCAGGGCATAAGGATGTAACCCCAGTTCCGGCTCATCCAGCAGAATCGTGGCCGGCGGACTGGGTTGCAGTAAGGCCGTCGTCAACGCGATGAATCGCAACGTGCCGTCTGAAAGCTGCGTCACAAGGAATGGATAGTCGCTGCCCTTCTGCGTCCATTCGAGATGAAGCATCTCATCGCCGTTGGACGGCCTCGGCCGGAACTTGAAATCGTCGAAGAAGGGCGCCGCCAGACGCACCGTGTCTCTGATCTTCTCATAGACCCTCTGGTGCCGGTCGCGCAACATTAGCAGATAGGCCCCCACATTCCCGGCATCGGGACGCAGGTATTCATTGTCGCGCACCGACCCCGGGCGTCGCATGGGCGACGTGTCGCTTGTATCGTGAAAATGATAGATAATCCAACTTGAGATTGAATCATAGACATAGTCTCCGATACCCCATGGGGCCGGATCGGGCCTTATTCGCTCCTTCAACTTCGATTCGAGGTGTCCGCCCCCCAGAACGTCTGTGACCAAACGCAAGTTGCCTTCAAAGAAGACACGTTCGTAGGCAAAAACAAAGTCGTTGCTGGAAGTAGGTTCCAGAGCGAAGTCATATCCATTACGCCCGAAATGCAGATAGGCATAAAGCTGCCTCGTCACTCTCGGTCCCATGAACAAATATCCATCTGCCCCGCCCTTCTGGTTCACATGCAAACGGAGTCTATCTTCCACCGCCCAGCGCAGGAACGTGAAGAAGCTCACGAAGTTGCTCTTGCCTGCGCCGTTGGCGCCGATGAGGATGTTCAGGTTCCTCAGGGGAAAGTCCACCAGTTCCTTGATGGACTTGAATCCCTTCAGCGTGATCTTGTCGATTGGCTGGCCCATGGTCATGTATTCCCGTTTGTCGGCTGCGGCTGTGCCTTCAATCCATGTTCCGCGAAACCCGTCAGCGAGTCCAGTAGATACGATTGCCCCATCGGCGTCAAGACTCGATCCGTCGCAAACCGGCGATAGGGTGCATGACCGTTTCTGCGACTGAACCAGCGGGATGGGATTACGGAACAAAGGAAGGAACGGACATGATCCGGAGTCCACCGCTTCGCGGCGGGCATTTCTCGCATTTCGCCAGCAGCATGGCAACGATGCTGCGCGTCGCCTCTCGCACGTCGGGAGACCCCGGGTCTCTTCCGTCACTAGGCCATTGGCCCAAAGCGGCAAATGCCCTCCGCGCGACCGCTTCGGGCGTGCCCTCTTCGGCAGCCGGGGGGGGGCGCCAGGGCCACGCCACCATGGTCCGGTCATGCCCCCCCCCCCCGGCGATAAGCGATCTGTCCCGGCAGTTGCGGAATCTCCGTTCCCGGTATTCAAACGCAGCCTTCACGACGTTATCATGGCGGGGTCTCCCGCGAGGGCGGGAGCGGCGTCTTTCGAGTCCTGGTCGAAGGTTGGGATGAATCGCAGCGAACCGCTCAAGTCCGACGTTGTCCGGCTGGCCCTGCTCATGGGGTTCTGCGCCGCCATCGGCGTCTATCTGATCCTCACGACCGCGGTCATCGCCACGGACGGCGTCTTCTATGTCGAGCAGGCGAAGCGGCTCGCCCAGGACCCGGCCGGCGTCTGTCGGCGGTGCCCGCCAGGCTATCCCTTCCTCCTGTGGACCAGCCATCGGATCGCGAGCCTGTTCGCATCGGAGGATTCCCCGGCGCTGTGGGCGAATTCCGCGAGAGCTGTCACACTGCTGTGTCGTGTCCTGGCTCTGGTCCCGCTCTACTTCCTTGGCAAACGACTCGCGGGGGCGGGCCACAGCTTCTGGGCTTTGCTCGTGCTCATCGTCCTGCCCTATCCGGCCTTCTACGGGAGTGACATCCTGCGGGAGTGGCCCTATGTGCTGTTCCTCGGCGCCGGCGTGCTGCTGTTGCACTGGTCGCTGACGACCGGGCGGTGGTGGGCATTCGCACTGGTCGGCGTAGACGCGGGACTCGGGTTTCTGATCCGGCCGGAGTCCGCCCAACTGCTCGTTTACGCCTTGCTCGGGCTGACCGTTGTGCGGAGCGCCTCGTGCGAGGAAGGGCATTCGGTGCGCGCATCAAGACGATTCGCCGCCGCGGTGCTGTTGATTGCAGGCTTCGCGGCGATGGTGACACCCTGCGTCAGCGCGAGCGGCAGTCTCCTCCCACACCAGTTGCGGCCTCTGGGACCCAATACGCCGCCCGTCATCAGCGCGGTGGGGCGCAAGCCTGCCGCAGAGAATCCCCTGGAGTTCGAGGTCCGCCGGGGCGACCTCCTGGAGCTGCGCATCCAGGCCAGCGATCCGGACGACGACGAACTGTCGTTCTCGCTGGCACAGATTCCCACAGGGTCCCGGCCCGTGTACGTGTTCGGATCGATTCCCCCAGGCAGGCGATTCTGGACGATCTCGGAGCAGGAAAAGGACCTGCTGATGACCCACCACTCGGAGACGTGGGAGTGCGAGGGCGTCGCGTGGTATGGCTACGCCAGCGCCGACGCCCGGGCGGGCCTGCAGCCCGTCTACCGCTTCTGGTCGTCCACCCGTCAGCAGCATTTCTACACGATGAGCGAATCCGAGAAGGACGCGATCATCGCGGAATCGACCGCGGATTCGTGGGTCTTCGAGGGGGCGGTGTTCTACGCATTCGGGGAGGCTAACCGGCCCGCCGACGCCATCGCAGTGTACCGACTCTGGGACCCGCGGCGGGGCTATTCCTGGGCAACGACTCTGCCGACGGAGCCGGATGTCCAGAAGGATGCCGTCGCGTGGTACGTTCAGCCGGCGGGGACGCCGCCGGCCGGCGCCAAGGTCGAGGGCAGCGTATTCTCCTGGCGGCCGGAACCGGGCCAGCAGGGCGAATACCCGATGAACATCATCGCGACGGACGGGAGGCTGCCCTGTTGCCAACTGGTGACAGTCCGCGTCACAAGCGACGGCTCGACCCGGCACGACCAAGTCGAAAGACCGCTGCCTCGCACATCAGCACATGCCGGCCTGGCGCTGCCCGGCGGAGCGTACCTTTGGAACCTCGACGCGATGGCTTTGCGATCGCCCACGCTCGGCGACTTGCCGAGGGCGGTAAATGCCGTCGCCGCCGCCGTCGGGGAGAATCTCATGGTCCTGGTGGTCCTGCCCTGGATTCTGGGGCTCTACTGCCATTTGCGAAATCGAGCGGGGTCACTGGAGCGGGTCCTGATCGTCGCGGTCCTGATCGTCAATCTGGGCCTGATGCTGGCTCGACAGATCTGGTTCGCCTCCGGCTCGGACCGACGGTACGCGGTGGCGGTGATCTCGCTGACGATCTTCGTTCTCCCGACGGGACTCGACGTCCTGGCGCAGGCGATCAGTGGCGTCCGGGTATTCCGCGGCAGGTCGCAGCGGTTCTGGTTCGGCCTCCTCATCGCAGCCAGCGTCCTTTTTTGTATGCCCAAGCTCCTGCTCACCCCCTTGCGGTCAGAGAAGGTGGGCCTTCGCAAAGCCGGCGAGTGGCTGCGTGAGAACACCCCGACCGATTCGGTGGTTGCCGAACCCGATCGTCGAGTCAGCTTCTACGCCCAGCGGCGGGGTCTTCTCTACAAGCGACATCCAGATTCCCGCAAGGCCGACTACGTCGTGGAAGTCGCCCGCGGCGATCCCAAACAAATGCTCGCCGGCTGGACACAGGCCTACTCGGTGGCCCTTGATCGCAGAAGCCACAGGACCGTGATCGTCTACCGCACGGACCGAGGAAGACGGTAGGCCGGCCTGGACCGAAGGGCCATGAGCGATGACTCACAGACAGGAGCAAATGGCTATGGGTGGATCAATGCCAGGATCGCAGGCGAAGAGGAGCCATCGTGTGGCGGGCCTGATGTCCGGCACGTCGGCCGACGGGGTCGATGTCGCCATCGTGGACATTCGGGGCCGCAAGGTCGAGCTGCTGGCCTTCGAGACGTTCCCGTACTCTCATGCCATGCGAGAGAGCATCCTTGCCTTGTGCCGGCCCGAGACCGCCCGGGTTGACGACATCTGCCATCTCAACCATGTACTGGGGGAGGTCTTCGCCGAGGCGGTCATCAAGCTATGCGACCGCAGCGGCATCCCGCTGCGATCCATCGACCTGATCGGCTCGCACGGCCAGACGATCTGGCACAACCCGCAGGGTCCGCGATATCGCGGGCGGACGATCCGCTCGACCCTCCAGATCGGCGAGCCCTCGCGGATCGCCCAGCGGACCGGAATCACGACGGTGGCCGACTTCCGACCGCGAGACATGGCCGCAGGGGGCGAAGGGGCCCCGTTGGTGCCCTACGCGGATCACGCGCTCTTCTCCGACCGGAGACTGTGCCGGGCGGTGCAGAACATCGGCGGCATCGCCAATGTGACGTTCCTGCCTGCTTGTAGTGACGCCGTAAGGCGTTCCAGCAGCATGGACGTCCCGCCCATGACTCGAGGTCACGGGCAAGATGCCCGTGCTACGGAGAGCATCCTGGCCTTCGACACCGGGCCGGGGAACATGGTTATCGATGGATTGGTGCGACGGATCACGGAAGGCAAACGCCACTACGACCGCGGCGGGGCCATGGCCGCCAGGGGCAACGTACACGAGGCCCTCTTGAGACAGATGCTTCGCCATCCCTTCCTCCGGCGCCGGCCGCCCAAGTCCACCGGCCGGGAGCAGTTCGGGCAATCGTATTGCGAGCGGCTCTACAAAGAGGCCCGAAGGCTGAAGCTGTCCGCGGAAGACATGCTCGCTACGGCCACCGCGTTCACCGCGTCCACCATCGCGACCGCCTATCGCAGATTCCTGCCCAGGACGCCTGATGAGATGATCCTCTGCGGCGGCGGCGCCCACAACGCGACGCTCGTGCGGATGTTGCAGTCGCAGCTCGCGGATGTTAGAATCCGCTCGATGGACGAATTCGGCATCAGCGTCGATGCCAAGGAGGCCGTCTCGTTCGCGATGCTGGCGTACGCTACGATCCACGGCGTCGCCAACAACATCCCGAGCGTCACTGGGGCAAACGAGCCCGTCGTATTAGGGAAGATCGTGCCGGGACGATGACTACGCACAAACGCCTGCCCACCACCGAGAAACGCAACCCCCGAAGCGCCGAGATCGACACGCTGTCCACAATCGAGATTGTGGACCTCATCAACGCGGAGGATCGGACAGTCCCCGACGCAGTCGGCTCCCAGCGAAAGAGCATCGCGGCAGCCATCGACGTGATCGTCGACCGCTTTCGCGCGGGCGGACGGCTCTTCTACGTCGGCGCTGGCACCAGCGGCCGACTGGGCGTCCTGGACGCCTCCGAATGCCCGCCTACCTTCGGCGTCAAACGGTCGCTGGTCCAGGGCATCATCGCCGGCGGCCGGCGGGCTCTGGTCCGCTCCATCGAGGGTGCGGAAGACCATCCCGAGGACGGCGCCGCGGCCCTCGACAAGAAGCGAGTCACGTCCCGCGACGTGGTGGTGGGCTTGGCCGCCTGCGGCCTGACGCCTTTCGTTCACGGCGCCCTGCGGCGGGCCCGACAGCTCGGCGCGTCAACCGTCTGCGTGACCTGTGCGCCGGAGGTGGTCGGATCGATCCCCGCGGAGATCATCATCAACCCGGTCGTCGGTCCCGAGGTCGTCACCGGCTCGACCCGGATGAAGGCAGGCACCGCCACCAAGCTTGTGCTCAACCTGCTTACGACCACGGCCATGATCGAGCTCGGCAAGGTCCACGGCAATCTCATGGTCGATCTCCAGGCGGTCAACACGAAGCTCCGCGACCGCTCCCTGCGGATCGTCATGGAGCTGACGGGCCTGTCGCGGACGAGGGCGAAATCGCTGCTGCAGCGAGCCCAGGGCAAGGTCAAGCCCGCGGTCGTGATGCACGTCCGCAAGGTCGCTCTCCCGGAGGCAATGGGGATTCTCAACGCCTGCGGCCAATCGCTGCGGAAGGCTGTGGAGAACGCCGGCGACGAAACTCGAAGCACGAAGTCCGAAATTCGAAACAAGCCCAAATGACTGAAATCCGAAATTCGAAACGCGACTTCCGCGAGAACGGCAGTGTTTCGGTCATTTGGATTTCGTCGTTTTGAATTTGTTTCGGATTTCGCAATTTGAATTTCGGATTTCTCCAGGGAAGGATGGGGCATTATCGAAGGCACACTCGCACAACATGTTGCCGGCTCGCTGGGCGTTCTCGACGGGGTCATCGTCGCAGGGGCGGTGCTCCTGCTGCTCGTCATCTCCTACGTCTTCGGCCGTCAGGAGAGAGACACCGAGGACTTCTTCCTGGGCGGGCGGCGGGTGCCCTGGATCGTCGCGTGCCTGTCGTTCATCGCCACCGAGATCAGCGCTCTGACTCTCGTCGGCATGCCCCACAAGGCCTTCGCGGAGGACTGGCGATGGATCCAGTTCATCCTCGGCCTGGCAATGGCACGCGTGATCGTGGCGTTTCTGTTCATCCCGGCCTTCTACAAGCACCGCTGCACGAGCATCTACGAGTTCCTGGGCCATCGTTTCGGCCCGGCCACCCAGTACACCGCCTCGATCTACTTTCTGATCACCCGCCTGCTCGCCTCCGGCCTGCGGCTCTACGTGACCTGCATGGCCGTCGGGCTGCTCCTGGGCTGGCCGCTGTGGGCGACCATCCTGCTGTTCACGGTCGTGAGCATTCTGTTCATCGGCTTCGGCGGCATCAAGGCGGTCGTCTGGGCGGGCGCGTACGAGGCTTTGTTCTTCGTCGTCGCGGGTGTGATGGTGGTCGCCTATCTGATCGGGCACATCGACGGCGGCGCCTCGTCGGCCTTGCAGACGGCTCGCGAGGCCGGCCGGCTGAGCACGTTCGACTTCCGCCTGAACCTCAACGACGCCGGCACGTTCTGGGCGGCCCTGGCCTGTGGATTCTTCACCGGCCTGGTCTCCTTCGGCGCCGATCAGGAAATGGTCCAGCGACTGCTGACCGTCGAGACCCGCGCCAGCAGCCAGAAGACCATCGTCGCGACCGTCGTCACGGCTCTGCCCGTCTACTGGCTCTATCTGCTCGTCGGGACGCTGCTGTACGTCTTCTATGCACAACACCCCGAATTGCCCGCCCCCGAGAAGGCCAAAGAGATCTTCCCCCATTTCGCTCGGACGGTCCTGCCGGCCGGCGTCAGGGGACTGGTCCTCGGCGCGGTCATCATGGCCAGCATCGACTCCCCGTTGAGCTCGCTGAGTTCTTCGTTCATCAGTGACATCTACCGCCGACTGATTCGCACGCACGCCGCGGAGAGGCACTATCTGCTGGTTTCGCGGATCGCCGTCGGGCTTTTCGGCCTGGTCCTGGCAGGGATCGCCTTCGCCTGTTCTCCCGTGGAGAACCTCGTCGATTTCGCCTTTCAGGTGTTCGCGCTGCCGGGCGGTCCCATGCTGGGCGTCTTCCTCCTGGGCTTGTTGACGCGACGAAAGGCCAACCGCACGAACATCGCGGCCATGCTGATCAGCACTGCGGTCTGCACCCTGCTGCTGATCCTGATCTGGACGGGCACGCTCCACCTCGGCTGGACCTGGCTGATCGTCGTCGGCACGGTCATCACTATGGTCCTCGGCTATCTGCTGCCTTCTCTTCGACGATAATCCAACGGTCCCGGCCCCGCCTCCAAGCTAACATCGAACCACAACGTCCGTGCGAGGGCTAGACGCCAGAGAATATCGGTATTCTGAAAAATTTCGGGAGTATAAACAGAGGGGGCTTGCGGAATGTGCGGGATCGCGGTAGGATGGCGGGGGTTCGAGCGATGGATTAGCAGATGTTGTTGGGACTAACAACTGTCTTTTTAGTGGAAGGGAATCCGATGAGAACTGCGAGCATTTTGTTTCTGGTGACCACATCCCTCTGTTTGACCCCTGTCGCATTCGGGCAGCGCATCCTGAGCGACACCGAAGTTCAGGGCATTCTCGATCAGCTCCTGAGCGCGCCGCGAAGCGGGTGGATCTCCGCCGGCACGATCCAGGGCACGCACTACGAGGAGAACGGCCCCGAAACCACCGACTCCGCCGTCGTCAACGCGAAGATCGCCCAGGCCCTCCTGGAGTACCATCAGGAGAACGACGCCAAGACCTGGCCCGGCGTGCTGGCGGAAGACCCGCGAAAGCTGGAGTTGGACGCCATCCCCTTCAATGTGGAGTATGAGTTGACGAACCGCTACACGATGACGACGGACGAGATCGTCAAGTGCGACGGCCAGCGATTCCACTGGGAGGTCACCGTGATGGACCGGTCCGACTCGGTGGCGCTGCCGTCGGATCTCAAGACCACCGACAATTACATGGCCCGTCATTACCGGATGCATGAGGATTGGAACCAGCACCGGATTTTCGCCTATGATGGGTCGGAGTACACGATCTACGCCGCTTCTTCGGCCCAGGCCACCGTCGACGCCGCCAACAACCTCCCCGCGGAGGTTCACGGTCCCCTGACGGCCGGCCTGATCCCCTGGGGCAATGGGAGATTCTCCGGATCGAGCCTGTCGCACGCGAAGGTCTCGGCCCAGGAGATCGACCAGGACGGAGCCCTGTGCATCCAAATGGCGATCGCGTATGAAGACGGCGTGCAGACGGAACTGCTCCTCTGGGATTCGTCGAAGGAATACGCCGTCAAGGCCGCGACCTTCACGACCCGCAGGGGCCAGGTCGTGACCTACGAGTGCTCCGATTACCGTGAGTACTCGGGCCAGTGGGTCCCAACGACCGTTGCGATCAAACGCGAGAACGCTTCGCCAACCAAAGAAACATGGACCGATATTCGAGTGCTGAGCACCGCTGCCCCGTCATTGAGCAGCTTCAAAGTGGCCCTGGCACTCGATGCGACGGTTCAGTACCTTTCGCCCGTCACGACCTCGCCTCTGATATACATCAACTCGTGCGAGGTGGACACGGACAAGCTGCTGCTCGAGCGTCTGGACGCTGCGGCTGCGGGGAGGGTGCGACCGCAGAACTGCGCCACCCTCGCTCTCCAGCACGTAGCGTCTGAATTCGGCAAGTCCCTCTCCGCCGCCGCGATGACGGATCTCGTCGGAGAGAACCGCCGGACAACCCTGTATGACCTCAAACGGGCCGCCCGCAATCTCGGCCTGTACGCCGGTGTCGTGAAGACGGATCTGGCGGGACTGAAGACCCTCGGGACCGCCAAGGCCATCCTCCATCTGCCCGGCAAGAGCCACCTCGTCGTCCTCGACCGCGTAGACGACCGCTACGTCTGGCTCATCGACCTGTCGAACGACCGGTTCTACTATCGCGAAAGTGTACACCAGTTTGCGACGATCTGGCCCGTGGGCACCGCGATGCTCGTGAGCAACCATCCCCTTGCCGTCGGGCAGCCCGAGCTTCCCGACGTCGCCGCAAAGGAAATCGCCGGCGGCTACTGGGACTGCAACATACTCTATCAGGAGATGGAGTTCGTCTGGTGCGACTTCATCCCTCAGGAATTGTGCGACGGCGCGTTTCAGTACTACCACGAGCGGTATATCTGCAGCCTGTTGGAGGGCGGCACGTGCGTCGCGGGGGCCTATGTGCAGTATCAAGAGACGCCCTGCATCCCGGACCCGATCGTCGACTGCACCGTGACCGGCATGTGGAGATTCTACTACATGCGAGCCTGTAGATAGGCCCGATCGACGTCACGGTCGGGGCTCTCACGACAACCTGCCTGCCGGACATAAGGAACATCCACGTCCTTGTCCGGCAGGCATTTGTGCCATCGCGCGGAATCCGCAGGTCCCTCACGTCTGCGTCGGTAACTCGGTACACGGCCGGCGGTGGATCGTAGGGCAGTCCATTTCGCAGGAAGAGCTGCGAGAGACCTTCGTTCTTGTCGCACAGGCTTTTCCAGGGTTCACACATGGGCAGCACGAGCCGACACGCCGCGCGAGACTCCTCATCCATTTGGCAGTACTTGGCCCAGTCCTCCTCGATTTCATCCTGGAGTTGTTCATAGACATCAGCATCGCTACTGATGCGGTCGTACAGGATCTCATCAATGCCCTCCAGGGCTTCCAGTTCCGCTAATTTACCAACGATCCGTGTGATCTCCTCAAAGTCGAACCCGCATTCGATGTACTCCCGGAGGAACTCCAGTGCCTGGCGGCTGCCTTGACGCGCGAGACACCGCAGGGTCTCCAATGAGTAGTAGCTGTTCCATTCTTGGTCTTCTGAGGCATCGTTGTGCCTCACAAATGACAGGAGTGGCCCGAGATCCATGCCGGTTTTGAGGATCAAAGAGGCGTGGTACTCCACGTCCGGATTCCATTGGTCGTCGGAACGCGGATCGTTCGTGACGCACTCAACCAGCAGGGGCCAGACCTCCTCCCGCGGAGTCTCCATCGCCATCAGATATCCTTTGCCTCGTCCTCGCTGGAGCATTCCCAGGAGACTATCCGGGTCCGCCAGACCTTCCCCCTGCTCATCTTCTCGCTCGTTGATCCGCGTCCCCTATGAGAAGATCTCCCGATCGACCTGGCCGAGGTAGAAGCGGCCGTCGTTGCGCATGAAGTTCAGGATGGCGTCGAGCTGCTGCTCGACGAAGACCCGCTCGTTCGAGACGACCGCCATGCCCAGGACCGCGCAGGTCTTGCTGTCCTGGTGCTCGACCTCGGAGATCGAGACGTTGAACCGGCTCTGGAGCCGGCCGATCACGCTCTTGACGATGTGACGCTTGTCCTTGAGCGAGCCAATGCCCTGCATGCACATCGTTGCAGTTATGACGCCGACCAGCATCGATTTGCTCCTGTGATGAACCTCTTTCTCCAGGGAGAATACCGCCGCCGGCGGCCAAATTCAAAACCCGAAACTCGAAATCCGAAACAAATTCAAAGCACGAAGCCTCAATGATCCACACGCTGCCACGTCGGCTCGCTTGTAGTGACGCCGTGAGGCGTTTCGTAGCACGGCCGTGAGTACCACGGGCAGGATGCCCGTGGCAATACAGGGGCAAGATGCCCCTGAGACTCATGGGCGGGACGCCCATGCCACGATATGCCCTCGCGGCCATGCCACAAGCCGCTCAGAGGGGATGGCGTGCACAGCACACCCTACTACGCCGTCCATCTGAAGACGGTGGGCAAATGTCGCGGACAGCGTTTGGAGTTCCACCTTCAGGCGGGTTGAGCCCGCGTAAACGCGGAACTCCGAACAGGCCATACGCCGATAGGCTGCCCACCGAACTAGCGTGGACACCGTACTACACGACCTTCGAGATATCGATCAGGTACATCTGCCGGCCGTTGCCGCCGTGGGGGGAGTCGATCACGACGCTCCGCCCGTCCGGGCTGCATCGCGGATGCGTGTCGCACCGCCATTCGCCTTGATACTCCGGGGCCAGGTAGAACCCGCCCAGCGGCACGGTCCTGCCGGTCGCCACATGGTACAGGTAGACGTGCTGCCTTCGTTGCTTGTCGGGGTACGTGTCGTTCAGGATCCACGCATTGCCGGGCAGATAGGTGCAGTGGCCGTTGCGGGTCATGGGGACCCCAAACGCGAAGGATCGCGTCTGGGAACCCGTGATGCCCTCGCCGACGATTTCGACCTTGTCGGTCCCGTCCTCGTAGAGGTAGAACGCATCGTTGGTGTGCGAGGGGTGCCAGGCCCAGGCGAGGATGTGCGTCGGGTCTCGCCAGATGAAGTGCGAGGTCTTGCCGTACGGATCGACGATGTGAAGGTCTTTGCCCTCGGGTGTGGCCGTCAGCATCCGCGTGCCGAACCCGCCGACCGTCTTGTATCGCGAGTCGCCGTCGAGCATTCGCCAGCGGTGCAGGAAGATGAACCTCGAGCCATCCGTGTTGAACAGCAGGTGATTGAACCAGTGTTTGGCCCGCTTCGGGTCGTCGGGGATCTTGCCGAAAGCGACGATGTCCGCGAGCGAGACGATCAGATCCGCCTTCCCCGAGTCGAGGTCGAGTCGCCAGATCCCCGAGTTCCTGGGGGCAGGCTCCTCGAAGTCGGGATCGGGCAGTCCCGCGTATCCATAGCCCGGGCGCATGTCGTTGATCCGGCGAAAGTCCGGGCAGGCCGCGGTCCGACCGTCGGGACTGATCGTATAGAAAGGATAGGGGAGAGTCCGCTTGTCGCCGGTCTTCACGTTCAGGATGCGGGTGATGTACCCCTTCTCGCCGCGGTCGTTCCAGAGGATCTCGTCTTCTGATCGCGGCCGCCACTGGAGCATGCAACCCTGCTGCCAGCCCCACGCGCTGCTGGAACCCAGTTCGATCCAGCGGCCGTTGTCCTGGAGATCGACCATGCCGATCCGGATCGTGTCGTCGGGTTTTGGGCTGCGATGCTCGAAATCCACCTCCATCCCGAGCACGTACCGACCGCTCGGATCGAACTGGAGCTTGTCATAGTACCCGAACCAGTGGAACCTGGGACCGCGGGTAATCGCCCGAACCGGCGCGAAACGGGTCTCGTCGGCAAAGCCAGGCGATGAGAGGGCAACAATCGAGCCGGTGGCGGACCGGATGAAGGATCGACGTGATAATCTCCTGCTCTGCATTTGACGCGCTCCCGGCTCATGTTGACTGAACACGCGGCCCATTGCCTGTATCCCATGGATTGTAGAGGTCCGGCCGGCGTTGGCAATCGCAAACTGCCCTCTGAGCCACCGTCCGGGAATACACGCACTCTCCGTAGTGGAATTGCCCCGGCCCAGTGGGTATAATGAAGGCATCGCCAGCGGTGGGGAGCGGGGTTTCCCTGCTCCCGTGCTGCCCTTGGCTGTTTTCACGCCGAGCCGCTGTTCACGCCAGGCTCTTGAAACGGAGGTGAAGAAGATGCCTGGCGCGCGCAGATTCCGGGGGACGCTTGGGGTCTGGCGATACCCGCCACGGAGCCACGAGGTGAAGAATGCCGGCGGATTGCGCTTCCTTGAAACCACGAATGGCACGAATCACACGAATGGGAGAAGAAGGACGGTTGAGGCTGGTTCGCGTGATTGGTGTGATTCGTGGTTGAGAATAGTCTCGGTTGCGGCTGACGGCCGCACTGGGTTTGTCGGCGGTGTCGGGCATGATCGTGGTTTGACTCGGTGGTTCTGCTGGATTGGAGGTACGTTATGGTTACTCGATGCACATCCTGGGCGTATGTCGCGGCTGTCCTTCTCCTGACGGGTGTTTCCACCGCCACGGCCCAATACAGCGGCGGGACGGGGGAGCCGAACGATCCGTACCAGATCGCCACGGCCACCGATCTGATCGCCCTCGGCGAGACGCCCGAAGATTACGACAAGCACTTCCTCCTGACCGCCGACATCGACCTGGACCCCAACCTCCCCGGCCGCAAGGTCTTCGACAAGGCTGTTATTGCACCAGATACCATTCCTGGGACCGCATGGGATCTTGATGGGACTCCTTTCGTCGGCGTCTTTGATGGCAAGGGCCATACGATCTTGCATCTGACGATCACGGGTGGAAGTTACGTGGGCCTGTTTGGCGGGCTGGCATCTGGGGGCGAGATCAAGGATTTGGGTGTAACTGATGTGAACGTGACCGGTGACAACTATGTCAGTGCCCTGGTAGGGTACAACGATGGCACTGTGAGCCAGTGCTACAGCACTGGTGCGGTGGGGGGAGGGAACCAGGTCGGTGGGCTGGTGGGGCACAACGCGGGTGGTGTGCACCGGTGCTTCAGCACCGGTACGGTCTGGTGCGCTCGCAGATACACGGGTGGTCCGCAGTATTTCGGCGGGCTGGTGGGAAGTAACGCTGGCGCTGTGACCAACTGCTACAGCACCAGTCCGGTGAGGGGACCAAGTCTGGATGTTGGTGGCTTGGTGGGGATCAACTTCTACGGGAGTACTGTTACCCACTGCTACAGCACTGGTGTGGTCCAGTACGTATCTTCTGGCGGGTTGGTGGGTCGGGCCGGAGGCAGTGCGGTCGTCCAGTGCTTCTGGGACACCCAAACATCAGGTCAGATCACGAGCGCGGGCGGCCTGGGCAAGACCATGGCCGAGATGCAGGACATACGGACCTATCTCGACGCGGGCTGGGATTTTGTCGGTGAGGCGGAGAATGGGACGACCGAGGTCTGGCAGATGCCGCAAGGTGGTGGCTATCCCGTCTTGGCGATACTGAGCGGATATTCTCCGCCCCCGTTACAGGGCCAAGGCACGCCTGATGACCCTTATCTGATATCGGACGCCCGCGAACTCGGCGCGATGACCTACTACAATCCGCGTGCGAGCTATCGCTTGGTCGCTTCTATAGACCTTTCGGGCATCCACTGGGGCACGGCCGTCATTCCATGGTTTTCAGGCAGCTTTGAAGGTGCCAGTCTGACGATCTCGCATCTGACAATCCAAGGTGCAGGCGCTGTGGGCCTTTTCGGCCGGTTGGGCTCCGGGGCCGAGGTCAAGAACCTGGGTCTGGTGGATGTCAATGTCTCTGGTTCAGGCCACCATATCGGCTCGCTGGCAGGGTCGAGTGATGGTACGCTAATTCAGTGCTACGCCATGGGTACGGTCGCTGGCGAATCGTTCGTCGGCGGACTGGTGGGGACCATCTCCTACTGCCCGGTGACCCGCTCTTACGCGAACGTGATCCACTCCTACAGCACCGCCTCGGTCAGGGGAGCCGGCAGTAATATCGGTGGGCTGGTGGGAGGGAACTTCGGTGGTGATGTGACTCAGAGCTACAGCAGCGGGACTGTCAGTGGGGGTTCCTATGTCGGCGGGCTGGTGGGACTGAATGGGGAGTACTTTGCGGTATACGGCACGGGGGGACTTTGGAAATCGTTCTATCGCGCTTCGCATATCGACGAGTGCCATGCGACCGGCGGCGTTACAGGTGATGACGATGTCGGCGGGCTGGTGGGATTCAATGGCGCTAGTCCCAAAACAAGCGAATACCCCGAGCCTGCGCGGCTGACTAAGGCGATGGGAGGGATCGACATAGCGTCCCCGTCTCCGCTGGCGGGCGGCTCAAGGTCATCGTTCCAAGTTGTCGTT